>Ga0210003_1004710_pt1 | contig 10675 bp, 13 predicted proteins | sample LantaG_FD_182804 | JGI IMG/M metagenome (GOLD analysis project Ga0210003, IMG submission 182804) | Deep subsurface microbial communities from Baltic Sea to uncover new lineages of life (NeLLi) - Landsort_02402 metaG (SPAdes) (version 2) | ecosystem: Environmental > Aquatic > Marine > Oceanic >...
TTCGTATGGTATCACCACATTCTAAAATATATCAAGCTAGTTCTTCGGAAATGTTTGGTAATAATATTGATAGTGATGGGTATCAAAGAGAGACCACACCCTTAAGTCCAGTTTCACCTTATGGGTGTGCTAAAGTATTCTCACATAATATAACAAACAACTATAGAAACTCATATGGTATGAAAATATGGAATGGGATTTTATTTAATCATGAATCACCTAGACGTGGGACTAACTTTGTTACAAATAAGGTTGTTAAAGCCGCGGTAAAGATAAAACTTGGTCTACAGGAAAAATTACAATTAGGTAATTTAGACGCTACTAGGGATTGGGGTCACGCTAAAGATTACGTTAGGGCTATGTGGATGATGTTACAAACAGACGAACCTAAAGATTATGTATGTGCCACAGGTGTATCACACTCAGTTAGGGATTTATGTGAATACACATTCAACAAATTAGGTTTAAATTATATGGATTATGTTGTTGTTAATGAAAAACATTTTAGACCTGAAGAATTACGTGACCTTAAAGGTGATTCAACAAAAATGAGGGAAGAACTAAAGTGGGAACCAACCTACACGTTTGAAACTATGTTAGATGAGATGGTTGAACATTGGTTAGGTCATTATAATAGTGAATTAAATCTATTATAATGGGTAGATTACTAGTAACTGGTCAAAGTGGGTTAGTTGGTTCACAATTTACAGGTGATTTGATAGCCTTAAACTCTAAAGTGTGTGATTTAAGGAACACTAAGGACACGGACTATATGTTTGAGTTTTATACTAACGAAGAAAGACAGAAAGAATTCACTGTCGATAAGGTTATTCATTGTGCAGCTAAAGTTGGTGGTGTTGGTGGTAACATGAAATATAAAGGTGAGTTTTTCTACGATAATATAATGATGAATACAAATGTTATCGAATCCTCAAGAAAACACGGTATTAAAAATTTAGTATGTTTCTTATCTACGTGTGTGTTCCCCGATAATGTTGAATACCCACTAATGGAGTCTAAAATTCATTTAGGTCCACCACACACATCTAATGACGCTTACGCCTACTCTAAAAGAATGGCTGATGTCCAAATCAGGGCTTATAGAGAACAATATGGTTTAAACTATAAATCAGTTATCCCAACAAATATATATGGTATTAATGATAACTTTGATATAGAAAACGGACATGTTGTTCCCTCATTAATTCATAAATGTTATGTCGCTAGAGAAACCAACACACCACTAATGATATGGGGAAGTGGAAAACCATTAAGGGAATTCATCTATAATAAAGATGTAGCTAAATTAACAGAATGGGTATTAGATAATTATAATGAAGATGAACCAATTATATTGTCAACATCAGAAGAAATAACTATTAAAGAAGTTGTAGAGATTATTGTTGAGTTACTGAATTTTAAGGGTGAAGTTATATATGACAAAAATAAACCAGATGGTCAATTTAGAAAACCAAGTGATAATTCTAAAATCAAACATTACTTACCTGATTTTAAATTTACACCCCTATATGATGGTTTAAAAGAAACTATAGAATGGTTCGAATCTAATTATGAAAATGTTCGTGGAAAAAAGTCTATACATTCCAATCAAATATAATATATTTTATTTATGAGTAGAAATAGAAGTGGAAAAAGACTCACTGAAGAGGAACTTCAGGAGATTGAAAGTTTTGTTTACAAGAAAAACATCGAAGAAGATAAGTTTTTGTCTTCAATGTTTGTTAATGTGAAGTGTAAAAACGAAAATCAAAAAAATTTAGTTAAATCAATTAAAGAAAATGAAATTACTATTGTGTCTGGACTCCCAGGTACGGGTAAAACGTTTCTCGCATGTGCTGAAGCTCTTAAATTATTAAAGACTAGGGTTAAGTTTAAAAAAATTCTTTTAGTCAAATCAGTGACACAATTACCTGGTGAGGAGTTGGGTTATTTACCTGGGGATTTAAAAGACAAATTAGATCCATATATGATTTCTTTTCTTGATAATTTCGAAAAAATTATTGGGGAGACCATGACACGCAAGTTAAGAGATTTAGGTGTAATAAATATGCAACCATTAGCTTTCGTTAGGGGTCGTAGTATTGATAACACTATCATTATTGTGGATGAAGCACAGAATATATCTATAGGAAACATGAGAACCCTAATGACCAGAATTGGTGATAATTCTAAAATGGTTATTTTAGGTGATATTAAACAAAAGGATATTAAGAAAAAACATGACAGTTCTTTGGAGGTTATTATAGAAAAGTTTAAGGATATTGAAGGATTTGGAACTGTCTCATTAAGAGATCCTGATGACATAGTTAGAAACCCAATTATAAGGGTTATTGAATCAACCTTTGATGAAATTGAATCAACCAAATAAACATGAAATATTATTTAAAAACAAAACAAGGTGAGGTGGTAACTGTAACTAAACAGAAAAACTTTGATGAGGCTGTTTTTTATTTCACTAAGAGAAAAGGTATTAGTGAAAAAGATTTATTAAAAATTTATAAAATAGTAGAAGGATGAAGATAGGAGTTTCAATAGATGGTGTTTTAAGAGATTATTTTGGGCAAATAGAAGATGTTCATACAAAATATTTTGCATCAGAAGAGGATGAGCCGATAAAGATAGAGGATTATGATTTAGATAAATGGGTTACTTTTCCTGAAGAAGAAGTTAAACAAGGTGAATTAGAGTTTAATCCAGAATTTAAAGAAGAAGAATTTTTAGATTCAACAGAAAACACTGAATTAAGTAAGGTGGTTAAAAAAATTACTTTAGAAGAGTTTTTATATGAAAAATGTACTTTGGAGATTTTTGGTTATGCTAGTGAAGTAGTTAGTTCTGCTGTAGAAACCTTAAATCAGTTAATATTAGAAAACCCAAAATACAACTTTATTATTATTACACGAGAAGGTGGGTTATCAATACCGTCTACACTATTTTTCTTATCTAAAACTAGGTCTTTATGTCCTAACATAAAATTTGTTACTGAGTATTCTAAGGTATGGGATTATGTTGATGTTATGATTACTGACCACCCAAAAATATTAAAGACAAAACCTAAACATGGTAAATTAAGTGTTGTTGTCGATAAACCATATAATCAAAAGATAAGTCAAAGTGGTATTAGAGTTAAAACAATTAAAGAGGTCGATATTAGGTTTTTAGAATCTTTAGAATCAACTTTAATTAATGCTGAGATCACCGATTTACAATAAAAAGTTTACTTATAAAAAATTATAATTATTAATTAACCATGGAATTATTAGAAATACTAGGGGAAGAATATTATTTAGATATAGAAAATATTTCCTCGTCAATAAAATTAAAAACAACAATAGAAGATTTATTAGAGTATGATGAAGAATTAGAAGAAAAATTAGATGATAATGGGGATTCTGAAGGTGTTATCAGATACAACAAATCTGATTTAATAGATATGACCAAATGGGAGATTATTAAAACTTGTATCGAGGTTGTTTTTAATGAAAATGAAATACCAGACGATGGTTTAGGTATTAAGGGTAGTAAACACTTGTCTTTACCCTTTAAACTTGCTTTTAACACACTAATAAAAAATAAAATAATAAAGAAAAATGGATAAAGTAGAAGAAATCTTAAAAAATTTAAATGAAGGGATTGAAAAATTAAGCAACAAAGAGTTTTCAATCTATTTTTTTGTAATAGACACTGAAACAACACCTGTAGCTTCAGTTTCTTACATTTATGAACAAGTTAAAATTTTAACAGAAGCAGGTTATAACGCTAAAATTTTACACGAAAAAAATTCGTATAAAGATAAACAATTGCCTTTTATTAAAAATTGGTTGGGGGAAGAATATTCTAATCTGCCACATAGTTCAATTGAGGATAAAAGTGTTAATGTAAATGCAACGGATTTTATTGTTATTCCTGAGTTGTTTGCTAATGTGATGGAACAAACAGTAAAATTACCAGCGAAAAGAGTTGTATTATGTCAGTCATACGATTATATAACTGAAACTTTACAAGCAGGTAAGTCTTGGTTGGATTATAATATTACAAATTGTATTACAACTACTGAACAACAAAAAGAACATATTAAAGGTATTTTTGGTAACAAGTTGAAAGTGGATATTGTTCCTGTTAGTGTTGACGACACCTTTAAAAAACCAACTAAACCAAAGAACCCTATCATTTCTATTTTAACAAGAGACCAAAGAGATACTGTTAAAATATTTAAAACTTTTTATTTAAAATACCCACATTTAAAATGGGTTACTTTTAGAGATATGAGAGGTATGACTAAAAATGTTTTTGCTAAGGCTTTAGAGGAATCTTGTGTTTCTGTTTGGGTGGATGATATTGCTGGATTTGGGACCTTCCCATTAGAATCTATGAAATCAGGTAATGTTGTAATTGGTAAAATTCCTAATTTGTTAAATGGTTGGATGGACGATAAAAATGGTATATGGGTTGATAACACCAATATTATCCCTGATTTATTAGCTAAATTTATACAGTCTTGGTTAGAGGACTCAACTCCTGAAGAAATTTATCAAAATATGGAAGAAACTGTTGAAAAATTCACAGTAGAAAACCAAGTAGAAAAAGCAAAAGAAGTTTATGGTAGAATAATAGAAGAAAGAATTGAAGAATTTAAATCTACCCTAGACAAATATAAAAATAATAACGTAGAAGAAAAAGTTGATTAATAATGAGAGCAGATGTATCAGTAATATTACCAATTATTAAATTAGGTGAGGAAGAAAAAAACTTATTCGCTAATGCGATAACTGGCGTTAGTACACAAAAAGTTTTACCAAAAAAAGTAATTTTAGTTATACCTAAAAATGAAGAAATTAAAAAAGAATTAGAGTCTTATGACTACCCTGAAAATATTAAAGAAGATATTTTAATTGTTGAGAATGAAAATGAAACAGATTTTTGTTCCCAAGTAAATTTAGGTGTAGAAAACGTAGAAACAGAATGGTTATCTATTCTAGAAATAGATGATGTTTATTCTAACATTTGGTTCGATAATTTTGTTAAATATTCTAAAGCTTATGACGAGGTCGATACCTTTTTACCAATAGTTTTAGATGTAGACGTTAATAATCAATTTATCCACTTCACAAACGAACCAGTTTGGGCAAGAGATTTTAGTGAAAAATTAGGGTTTTTAGATAACGACGCTTTGTTAAATTTCCCTAACTTCCAATTGTCTGGTTCTATTATCAAAAAAGAATCTTTTGTGGGTGTAGGTAAATTAAAACCTAGTATTAAAATGTTTTTTAATTATGAGTTTTTACTAAGAATGACTTACTATGATAAAAAGATTATGACTATCCCTAAAATTGGTTATAAAAAGGTTAACATGAGAGAAGGTTCTTTGTTTTGGGGATACAAAAACAATGAATCAGATAAAATTGATATTTTGGAACAAAAATTTTGGTTTAACACTTCTAAAAAAGAATGTTATTTCAAAGCTGATAGAGGCATAAAATATGAGTTAGAGAGTGTATAACCTTTATGTTTGAAGTTAGTAGAAGAGGTAGAAAAAGAAAAAATGACCCATACTTTGGTGTGGAACAAGAAGAAGCGGTTAAAAAATATCTTTCACTGGGTAAACTAGTGGAAGATGAAACTGCTTTAACTGGTTATAGATGGTCTGGTACCACTATAGAATCTTTTGAAAGGGATAAAATTTATCGTGAAAAATTAAAAGACCCTTTAAATAAAATGGTGGAGAGTATAATTAGAAAATACAAATTATATTCTAAAAGTTCTGAGTTTGAAGAAACTCATGCCGATGCTTTATCATTTTTAATGATAAAATTCCACAAATTTAAACCCGACAAAAACAAAAAATCTTACTCTTACTATGGTACTGTTTGTAAACATTATCTGTTAGGTAAATTAATAAAAGAGGACAAAAAAATGAAGTCTTTGTTACCTTATGAAGATTATTCTTCTACAATAGAAGAGGATGAAAGAAATAGTTATACCATAGATAATTATGATTTAGATTTAACAAAATTTTTATCTCAGATAGCGGAAGGCATTAGAGAAGATTTAGAAACCAAAATCTTAACTGAAAATGAAGAAAAAGTAGGTCTTTCTTTAGTTACAATTTTGGAGGATTGGGAGAAAGTTTTCAGTGAAGAGGTTAGTAAAAATAAAAAATATAATAAAAATTTAATTTTATTATACATGCGTAACATGACATCCCTCTCAACCAAGGATATTAGAAACGCTATGAAAAGGTTTAAAACAATCTACAAAGTATTAAAAGATGGTTTGTAAAAAACTATCTTCTGATATTTATATAAAAAAAATATGTTATGGCTAGACCAAAGAAAAAACAAGTTAATATAAGTACTGAAAGCTTTTTGGGTATGGCTCAAGAAGCATACAATGAACTTGTAGAACAAAGAACTACAGCTATTAGACAAATCAACGAAAACAAAAAAAAGGTGGACATCGAGGATATGCACGATTTAGTTAATCTTAACAAAGCTAACACAGACTTACTTAAATTAATAGATAATACAATAGATAAAAAATTATCATTAGTTAAGTTAATGAGCACTTTAGTATTTAAAAATGGTGATACTGGTGATAAAGTAGAAGGATCTTTAACACCAGAAGACATGGAACTATTAAGGGACGTTTTTAACCAAAAAGAAAAATAAAATGGGTTTTATAGATGATAAATCTGATATCTTTAATGAAGTTGCTGTAAACAGGGCTTTAAAAGAAAATTTTCCAGAATTAAATAAAACAAGAAGTTTATTTAATTCTGTTAAAAGTAAACAAGGTAATTTAATACCTTTTTTATTAGATTTATTAGTAGAAATTGGTAACAAATCTTTAAAAGAAGATGTCTTTAAACCTCTACTAGAAAAAAGTGTGAAATGGGAAGAAGAAATTAAAGATACGTTAGTTGAAAACATAACCAACTTCTATGTAAAAAACAATTTTAGTTTGTCTGGTTTAACACAACCAATTTTAGATGTGAAAATAAAAAATATAGATCCAAAAGGTACATTAAAAATAGATGAAAATTCTGACATAGGTAAATTTTATTATGGTGAAAACCAAGAACAATTATTTAATGAGGTAAACAACGTCACACCTAATACACCTACAGTAGAATTTAACTCAAATATAGGGGGTAATTTTACTTTATTTTTAAGAAAAGTAATGAAAACTGGTTCTGGTAAATGGAAAGATATATTTTTATTTGAATATGATAAAGATACTGAAAAATTGAAAGTTAATTTATTAGATACTAATACGACTTTTGAAAAATTTATTAAAAAGAGCCTTAACAGTATCAAATTATTAGATTTAAGTACCCTATTTTCAAACATAATAGATGTTGTTTTTGGTACTGTGAGTAGTTTAACAGATATTGGTGAGGGTTATATAGAGGATTTACTTAAATCTAAAGAATTAATAAATAAAATTATTAATAAAGAAACACTTTCTGAAACCGAATTTAATACTTATGATGATAGTTTTTTTGTTTTTACTAAAGAAGAACAGGATAATATTAGGTCTAAAAAAGAAGCCATTATTAATGGCAATAATTTAGTTAATTTAGGTTGTGGACAAGGTAGGACTTTTGTTGATTTTGATAGTTTTTCGGAAAGTTTCGATAATATAAATAATTTTAGACCTAATTTAGTTAAAAAATCGTTTAGTAATTTCATAGATAATTTAACTAAAGACTCTACTGCTAACTTACCTGATGAAGATAAAGAATCTAGTTTAATTAAAATAATTAAAGAATTTATTGACTCAATAATAGCAGTAATATTTCAACAGGTAACACAACCGTTTGTTACCATGATTTTACAATTTATAGAATCTATTTTAAATGATTTTGGTTTGGGTGTTAACCTTACAAACCCCAACAGTAGTTTAGAAGTGGGTGGTATAGAAAGTTTTATCATAAATTTTAGAGAACAGTCTACCTGTATAATTAAAAAAATATATAGTTTAATAGTAGAATATCTATTTAATATAATAAAATCAGAAATATTAAATTTAGTTGCAAGAAAAATTTCTAGAATAATAAAAGAAAAAAGTTTACAACGTAAGGAACAAGCAGAAAGAGCCAAAGAGTTACTCAAAGACGTTAACAACATTTTATCTTTCATAAATGCTGGTACTTAAAAAAAATAAAAATGGCAATTCCAGAACCAATATTCACTAATTCTAAATCAGTAATAGCAGCACTAAAGGCTTTATTTAAAGTACCAAATATACCTTCACCACCATTGACTAAGCGACAAACTTTAAGCGCAATACTTAGACCTGGTTTATCAGCGACAAAAATAGCTTCAGAAATTATATCAAGACAATCACAAGCTGGAGCAATTATTGGTGCTAATGATGATGGTTCGGCTAATATTAGTGAAAAAATGGAAGTTATAAGGGTAGAGGAAATTATTAAAGCTATATTGTTAGATGGTAAAATAACAATAACTACAATACCTGGTCAACAAACAACCCCTGTAGTTAATGGTGCACCAGCGGTAATTGTTAGTACTGGTGTTGGTTATGGTGTCATGAGTTAAGATGGAAAAACGTAAGTTTAAAAATATGAGTAATAGTGACCTTCAAGTTTTAAAAAAGAAGAAGGCAGATGAGTTTTCAAAAGTTAAAATGGATATCGTTAAATTATATGATTATTGGCGTAATATAGAGAATACGTATAATGAAATTAATGAAGAATTAAATAAAAGAAATATTAGATAATGTCTACTGGTAAAATATTAAACACAGATAAGTTTAGTGGTGTATTAAATAACACTAATAGAACTATTATCCATGTTGGTGAGGTGGTGGATATTGAAGACCCATCTAATGAGGGTCGTATTAAAGTTAGGGTACCATTTTATGATAATGCTAATGAAACTTCACTTTCCAAAAAAGAACAAACAAAATTAAATAAAAAAACAGAACCTTATTTTAAAGTTTCTGGGTCGGACAATAAAACAGTGATAACCAATTCTAATACCTTACAAAAATTAGATGAAAGCAAACAAAAAACTGATTTATCTGGAGGGGTAGACCCAAACGCTGGAACAGAAATAGTGTGGGCAATACCTTTATTACCTAAACATCTACAAATTATGCCTAAAGTGGGTGAAAAGGTTAAGTTAATGTTTTTTGATATGGGTAGCCCACAATTAAACAGAGTGTGGGTTGGTCCTTTAGTGTCACAAAAAGATAAACTTTCCTACCAAGAAAATGTTACGGCAGGTAATATCTTAAACACATCTATTTTAAATAAATTATTAAAAAATGTTAGTGGTAATAATAAAAACTTAAGGACAGGAGATAAAAAAATAGGTAAATTTAGAGGTGGTTTCCCAGACAAAGAAGATATTGCTTTAATGGGTAGAAATAATGCTGACATTATATTACCTACCAGATCAACAAAAAATGATAAGTTAAACCGTGGTGGTGAAGTTTTAATTAGAGCAGGTAAATTCGATTTTAATAACGTAGGTAAACTATCATTAAATACAACAAACCCTGGTTATTTAAGAATAAAAGTTATTGAGTCTCAAAATAGTTTTAACGCAATAGACACTAGACCCAAAACTATGTCTATGTTATTCTCTGACTATATCAGTTTAGTTTCTTATAACAATAACGTAGTAGGTAAACCTTATAGAACAGAAGTTAACCCAATCATAGGTAATGATGCCGATATGTTACAAACACATAATAGTTTATCACCTTTAATTAGAGGGGATGTGTTGGTTGAATTCTTAGAGTTACTAAGGGATTATGTTAAAAACCATAACCACCCCTACCATAAACTTCCATCAACAAACGCTAATTCTAAAGATAAAATAGAACAATTTGACTTAGAAAGGTTATTATCTCAAGGCATTAGGATTAACTAAGATATTTATTAGTAAAAGAACTAATGAGTATATACAGAACATATTTTAATAAAGATACAACCATTATTAGAAACTCTTGTGCGAACACAGGAAGAAACCCAATAGCTGAGATTTATCATGGGGGTTCTAATAATGTAAATGAGTTACAATTTTCAAGATATATTTTTAATTTAGATTTAACAGAAATAATTGATAGAATTAATTCAAAAGAATATGCTTTATCTGGTTTAACACATGAAATAAAAATAACTAACACATCTTGTTTTGACCAAGAATTATTTTGTAAAACAGTTGCTAGTTCTTGTGGGGATGTTAAAAGAGCAACTTCATTTGATTTAATACTTTTTGAGGTACCTGAAACATGGGATGAAGGTAATGGTTATGATTATATCCCACAAAGAAGTAATACTTGTGATTTAGGTGATAAAGCTTATTGTGATGGTCCAGCCAATTGGGAGGAAAGAATGTTTAACACTGCTTGGTCTCAGTTAGGTGTTTATACTGACCCTACTATGTGGTATTCAGGTAGTACCAGTGGTTATACTGGAACAACAATAAATTTAATAAAAGGAACACAACATTTTGACCATGGTAACGAGAATTTGTGTATAGATATTACTAATTATGTAAATGATTTAATTAGTAGTGGTATCACAGAAGTTAATTTAGGTGTTGCTTTTGAATATTCAGAAGAACAAACTTTACAAGAAGATATTTGTTACGTTGGCTTTTTTACAAGAGATACCAAACAG
>Ga0210003_1004711_pt1 | contig 10674 bp, 9 predicted proteins | sample LantaG_FD_182804 | JGI IMG/M metagenome (GOLD analysis project Ga0210003, IMG submission 182804) | Deep subsurface microbial communities from Baltic Sea to uncover new lineages of life (NeLLi) - Landsort_02402 metaG (SPAdes) (version 2) | ecosystem: Environmental > Aquatic > Marine > Oceanic >...
GGGGGGGGGGGGGGGGGGGGGGGGGGGGGGGGGGGGGGGGACGGAAAGGACGCTGCTGCGAGTGCTCCTTCCTCTTCTTCTTCTGCTTCCGACCCTGCTTCGACCCCCCCCGTGCCCCCCCCTGCAGCAGGAGCAGCAGCAGGAGGCGCGGGAACCCAGTGGGGCACGGGAGGCATGGCGACCAAGCTGACCGCGGCGCGCATCGCGACGGCGGCCGGGTGCTCCGTCGCGGTGCTGCACGCCGCGCGGCCCGAGACGATCCGGGCCGTTATCGCGGGCGACCCCAGCGCGGGAGGCACGGTCTTCCACGCAATCCCGCACCCTTCCCGCGGGCGCAAGAGGTGGATCACCTCCGTGCCGGTCAAGGGCAGGCTGCTGCTCGACGCGGGCGCGGTGCGCGCCGTGCGCGAGCGCGGCGCGTCGCTCTTCGCGGCCGGCGTCGTCGGGCTCGAGGGCGGGGAGTTCGACGCGCAGGAGGCGGTCCTCCTGGTGGCCTCCGCCGACGGCGGCGAGATCGCGAGGGGCCTGGTGAATTATTCCTCGGGGGAGGTGAGGGCGCTGGTGGCCGCCGCGAGGCGCGGAGGAGGCGCGGGGAGCGGCAACGGGGGAGGAAACTGGGCCTCGACGAGCGGCGACAACGGCGGCAGCGCCGGAGGGAGGTCCGGCAGCGGCAGCGGCGGCAGGGATCACGGCGGCAACAACCACAGCGGCAGTGGCAGCGGCGGAGGCCACTCGGCGGAGGCGGTACTGGGGTACCACGGCCCCGACGAGCTTGTCCACCGGGACAACATCGTGATGCTCGCGCCGCGGGCCCCGACGCCGACGCCCGCGGTGATGAGGGCGCCGCCCTCTTCCTCCGGGTCTCCCTCTGCCGCTTCTACTTCCGCTGCAGCTGCTGCTGCTGCAGCTGCGTTAGCAGCAGGAGCAGCAGCAGCTGCTGCAGCAGCAGAAGCAGCCCCTGCTGCTTCCCCTCTGTCCGCCGAGGAGCGCCTCCGGCAGATCCGCGAGAGGGACGGCGGCGGCGGCGGCAGGCCGAGGGTCTCGTTCGACCCTTTGTCGGCGACTTCCGCCGCCGACAACGACGATGGCGGCGACGACGGGGTCATGCACGCCGCGGCCGAGGCCGCGGCGGTCGAGGCCGCCGCGGAGCTCGCCGCCGCCAGCCTTGGTGGCGGCGGGGGGAAGGCCGATGGGAGCTGCGGGGAGGACATTGACGAGCGAGGGTGGCTCCCAAAGTGAAGTGTTTTTTTTTCTTCTTTCTTCTCTGTGAAGACCTTGTCGTCACCTTTTTTTTTTGCATCAGTGTTTTCCCTCTCCCTCTCTCTTCCTCTCGTATCTCTCTACGAGCAATGCGGTCTTTCTCCTCTCAGCGAGGACCCACTGATGCCGTCGTTGTTGCTGACGAAGACGGTGAGGGAGCAGTGCTCGGAGGAGGAGGAGGAGCACTCGAACCACCTCCCGCTGCCCCTCCTCCTCCTTCTCCACTTGCTCGGGACGACAGCAACAGGTAGCTCGTCGCCGCCGCGGCCGAGACCGCCCCCGCCGCGACGGCGCCCCACCGCCAAAGCCTCGCGCTCGTCGCGGCCCCCGCCGCTGCCTCCGCGCTCGCCGCGGCCGCCGCGGCCCGCTCCATCGCCGCGAACCTGTCGACGCGCGCCGAGAGCAGCCGTGCCGACTCCCGAGACTCGGCGGCGGCGTCCGCCACGGCCGCGGCGCGCGACACCGCCGATGACACGAGCCTCGCCACGACGACGCGGGCCTCGGTCGCCGCCGCCGCGCTCGCGGCGCGCGCCTTGGCCTCCGCCGCCCGCTCCCTCTCCGAGGCCCTGGAGCGGGCCTCCCGCGAGGCCTCTCTGGCTTCGAGTGCCTGCGCGCAGGCGCTTTCCGCCTGTCGCTGGGCGGCAGCGACCTGCGCGACGGCCGTCGCGAGCGCCCGGCGGAGCGCCGCGGCCTCGGCGGCCGCCGCGGCCGCGTCCCGCTCGGCCGCCTCGCGCCGCCGGCGCTCCTCCGCGAGGAGGGACGCTGGGACGCTGCTCGGGCTGCCGCCGTCGTCTCGCCGTCTGCCGATTCTCCTGCTCCCGCTGCTGCTCCTTTTTTGCGCTGCTGTTCCCGGTTCTCCTCCTTGCCCTCCTTCTTCTTTCTCGCCGTCTCCTTCTTCTTCTTCTTCCGACGACGACGACGAAGAAGAGGGCGCCGCAGTCGACGACTCCTCAGGCGACGACGAAGAGAGCGTTTTGTCTTCCTCTCCGGCGCTCACGAAGCCGCCCTCCGCGTCCGAGCACGAAGAAGAGACGCCGTTCCCCTCGGCCAACGCGCGGCGAGAGGGCTTGGGGGTGTAGAACGGGGTCGCGGCGGCGGCGGCTGATGGGGCATTGGCTTCGTCGCCAACGTCGTCGCCGGTGTTTTCAGCCTCAATCGGCTCGAAGAACGTGTCCTTGGGCGACGAGCCAGCGGTCCCGTTGTTATTGCCGCTGACCCTGCCTTCGAGCTCCAGCACGACGGCCGCGTCCGCATGCGGGGACACGAGCATCGCGAGGGGCTGGGAGAGAGAGGGAGAGAGAGTCTCTTTCAAGAACCTGAATGAAGAGTGAACAAAACCTTGTTTTTTTCTTCTCCCTTCTGAAGCTCACAATTTCGATTTTGTACTATGACGCTCAACGTGCTCTCTCGCGGCGCCGCCGCGCCCGCTTGCGCCCCGGTTCGCATGCTCGCGAATGAACCGTGTCGATATCCAACCACCTTCGCCAACAGAAATGCTCCGAGAGCGCAGGCGAGGCGGTTGCGAACCCGACAATCTTGGCGCTCGATCGACGTCTCCGTCGCCGCTGCCGCTTCTTCGCCACCTCAAGCTCCTCCTCCTCCGCCTCCGCCTCCTTCGGACATCGGAGACCCCGCCGCCTCCCTGACCCCTTTGCTCCGCGCCGCCCCGCTCTACCTCGCCGCGGGGGGCATGGCCTCAGTCCTGCTCAACAGATTCCTGTTTTCGGGGGGCGGCGGAGCGAGCACGGCGGCGGCCCTCGACGCGGCGTCGGCGCAGTCGCGCGCCGAGCTGCTCGCCGTCGCGCTCGCCGCCGTGCTCGCGCTGACCGGCCTGCAGTGGCTGACCATCGCGCCCAGGACGCCCGAGGCGGTGCCCCTCGAGGACCCCGAGGAGCTCGACTGGACGCGGGGGGACCTCCCGCGCGCCGCGGCGGCCGAGCTGCGGTGGGCCGCCGCCTCCCTCGCGGAGGCAGCGCCGAGCTGCGTCGCGTTCGCGGCCTTTGTCGACGGCGCGTGCGTCGCCAGGCTCGGCGCCTTCCGAAGGGAGACGCCGGCCTCGGCGTCGGGCCCGGGCTCGGGCTCGAGCGCGGGCTCGGGCTCCTCGGCGGTGCGCTTCGGGGACGTCTGCGCGAGGGCCGCCGAGTCGCAGGCGGGCACCTACCTCGCCAACCTGACGCTGTACCCGGGCAGGGGCGAGTTCCTCTCGTTCCTCGCGGGGGGCACGCAGGGCGTCGCCGTCGCCCCCGCGGGCAGGGTCGTGCTGGTGGCGGCGACCAACGTCGTCCGCGGGTTCGCCGCCGTGGACCAGGCCTGGGTGGCGACGGTGGCCGAGAAGGTGGACTCGAGCGTGGACGGGTGGGGGGAAGGGGGAGGCCAGTTGTAGAGGGAAAAAGCACTTGAGCATCGGATGAACTTGACTGAAAGACAGGAAAGGGAGTCTCGCGAGGTCCGCGTCACATTTTTTTTCCAATTCTCCCCTCGTTGTTCTCCTTTCTGCTTTCCTCGTCAAGCGCCTTCTTCCATCGCGCGTGGGGAGAATGGCCGCGCTCCCGCCGGGCTCGGCGAGCGATGCAGACAGCAGTGGCCTCCTCTCTGAATGGAAGTCCTACTCGGCAGGCGGTGCGTTTGAGCCCGGAGGGGCGCGCTTCGAATCCTTCTCTCCCTCTCTCCCCCCCCGACTTTTTCGAACCGATCCCTTCGCTTTGACGTCGACGGGGTTTCCCCCTTGGACCTCCTCCCCCTTGGACCTCCTCTCCCCCTCCTCTCGCTTTTCGCGCCCCCTTCTCTCCTTCTCCCGCGTCGAAGCCAGCCCGGCAGAACGCGCCGCAACCCCCACTCGCCACCCTCACACCGAAAACGCGAAACAAAAATCGACAAAAACAAACGAAAACGAAACGAAAAACTCCTCCCTCCCTCCACCCAGGCGCCGCCTCGGCCTCGGACCGCCTGCTCGCCCGGGCCGAGGAGGGGTCCGTGGCGGCGCAGGCCCTCGTCTCCTCGGCGCTCGCCCGCGCCCTGGCCGGAGCCAGCGCCGCCGCGGGAGGGGCCGCGGCCGCGGGCTCCGCGGCCGTGGGCTCCGCCTCCGCCGCCGTCCCCTCCGCGACGGGCGTCGTCTACTTCGCGGCGCTGCTGGGGGCCGGCGCGCTCTTCCTGGCCATCGCCTTTTTCGTCTTCCTGCCGATGCTGGTCGTCGCGCCCGCGAAGTTCGCGGCGTGTTTTTCTCTGGGTTCGGGGCTCGTCGTGGCCGCGCCGGCGGCGCTGCGGGGCGCCAAGGCGCACGCGGCCAGCATGCTGGGAGAGGATCGGCGCCCTCTGACGGCGGCCTACTGCGGCACGCTCTTCCTCACCCTGTGGGCCTCGCTGGGGCTGCACTCTTACTTCCTCTCTCTGGTGGCCTGCGGGGGACAGATCTGCGCCCTGGCTTATTACGCGGCGAGCTACGTGCCGGGCGGGGCTGCCGGGCTGAGGGCGGCAGGGGGCGTCGCGGCCTCGGCGCTCGGGAGCGTGTTCTCTTCCAAGTAGAGAGTTGAGAGACAGAGGCGGAGAAGAGAGAACAAGGGACAACGAGAGAGAGAGAACGAGAGAGAGGAAACAGAACTCAGTAATTTTATAAAACAACTCAGGAATCGCATGCTTCAGTTCGCAAAGCGGAGAGACTAGAGAGAGATAGAGAGAGAGACTCGAAAAGCAAAAAAGTGAATGCAAGTTGGTTTTTGTTTACACAACGGGAAAGGGCAAGTGCATGTTTTTTTCTGTTTATTTTTTCTGCGCACGAAGCTCTCGAAGAAGAAGAAAACCTCTTTCATTCCGTCGCCGCCGCAGCCTTTTCCGCTCCGACGGTAGACTCGTCGACGTCGATGGAGATCTCGCACAGCCTCTGCCACGCCGGAGCGAACGGCGGGTAGTACTGGTTGAGCGTCGTCCCGGCGCCCTCGAGCGGCTTGATCCCCGATTTCTTCAGAATCTCGTCGAGCTCCCTGCGGCGCGCCGCGACCATCGCCTCGTCGGCCCTGGGTCCTCCGCGCCAACCCAGGACCGCGGAGACCTTCGAGGGGACGTCGCGGAGCTTGACGTTGGGGTTGGTCGGGCGCGGGAGCTCCGCGGCACTCTTGTATTTGGACGCCGGCATCACGAACGCCACGACGTAGCCCTTGGCCGTCTCCGTGGCTGACACAGAAGAGGAAGAAGCAGGAGCGGACGGAACGGGGGGCATCTCCGTCACGACGGGGGAGGTCATCGCGATCTTATGTTGTTTTTATTTAGTGGGGCGCCGGTCGATCGAAGAAAAAGAGCGGAAGGAAAAGAAAGAAAAAGATAGAGAGAGAGAGGTGAGTTTGTTTTTGTCTCGAAGAGTTTTTTTGTCGACCTCCTCCGCCCCAGGAAAAAAAACTCAAACTAAAAAAAAACTCCCGAGAAACTCTCATTCGCACCTTCGCGCCCGAGCCCCCTCCCATCGCGCTGCCGTCGAGGAAGCGTGGGTCCGTCTCGGACTCGGGGGAGGCTCCCACCGCCGCGTCGTTGCGCCCGAAGATGTAGCTGGCGATCTGGCGGAACCCGCGCGAGAGAGCGTCGCGCATTGCATCCTCCACGGTCCCCGAGGCCGAGGCCGGCCCCTTCCTCGGGACCTCGACCTCGGCGACGACGAGCGGCGCCGAGCGGCGGACCTCCGCGGCCGGCGCGCGATCGTACCAGCTGCGGGTTTTGTTGCTTTCGAGGGTGCGCAGGACGTCGTGGTGCGGCCTCTCGCACTTCTTGACCTGGTACCTGTGGCGGAGAAGAGAGGGAGAGAGAGAAGGGGAGAGAGAGAGAGGATGCAAGGGAGTCGAGGTTGAGAGAGAGTTTTCCGTCGCAATGCGGGTGGCTTGATGGCGTCGAGGGAAAGAAACGGCAGCCGTTCTCTCTCTACCCGCTCTTCTCACCACATCACGAGAGGCCAGGGGAAGAACACGATCGACCCCAGGATCGAGAGAGGCTGCGAGAGAGAGGACATCGTTTTTTTTGGCTTGGCTTTTTTGTTTGGAAACGAAGAAAGAGATCGATGCTCTGCTGTTTCGTGTTCGGTCGGTAGGAGAGGAAAAAGTAATGAGCTGCTCAGTACCTGCTGCCAGCGACTCTCGCACCTGCCACATCAGAAACTCTGAGTCTTTTCGAGGCACGCATTCCACGCTTGGACTCTCTCTCACCAGTCGCGCTCCTCTTTTTCCTTTCCGTCCCTGCATAACGATGCGGACCTCTCTCACGGCTCCGCAGCGAGCTGCTGCTGCTGCGGCAGTGACAACGTCGGCGCGGAGAGCAGCGGGAGCAGGGGCGACGACGCCCGATGCGCTTGTCTTCGCTCGTCGATCTCACTTCTCTTCCTCTGCCGCCGTGGCGCCGCCGCCGCCGCCGTCGAGGACCCGCACCTCCGCCACCGCGACCGCCGAGCGGGGGGCACCCCCCGCCGCCGCTGCTGCTTCCCAGCTCCCCCAGGAGAACACGCAGCAGCAGCAGCAACAGAACAACAACGGCACCAGCAAGACCGACGCGGCTGCCGTCGCCGCGATCGTCGAGCTCGTCTCCTCGCCCGCCGCGGGCCCGCGCGGCGCCAAGGGCCTCCCCGCCGAGGCGGCCCGCGCCTTCGACGCCGCCGTCTCGGCCCTCGAGGCCTCCCCGCGCGGCGTCAGCGACCCTGCCTCCTCGCCGCTGCTCTCCGGGCGGTGGAAGCTGCTCTTCACGACGCGCCCGGGCTCGAGCAGCCCGATCCAGCGCGCGTTCACCGGCGCAGGCGCGCTCGGCGTGCACCAGGAGGTGACGCGCGCCGTGGCGTCGCCGCGGACGGGGGAGGTCGTCGTGCCGGGGTCGGTCACCAACGTCGTCTCGCTGAAAGGGGCCGGGACGCTCCGCGTCGTCGCCGCGACGAGCACCGCCGCGGCGCCGCTGCCGGGCTTCACCCCCAGACGGGGGCCCGGCGCGCCGTTCCTCAAGTTCCTGGGCACCAGCTCCGTCGCGCCCCCTCGGGCCCCCGGGGAGCGCCTCGACTTCGCCTTTCGCAGGGCGGCCTTCCACGTCACCGGCGGCGTCGCCAGGGGGCTCAGCGTGCCGTACCCGGTCCCCTTCGAGACGCTGTCCAAGATCCCGGGCGACCTCGGCGACGAGGTCAAGGGGTTCCTCGACACGACGTACCTCAGCCCCGACGGGGGCTTCCGACTCTCGCGCGGCAACAAGGGCACGCTGTTTGTGCTGCAGCGGGAGGAGGGCCTGAAGCAGAGGCTCATTGACGCGGGGAGGTTGGGCCTGACGGCGGCGGAGGTCGAGGCGGCCGCGGCGGAGCTCGCGGCCTCGGGCGCCGGCGAGGCCGCGCCGGCGCGGTCGCCGGTGGCCCTCGGCAGGTGGCGGCTCGCGTGGTCGGAGCAGGCCCCGGACGCCGCGCCGCTGCAGAGGGCCCTGGCCGGACGCGTCGCCAACTGGCAGGTCATTGGGGGCGCGGACGGGCGAGGCGAGGAAGGATGCGAAGGAGGCGGCGGGAGGGCGGCGGCGGCGGCGACGCCGCTGTCCAACGTGGTCAGCCTGGTCCCGGGACTGCTCGACGTCGTTGCGACGGCGACGTGCCGCGCGGCCTCCGACAGCCGCACGCTGGTCGACATCGACGGGCTCGAGCTGCGCACCCTGGGGAGCAGGGCGAGGCTCCTGAGGGTCGACAGGACGGAAAGGACGGAGTCGGACACGGGGCCGGCGCTCTTCCCGGCGTCGAGGCGGACGGCGAGCGGGGCCGAGAGGAGGGACGCGGCAGCGGCCAAGACCAGGGCGAAGACCGAGGCGAAGAAGGCGGGCAAGGCGGCGAAGAGGACGAAAAACAAGGAGGACAACGTCGGCTTCGTCGACTGGCTCTTCCTGGACGCCGACGTCCGCGTGACGCGCGGGAGCAAGGGGAGCCTGTTCGTCCACACCCGCGACGTGTAAAAAGAGAGAAAAGAAAGAAGAAAGAGACAATACAATCGAAACAGTTTCAAAAAAGGCGCCGAGCGAGAGCGTTCAAGCCGCCAACTCTCAATCTCTCAGTTCGGGTCCCCTCCGCCCGATGCTAGCGGCGACGCTCCGTCGCGCTGGCGCATGTCGCCGCGTCACTGCGTTCGTGAGCCAGACCCGCAGCCGCTCAGCCTTTTCCAGGATCACTGCGCTGCGTCGGCGGGCTCCACTCTCGTCGCCAATGATGACGACGACGATTGCCGCAGCGTCGTCGGCCTCTTCCTCGTCGTCGCAGGCGGCGGCGGCAGCGGCGGCGACATCGACCTCGACACCGCCAGAACCAAAACAACAGCGCCGGCGCTTCCCTCCCCTGGCCCCCGGGTCCGTCGCCCCCGAGGAGTACGAGGCCCGCCTCGAGGAGAAAGTCGAGCGGGTGCGCTCTCTCCTGGCTGGCGTCCTCCCCTCCTCCCGGAGCGAGGAGCCCCTGCGAGGGGGGGAGGAGGACGGAGGCAGGCAGCAGCGGGAGCCCGCCCCCTTCCCGCTCGAGGTGTTTGCGTCCGCGGACCAGGGCTTCCGCCTCCGCGCCGAGTTCCGGGTCTGGCACGACGGCGGCGACCTCTACTACGTGATGTTTGACACGGTGAGGAGCAAGTTGAAGGGGGGAGTGAAGGAAGAGAGCTTGGGGGGAGTTGGCGCGCGCGAGAGAGAGAGAAAGAGAGAGAAAGAAGACCGCTCACTCGAGAGGAAAAAAACGAAAAAAACAAAACTTTCTTTGTTCACAGCGAGACCCTTCGGTGAAGCCCCCTCCGAAAGTCCGCATCGACCACTTCCCCGTGGGTCCCCCGATGATGAACGCTCTGATGGAGGAGACGCTGGCGGCGATGCGGGAGGACAAGGGAGAAGGAGATGACGACGGCGAGGAGGAGGCGGCGGAAGCGGCGCAAGAAGAAGAAGGACAAGAGGAAGAAGTCGTTGAAACGACGGCGCGGCGGCGGCAGCTCCGACGACGAAAGCACCCGAAGTCCCGCGGCGGGCCCCTGCGCCGCAAGCTCTTCCAGGCCAACTTCCACACGACCCTCAGCGGCGAGTGCATCGTGACCCTGATCTACCACAGGAACCTCGGCGGCGAGGCCGAAGGGGCGGCGTGGGAGGCGGCCGCTGAGCTCCTCAGGCAGAGGCTCCTGCGCGCCGCCTCGGAGTTTGGGTGCAGGAGCGTCGACGTCATCGGGAGGTCCCGCGGCGTCGCCCGGGTCGTAGAGAAGGACCACGTGCAGGAGGAGCTCGAGGTGGAGTTTGGGGGGAGGAAGCATGGAGGAGGAAGAGAGGAAGGAGGAGGAGCGGCGGAACCCTCGCCTCCGTCTTCTCCGTCTTCTTCCTCGTCTTCTTCTTCTCCCCCCCCTCGTCGCTCCCTGCGGTACCGACAGACCGAGGGCTCCTTCTCGCAGCCCAACGGCCGCGTCTGTGAGTCGATGCTGGGCTGGGCGTGGAGGGCAGCCCTCGGAAGCGAGGATACTCCTCGGAGGAGGAGCGACGACCTCCTTGAGCTCTACTGCGGCAACGGCAACTTCACCGCCGCGCTCGCTCCGGCCTTCAGGCGCGTCGTCGCGACCGAGGTCTCGCGCAGCGGGGTCGCCTCCGCAATCGTCAACCTGGCGGAGAACGCGGGCGAGGGCGACGACGTCGTGGTGGCGAGGGCCGACGCGGAAAGGGTGGCCGCTGCTCTGGCGGCGCTGGACAAGGGGGAAAGAGAAGGAGAAGGAGGAGGAGGAGGAGGAGACACCATCGCCGCCGCCGTCGCCGAAACCGCCGAAAAAGACGACGAAAACAACGCCGGCGAAAACGAAGCCGCCGACGACGTCTTTGCGGGAGTCGTCCCCACCAGCTTGGGGGGCAACGCCGACCTCTCGACCTTCGACCTCCGCACCCTCTTCGTCGATCCCCCCAGAGCCGGCGTCGGGCTCGTGACGGGGCGCGTCCTGGCGAGGTTCGACCGGGTGCTTTACGTTTCCTGCAACCCGGAGTCGCTCGCCGCCGACGTCGCGGCGCTCGTCAGCGCGAAAGGCGAAGGTTCTGATTCTGCTTTTGGCGGCCAAAGAGGTGGTGGCACGCACGAGGTCACGGCGGCGGCGGTCTTCGACCAGTTCCCCTACACGGATCACATCGAGTGCGGGCTGCTGCTGGAGAGGAAGAAGAAGGAAGAATTGAATTGAAATTGAAAAGAGGGGACAGTCTGCGAGAGAACTTTTTCGTGTTTTTTTTAGTAAAAATATATGCTTGCTGATCCTTTTTTCATTTGAACATGGCTAAGGGGGAGTAATGATGGCTATAGTGATAACGGGGGGGGGAAAAGAGAGCCAACTCTTGTTGTCTTTTTAAAGCGTGCGGAGAAGGAAAAAGCAAAACATAAAACGCAAAAATTCTCCTCTCTCTCTCTCTCTCTCCCCCCCCCCCCCCCCCCCCCCCCCCCCC
>Ga0210003_1004713_pt1 | contig 10672 bp, 17 predicted proteins | sample LantaG_FD_182804 | JGI IMG/M metagenome (GOLD analysis project Ga0210003, IMG submission 182804) | Deep subsurface microbial communities from Baltic Sea to uncover new lineages of life (NeLLi) - Landsort_02402 metaG (SPAdes) (version 2) | ecosystem: Environmental > Aquatic > Marine > Oceanic >...
TATCTGAAAAGTGCTGATTAAATGTGTTATAAAAATGATCAAAGTAATTTCTTATACAGATTTTATTTCCAGGTTACCGGGAAAGGACAAAGCCTTTTTGTTACTGTATAAAAAAGGCAATGAAAAAAGTGACTGTGCCTTTTCCAACGTTCAGGCTGGAAGTGAAAAAGTTAAACATATACATATATTCCATGCTGATGTAACATATGTACGGGATATCCATGAAAGATTCAATATTACAACAGTTCCTGCCCTGCTTGAATTCAGAAACAGAGAATTTATCAATACCATAAAAGGGTGTAATGATGCAAGTCAGTATAAAGCCTTGTTTGACGATACTGTTTTTCGTGCTGAAAGAAAAAATGAAGAGAAACCGGCAAAACGTGTAACTGTTTATTCGACACCAACCTGTTCGTGGTGCGACACACTAAAAACTTATCTCAAATTACATAATGTTTTATACACCGATGTTGATGTTTCGCGCGATCAAAAGGTTGCTGATGCATTGGTTAAACGAAGCGGGCAGATGGGTGTTCCACAGACCGATATTAACGGTGAAATTATAGTAGGCTTTAACAAAGCCCGCATAAACCAGTTGTTGGGCATAAATGGATAGCTTGAAGTACATTAATAAAATTAAATAAATTGTCTAATAATAAAACTTAATTAAAATGAACGAATTACAACCGGTAAATCAGAATGTGCTATTGGAAATAGCTGATGATAAAAAAGAACAAAAAACAACTTCGGGTATAATAATTCCCGATTCAGCCATAGAAAAGCAGGCAATTGGCAAAGTAGTTGCCATAAGTACAGTTGAGAATGCCGAAATTGCTGTTGGCGACAGGGTGCTCTATAAAGAACACGTTGGCACCGAAACTGAATTTGAAGGCAAGAAATATCTGTTTATTCCGTATGCAGAGATCCTGGCAAAAATTGTTGAGACCGATAAAATTTAATTATCTGGTCATATAAAATGAAAGGAAAACTTAAATATTTTCTCATCACATCATTTCGGTTGTAATGGGGCTTTCAGGTTTTTAACCTTAAATTTACATTGTTCTAATAAATCTAAAAAATGGGGATAGAAATTGTAACGGCAAAATGGCTTAGTAACATGGCTTTTGAAGCAGATGTTAATGGGCATAAAATAATACTTGATGCCGAATCAGAGGTAGGTGGAGAAGACCGTGGACCAAGGCCAAAGCCTTTTATGCTTCTCTCTCTTGGATGTTGCACCGGGATGGATGTCATCTCGATCCTTAAGAAGATGAGAGTTGATGTTAAGGAATTCAATGTGATAGTGGAAGGCAAACTGACAGATGAACATCCGAAATACTTTTATAAAATGCATGTTACCTATGAATTCACAGGTAAAAACCTGTCCATTGACAAGTTGCAAAAAGCTATCAGTCTTTCAGAAGAAAGATATTGCGGAGTGAGCGCTGTTTATAAAAAAGTAATAGAACTGACTTCGGAGATAATAGTTATTGAACAGTAGTTTTATATAAATCCAAAAACACTTAATGTTATGACACAGGAATATGTATTAAATGTTCTCTCACAGGTAGAGCATCCTGCTATCAGCTATTCATTGATTAAACTTGGAATTGTAACCGATGTTAAATTAGCCGGGAACAAAGTTAGCGTAGTTTTTGCTTTCCCCTTTCCTAATATTCCTGTTGCTGATCTGCTTATTAATTCAATTTCACAACCGGTTCAATCATTAAGATTAGAATTTGAGTATACCATCAGAGTAATGACTCAGGAAGAAAAAAACAGGTTTTTACAATTGGAAACCGAGGCATGGAAAGGCTGAATATAAAAACCGACTATCGTGGTTTTGTTTTATGATGCATTGCCTGAAAGAGTTATTAATATTTTTTTTGTAAATGATTCTGTCACGTGAAATATCGAGCCATAATTTTTACGCCTTTTTGTGGCATGCAGGCTTTTTGGCTCTGGCACAAAATTTTATGGATGTCGATACTGTCATTCCTGCCATGCTTATCGAATCGGGAGGGAAGGCTGTACATATAGGCATAATGACTGCCATAATGATGGGAGGTTCGAGTTTTACGCAGTTGTTTTTTGCTCCTTATATCAGCAATAAGATCTTTAAAAAGAGTTTTTTGCTCATGGGCATAAATTTAAGGGTATTTTCACTTTTTGCATTGGGTTTTATTTTGTTTTTTCTCCAGGGGCCTCAAACGAAATGGGTTCTATGGCTTATATTTTTATTTATTACCTTCTTTGCGTTGGGCGGCGCTTTTTCGAATATCAGTTATACCGACATATTAGGTAAAAGTGTCAATGAAAATAAAAGGAAACTGTTTTTTTCCACAAAACAAATCATAGCAGGTATTGTTGTTTTAATCTCGGCTTTCATGGCAAAAAAACTATTAACTTCTACAGAATATCCCATAAACTATGCCTTTATGTTTTTTACAGGGGCTGCATTATTACTGATTGCATCAGGAGGATTTTGGAAAATAAAGGAGGATGTACCTTCTAAATTGAAAATTAATGGTTTCAGAGATTTTATTCAGACACTTCGGTCAGAATTAATCCGGAATAAAAAACTGGTTTATTTTCTCGGTTTCATAAATACCCAGGGTATTATTATCTCATTCCTGCCATTTGTTATGCTATATGCTAAAGAAACATTGAATACACAAAGTCAGGATACCGGGAACTTTTTACTTTATAAAGTTTTCGGGATAGTTATCATAAGTGTAATGGTATTCTTTGCTTCAAAAAAAATTAAGTATAACCCTCTTCTTTATGTAAATGTGATTTTATCGGTAGTGGTTATCACTATCACATTATTCGTTGGTGATGAGCATACACTCAGGTATATTTTTATTCTGGGAGGTATAATTTATTCATTATATTCAATCACTATGAACGGATTATTACTTGAAGTGTCAGACAAAGAGAATAGGGCTCTTTATACAGGATTTGCCGGAGCAGGAAATATCTTGCCCGCTATCTTTCCTCTTACAGGTGGATTGATTATTAACTGGTTAGGTTTTCGTCCTTTCTTTTTACTATTTATGATTATGGTATTAATGTCAGTCTATTTTATCCGAAAAATTGACTGCAAAAAATAAAGCCCAGAAATTATGAAACTATTATTAGTCTATTGTAAAAATTTTGGATACACTCCAACTATTAAAACTCTTGAAACTGCTCCGGAAAATATTTCCCCTGCTCAGTACGAAAATGTTGAGGTTGCATTTATCCAGGTAGAGAAGGAAGATGAAGAAAGGGGAAGCGATGTTGAAAAGAAACTGGTAAAAAACCTTAAATGGGTGTGCGGGAAAAACCAGGTTAATAAAATTATTCTTCATTCATTTGCACATCTGTCGGAAAGCAAGGCTGAACCTGAGTTCACAAAGTCATTATTATGCAGGGCAGAAGATCGGCTGATAAATGCCGGCTATACAGTAAGTCAGACGCCTTTTGGATATTTCCTTGATTTACAGGTTGATGCTCCCGGGTTTTCTTTGGCAAGAGTATTTAAAAATATTTAACAGCATGCCATAAAAATGGATATTGATGATTAAAATTAAAATAATTACTTCTGGGAATATCGGGATAATAGAATCAGACGCCGGATATGCATTACTGGACATTTTAAGAAAAAACGGGTATGAAATCTATGCCCCCTGCGGAGGTAAAGGAACATGCGGGAAATGCCTGGTAACAGTAAAAGGTGAAGGAGAAATAATCTCCTGTCAATATTATCCCGATAAAAATATTGAAGTGATTCTGCCGGGGGAAGATGAGGCAAATATACTTGTTCATCAGACAGAATATCTTGAAGATATCCCCTATAAAAAAGGCGCTGATTATATCAGTCAAAACTCTTATGGCGTTGCAATAGATATCGGGACTACCACCGTGGTATTATATTTTTTAAACCTGCTCACGGGTCAGATTGAAAAAATATCATCTTTTCTGAATCCCCAGAAAACATATGGTGCAGATGTAATTACAAGAATTAATTATTGCCAGGAGCATAAGAATGGATTGACAGAGTTAAAAAAGTTAATAGTTGACGCTATCAATAAGGAACTCGATATTTTCAAACAAAAACAGGAGCTTAATTCCGTGTATTTTGAAAAAATAGTAATAGACGGTAATACAACGATGTTACATGTATTTCTGGGTGAAGATCCTCTTTCAATTGCTCTGGCTCCTTTTAAGCCTGTTTTTATTGAAAAACAGATAAGAAAAGGTCAATCAGCAGGATTAAATATAAATGCCGATGCCATGGTTGTTACTTTACCGGGCATTTCAGCCTTTGTGGGCAGTGATATTGTAGCGGGACTGGCTGCATTAAAAGTAACGCATGAGAATTACCTTTTTCTTGATATAGGTACAAATGGTGAAATAGCGCTCATTACGGGCGACAAAATAATTACCTGTGCCACGGCTGCAGGTCCTGCATTTGAAGGAGCAAATTTATCGTGCGGGATGGGGGCTGTATATGGTGCAATATCTGGTTTTACGAGTCAAAAAGATTATCAGGTTATCGGGAACTCTGAACCCGGGGGTATCTGTGGCTCAGGTATAGTTGATATTGTAGCATATTTGATAATGAACGATTTAATAGATGAAACCGGCTTGCTGAAAGAAACATTTGTTATTCATCATGAGAACAACATACAGGTAACCCAGCAGGATATTCGTGAAATTCAATTAACCAAATCTGCAATTTATTCAGGAATTAAGATTTTAATGAACAGAGCAGGATTGTCTTATCACAATATAGATGCTTTGTATTTAGCCGGTGGTTTTGGTAACTATATTAATATAAATTCAGCAATACAAATCGGCTTATTACCGTATGAACTAGGAGATAAAATATATCCTGTTGGTAATAGTGCGGTTATTGGTGCACTTCAATATTTAAAGTCAGATGAGTTTGGCGAGAAAATTGATAAAATATTACATAAATCTCAGTATATTGAATTGTCAGATGTTAATGAATTCACAATGGAATTCGCTTTAAATATGAATTTTATCAAATTTAACCTGTGAATCTATGGCAAAAACAGAACCCTTTGATCATTACCTTTCTGACTACGAACAATGGTTTGACGATCATTATTTTGCGTTCAAATCAGAAATAGAAGCCATACGTATGGTACTGCCTTCAAAAGGAAGGGGGGTAGAGATTGGTGTGGGCAGCGGTCTTTTTGCTTCTGCCCTTGAAATTACTGAAGGTTGCGACCCTTCAGCAACCATGAGGGTCAAAGCTGTTGAAAGAGGGATCAATGCAATAGACGGCATTGCAGAAAATCTTCCTTACGAAAATGGCAGCATTGATTTTGTCTTAATGGTAACCACTATTTGCTTTGTTGATGATGTACATAAAACCTTTCAGGAAATAAACAGGGTATTAAAACCCGGAGGAGAGGCAATTGTGGCTTTTGTGGATAAAAACAGCCCTGTTGGTAAAGTATATCTTCAGGAAAAAGAAAAAAGTATCTTTTACAGAGATGCCAACTTTTTCAGCACGGAGGATATTTATAAATTTTTGTGGGGCAACGGTTTTATAATTAAACAAACCTGCCAGACCCTTTTTGGTGCACTTGACGGGGTAAAGGAAATCCAGCAACCTGAAAATGGAAGCAGCAAAGGTAGTTTCGTTGTAATTAAAGCAAAAAAAGATGAATAAAAAACCAATACGTTTTGCGTATGCAGTTAATCATGACGGCCATTTTGAATTAAAACATTTCGGCGAGGCCGATAAATATTTAATCTATGAATGGAGTATAAATGAATTGCATTTCCTGAAAGAAGAAATCAACACCTTTATAAATCTTGACGAGAAACAGAGGCACGGCTTGCAGAAAAAGGGCAAAGCAATAATTGATTTACTTCAAAACCTTAATATTAAAGTTCTGGTATCAAGAAAATTCGGCAAAAACATACAAATGGTTAACAGGTACTTCATACCGGTTATTGTTTATAAAGAGACGGTGAAAGATGTTGGTCTCATTCTGAAAAAGCACATAAAATGGATTGAGGATGAAATTGCTAACAATCCGGAAGAGCATAAGCTATTTACTATTAAGAATGGAATATTAAAAACAATTATCCGAAAAGATGATTGAGGCATAACATTATTTTGTAACAAATCTTGCAAGCGCCGGTATCTTTCTATATGTCTCTTTAAAACTGAATATTAACAAAGAATAAAATGATATGAGTACAAAAATTTATCCTGATTCGGGTGTCGAGCTGAATCCTTTCACTGCTAAAAATTACGATAAGGTAATGAACGTCGGTTCCCTTGGAATGTACAGAAGTTACATAAAAAAGGTGATTCGTAATATGGAGATCCACGCCGATGATCAAATTCTTGATTTAGGCTGCGGAACAGGCAGGAATGCAGAACTGATGTCTACTTATCTTAACGGTAAAGGCAGGATAACCGGCCTGGATATTTCTGAAGATATGGAGAAGCAATTCAGTAAAAGGTTCAAAAATGATAACAGGGTTGAGTTTATCAACAGGCGAATTGATCAGTCGCTTGATTTGCAAAAGAGTTACGATAAAGTTTTTATAAGTTTTGTAATACACGGTTTTCCGCATGAAGTAAGGGATACTGTGATAAAAAATGCTTTTAATCAACTGAAACCTGACGGTGTATTTTTCATTCTCGATTTTGCCGAATTCGACATGGATAAAATGCCTGGTCTTCACCGCTTTATATTTAAGAAGGTAGAGTGCATATATGCTTTTGATTATATTAAACGCGACTGGAAAGAGATTCTGAAGGGTTATGGTTTTGAAAGTTTCAGTGAGCATTTTTATTTGAAAAAGTATGTAAGGTTATTAATAGCCGTAAAACAATAGCAAATGTTAAAAAGAATATTTTTATTCCTGATTGTTAACAGCTTAATAGTTTATAGCATGAGTGGACAGGATACAATTCAACAAATAATTTACAAACCCATCGGGGTGTTTCATACTTCATTTACACCGGAAACAGGAGCTCCCCGCCAGGGTATATTAATGCCCGAAACCAGGGGAACGATTGAAATCTTCCCTCCATATCGCAGCGCTTTAAAAACCCTGGGTTTCTTCGAATACATTATAGTGCTTTTCCATTTCAGCGAAGTGGAACGATGGGAACCTACTGTAAATCCGCCGGCATCAACCGAAGAACATGATTTTGGCTTATTTTCCACACGCAGTCCCAAACGGCCCAATCCAATAGGATTTTCCATTGTAAAACTTGAAAAGATTGAAGAGGGGATTCTTTATATATCGGGGGTTGATGCTTTTGACGGTACTCCGGTATTGGATATTAAGCCTTATCTGCCTTCTGTGGATTGTGTGAAAAGCATTCAGAACGAAATGATGGAAAAGGAACTGGGACATCATGATGAGGATTTTATCAGCGATTCAACTTTTTATAAATAAATAGAACCGATTAAGAACCGGCAGAGATGAATAGTTATAATGAAAAGGATGATTTTGAACAGATAATAGATAAGCTTATCAGTGAACAAAAGTATGGTGAGGCAATAAATTATTTACAGAAAATAATAGAAACTGATAATAAAAATGAAAGAGTATTAGCGCTAATGGAACAACTTAAAAAAATAATGGAATACCAGAACAGGGATATATTCGGATCGACAAATCTTAATATGGATCCATGGCTGGAATAAAATTTCGGGTGAATATTGTAATTAATGATTGTGAGATAATTATAGCTGCATTTATCGGGGGAAAAGGGATAGAAAGGCTGCGTGAAAGAAGAATGAAGCTCTTTTTCAGGAAAGGGGATATTCAGGAGGCTTTAAATAGTGTTTTCAACGATGAATAGTTTAACACGTAAACTGGAAGAGGCAGCAGAACTGATACGACATTCATCGCGTACTGTTGCATTTACCGGAGCAGGAATATCCGTGGAAAGCGGAATACCTCCTTTCCGTGGGGAGAATGGTTTATGGAGTAAATACGATCCCATTTTCCTGGATATTAATTATTTTCATCAGTATCCTGAAAAATCGTGGCCGTTAATTAAAGAAATTTTTTATGATTTTTTCGGGCAGGCTAAACCCAATGCTGCTCATTTTGCGCTTGCAGAAATGGGAAAAACAGGGTTATTACATTCCATTATCACGCAAAATATAGATAATTTGCATCAAAATGCCGGAAGCAAAGAAGTATATGAATTACATGGTAATTCCCGGTATTTGATATGCGAGACTTGTTCCAAATCATTTTTAGCAAAGAACATTGATTTATCTTCTTTGCCGCCAAGGTGCCCATATTGTAAAACGGTTCTTAAGCCGGATTTTGTTTTTTTTGGTGAACCTATTCCTGAGCCTGCAAACAGACTCTCCTTTGCTGAAACAAAAAATGCCGGTATTTTTATTATCATCGGAACAACAGGAGAAATAATGCCTGCATCATTAATTCCTTATGAAGCAAATAAAAACAAGGGGAAAATAATTGAAATAAATATTTCATCTTCTAACTTTACAAATACTATTACGGATATTTTTTTACAAGGGAAAGCTACTGAAATAATGCAATCTTTAGTGAAAATATTATAGAAAAAAGCTAAACATGTAAACTGAAAAAATTAAATACAGAATATCGATGATAAAAAAACAAATTTTATTTATTATTATTCTCGGATTTTATGTAATACCAATGAAAGGACAGGAAAATAAAAAACAACAGGTAACTTATACTCCTATTGGTATTTTCCATACAGATTATACACCTCTGACCGGAGCTCCCCGTCAGGGAATTCTGATTCCTGAAGAGAAAGGGAGAATTGAAATATATCCCGAATATCAGAGCGCATTGAGAACGTTGGAGTTATTCGAGTATATTATAATTATATACCACCTCGATAAGGCAAGGAGATGGAATGATACAGCAAGACCTCCAGCTTCGAACCCTGAGTATACTTTCGGCTTATTTGCCACACGAAGCCCGAACAGGCCAAATCCAATAGGACTTGCCACCGTTAAGCTAGAAAAAATTGAAAATGGCATCTTGTACGTTTCGGGGGTTGATGCTTTTGAAGGTACTCCCGTGCTTGATATAAAACCTTATTTGCCTTCGATAGATGGGGTGAAAAGCATTAAGAACGAGATGATTGAAAAAGATCTGGGACTCCACGGCGAAAATTCTGTTGACGATTCGACTTTTTTCAAATAAGTTATCGTAAAATTTCAATGTTCGATACAGATGAATGACAGGGTAGAACTTTTGAAAGCAGAAATTATGCGATGTAATAAATGTGAATTAGCCAAAACACGCAATAATGTCATTTTTGGAGAAGGAAATATAAATGGCGGGATACGTCTGATTTTACCCATGTCGTATTTGTTTTCGGAAAACCTTTTGAGAGTATACATTTTTTTATGAATTTAGGCGGCCACTACAGTTAAAGGATAGAAAAACCAGAATAATAATGTATAAGCATCTTTTCGGACCTGTACCCTCCCGCAGATTGGGTATGTCGCTGGGAATTGATTTGATACCTAAAAAAGTTTGTTCATTAAACTGTGTTTACTGCGAAGTCGGTAAAACTACCAAACTTACTCTTGACAGGATGGAGTATGTTAAATACAGCCGGGTTATTGCTGAATTAAAGCAATTTATGAGCAATGATCCAAAAATCGATTATATTACATTTTCAGGCTCGGGAGAACCAACGCTCAATAGTCGTATAGGAGATGTGATAAATTTCATCAGGAAAGATTATCCTGATGTAAAAATCGCAGTCTTAACAAACGGGACTTTGTTATTTGATCAGAAACTAAGAACGGAACTATTACAAGCCGATGTCATTTTACCTTCTTTAGATGCTGCAAGTCAGTCAGCCTTTGAAAAAATTAACCGTCCGGATTCAAACCTTAAAATAGAAACTTATATTCAAGGTTTGATTGATTTAAGGAAGGAATACAAAGGAAATATATGGTTGGAAATATTCTTATTGAAAGGTTATAACGATTCAAAAGAAGAATTGGATTTGCTTAAAAATGCAATTCTGAAAATCAATCCCGACAGTATTCAATTAAACACCCTGGATCGTCCCGGAACAGTAGCGGGCCTGATTCCTTTATCAAAAAATGAATTGCAGGAAATTATTGATCATTGGAACCTGCCACATGTCGAAATCATTGCATCAGCTCAGGAACGAACATCTATTGAATCATATAGCGGCGACATTGAAACTGCCATTTTAGAAACAATAGCCCGTCGCCCATGTACGCTTGATGATTTACATAGTTTTTTAGGTATTCATGTTAATGAAATAAATAAATATTTAGGAACTTTGGAGGCAAATAATAAAATAGAGACGGTTAACCTTGAGAGAGGTGTTTTTTATGAAATAAAACATAAATAATTTCAATTTTAAACATACAGAAAATGAAACTGGTTTTATTACGACACGGAGAAAGTCAATGGAACAAAGAAAACCGTTTTACTGGTTGGACCGACATTGATTTGTCGGATGAAGAAACCATAAATCAAGCTATGAATTCAGTAAAAAATCAAGGGAAAGTAAAATAGATTTTAATCTTATTGTAATGAATTCAGGAATTGAATTATTAAAGGAAGAAATTCTTAAGTGTACAAAATGTGAATTGGCGAAATCACGTCATCATGTAATTTTTGG
>Ga0210003_1004714_pt1 | contig 10672 bp, 7 predicted proteins | sample LantaG_FD_182804 | JGI IMG/M metagenome (GOLD analysis project Ga0210003, IMG submission 182804) | Deep subsurface microbial communities from Baltic Sea to uncover new lineages of life (NeLLi) - Landsort_02402 metaG (SPAdes) (version 2) | ecosystem: Environmental > Aquatic > Marine > Oceanic >...
TTTTCCCTCCCCCCGCAGTCCAAACTCAAACACAAAGAAAAAAGAAAAAAAAGAAAAAAAAGAAAAGAAAAAAACCCGAATCTCAATCAACTCACCGCTTCTCCTCCCTCGACTCGGCCCCCTCGACGTCCTCCTCGTCCTCGTGCGGGAACTCGCGCCACGACTTGAACGCGAACCAGAAGTCGTAGAACCTGTCGACCTTGTCCCAGGCCGTGTCGGCGTCTCCCAGGTCTGGAACGGCGTCGACGCCTCCCGGGGCCGCAGACCACCTCGCCTGGCGACGGAAGGCCGGGCCGAAAGTGGTGTAGAAGCTCCCTTCGTCGTCCGGGTCGGCGCTCTCCGAGGGCAAGGTGTCGTCGAACCAGTCGGTGGAGTCGAACTCCCTGCGACGGGCCGGGTCGGAAAGAGTCTCGTACGCCTCCTGCACCAGCTTGAATTTTGCCTCTGCCGCGTCCTGGTCGAAGCTGTCTTCTCTCTCTTCTCCCCCCTCCGCGCTTGCTTCCTCCTCGTTCTCGCGCTGCCTCGCCGCCGACGCCACCTTGTCCGGGTGGTGCTCCAGGGCCGCCCGCTTGTACGCGTCGCGGATCTGCTTGTCGGTCGCGGTCCAGCGGGCGTTCTGCAGCCCGAGTAATTCGTAGAGGTCGATTCTCTTTTTCCCTTTTTTGCCCTTCTTGCCGTCCTTTTTCGATTTGGGCTTCCAGTCCGGTGGGGGAGCGTTGCTGCCCCCGCCGTCGCTGGTGTTGCCGCCTCCGTCGGAAGCGGCGGAGGAAGGGGCGCGGCGGGGCTTGGAGGAAGGGTCGTCGTCGGAGGAGCCGTCGTTTTCGTTTTCGTCGTTGTCGTCGACTGAGGGAAGGGAAGATTTTTTTTTGAAGCGAGGAAAAAGTGCGTGAGATTTCGATGCCATCGAGAAGTAGAGGAAAAAGGGTGGAAAGCGAGGAGGACAATGCAGGAAAGAGAGAGAGAAGGAAGAGAGAGACGGAAGAGAGAGAAGGAAGCGCGGTGGCGGTATCGTCTGGAAGAGAAAGGAACAAGAACAAGAGGGGGGAGGGCAGGGCCTGTTTTTTCGACGACGTCGAGCGACGGCTGAGGGAAGCGGCGCACCAGCAGCAGCCGCCGTCGAATGTGTCCCTCGTCCGCATCAGTTCCGTCGCTTCAAAGTTCTCTTCAATTCGCCGCCTCCTAATCTTGGCAGGTTTTCGTTCCCTTTGCGCTCTCTTCCCCGCTCCGAGGCCGTCATCATGGTCGTGTGCACGCTCTAGCCCAAGGACGGACGAAATCGCTCCCATCCACAGCTCTGAAAAGAGTCGCGAGAGGAACCCAACAACGAAAAGAAAAAAGAAAAAGCAGCTTACCGACGCCGGATTGTCGCAGAGCAAACGCGTGGAAGATGTGGCCCGCCGCGTCCTTGTTCTCGTGCTTGATGGGCGCGGCCGTGGCGCACACGACCTCGGAGCCGCCGGCAGGGATGAGGTCGAGCGGGTACTCGAGCGAGAGCGACCGGGAGGGCTTCATCGCCCCGCTCGACGAGCGAGTAGCAGCCATCGAGTTTTTTTTTTTTCTTCTTCTTCTTTTTTTCGAAACCAAAAGAAAAGCTTCTCGAAAATTGTGAGGTAGGGGTTTTGACCTCGACCTTTGCCAAAAAAAGAAAAAGAAAATTCGGGCGGGGCCACTTATCCCAAAGACAAAACGCGCGCGACTTTTCATGTTGTGATACAAAAAGAAAAGGTTTTGTTTACACTTGAGAAAAGAAGCGAGGAGTTTTGAAAAAGAGAGAGAGAGAAAGAGAGAAGAAGTGGTTCTCTTTCTCTATCTAACCATCGTCGTCGTCACTATCGATGCACGCCGCGCCCTCCTTCACCGCCGGGCCAAAGTCCGCAGAGGCACCAGACTGTTTTTTTGTTTGTTTCGTAGTTGATTTGAGGAGTTTGAATCGAAAACGCGCGTGCGTGAGTTCATTCATTCGAAAGAAAGAAAGAAAGAAAAACCCGAAAACGAACAAAAAAAAGGCATCCGAAGGATCAATTGGAATTTTAGAGTTTTGTAAAAGCCCCAGCGCTTCAAAGATGAAGCGTCGACCATCTCTTATGGCCACCCCCTCGCAGGGGGGACCGGTTTCGTCATCGCCTGAAAAAAAAAGCAAAAAGCAAAGCAAAAACAAAAACAAAACTCAACTCACCTGATTCATCATCTCCAGAAAGGCGTCTAGGGAGAGGCTGTCCTCCTCCTCGGCCTCTTCTTCGGAGCAGAGCAGACTGCTTCCCTTTTTCGCCGTCGCCATGAGCCTCCTAGCCACGGAAGAGAGCTCTTCCGAGAAGGAAGAAGAAGCCGAGGCGTCGTCGTCATTCGAAAAGGACATGTCGCGGAGAGCGGAGGCGAGCTCGTCGACGGAGACCCTTCCGTCGCCGTTGGCGTCGAGGTGCGCGAAGAGCGCGGCCGCGGCCTGGCGCCTCTTGGACCACTGCGGCGGCAAAGAGGAGGAAGGGGGGAGCAGGGGAACGGGAGAAGTCGATCCGGCGGGGAGCAGGGAGAGAGGGAGGCCATTTTCGCCGCCCTCGCCGCCGTCGTCGTCCTCGGACGAGGAGCTCCAGTCGCTAGCCGCGCTGGCTGCCGCCGCCGCGGTCCAGGCGGCGAGGGCGGCGGCGCGCTCCCTGGCGAGGCCGCCTTTGTAGGCGGTGTGCGCGGCCTGTGTTTTTGTTTTTGTTGTCGTTTTTTGGTGGAAAGTTTGAGTTTCTTTTTTCTCCCTTCTGCTCGTCGACCTCGACCTTCTCGAAAAGGAAAAAAACTTCTCCTCTCTCCTTCTTCTCTTTACCTCTCCAAACTCCGCCGAGGCGTGCATCCTCGCGGTCCTGATCTGCAGCTCCAGCGCCGGGCCGTCCTCGTTGCCGGAAGAGGCCTCGGCGCTGCCGTCCGTCTCGTAACCGCTTCCGGTCTCGAACCCGCTCCCATCGCTCTCGTCCTCGTTCTCATCATCTCGATCCCCTCCTCTCTTCTCGCGGAGGTCGACGACCGCGGCCTCGGCGCCGCCGAAGGGGCGCACTGTCAGGTGCAGACTCGCGTATCCGTTCGCCTTGGGACTCGCTATGTAGTCCTTGCTGCGCCCCGGGACGCAGGGCCAGAGCGAGGAGGCGACGTCGCGGACCAGGTAGCAGGCGGCGATGGCGTCGCGCTCCGCCTGAGAGGATGATGATGATGATGAAGAGGTCGCCGAAGACGACGGCAGCGTCGACGACGAAGAAAACGAAGCGGCGCCGCTCCCCGAGGAAAAGACAACGGTTTCTTCTTCCTCTTCCTCTTCTCCCTCTTCTTCCGCTCCCTCTCCACCATCACCCTCCCTCGGGTGCACCACGACCCTCATCCCCAGCAGGTCGAACAGCGCTTCCCTGTCCCTGCCCCCCGCGGAGAGGTCGTCCAACCTCAAAAGCTTCTTCATCGTCGAGAACAGCGACTTGGTTCGGACCACCACCTCGCAGCGGGAGGCCAGCGCGTCGAGCTCGCCGCCGTTGCGGGCGTTGTGGTCATCGAGGGCGCGCTGGAGCCTGGCCGCCGCGGCGTCAAGGGCGCTGCGGTAGGCTCCCGCTTCCCGCCGCAGCCAGGTCGCGGTCTCTGCGTACGACGAAGGGAACAGCTCCTGGAAGCACGCGTCCTCGAGCTCGGCCGCGACGGGGCCCATCCCGAGCGCGTGGCCCAGGGGGCCGTAGAGCTGCAGCGCCTCCAGGGCAGCGACCTGCCTCGCCGCGGCCGGGGAGACCAGGGTCGAGGAGCTCGAGAAGGACGACGGCGGCGCCGGGCTGCTGCTGTTGGCGTTGGTGCTTCCACTCCCGCTTTCGTTCCCGTTTCCTCTGTTGCCATTGTTGTTGTTCCCCATCGACATCGCCGCGGCCCTCCTCGCGACCTCGACCATCGCCGCCCTGCCGTCGTAGCACGCCAGCGCCTCCTCCCGCAGCCTGGCCGCGGCGTCGTCGTCGTAGCAGTCCGCGCGGCGCGGCAGCCCTCGCAGCGCCAGGACGTCCGACAGCAGCGCCGCGGGCCCCGGGCCGAGCCGGGCCGCGGCGTCGGCGACCGAGAGCCTGCCCTCGGCCGCGGCGTCGGCGACGATGCCGGCGGCGATGGCGTCGGCGTCCAGGGGCAGCCCTTGGGAGGCGAGGTCCGCGAGGCGGGAGGCGGTGCCCAGGGCGGCGGAGGCCGCGAGCGCCGCCGGCGGGGGCGGCGGGGAGAGGGAGGTCGTCGGGTTTCCGACGACGCTGCTGCTGCTGCTATTGCTGCTGCCGTTGGTTCCTTCTCCAGATATCGGCAAGACCGGCCTCGGAGGCGCGCGGGACACGGCCAGCTTGAGAGCGTCGAGGATCACTCGCGCGGCGGCTGCCTGTCCCGGGCCCTCTGAGGAAGAAGAAGACGACGACGACGCACCGGAACCGAAGCTTGCCGCCGAGGAAACCGCGGGGAGGCGCGGAGCCAGCGCGTCCCACGCCGCCGCCAGCTCGACCAGGGAGCGTCCCGCCGGGGTCGCGAAGGAGGAGGAGGACGACGACGACGAAGAAGAGCTCAACGGCGTCGGAGCAGCAGCAGCGGCGGGAGTGAGGAGGTCGGGGTCGTCGGACGAAGACTGTTTTGAAAAGAAAGGTATTGAAAGGAATTTGAGTTTTAATGTTTTTTCTTCTTCTCGAAAACGCGTTGCTAGCGGATAGAAGACGAGCTTGATTCATCGTTTCGTGCCGCAATTACAATACTATCTCAATGCACCTGATCATCGCTCGTGGCAGCTATCCGAGGAGGCGCGAGGCAGGGCCGCGTCAAGGCGATGGAATGCGTCGTCATCATCGTCAGAGTCGACGTCGACGTCATCGGCAGAGCAACAAGCCGTCGACGGCGACCTCGATGCCTCCTCCTCGAGTGCAGCCTCGCTTCCGTTGGCAGCAACAATTGCGCCGCGGCAGCTCTCATGCTCGCAGGGCACGGACCAGCGGACCTGCCGCTGGTGCTGGCGAGGCCAGAGGCACTCGCCAGATGGCGCATTTCTTTGCTTTTTCGAAAGAGAGGAAGAGAGACAGAAAAATGAGCAGCTCAGCTCTCTCTTCTCGCCTCTTTCGTTTCACAAAAAAAATTCGTCGACGATTCGTCCGATCGCTTTCAAATGGCTCGGCGTTCTCGCTCGCGCTCCAGGAGCCCTCGTAGGCACCGCAGGTCGCGGTCGCGCTCCAGGTCGCAGTCGCGCTCCAGGTCGCGAGAGCGCCGACGGCGGTCCCGATCGCCGCGGCGGCGGAGCCGATGGTCGCCCGAGAAGCAAAGGCTGCCGCCGCCGCCGCCGCCGCCGCCGCCTCCTTCCCTCCCACCCCCACCGCCGCGGCCCTCCCAGATCCTCCAGGCCGTCGTGCGCTCCGTCGTGCCCTTTGGCGCCTTCGTCGAGCTGCTGATGCCGCACGATGATAACAACAACCGCCACCACCACCACCATTTCCGCCCCTGGCAGGCGCTCGTCCACGCGTCGGCCGTCTCCGAGGAGACCTCGCGCCTCTCCCGCGACGATGACGCGGACGACAGGCGCCGCGCCATCGAGTTCTTCGCGCCCGTCGGGTCGAGGGTCTGGGTGAAGATCGTCGAGGTGAAGGAAGGCGGGGGCGAAGGAGGCGGCGGCGGCGGAGGAGGCGAGGACAGGAACGACGGCGGCAGGAGGCGGGGGGACGACGCGAGGTCGAGGATCAAGATCAGCGCTTCGATGCGCGCCGTGTCGCAGCAGGACGGCGCAGACCTCGATCCCGACGGGAAGATGCTGATGAATATGCCAGGCGGCTTCGACAAAGACAACAACAACAGCAACCGAGGGCGCAGGAACACCAAAAGGCCCATGTCCCCTCCGGGCGACCGCGACGCGCCGCTCTCTCCGCTGCCTCCGCGAGTCGGCAGCGTCCTCCGAGCGAGGGTCTCCTCCAACGCCAAGTTCGGCGCGTTCGTCCTGCTGGAGGGCTTTGCGGGAAAGGGGCTCGTCCACATCACGCAGATCGCCGAAGGGTTGGACATGGCGCGCCTCAAAGAAGCCACCGACGAAGAAAAAGAAGCGGCCGTGAGGGAGATGATGCCGGTGGGCAGCGAGCTGTTTGTCAAGATAGTCGAGGTCGTCGAAGCGAGGGAGGACGAGGAGACGGGCGCGCTCGTCGCGGCCAAGGTGTCGTGTTCGGCGAAAGTGGTGGATCAGGCGACGGGCGAGGACCTGGACCCGACGGGCGAGCGAGCTGCGGCGGGCGGCGGCGGCGGCGGCGGCAGCGGAGGGAAACGAGGAGGAGGAGCAGCGGCGGCGGCGGCGGGAGCGGCTGTCGGGGCGTCGGCCGGCGCGGTCGCCCGCCAGGGGGACGCCGTCGAGTGGGGCCACCTCGCCGCAGAGAGGTACAAAGGAGCCTCCGGGAGGGACTACGACCTCGTGGCAGAGACGCCCGAGGAGGCTGCCACGGCCGCCGCCGCCGCGGTGGCCGCGGAGGAGGCCGCGGTGAGGGCCGAGGAGGAGTTGTTGAGGGCAGGTTTGCCTCCTCCTCCGCCGCCGCCGGCGATCAACTCTGTCGAGGCCGCCCTCGCGGTGCTGGAGCAGCTCGGCGGCGGCGGCGGCGGCGGCAGTAGGAAGCACAAGAGGGACAAGAGGAAAAAGGACAAGAAGAAGAAGAGCAAGAGCAAGAAGAAGCACCACCACCACCGCAAGGACGAGAAGAAGCGGCGGTCGAGGTCGTCAAAGAGGTCGACGAGGTCGAGGTCGAGGTCGAGGTCGACTTCTTCTTCCTCCTCTTCTTCGGGGTCGGAGTGATTCGTTCGTTTCTAAATTTTGCTTCTTATAATGTAACACAAATACGAATGACGACAACCGGCTCAGAAAACCCCATGAAAATAGAATCCCAGATCAGATCAGAATCAGAGGAGAAAAGAAAGAAAAAAAAAAGAGAGAAAAAACTCAGCCGTTGCGCGTCCGCGGCCGCAGGTTGCTCGTGCCGCCGCCTGCTTCTTCTTCTTCTTCGCCGCCCTCCTGCCCCCTCCCCCTCCCCGTCCTCCTCGCCCTCACGGGCGGGGACAGCGTGCCCCTCCCTTCGTCCACCGTGTACCCTTCCAGCACCAGACGGTTGTAGGTCGCGGCGCCGATCTTGATCGTCTTTCCCGTGGCCTCGTTCAATAAAAGTCCTCGGTCGACGAGCGGCGAGCGGAGGAGGAGGGAGCCGGAGCCTGCGGCAGCGTGCGAGAGCGACCGCTGCGACTGCGGTCTCTGCTGGAAGCTGCGCGCGGGGGTGGCCGCCGACGCCGTTGCTGCTGCTGCGCGGTGACTCTGCTGCTGGGGCTCTTCGCGCTGCCACCCCGACTGCTGTCGCTGAAGTGGCGGGGGCCGGTGCTCGCTCGTCGTCGTCGTCCGCCGCCGCTGTTGTTGCTCGCTCTCTCGGCGGCTCTGCTCTTCCTCTTCTTCCCGTTCTCGCTCTTCCTCTTCGTTGTGCGCGCTCGGCAGCGGGACCGCCGCGGCCGACCTGAAGAGCAGAGGAGGGCGAGAAGAAGACGGAGCGGAGACGGTGGGAGCAGCAGCAGCAACAGCAGCCGGGGGCCGCCGACCGAAGAGGAGCGGGCCGACCGTCGGCGAACGTGAGCGAGCTCCTCCTTCTCCTTCCTCGCCGTCTCCGCCTCTGCTAGTCCTCTGCGGCGACGACGCCGGGAAGGTCGAGCGCTCCGGGGACTCGAACGCCGCCGTGGAGACGCTGGCGCTGCGTCGGCGCTGGCGCAGAGCCGCCTCCGGGGAGCGCTGCTGCTGCTGGAGGAGCGGGGAAGCTTGCTGTCTTCTCGGAGGAGAAGGTGTTGCCGTCATTGTCGCCGTCGCAGCAACAGCTTCCGCCATCGTCACCACCTCTGCTCTCCTCTGCCTCTGCGCCCTTCTCCGCTCTCTTATCCGCCCTCTCCACTCCGCCACGGTAGCAGCAACCTGAGGACCAACAGACACGGACAGAGCCAGGGCCCCGGCGAGCGAGACGCCGACGACCGGCGAAGACACTCCGCCGGCGACGAGCCCGAGCCCGACCAGCCGCAGCGCCGCGGCGAGGATGGCGTGCGCTTTCGTCGCTCCCGGGTCGTCGAACCAGAAGGCCACGGCCGCGCCCACGGCCAGGGAGCACGCGGAAAAGACCGCCAGCACTTTCGCCGAGGCTAATTCGGAGAAAGTAGGGATCCAGTGACCGAAGAGCAGGCGCGCGAGCGTGAGCGCTCCCGACCCCATCGCCGCTGCCACGACGGCCAGCTGCTTCTTGTTCGGGACGGCCCTCGCGACGAGGAACAGGACCACGAGCAGCGACGCCAGGGCGAACGAGACGGCCCCGGCGGACACGCGGAAGGAGGCCGAGGCCGCCAGCGAGCGCGCGAGCAGGAACAGCGCGGCGCCGAGCAGCAGGCGGGCAGCGAGGGCCGGGTCGAGCCGCTGCGTGGTGCTTATGGAGCAATGAGCGCTGCTGCTGCTGCTGCCCTTGCTGCTGCTGCTGCTGCTGCTGCTTGCTCTGGGGATCACCGCGACGGCGCTGGCGCCAAAGGTTGGCAGCCGGGCCTCGCAGGGAGGGAGCGCCGAGGAAGGCGAGGAGGAAGAAGAGCCGGGACCAGGACCAAGGAGGCGCGACGTCAGAAAGCTCGAGGGACTCGCTTTCCCTCCGCTCCTCCCGCCTCGGAGCGCCCCCCGCGCGGCCCTGGCCGCGGCGCGACGCCAGCCGCACCACGCCGGCGGGGACCCCGAGGCTATCTGCTGCGCCAGGAGCGTGGCGTCGCGGGCGACGAAGACGCGGAAGTCCTGTTTTGATGAGAGAGAGGAAGGTGGTTGACGAGCGAAGGAAGTTGAGGTGGAGAAAATTCGACGATTCCCCTTCGCTCTTTCTCTTTCTCTTGTATCCATCTCCTTACCTGCCCGCCCTCGCACTCGACCAGCGCCGCGCGGCGCACGAAGAGGTGCGGGAGCTGCCATCGCGGCGAGCCCCGGAGCGTGGAGACGACGGCGTTCGGGGCGACGTCGTCAATCGATGGCGACGAGTGCAAGGCTTCTTCCGTTTCATCGCCGCCGTCAAGAGAGGGCGCGCCTTCGTCATCGTCTCCTGGCTGCGCCGAGGTGAAGAGGACGACGTCACGGAGGATCAGCACGAGGAGCAGCACGAGCAGCAACAGCGGAGCAGCAGCGGGGCCGCTGCGGCGACGCGAGCTCATCGTGTTGAACTTGCTCTCTCGACGAGAGCAACTTCGATTTCTGACGCTCGCGAGCTTTCTCGGTTTGCTGCTCGCTCGCTCGCTTCCCACAAAAACGAGGAAAAAAAAAAGTTCAAGACTCCGACACACTCGTGTTCCTCGTTTCTCTCTCGCTCTCTTTCCGCCTTCCAGACTTCCACACCAGACAACCCGTCGACAATGAAGGCGACTGTCGCGTCCGCGCTCTCGAAGTCGCAGGCACGGCCCTGTCCCTGGCGCTCCAGCACGCGCGCGACGACAAACCCCGGTGGTGGTCGAGTGTCGACGACGTCGTCGTCATCGACGTCACCGACGCTGCGCTCGTTTCATGGTCGATGCGCCCCTCGCGGCCCGGCGCCGGCCTTCGCCTCGCCCGACCCGTACGACGACACCAGCCTCTTCCACGTCGTGGTCGAGGCCGTCAACCAGGGACACGGTGTCTGCGATTCCCAGCTGCTCCTGCGCAAAGTGGGCTGCAACGAGACGATGCTCGTGTTGTTGGGTGAGTGAGCTCGCTTGAAAGAAGAAAGCAAGACGCGGAGTCCTCGTCGTCTCTTTTGCACCTCTTACTTTTCTCTCCGCCTCTTTTTCTTCTTTTTCCCTCCCTTTTTTTGGATTCGGGGTTTTGTTGTTGTTCTTCTCCTTTTCGTTCAATAGAGAGAGAGAGAGAGAGAGAGAGAGAGAGGGTCGACGATCGCTCACGCACACACGAATAAAAACAAAAATTGAAAACAAAATAAACGAAACTAGATTCTGCTGCCGCCGCGGCGCTGCACGACGGCCTGCACAACTCCCGCGGCCCGCGCCCGGGCCCCCACGACGTCTTCGCGTCGGCGCTGGGCGTGCTGGGCGCGCGCGTCGAGCGCATCGTCATCTGCGACCTGGTAGGAGACCTTTATCACGCGCGCGCGTGCGTGGCCCCCGGCGGCGCTTCTTCCGCCTCCGCTGCCGTTGCAGGCGGGGAGGGCACGACCTCTTCGAGCTCTTCTTCTTCAAGTTCTTCTTCGAGCTCTTCTTCTTCAAGTTCTTCTTCGAGCTCTTCTTCGATCTCAGGAGGAGGCTGCATCGACTGCCGCCCGTCCGACGGCATCAACCTGGCCCTGCGCTGTGGCGCCCCGATCTTCGTCAGCGCCGAGGTCTGGCGCGAGGCGGCCCGGATCGCGACGCGCTCTCCCTCGACGACGGCGACGCCGGACGACGACGACGGAGAAAACGGCGGCGGGTTCCAGCAGCGCCGCGGCCGGTCTCCTTCGAGCTCCTCCTCTTCGCCCTCGTCCTTCGTCTCTGGTCCGGCCGTCGCCATCCACTCTCCTCGCTTCGGGGCCCCTCCTGGGCACCCCGCTCTGGGGCGCTATGGAGGCGCGAGCGACAACGGCAACAACGGCAAGAACAACAGCAGCAACAAAAACAACAACGCCCTCTCCGCCGCTCAGCCCCCTCCGCTCGCCGCCGCCGAGGGCGT
>Ga0210003_1004715_pt1 | contig 10672 bp, 12 predicted proteins | sample LantaG_FD_182804 | JGI IMG/M metagenome (GOLD analysis project Ga0210003, IMG submission 182804) | Deep subsurface microbial communities from Baltic Sea to uncover new lineages of life (NeLLi) - Landsort_02402 metaG (SPAdes) (version 2) | ecosystem: Environmental > Aquatic > Marine > Oceanic >...
GGGAGGAGGAGGAGGAGGAGGAGGAGGAGGAGGAGGAGGAGGAGGAGGAGAGGAGGGCCGCTGCGAACGCTGCGGACGCCGCCCCTTCTGCTGCTGCGGACGCCGCCGCCACTGCCGCTCCCTCCGCGGCCTCGAGGGGCGCCTCCAGGGTCCTCGACGCCGCGGCTGCTGGTGGCACCCCCCGACGAGGAGGAGGAGGAGGAGGATCTGCCTCTGGGGCCGTCTCTTTGCCTCTCGGGTTGGGAATAGGCCTTGCGAGGCGCGCGGTCGAGTTCGCCTCTGCCAATGACGCCGCCGCGAATGCGACCGCCGCTCCTGCTGCCGGCGTCAGCAACGGCTCCGCGCCCTCGTCGCCTGCGACGGGCTCCCTCTCCGGCAAGCGCAGGAGGGCCCCCTCGGCCAAGGTGCTGCAGCAGCAGCAAGCGCAGCGGCAGCAGCAGCAGCAGCAGCAAGAGGCGGGGACGGCAAGCACCCCCTCTTCCTCCCGGCGGTGGCAGGCGGCGGCCGGGGGGAGCTCGGCGGTGCCGAAGAGGGCGAAACAGACGGGCAACACATCCGCCGTTCGCTTCGTCCCTGCCGTTGCTTCTCATTCGTCTGCTCCAGCTGCAGCATCAGGAGGAGGCGCCGGAGCAACGACGGGAGAGGCAGCGATGGATGCGTTGCTGTCGCTCGCGGCGCTGGCGGAGGCGGCCTCGTCCGTCGACGACGACGAGGAGGGCGAGGACGCCGGCGGTGGCGACGGCGCTTCGACGCGCGCGAGGCCCCCGCTCCCCGACAGAGGCTTTGGCCGACAGCAGCGACCGCCGTTCTCCCCGACGGCGACGACGGGAGCCACCGCGGAGGACCCGCTTTCTCCGCCGAAGAAGAAGTCGCGCTCCGGCAAGAGGAAGCCCAAGGGAGCCCAAGCCCTCCCCGGCGAGACCGCCGCCGCTGCCGCAACAACTTCCGCGGGCTCTGCCCTCCCTCAGCTCGCGACGCCGCCCCCACGCAGGCCCGCAGGCATGCTCCAGCTCCAGCAGCAGCAGCAGCAGCAGGGAAGAGGAAAGGGAGCTTCGAGGCCTGCCGCCTCGGCCTCGACCGCGGCGATCACGCCGCCCAACGTCAGAGCGGCGGCGGCGGCCTCCGCCGACAGAGGAGGAGGAGCTGCTGCTGCCGCCGCTTCCAACCGCAGCGGCAGGGGTCCCCTGCCGGGCTCCGCGGCCGCCGCGGCCGCTGAGGCCGCCAAGCAGCGCTCCTCCTCCGAGGCACTGTCGATGTTTACGAAGCAGCGGCAGCAGCGAGAGAGGCAGGAGCAGCTGCAGCAGAAGCAGAAGCAGAAGCGCGAGAGGAGGAGGAAGCCGGTGCCCGAGAGGGTGCCCGCGGCGCTGCTGCAGCTGCTCTCTGCCGGTATCGTCGCTGCGGAGCAGCAGCAGCAGCAGCAGCAGCAGCAGCAAAACCAGCAGAACCAGCAGCGCGCATCTCATTCTCTGACGGCGCCGGCGGCCGGAGCGGAAGGAGGCCCCGCCGCCGCTGCGATCCCGCGCGAGGCGGCCTCGAGGGCCCTCTCCTCCCTGCTGCTCCTGCCCCCCGGGCTGCCGCTCCCTCGCTCCGTCGACGCCGCCTCGAGGCTCCACCGCGTGCTGGCGAGCTCGTCGAGGGCGCGGCGGTGGGCGATGTACGAGTTCTTTATGCCGACGATCGACGCGCCCTTCTTCGCCAGCGATGACGGCGACGACGGCGACGACGGCGACGATGACGACGGAGGCAGTGACGGCGACGGCGGCAACGGCGGCGACGGCGTCAACGGCGGCGGTGGCGGCACCAACACCAAGGATGGGAAAACGACTTCTTCTTCTCCTCCCTCTTCCTGCGCCGGCTCCGCCTCCTCCTCCTCGGCCGCTTCCGCCTCGACTCGGGGCTACAGCTCCCTCGCCGGCGTGCTGGAGAAGGCGGGGGTCAGGAACGCGCGCAGGCTCCGTGCGACGCGGGCAGAGTGGAACGCTCTGCGCTCGGCGCTGGGCAGGCCGCGGCGCCTGTCCGCGGCCTTTCTCAGGGAGGAGCGCGCGCGGCTCGAGGCGTGGAGGGAGCGGGCGAGGGGACAGCAGAGGGAGGCGCTGCATCGGGCCGCCGCCGCTGCTTCTGCTGCTGCTGTTGCTTCGGCGGCGACGACGGAGGCCGGAGGAGGAGAGGCAGCGGCGGCGGCGGCGGCGACGGCCGGCGCTGCCGCTGCTGCCGCCCTCGCCGCTCCAAGGCCGGGCCCCTCCCTCCTCTCCCTCCTCCCGCCGGGGATCCCCCCGCCGCTCACCGTCGGCTCCCGCGTCACCGCCATCCACCCCGTCACCCGCTCCCTGGCCGAGGGAGCCGTCCTGACCGCGGGCGCCACCGTGACGGGGGCCGCGGCGAGGCTCGCCCAGCTCGGCGTCGGCGGCGCCTTCGGCGCCGCGCTCGGCGCCTCGTCGCTCGGCTCGTTCGGCGCCGGCAGCCGCTGCCGCGTCCAGTTCGACAGGGAGGAGCTCGGGGTGCACCCCGTCAGGGACGTCGACGTCGCCCTGGTTGCGGCCGAGAGGCGGCGCTGGCCCGCGGAGAGCGGGCTCGCCGGGGTGTTTGTGCCGGGGCTGACGATGCCCCCGACGCCGGCGAGGAACGGGGCGGCGGCAGCGGGGACCGAAGACGAGACGGAGGCCGACGGCCTCGACGACGACGAGGAGGCGGAGACCGAGGCCGACGGAGAAGGCGAAGGAGAGGGGGAGGGAGAGGGGAAGGGGGAGGAGGAGGAGGAAGCGCCCGACGGCGCGCTCGTGGAGGAGGCCTGGGGCAAGGCCTGGGCCGAGGCCGCGGCGAGGGTGCGGGCCGTGGCGGAGGAGGCGCTGGAAGACGGGGCCTCGGCTTCGGCGGCGGCCGGGGAAGAGGCGGAAGAGGAGGACGAGCCCTTGAAGCAGCGCAAGAGCAGGCGCAAGAGCTCTGCCGGGGGCGCTGCCGCCGCCGCCGCCGCAGCCGCAGCAGCAGCAGCCGCTCCCGCTGCCGCTTCCCCTGCTGCCGCCGCCCCCGCTCTTTCCCCTCTCTCCCCGGGAGAGGCAGAGCGCCTCGCGTCTCTCGTCACAAAGTGCTCCGCGGTCCTGTCTGCGATGCAGGGGGCCGCGGCGGCGGTCGCTGCTGCTGCTGCTGCTGCTGCTGCGGCAGCCTCTTCAGCGCCGCCGGCGCCTGCGGCGGCAGAGTCCGACACGGCGCCCTCGGTCGCCACCGCCGTCGCGGCCTTTGACCGCTCCGTCCGCGTTCTCTGCTGCGACCTCCCTGTTGTCGTTAGCAACGACAACAGGGAGGCCTACGGGCGGTGCGCGGAGCTGCTGGCGCAGGCCCGCGCGCTGATCCGGCCCGGCGGGGGGAGGTCGGCGAGGAATTGAAGGAAGAAGAGAGAGGACCGAGGGAAAAACGGAGGGGAGAAAAAACGTCAAAACCATTTTCAGACTCTCGTCAGACCACTTTACAACAAATGCTTGCACTTCTTGAACTCACCCACTTGTTGCGAGTTTTCCGGATAAATATAAAGAACAACAATGCTGTAATTGAACCGCTCTGTTTTTTTGATCCTACAGAATGCGGGGAGAGGAAGAGAGAGAAGAGAGAGAAAAAGGAGGGAGAGGTCGAGGTCGAGTTTTTTTTCCTTTTCTTCCGATCAGTCGACTGATCGGGTAGAGACGGGAGCTCGTCGCGGAGAGGCAGCAGGAGCGGCTGCGAGTTTTTTTGTTGAGTTTTTGAGGAGGTCGAGGTCGAGGTCGAGGTCGACATCGACGTCGTCAAAACTTTCCACTCTCCATTGCTTTTCTCTTCTCTTTGAAAAAGAAAGGAGACTCGCGGACCGAGAGGCCCTGCTTCTGCCTCAATCACAGTCTCAGTCGCCCCAGCGCGCCCTTCTCCAAGAGGGCGAAAGAGCGAAGGAACGGCAACAGAGGGCGAGAGAGCGCCAGCTGCTGCCTTTTGCACGTACCCGACCGACCATTGAAATAGAGAAAAACAAGAACGACATCAACAAAAGATGAGCCGCCGAATCCTGCAGAAGCTCAAGGCGGTGGACTTTTATCGCAAGATACCGACGTAAGGCTTAATTCATGGCAGCATGGGCTGATTCGAATTCGAGGAAAGAGAGCGACCTGGAAGCGGGGCACGTCCTGAAAGAAAAAATCTCGCTCGCTCGAGCCAATCGATGCCCCTCCATCGATCTCACCTCCCTTCTCTCTTGCTCTCTCTTTCCATCCTACCGAAACCATCAGGGACCTGACCGAGGCGACGGTCGCCGGCGCGTCCATATCTCTCGTCGCGGCCGTCTCTATCGTGCTGCTGCTCGGGATGGTGAGTGGATTCGATTCGAGAGGAAAGAAAAGGAGCTCGGGACATTTCTTCTCCTCCGACCATCACTTCAGGGCCGGGGCGCGCCCTCTTTTGCTGTTTCAACCCCAGCCTCCTTTCATTCCTCGAGCTCAGTTTTTACCATCTTCGCACCACCACCACCGCCACCACCACAATCAGGAGCTCAACGGCTTCCTCTCCCCGACCTACAAGGAGGAGCTCGTCGTCGATCGTTCCCCTCCGGGAGAGCTCCTCCGCGTCAACTTCAACGTCTCGTTCCCGAGCCTGCCCTGCGAGTTCGCGACGCTCGACGTCTCCGACTCGCTGGGCACGAAGAGGCTGAACCTCACCAAGACGGTCCGCAAGCTGCCGCTGGGCTACGACGGCCAGCGCGCCGGCTTCTACACGCACGACGACCAGGGACACACGGGGAGCGTGACGGGCGGCGGTATCGCCTACGACCCGCCGCGCGCGTTCGACGCGCCGCCGATCGACTTCTCGGCCCCGATCGACGCGGCACACTTCCAGTCGCTGATGGAAGCTTACCCGGTCGTCGTCGTCAACTTCTTCGCTCCCTGGTGCTCGTGGTGCCAGCGGCTGGCGCCGACATGGGTGAGAAGACGAGGGTTTTTTCTTCTTCCCTTCTTTTACCGTTTTCGGTTCCATTTTTTCTCACAAAATATTTTTAATTTTTTTCGAAACTTAAAAAAAAAAACAGGAGGAAGTCACGCAGGCGGTCCACGAGAAATACCCCGAGGAGACCCGCAACCCCGACGGCTCCGGCGCCGGAGACGGCCGCATCCGCTTCGCCAAGGTCGACTGCACCGCCGAGGTCGAGCTCTGCAGGCAGCACGCGGTCACGGGCTTCCCCTCGATCCGCGTCTTCCGCGCGGGCCGCGACGAGGTCAACGCGCACGGCTACCCAGACCACGAGAGCTACCGGGGGGACAGGACGAAGGAGTCCCTGCTGAGCTTCGCCGACGGGCTTGCGGCCTCTGCGGGGGCCCCTCACGAGCACGTCGGGGGCCTCACCCGCCAGGCCGCGGCCCCGGGCTGCGCGCTCTCGGGGTTCGTCCTCGCCAAGAAGGTGCCCGGCACGCTGCACTTCATGGCGCGCGCTCCCGGGCACTCGTTCGACTTCGCCCGCCAGAACCTCTCCCACGTCGTCGGCGAGCTCTCCTTCGGGTCGAAGCCCGGCTCCCCTCGCAGGCTGAAGGCGCTCGCGGCGATGCACCCCCTGGGTCTGGCGGCCGACTGGGCAGACAAGCTCGCGGGCCGGGCGTTCATCAGCCAGAACGAGCGCTCGACGTTCGAGCACCACGCTCGAGTCGTCCTGACCTCGATCGAGCCTCGCCGCGGAGGCCCCGCGGCGCATTTCGATGCGTACGAGTACACCGTGCACTCCCACGCGTTCGTGGCCGAGAGCCCTCTCGCCGGGCCCCTGGTCGAAGCAAGCACCGTCGCGCAGCCCGCGCCGCCGCCGCCGGCGGCCAAGTTCTCGTTCGACGTCTCGCCGATCCAGATCGTCGTCACCGAGCAGAGGAAGGCGCTGTACCACTTCGTGACGTCGACGTGCGCCGTCGTGGGGGGCGTTTTCACGGTGGCCGGGATCGTGGACGGCGTGGTGCACTCGGGCAAGGCGATCCTGGCGAAGAAGAAGGGGGAGCTTGGGAAGCTCGGGTGAAGAAAGAAGGGGAGGAGAGGTTGAGAGAGAGAGGATGAAAGATGCCCAATTTATTTCTTTTTTTCTTTTTTTGTTTCAGTCTCCTTTCTTCTGTTTTTCCGTTTCTCTCTCCTTCACAATGGCGGCCAACGAGCGAGCTCCGTCCGCTGCTGCTGCTGCTGCCGCTGCTTCTGCTACCGCTCCCGTTGTCGTTGCGTGGTATTACGCAGCTGGAGGCGGGGCCGGCCCCGTCGGCCCTTACCCGGAAGAGACGTTTCGGTCGATGGCGGCGACCGGGACGCTGCATCGATCGACGCCCGTCTGGAGCCCTTCGGCCGCTGCCGGGGAGGAGTGGCTCCCTCTGTGGCAGGCGGTGGAGAAGGGGTACCTGAGGGCGTCGCTCCCGGTAGCGGCAGAAGAAGGAGCGGAGACGCGCGGGAGAGGAGGCGTCGGCGAAGAGGCAGCAGCGAGGGCATCGAGAGTGGCGACGACAACGGCGACGGCGACGGCGACCTCTGCTCCCGCTGGCAACGACGACGACGACGCCCTGGCCGCCTTTGAGGCCGAGATCTCCGCCATCGAGAAGGAGGAAGCAGGAGCAGGGCCAGGAACAGGAGGAGAACCGGGAAGAGACCACAGGGGAGCGGCCGCCGCCGCCGCCGCTTCGCCCCCTCCGGAGGAGCGCTCGTTCGTCGACGACGACGGCACGGCCTTCAGCTGGGACCCGAGCCTGCGCCGCTTCGTCGAGTCTGAGGAGGGGGCGCCGCCTTCAGGAGGGTCCCTTGCTGCTGCTGCTGCTGCTGCTGCTCGGGCTGCTGCCCCAGAGTACGGGTTAGAAGATATGACCTTTGGCGGAGAAGCGGCAGCAGCGGGGAAGGTGCAGGCTCCTCCTCCCCCTCCTTCTCAGCAGCAGCAGCAGCAGCAGCAAAAGCGCGGCCGCGACGGCGACGGCGACAACGCCAGGGGCCGCGGCCGCGGCAGCGTTAGCGGCAGCGGCAGGAAGCGGCCCGCAGCGGAGAACACCTCCGTCTACGTCACCGGCCTGCCCTCGGACGCGACGGTCGAGGAGGTCGCGGCGCGCTTCTCGGCGAAGGCCGGCGTCATCATGCCGACCGTCGAGGCCGAGGCCGAGGCCGAGGGGGGAAACTGCGAACAGACGGCGGCGGCGGCGGCGACCCGCCCCAAGATCAAGCTCTACCGCGACGGCGCCACGGGGCGCCTCAAGGGCGACGCCCTGGTTACTTTTCTGAGGCCGGCCTCGGTGCAGCTGGCCGTGGCGCTGCTCGACGGGGCGCCCCTGAGGGAGGGCGGCGGCGGCGGCGGCGCGGCGGGGGGAGGAAAGGGGGGGGGGCTGACGATGGGGGTGAGCCCGGCGACGTTCTCCTCGAAAGGCGGCGGCGACGAGAACAAGAGCAGAAGGCGCGGCGGCGGAGGCGGGGGCGCGGGAGCGGGAGCTTCCGCCGCCGCCGCCGCCGCCGCCGCTGCTGCGGCAGCCGCCGCCGCGAAGCTCGACTGGGAGGCGGACGAAGACGTGGCACCGGCGGCGGAGGCGACCGTCGTTCTCCGCGGCGCCTTCGACGCCGCCAGGGCCGCCGCTGCGGCGACGGCGGCGGCGGGAGACGGCGGCGAAGGCGGCGGCGGCGGCGCCATGCTCTCCTCCGTCGCGCCGCCGTCGCTGAAAAGGATCAAGGCAGCCGCCGAGGCGGCCCTGCTCGTCGACGCCTCCGCTCACGGCAGGCTCGTCTCCGTGCGTGCGTTCCCCTCGCACCCGCGACCGGGAACCGCGACGCTGCGGTTTGCCGGGGGCGACGCCGCGGCGAGGTGCGTTTCGCGGCTCACGGGGAGGGCGTGGCGGCCGTCGCCCGCGGCGCTCGCGAGGGCCGCGGCAGCGCTTTCTTCTTCTTCTTCTTCTTCTTCGATCACCTCTTCCTCTTCCGACCCTCACGCCTCTGTCTCTTCTCTGCTGTCGTGGCTCGGTGGATCAGAGCTCGATGCCGACATCTGGGACGGCGTGGAGTCCTTCGAGGAGACAGCCAAGGTAGGGAGGAAAGCGGGCAAGGGGGCGGGAGCAGCGGGAGAGAGGGAGGAGACGGAGGAGGAGGAGGAGCGCCGGCTCGAGGCCTTTGCGCGATCGCTGGAGGGAGAATGAGAAAACGGAAAAATAAGAGGAAAATGCCTGTATCAGCACTGAAAAAAGAACGGATACGTCTCGAATCGAGGAGGAAGCGGCGAAGAGTGTGTGTGTGTGTGGGTGGGGGGGGCGGGGGGGGCGGAAGGAGGTCCCGAATGAAGAGAGAAGAGAAAAACTTCGCTCGACTTTTTTTTTCTTTCAGAGGTTAGAATTGGTTTCGTGAAGGAGAGCAAAGTCGATCACTCCCTGCGCTCTTTCTCACCTCAATCTGGTCCTGATTTGCGATCCCGCCGACTGACGCGCCGAGGCCATACTATCTGAAAAAGCAGCTCTGATGGCGGCCGCGACGACCGGGACACGGAGCAAGTCCCGGAGTCGAGGAGGGGATAAGACCTCGACGATGACGATGACGATCAAGAAATCGTCGCCGCCGACCCCGACCTCTTCTCAACCTCGACGGCGACTCTGGACCTCGAACAACGCCTCCAAGCGCTGGGCCGAGACCTTCTTCCTGGCCTACAGCCCCTTCTGGATGACTTGGGCGCTCTGCATTGTCGTCCCCCTCGAGATCTACGAGGTGAGAAGGAGAAGGAGAAGAGGAAGAAGGAAGAGAAAAAGAGAAGAGAAAATTGCGTCTCCCTCTGTTCCACCGTCTCGTCTCTCTCTCTCTCTCTCTCTCTCTCTCTCTCTCTCTCTCTCTCTCTCTCTCTCTCTCTCTCTCTCTCTCTCTCTCTCTCACGCACACACACAAACACACGAACCGCTCCCCAGCGCTGCGACGAATGGGGCTATCTCTTCATGGGAATCGCCATGGCAGCCCCCTGCGTCGTCCTCCCCCTTCTGTGCCCGGGAGAGGCCGACAGGCGCCTCCCGCTGAGGGAGCGGTTTTGGGTCAAAGCGACCGTCTGGGTCGCCGTCTTCTCCCACATCGGCAACTACTTCTGGACCCACTACTTCTTTGAGCTGCTCGGGGCAGAGTACACTTTCAAGGCGCACAGGCTGAACGGGGTAAGGGGGGGGGGGAACAGAGACGGGAGGTGGAAGAGAAGAGAGAAGAGAGCTTTCTCGTCGTCTTGTTTCTCCGAAAGAACACGACTGACTTGCTCTCGCTCCGCTCCTAAAAACAAAAATATCTGTGCCCTCTCTATCAAAGGTCCCGTTCGCCCTCTACCTCATGACGCACGCCTACTTCGTCTTCTACCACTCCCTCGGGAACGTCTGCATCCGGGCTGCCCTGAGGAAGTTTGGCGGCGACGGCGAGGGAGGGAACGGCGGCGGGAAAGGGAGAGGGAAGAGCAGCAAGGGCAACAGCTCCTCCTCTTCTTCCTCCTCCTCTCTCTCCCTCCTCTTCCGCCGCCGCCTCCGTCGCCCGCTCGTCGTCGCCCTCGTGGTCTTCCCGCTGTCTTACTTCACGGCGTTCATGGAGACCCTGACCATCTCCCACTTCCCGCACTACCGCTTCCGCGACAGGAGCAGGATGTACTCCGTGGGCTCGCTCTTCTACGCGCTGTACTTTTTCGTGTCGTTCCCCTGGTTCTTCGCCATGGACGAGGACGAGGAGGACGGGGCGGCTGGAGGAGAACAGGGCGGAGGAAAGGGGAAGAGAGAAGGGAGGAAGGAACGGTGGTCACTGGGCCGTGCCGCGACAGACGCGCTCGCGGCCGGGATGCTCGTGACGATCCTGCTCGACGCGTGGAGGCTCTGTTTTGGGGGTATTGTCCCCGTCAGCGAGCTGCCCGCGAGGAGGCTCAGGCTGCCGTGGATGCTTTGACTGAAAAAACGGAAGTGGAGGTTGTTGTTGCAAACAGAAGGAAAAAAAGCACACCTTGAAAAAACAACGTAAGTCAGAAGTTAATCGTTCTCCCACCTCTCTCTCTCCTCTCTCCCTCTCTACTGAGCAGCGCCGCCGTCGTCCGAGGCCACCGGGGCCACAGATAAAGCAGCCGCGGGGGCACTCGCAGCAGCAGCAGCAGCGGAGGCGACCGCCGCTCCCTGCCTCTTTGGCACGCGGATGATCTTCCCGATCGCGATCGTCCTCCCCTCGTCGCGCAGCGTGAAGCGTCCCAGCTGGGGCACCTGGTCAAACAGCTCGACGCAGATGGGCTTCTCGACGGCCACGCGCGCGATGCAGACGGCCCCCGACTTGACGAACTTGGCCTTGACCTTCTCTCGGGTCTTCATGTCTATCCTGGCGAGCAGGGCCGTGATCTCGCACTCCTCGACGAGCGAGTGGACGTGGAGCACCGCCTTTGATTGTTTTTATTGTTATTCGAAGTTTTTTTTGGAAGGGAGAGGGAAAAGAGGTGAGTTTTTCTTTCTTCTTCATCTCTCTGTTCTCTCTCTCTCTGTTTAACTCTCTCTCTCTCTCCCTCTTCTCTTCTTTCTCTCTCATTTACCTTGTACCCGGCGGTGAATATGGCCTTGTGCTCGAGGAGGTCGAGGATCTGGAGCTGCGCGTCAAAGTACGTCACGCACGGCACGGGCGCCCTAGTTGAGTTTTTTTTTTTTGAGTTTTGTCGTTAGAGGTCCAGCGAGACCTTGAAAAACTCAGATCG
>Ga0210003_1004716_pt1 | contig 10670 bp, 6 predicted proteins | sample LantaG_FD_182804 | JGI IMG/M metagenome (GOLD analysis project Ga0210003, IMG submission 182804) | Deep subsurface microbial communities from Baltic Sea to uncover new lineages of life (NeLLi) - Landsort_02402 metaG (SPAdes) (version 2) | ecosystem: Environmental > Aquatic > Marine > Oceanic >...
GGCCATAAGCTTTCAGACAAGCTTCCCAGGAGCGTTGATCATATTTTCCTTTACCTCGGCCGCCCGGCCAGCTCTTGAAGTCACAGACCGGATTGTCGGCGTAGATGCAGGCCACTTTCTCGGGATTCACGCTGGCCCAGTTGTAAATAATAAGGCCGCCCCGGCTCATCCCTTCCAGAGCAGCACGCCGATAGAAGCCATGATGCTCGGTCAGATAATGGTAAAAGGCATTCCAATGATTAACCGCCACGGGAGCACCAAAGAGGTCTGCCACATCCATATAAACAAGATGAAATCCTTTTTCCAAAAGCGCCAGGTCCGTCTGAGGTTCATGGCCGAAGAAACGCGCCCGCCATATCCAGGGCAGATGGCCGGCTGGATTCCCGGGAGTAACGACAGTGCAATCGCGGGTATCATAAATAAAATCGTAGCGGTCATAACCATGCCAGACGGATTTTTTGCTGTCAATACCATCAGATTCAAGCCAACGGGCAAAATCATCACACAGAGAAATGTCAGCCCGAAAAGCCGTAAGCGCAAGAATGAATAGCAAAATTCGTATATTTTTCACGATTCGCCTCTTTGTACCTCTGTCACTCACCAGCTCTTTTTCGCGTGTAATTCAGAAGCCCCGTGGAAAGCAGAATCTCTCTGTCTCTACCGGAAAGCTCCAGCCTGCCGATAAATTCAAATGAGCCGTCTGATTTGGCGACTTTGACTGTATCGCTGCTCTCTACAGCTTCGAGCAAACCATCTATCTGAAGTTCGTCGCCGGGCTCGATTTTGTCATAGTCCGCCGGGTCGGCAAATTCGATTGGCACGATGCAGAAGTTAATCAGATTCGCCTTGTGAATTCGTTCGATACTCTTGGCAATCACGGCCCGTACGCCCAGATACATTGGGCACAGCGCCGCATGCTCTCTCGAAGAACCCTGGCCGTAGCTTTCGCCCGCTACGATGATGCCGGCCGTTCCCTTTTTCTTCAATTCGAGCGCCCGTTCGGCGAACGTCGGCTTGCCTTCTTCATTGAAGCAGTTAAAAACTACCTTCGCGTATTCGGGCACATTCGAGCGAAGTTTCAGGAAGGTTCCCGCCGGCATGATATGATCGGTGGTGATTTTATCGCCGCACTTTAGCAATACTTTGCCCGCCAGTTTTTCCGGTAGCGGCCTGGGCGTCTCCGGCACGACAATCGTCGGGCCGCGCAGGACCTCGGCTTTCGCCTCCTCCTGGCTTAGAGGTACTTCTATCATGTTATCGTTGATGGCAAATTCTGCCGGCAGCTCTATCTTCGGGTATTGCAGGCCGAACAACTTTGGCAGATCCCGCGGGTCGGTAATCCTGCCTGTAAGAGCCGAGGCGACCGCCGTCTCCGGGCTGACCAAATACGCCTGGTCGCCCTTAGTTCCGGTGCGTCCGGCGAAGTTCCGGTTAAACGTCCGCAGGCTCACAACACCATTGGCCGGCGAGAAACCCTGCCCGATGCACGGCCCGCAGCCCGATTCCAAAATCCTCGCTCCCGCTGAAATCATGCCGGACAATGCCCCGTTATCGGCCAGCATGTTCAGGACTTCCCTGCTGCCCGGAGCGATTGCAAATTCGACCATCTCGTTGATGCGCCGGCCTTTCAGGACGGTTGCCACCATCATCAAATCGGCAAAGCTCGAATTCGTGCAACTGCCAACAACTACCTGCCCCGTTTCGAGACCGGCGATATCACGGATGGATTTGACGTTGTCCGGCGAAGACGGACACGCCGCCATTGGCTCAAGCTCATCCAGTTTGATCTCGATGACGCGGTCATATTCGGCATCCGGATCGGCGGCTAATTGCTGATAATCTTTTTCCCGCTTTTGGGCGGCCAGGAATTTTTCGGTCTGCTCATCGCTGGCGAAGATACTCGTAGTAACGCCTAATTCGGCCCCCATATTCGTGATCGTCGCCCGCTGGGGTACGGAGAGCCCTTTTGCACCTTCGCCAAAATATTCGACCACCCAGCCAACGTTGCCTTTTGTAGTCAGAATGCTCAGCAGCTTTAGAATCACGTCTTTGGCAGCCACCCAGTCGCTTAACTGGCCGGTGAGTTTGACGCCCAGGACCTTCGGGCATTTCAGATAGAACGGCCCGCCGGCCATGGCGACCGCCACATCCAGCCCGCCGGCTCCGATGGCCAGCATGCCGATTCCGCCGCCGGTCGGCGTGTGCGAATCGCTCCCAAGGAGCGTCGCGCCGGGCTTGCCGAACCGCTCTAAATGGACCTGATGACAGATTCCGTTGCCGGGGCGCGAATGATAGGCGCCTGCCCTGGCGGCGACGGTTTGTAGGTACAAATGGTCGTTATGATTCTCCGGACCGAATCCTGCCATATTGTGATCGACGTAGCTTACCGATAAATCGGTTTTCACCGGTCTGAGGCCCATCGATTCATACAGCAGAAACGCTGTCGTTCCCGTGGCGTCCTGTGTCAGCGTCTGGTCGATACGAATCCCGATCTGCTCGCCGGCCTCAAGCTTGCCCTCAACCAGGTGCCTGCTCAATATCTTATAAACAAGTGTCTGTCCCAATTTCATGCTCCTTAAAAACTGAAAAGGGTAGTTTAACATAAATACGCTTTCAAGACAAATCCTGACGATAGGCCAATTTCGACGTTCTTTCCGGATGTCATCGAAGTGAATCTTACCCGAGCCGCCGGGCTGCGGATTGTCACTGTCTCCAAAGCCGGCCTTCCGGCGGAAAAACTGGAAGTTGCTCATGACCCTGCTTAGATGACACATATTTAGCTGGTCCGGAGATTTTTCTTGACGATAAGGTGGGTAATTTGGTACAAATAGAATTGGTCAGGATTGTGCTAATTTAGACAAATACTTACAGATTTTGATCCTACAGCAGACGAGCTTCCTTCGATTTTTCAGATAATTCGGTTAAAAGAAATATTATTTAGCGAGGCATAGATTTGTTGGCGAGAATTTTGTGCTCCGCAATGAAGGTTTTTGCTTTTTAGTCTATGGTTGGCTTTTAATGAAAGGAGGTGGTTTCAGATCATAAAAATCATCCCGGGCAGCTTCAGCATCACGTTTTGGGCATACATTAGAGACTGGGGCACAGGCTGGGCTCATTCCATGATTGGCAAGGGTGGTGACCAGGATAGAGGCGGCTGGTCAGTGCGAAGGTTCGAAGATGAAACCATAAACTTTACAGCAGCAGACCTTGTGGGAGACGGTTCGGGTGATGAGGGCGAGAATCATAACATGAATGGCACCGCGGCACCGCCGTTGAACGAATGGGTACACATTGCCTGCGTTTATGACGTCAATAACATGGCGTACATTTATATTAATGGAGAGGTTGACAGAGAAAGAGCCACTACAGGGACAGTAACGGTCACCGATGCAAGTGTTTATTTGGGAACCAGAGGCAACACTGCCGGTACCGGGCCGGATGATTGGGGAGATTCTTTCTTCGATGGTATGCTCGATGATGTGCGATTCTATGACCATGCACTGGAACAGACGAAGCTTGAATCAATTATGGCAGGTGAAGAAGAATTGCCAAGTCCTCTTGCTTCGATGCCGGCACCTGTTTATGGGGATATCATCAAAGAGACATGGGCAACCCTGAGCTGGGAGCCAGGATACTTTGCGGCCTCGCATGATGTCTACTTCGGTGATAATTTTGACGATGTGAATAACGGGACCGGCGAAACATTCCAAGGCAACCTCGGCGAAACGTATATTTATGTCGGCTTCCCCGGATTCCCTTTTCCGGATGGTCTCATGCTCGACACAACGTACTACTGGCGCATTGACGAGATTAATGATCTGGACCCGAACAGTCCCTGGAAAGGTGATATCTGGAGTTTCTCGATTGCTCCAAAAACCGCTTATAATCCCAATCCGCCTGATGATGCCGAATCTGTAGATCCGAACGTGGAATTAAGCTGGTCGGCTGGTTTCGGGGCCATACTGCACACAGTATATTTCGGCGATGATTTCGACGATGTAGACAAAGCAACCGGAGGAAGCCCACAAAAAACCACAACCTACGATCCCGGTCCGCTTGAACTGGAGAAGGTTTATTACTGGCGAGTCGATGAATCTGATGCTACCGCCACGTATAAGGGCAATATCTGGAGCTTTACAACAGTCAACTTCCTTGTTGTGGATGATTTCGAGGATTACAACGACTATCAACCCGACGATATTTTTAGTACGTGGAAAGACGGATATGACATCGAGACAAACGGTGCTTTGATTGGCTATGATGCGCCGGATATTGATGCTGGAGAACATTTCGTTGAAACTACGATTGTCCATAGTGGGAATCAGTCAATGCCGTATTTCTATAACAACATAGGCACGGCAAATTATTCAGAAGCAGGCAGGACGTTAGATGGTTCGGGGCGTGACTGGACCGCGGAAGGTATCGTCGAATTGTCGCTGTGGTTCATAGGGCTTCCGGCATCCGTCGGCAGCTTCGTGGAAGGACCGGCTGGCACCTATACGATGACCGGCTCCGGGGCTGATATCTGGGGCACCTCGGATGAGTTCCACTTCGCCTTTAAGCAACTCGACGGTATCGGCTCGATTATAGCAAAGGTCGAGAGCGTTAGTGATTCAAATCCGTGGGCCAAGGCCGGTGTGATGATTCGCGATTCGCTGGAACCGGGCTCGAAGCATGCTATTGTGTGTCTCACGCCCGGTAACGGTGTCGCTTTCCAGGATCGTGTTAACACGGGTGGTGATAGCTTCAGCATAGAACAAAGCGGAATCACCTCGCCGCATTGGGTGAAATTAGAGCGTGACTTATCCGGCGACTTTACGGCTTACCATTCAACCGATGGATCTGCCTGGGAGATGCTGGGCCTGCCGGAGAGAATCCAGATGGTTAAGAATGCCTATATCGGTTTAGCAGTAACGGCCCATAATGCCGAAGAGACGTGTGAAGCCGTATTCTCGAATGTCACGTTTACTGGTACGCTTGGTCCAGAGTGGACGAACCAGGATATCGGCATAATCAGCAATGATGCCGAGCCGATGTATGTGGCTGTGTCCAATACCGCTGGCGATCCTGCAGTAGTGTATCATGATGATCCGAACGCAGCACAGATAGACACCTGGATGGAGTGGGTAATCCCCCTGCAGGCGTTTGCAGACCAGGGTGTGGACCTGACTGATATCGACAGGATTGCTATTGGATTCGGTACCAAAGACGATACGACAACGGCCGGCGGTTCAGGTATAACGTACTTCGACGATATCCGGCTGTATCGGCCTGAAAAAATTAACATTGAAAACTTCAGTTTTGAGCTACCCGGCACGGAGAAAATCAAGGGTTGGAACGGTGAAGGTGTAAATGGTACTCCTGCTGTCGATATACCCGGCTGGAGCAGCGATACTGAGGTTGCCGACTCGGGAGTGGAGACCGGGTTCGAACCAACTGACGGGGAATGGTCCGCTTTTTTAATGAGCGGCGATCCTTCGGTCTGGCAGTTGACCGACCATACGATCAGCGACGGTGACATTTTAGAGCTGAAAGTGGATGCCAGGATTACATGGGCTGCCACGGCCATGCAGATAACTCTCTATTACGATGACAACGGCGTCAGAGTTCCGGCTGCGACCGGTGAAGTGACTCTTACAGACGATATGCAGGAGTATACACTGTCGCTATCAGCCGCTGACGTTCCGGAATCGGTCGGCAAGAAAATTGGAATTGAATTTTCGAATACAAGTTCCGGCGACTCATGGATCGGCTTGGATAATGTGCGGCTTGTTCTGGTATCTGAGTGAGCCGATTGATCCTGATATTAGTATTCTCGATTGAAGAAGACCTGAATCAGGGCGGCATGGTTGTGCTAAAGGGCTATGCTCTGCTGGACTACTGTTGAGATAAATGAATTAGCACGAGTTTGGGGCCTATGCTTGATGATGAAGCATAGGCCCCGTTTGTTTTTAGGGTAATACAGATACTCAGGCCGCTAAGGCTTAAACTTGCGATATGTGAACCATTGAGTAGACGGACGATGATTGAAACGCGAAATCGTTACCGCAGCATCATTATCATCAGAGAGCTATAAGGATTCTGTGGGCCTAAAACTTAAAATCCCCGGAATAAAGGGTCTATAATGCCAAAATAGCCTGTTCTCCGCCAAGAAAAATCTCGAAGAGGCAGTTGTAAGTGTAAGGGCTATTCGGTAAAATGTCGCCGGATGCCGAGTTATTCGTGCCGCGTTCTGAGTACCGCGGAACGCAGAACGACGAACGCTGAACGATTAAAGTGCTATAAAAAGGAGATGCTCATGGAGCAAGGGCAGTCGAGAATAAAGGTTGAGTACGGAATAGATATTACCATTGTGACATTTAATGACGAAAGAATTGTCGATGAAGAACAAATAAGGGAACTTCAGGAGTCCTTTAAGACAGTCATTGAGAAAAACGAGGGCAAGAAACTGATTCTCAATTTTGTCAACGTAAAGTTTATGACCTCGGCCTTTTTGGGCCTGCTGGTCAGAATCCACAAAAAGTTATGCGAACAGGGAGGGCGGCTGCGACTGTCTAATTTAGACTCGAATCTTCGCAAAGTCTTCGAAATTACGCAACTGACGAAGGTTTTTGAAATATCGTAAGTCGACAAAGCAGTTTAACCTGTATGTCAATATTTGTACCCGGAGGTACCTATAACCGTGATTGTCAAAATTGCGGTTGCAGCCGTCGCCTCAATTAAGGTCACCCCCGAAGCCCGTTTGCGTCGCCCAGCTTTGAGGATTCGGATCTCCCTTTTACTGGAAATAACATCTGTCTTCCTTCATAATATCTCTTGCCTTGATCATCTTAAGTCATCGTTTTACAGCTTTAACCAACATACTTTTGTACAGTATGCAGTCATTCAGCAGATCTTCGTCGAATGTCCAGGGCTTAGGTACGCCCAGACATGCGCCTGGCCAACTCAGCCACCTCCCCAAGTTCTTTAGTGTTAAGCAGTTTCATCGACCTTTTCGATTTTACTATCGGTTCGGGGCTTTCTGCCGGTGCCTCTTTGGACTGCCGGTGTTCAGGATTCGTGTCTTCTCGCCGTTGATCTGCGGTTGTTTCTTGAGCTTTCCCGCGCACAATCTGCTCTGGGTATTGCTCTGGTCTTAGCGGTGACTGATCCAATTCGCTCATTTGCTGCAGGAGTATTTCGTTGTTGGCTTGTAGTTCATCGGCCTGTTCTGCAAGGCATTCTCCTACCTCCAGACACTCAATGAACAGTTTCCGGAGTCGGGTAATTCGCTCGCTCAAGTGTTTTACTCGTTTAAGGTTTCCAACTGTAGTTTCCTGCAGTTTTGTGCGTTGATCGACGTCTGCGGCGAAGACGATAAGTCCGGTCGCCTCGTCGGCCTCGTCCCCTACCAGAATCATTTTCGTCTGCGCAGGGAAAACTGTTCCATCGCTCTTAATGTGTTCAACGGTGCCTTCTAAATGACCACAGCGTTTGGTCTCTTCGAGCAAAGGAATCACATCGGTTTTCATTTGCTCTTTCGTGTGGAATAGGCTGAGCTGCTTGCCGATTAGCTCGTCTTTCGTTTTATAACCATGCATCCCGGCCCATGCTTCATTAACAAACCGAAGGCTGCCATCTAAATCGACCACGACAATCCCCTCGTTCGCTTGTTCAGCAATCATAGCTAAATATCTTAGAGTTTGTTCGATCTGTTTGTGTGCAGTAAATACATCTTTCATCGGATTCTCATGCCTCGATCAACTTAAGCTATCTTCCATTCAGCTTTACCTACTTTGTTTTTGTTGAGCATAAGGTCATTCTGTAGATATTTATCGATCTGAACATCGCCCTAATTCTGCCACCATATCTTCGTGTTCGCTCTGGAGATTGTAGGTGTCTATAGCACGTTGGATATCCGCTCTAAAATTTTCGTCGTATGTCCAGGGCTTAGCAATGAACCTGTAAACGCCTTCCTGCTGCAATACCATCATGACATCGGCTGACTGCGCATATCCCGATAGAGCCATACTAACGATGTTGGAATACTCTTTCTTAACGATTTTGAGTAGCTCGAGTCCGTCCATCCCGGGCATAACAATATCAACAACGATTACATGCACCTTTTCTCGCTTGAGGATTTCAAGTGCGTCTTCACCGCTCTTGGCAAAATATTTATCGTATGGTTCATCCGTTATGCTCTTATCTATAGTCTTCAGGACTATTTCGTCGTCATCTACGAACAACACTGCTCTCTTTTCCATAATTCTCTTCCTAACATCTACTTATTTTGTGAACCTTTTTTAGGTTGTTTTCTCATATAAGTTCATAAGACCACAAAGCTTATTCGCCAATTACTCGAATAAAGTCTTTCATTTCTCATACACCACCGAAGCCAAATCCTCAATACTGCTTTTGATATATCGGTAGTCGAGAAAAGGCGTATAACTCAATAAGTCCTTCCAATGTAAAAAATACGTATTTCTAAGTAGATTCTTATTTGTGTGGCGTCAGAAGAGCTGAAGAAGCGAAATTATTGCTGAGTATCATTGGTTTTAAAAAATATGTCTGTATTTATGAGACCATCATATCAAGCAATTATGACGCTTCTCAATAAAAATACGTAGAACTACGTAGTTGGAAATTTTCTCAAATCCTGGTTCGGTAAGAGATGTTGTAGATGATTAGCACGTGGGCTATAATGAGCCCAGTTCGTTCTGCGTGCTGTGTGCTGTGTTCTCCACGCCGCAGAACTCGGAACGACGAACTCTGAACGCATTAGGATTGGAGAAGCAACAGTGAAACTCAAACGCTATGAAGGCAATCCCATCCTCTCGGCTAATCCGGCAAATGGCTGGGAGGATTTAGCCGTATTTAATCCTGCGGCCTGGTACGACGAAGACACAAAGCAGGTCATGCTTCTGTACAGGGCTGCCGAGGCGGGCCCCGAGTACAAGTGCTATTTCGGCCTGGCGGTCAGCAGCGATGGCTTTAATTTCGAGCGAGTCAGCGATCAGCCGGTGCTCAGTCCAAGTGTAGATGGTTTCGATGCCAGCACTATACAGGATCCACGAATGGTGAAAATGGGTGAGTATTATTACATCACCTACGCCAGTCGATTCTTCCCGTTCGGCCAGTTCTGGATGCCGAAAGAACAGCAATACGTCCGTCCTGAGTGCCCTCCGGATTTTCCACGTGTAATCCGCAATAACGCCACCAGCAGCGGGCTATTACTCACGAAAGACTTCAAGAGCTTTATCCGCGCCGGCAGAATTACCGACCCGGTCCTCGACGACCGGGATGCGATCCTCTTTCCCGAGAAGATAGACGGCAGGTACTATTTGATACACCGGCCGCTCGAATGGGTCGGCCCCGAGTATGGGACCGAACAGGCCGCCGCCTGGATATCGTCGGCGGAAGACATGCTCGGATTCAGAAAATCCAGGCTGCTCATAAAGCAGAAGTACGATTGGGAGGCGGGCAAACTGGGCGTCAACACCCCCCCTATCAAGACCGAGCACGGCTGGCTGACAATTTATCACGCCGTCGGTCACGACAAGTATTACCGCCTCGGAGCGCTGCTGCTTGACCTGAAAAACCCGGGCAAGGTCCTGCACCGCACGACCGACTGGATTATGCAACCCGAGCAGGATTACGAAATCGATGGATACTACAGAGGCTGCGTTTTCCCATGCGGCAGTGTCGTGATCGACGGAACGCTGTTCGTTTACTATGGCGCAGCGGATAAGTACGTTGGATTAGCAACGTGCCGGCTCGATGAACTGCTCGAATATCTGCTCTCCTGCCGGCCATAATGAAAGGAAGCCAATGGAATTCCATCTCCACGCAATCGACATTTCCATCATAGTCGGCTACCTGGCCGTTATAATCGCGCTCGGCTGGTATCTCTCGAAACGCGCCTCGAAAGACCTCAACTCATACTTCCTCGCCGGCAAATCGCTGCCCTGGTACGTCATCGGCACTTCTCACGGAGCAAGCGGCTTCGATATCACCGGGACAATGTGGTTCGTTGCGATGCTCTTTACCTACGGCCTGAAAGCGGCTTTCATACCCTGGATATGGCCGCTCTTCGACCGTGTATTCCGCCAGGTATATCTCGGAGCATGGGTTCGGCGCTCAAACGTTCTTACAGGCGCCGAATGGATGCGGACCCGCTTCGGCTCAGGCCTGGCGGGCAATCTCTCGCACATCAGCGTAGTTTTATATGCACTCATACTCACCGTCGCTTTCCTCGGCTATGCCTTCGTCGGAATAGGGAAATTCACGGAAGTATTCTTCCCATGGAATCTCGCGGTCGGACCGCTTTCGTCCGCCAATATGTACGCCATTGTCCTTCTGATAATCACCACGGCGTATTTGCTCCTGGGCGGCTGGTACAGCGTCGTTATTACCGACCTGATTCAATTCGCCCTGCTGACCATCGCTTCGGTATTCATCGCCATCGTAGCGATTAACAAGGTCAGCCCTGAGATGCTCGCCAAGTTCGTTCCCAACGGTTGGAACGAGTTGTTCTTCGGCTGGAAGCTGAATATCGACTGGTCTGGCCGGATAGAGCAGCTAAACGGTAACATCGTCAAGGACGGCTATTCGCTCTTCGGAGTCGTAATCATGATGTGCCTGCTAAAGGGCCTCTTGATCAGTATGGCCGGGCCGACCGCCGGATACGGCAT
>Ga0210003_1004717_pt1 | contig 10670 bp, 13 predicted proteins | sample LantaG_FD_182804 | JGI IMG/M metagenome (GOLD analysis project Ga0210003, IMG submission 182804) | Deep subsurface microbial communities from Baltic Sea to uncover new lineages of life (NeLLi) - Landsort_02402 metaG (SPAdes) (version 2) | ecosystem: Environmental > Aquatic > Marine > Oceanic >...
CAAAGGTATCATTGAATGGTGAATTTTGGATTATTTAATCTTCATCCTCTTCACTAACTTCAATAGAAGGGAATTTCTTCTCAACAGCTTTAGTTACCTTTTTAATAACATCTTCTAAAGAACCATCATACCATTTAGGAACTGTATCATATTGATGAACTCTTGCTAAAGCATTTCTTCCTTGTTTCTTATTATTAATAGGGAAATGATCTTTGTCATCGTTTACTTTACTATCTTCTGCGGGAAATACACAATGTCCACGATGTCTTATTTCTGCTTCTGGGTCAAGTTTTTCATTAAATTGTTCCCATTTCATTATATTTTTCATAACATTAATTGTATTTATAAGTATATATTAAATATATAAAACAAAATAATAATTTTTGTATATAAATATTATGGAAAAAATAGATGCACAAATAAAAAAAGAAGTTGCTCAACTTCGAATAAGAATTATTGAACTGAATAATATCCGAGAAGAAAAAAGAAAAAACTGGGATTTTAGTAGACCTTGGGAGGAATTTGTTGAATTAACCAAAGAAGAAGATAAAGAAGCTATTAAATTGGATAGAAGAATTCGACTAATAAGACCGTATAAGTTAGAAGATATTCCTGATTATGGTACAGTTATGACATTAAATGAATTTAAAAACAACGTTAAAAACGGTGGATTCATTGATTATGATGGTCATGGTAAATATATTGATGGTGATAAAATGACCGATATTAATATTTATCCAAGTGATGTCAAACATAAATCTCTTAGACATCAACTCAATAAAATTATTTGGTTTAATAAATAAAATTACTTATTAATATATAATTAAAAATAATATAATATATTATGATCAAAAAGTATAAAGAATTTCTTAACGAAGATATAACTGTTGAAAAATGGAATGAAACAAGTGATATTTTAGTAAATGAATATGATATGGATCCACAAGAAGCATATTCTGCTATTCAAGATTTTATGATGGGTGAGCCAGATAATGAAAACAGTAATAAATCTTCTGATAGAAGTGATGGTTTAGATGCAAAAGAATTAGCTAAATGTGTTTGGGAAGAGTCACAAGAAAAATAATATAAATGAATCCGATAAAAACTAAAAGAGGCACATTAATTAAAAGATATAAATCTGTCGGTAAGAAGATGGGTGATGATTTATACTTTCACAAAATATATGCTAATGAATATATTGATAAAGATTTTTATAATAAACTAAAAAGTAACTTACCAAATGGTGTTGAATTTAACATTATAAAATTCAATAGTAAAAACGGAACTATTTCATTTATATATTCACCGGATTTTGATACCGCAGATGAACCAATCGTATCAGATGCTTATAAAGTAACAAAAAATGGAAATGTTACATTAACAAGAGAGAAATCTACCCCACAAATCTACCATCACAAGTGGATGTTTGTTAAAGACGATTATAAGGGGTTTAACGTGGGTAAATCAAGAGAAAGGAGTCGAGAGTGGTTAGTTGTATCAGATCAAATAAACATGTCTAAAATCGGTTCTAAGGGGTACTGGGATGACTTTGTATTACCATTGTTAGAAAATTCTATATGGTTAATCAAAAACCAAGAGTACACATCAGCCAAAACATCATTAAATCAAATTCCGAAACCAGTAAAAATATTATTAGAAAAGAACGAATTAAAAGATAAATCAGTTAATTTAGATATTGGTGGTGGTAAATATGATACGATGTCAAATTATCTTGCAAAATGGGGTTTAAAGAATTATGTATTTGATCCATATAATAGAAGTGAAGAACATAACCAAAAGGTTATAGAAAGAACTGAAAACGGACAATCTGATTCAGTTACTATTTTTAATGTACTTAATGTTATATTCGAAAAAGATAATCAAATACAAGTATTAAGACAAGCTGAAAACGCATTAAAGAAGGGTGGTAAAGTATTTATCTATTCTAATTATCATGTCAAAAATAAAAAACCAGGTCCAGTGAAAGGTAGGGATTCATATCAACAATATTATAAATTAAAGGATACATTACCTTTAATTAAAGAAGTATTTCCGAGAGCTGAATTAAACACCAAATTAATGTGTGTAGTTGCTAATAAATAAACTTTTGTTTTGATATACAATATATATTTTGTATATTTACAGATTATCAATTAATTAAAATATTATGGAAAAATACATTGAAAGATTAAAAGTAAAAACCATTGAGTTTTTACAAAAAGGAACTGATTTAGATAGACCTTATATTTTTAAGGGTGCTAAACCATTTTCTAAAAATGATATTATTAATGAGATACAAAATGATACCGAAGATGGTATTGAATTTGTATTGGATTTAGTAATACTATCTTTAGATTTAATTGATAGAAATAAAAAAACTCTAAATAAATTCGAAAGAGTTAAAGAATAAAATCGGTTTAACCTATTATTTATAATATATAGTATCACTATGGCTAAATATTATAAAAAGACTGTTAAAAAGAAAACTAAAGAAATACCTGTTTGTGGTGAGTGTTTAATTGATACGACAGAATGTGATTTAAAAAATTATGATTTTTATTGGGTATTAAAACACAACCCAGAAGCACCATCAATGGATTATTATTCTTTATATTGTAAAGATTGTGTAGAAAAATTAAATTTAGTTCCACACAAATCATATCAAGGAAAACCAGGGAGAAAGAAGAAAAATGATTAATATCGTAGAATTAGATGTAATTTATAACGAAGATTGTTTATCTACAATGACAAATAATCTTGAAGAAAATACTATTGATTTAGTAATAACTTCTCCACCATATAATATGACTAAAAGAAAAGGTGGTTATGCAGATAAAGAACCAAGATATGATAATTATCAAGATTGGAAAACAGAAGAAGAATATTTAGATTGGACTGTTAATGTATTTAATTTATATGATAAAGTAGTTAGAGAAAACAGAGTTGTTCTATATAATTTTAGTTATTCAATTGAAAATCCCTCATTACCATATAAAGTTGTTGCATCAATATTAGAAAATACTAATTGGATGGTAGCTGATACAATTTTATGGAAAAAACCTAGTACTATCCCACACCCAGCAAGTTATAATAGACTGAACAGAAAATTTGAATTTATTTGGGTTTTTTGTAGAAAAGATGAATTAAAAACATTTAAAATGTTTAAAGAGGTTGTAAAAGAAAGTAAGAAAGGTCAAAAGTATTATGAAGTCATTGATAACTATATTGAAGCAAGAAACAATGATGGTTCTACTGATTTAAATAAGGCTACATTTTCTTCTGAGTTGGTTGATAAATTAATTCATATGTATGGTACAGGTGGAGATGTTATATATGATAGTTTTATGGGAACCGGAACTACTGGATTATCCGCTAAAAGAAATGGTTGTTTTTATGTGGGAAGTGAAATTAGTAAAGAACAATGCGATTATTCAAATGAAAGAATTAGAACAAATTATTAATTCGGGTTTTTTATATATAAAAGAGAAATAGTTTTTAATATATAATAAAAAAAAGAAATTTAAACGATATGCCAACAATAGACTATCCACAACAAAACGTAAAATATTACGCAATTCAAGACGTATATATAAGAGCAGATATGGCTACAATAATTAAATACTGTGCTGACAAAGGTATAAGTTATGTTAGTCACAGCAAAGAACCACAAAGATTCTCTAATGACGGAGGATTATCATATCAATATTATGGTATCGCTGCTGGATCTACTGGAACTACAGAAACATGGAATACAGAATTTGGATTTGATCAAATAGTATCTCAACTTGTTTATAGTGTATAAAAATAAATATTTTTGAAAAAAAGGGAAATAATTTTTATTATTTCCCTTTTTTATTGCTTTTTAATCAAAAAATACACACTTTTTTAAAAAAATGAAAGGGAATATAAATCATTATAATTTATATTCCCTGGATATATATAGTGGTTATTGTGGGCTCTATATATGTTTCATTCTATCTTGCACAAACCCAAATGGAAAGTGTGGATTTGTTTATCTATATATTAAATTTAAAACCACATTTTAATTAAAACCAATTCTTTCAGCTTCATCTATGACATCATGTGTTAATGGTTTTGTTTCTTTCTTCAATGAATAAATATCAGCTAATGACATACTACCTTTAATTAAACTTTCATCAATACCAATTTCTTTTGCTAATATTAATGCTTTTGTATTAGTTAATGCTTTAAATTCTTTTCTCGCTAATAATCTTTCTGGTCTTAATAATGCGTCATCGACATTTTTAAGATTCGTATTAAAAGTAGCTATTATTTGAATACTAAGAACATCATTAAGAATACCATCAGTTAGATTAAGTAAATTAGTTATTCCTATATTTCTTGATTGATTTCTTGATTCCAATAATGGTTCAGCATCTTCAATAAGTAAATAATTTTTACCTTGACTATCTGCTACCCATTCTGAAATAAAATTAATAAATCCTGGTTCAGTAATTGAACCTACCATTGTTGGTGGAAAATAAAGAATATTATTATTCTTATCATTAGTTTTAATTTTTTTGATAAGGTGTCTAATATATGTTGTTTTTCCTGTACCTGGACTACCGTGAAATAAAGTTAAACCTTTATGTTCGCTTATTAATCGTTCATATAATTTATTATTAAAATCTTCAAACCCCTCTCCATAATGCATATCTAATAATTGTAATTCGTAGATTTTATCTTTTATATCAAAATCTTTAACATAAAAACTACCTTCATCATAAGATACCATACCAATAGTAATGGTTTCTTTTTCTTTTATAATACAAGATTTGAAAGCATCGTGTAATTTATCATCTTCTTCTTTTGGTAATGTTTCATCAATTAAAAATAAAGAAAATGTAACCACATTATCAACATCGTTTAAAGAATGAGATTCAATGAATAAATCTTTAGCAATAGTACCTTCTAATTGTAATAATAACCCTTCTCTGAGAATTATAGTTTCTTGTTTAGTGTATTTTAAATCTTTAGTTAATGACCTAACTTCTTCTTTAAAATAAGTTACCATCTCAGGATACAGATTTTTAATATTAGTTAATAATTCATCCCAGTAATAATAATCGTTATCATCATTCTCAAATTTATATATTGATGGTGCTTTTTTAAATTTTTCGTAAAACACCTCTAAAATGTTAATATCTTCAGGGTGTTTACTTCTACCATTTGATCTCAATACATTAATTGCGCTTTCATCCCCAAAGGATAAACTTCTAAGTATATTCATATATTTGTTTCTGTTTATTTTTTCTTAATTATATAGTTGTTTTATTTTAATTAGTTTCTATATATTTATTTTAAATCGTCTTTTCTTCCAAAACCACCCATAGTATTATTTCTTTGTATTCCAGTATATATTTTATCCATCCAAATTGAGTTGGGTATTTTAGGTCCTAATTGACTAATATAGAAATAATCACCACCACTCAAATAATCAAATTGAGCTTTATCATCATGAATTTTATGATACATAAATCCAATCATACTGAAATGATTTAATGCTATTTTTCTTTGATCAAATAATGCATCTGGTGGAATAATTCTATTTGGAAATCTAACTTTCCAAAATACTAAATCATCTTCATTTCTTACTGCGTTTATAATTTCCTCTATTGCATTATTTTCTAAAAACATATCATCGTCATCAAGAAACATTATCCACCCATCTTTAACTTGTTTTCTTAAATCATTTAAATATAAGTTATAAGGTGCTGCTTTCCTGTCTTTCATTTTTGGTATATCACCCGTATATTTTTTCACACGTATATAATTACTGGTATACTGTTTAACATATATTTCTGATTCATCATCATCCACAGAAATAATATGATTGATGTTTGAATATGTTTGATTTTTAATACTTTCAATACAATTTTTAAAATATTTAGGTCTGCTTGATGTCCTTGTTAATATATTAACTATTGGTTTACTATCCATATTTATGATCTAAATTTTTTCATTATTTGTTTTAACATACTGTTCTTTTCATTATCACTATAATTAATATTATTTAATTCGTTTTTAACTTTTTCTGATATTACATCAATAATATTATTATATATTTTAGTAGAAATCTCACTCACTATCTCGTCCATATAATTATCAGTAAATTTTGATAAAACGTGTTCTATTATTTTTTCTGTTGTTTTTTCGTATAATATTCTTTTTATGTGTCTTGTTGATGTATCTCTAACTAACGGATTATCTATTTCTCCCCACTCTTTAATACCTTCAATTTTATTTAATATATCTTGTTTATTTAAATCTTTATATTCAGAATATAGTTGTTTATTAACTTCTAGAAAAGCATAATATAAATCATCTTTATTAGTATTAATATTTTCATGATACATATGAATTGATATATCATTTAATGTGTGTACGGATAAACCTAATTTTCTTATTTTTTCATCTAAAATATCATCTTCGTGACCATATCCATAACAATCTTCATCAAATCCTTTTATTTCTAAAAATTTATCTTTTTTCATAAAGAAAACACCACCTGTTATTATAGTGTGTTTAATAGGTTTGAATTTATTAGCAATAGCAAAACTATATTTATTTTCTCTGTATGCTTTGGTTGATTCTTCATCTAAAAAAATAACTGAGTGATACGGATTAATAACATCGAATTTATTTAAATTGTTTATAGCAACAGTGTAAGTTTGAGGTTTAATAAATATATCAGAATCAGTAAACATTAGTATGTTTGTTGTTGCGTTTTTAGCACCAATGTTATATCCCCACCCTTTATTAAATATACCATCATTTTGTACAAAAATGTGATTAATATATTCGTTACCTTTAACTTCAGATAACCAATCTAATTTAGATTCATCATCTTGTTCTACTATTATTATTTCTGTATTTCTATCTTGAAAGTGAGATAAATAATCTAGTAAACACATGAAATTATATTTTCTATCTTCTGAACTTTCTCTATAAGAAATTATGATTGATTTATTCAATGATTGATTTATTGTTTTTTCTATATGTATTTATTATTTTGGAGCGGTCTAAACAAGGGTATAATCATAAAAAAACCCATTGAATATTATCCAAAGGGTTTTTAATATGTTATTATTTTTTATTTATAATGGGGCATCTTTTATTGTTAAACCTAATGCATCTCTTACAGCCTTCATGGTTTTTTTATCACTTGTTGCTAATTTATTAACCATACTCTTAATACTATCCTTGTGTTCAGTAACATCTGCCGGTATGTTTTCAATAGCAGTATTAATATCACCTTGTTCTTTTGGTTTATTACCACCTTTTTTAACTTCTTCTAATAATGTTTTAGTTGTTTTATAAATAGTTGAATCAAACCAATTTTGTATTGACTCTTTTAACTTAGTTAAGTTTTCTGTTGATTTATTTACATCTTGTGCTTTTTGTTCACCTTGTCCTACTTTTTGTGCTGCGTTATTTTGGTCTGTTTGTGTAGCATTTGTTTGTGCATCATTTGTTTGTGCATCATTTGTTTGTGCATCATTTGTTTGTGCATCATTTGTTTGTGTAGCTTCTGGTGGTGCATCTTCATTTAGTATACCTAATTTTTTATTTATTATTATACTTTCATTTGAAGTTTTCTTTTTATCTTCTTCTATTGATTTATCTAATTCGTCTTTTGTAATTTTAAATGGTTTACCAAGACTTAAAATTAATTCTCTTGCAAATGGTTTAAATTTTTTCCCAAAACTTCTTTCGTCTTTACTAAATAATTTTTTCGTTCTTTCGGGTGCATTTTTAAATAATTCATCAAATGTAAATGTATCTGTTCCGAAATTTTTAATACTAGCATCAATTGATAAGTATGCTGTATTTATCCCATCTTCTACTGTTTCGAGAACACTAGCTAATGTTTTTGAGTTTTCTAAAGATGTTACTAAAGTTTCTCTATGACCAAGTAAATGAGCATTTACTGTTTTAACCATATCTTCCACATTCTTTTGAGTACCTAGTTTTTTGTTGAGATCTTCCAATGGTTTTTTAAATTCATCAGCTACTCCTTTAAGTAATCCACCTAATAGATTTTTAAATAATCCACCTAATCCCGAGGCTGCTTTATTACTACCAAATTCGGCTTCTTCGTTTAATCTACTATTTACAAATTCATTATAATTTTTCATAAAACTATATATTAATTTTTATAATACGTTTCTAATAATATAACCTATTAAATTTTTTGCATCTTGATTATCTCTTCCACCGATATGCCATTTATAAGGTTGTGTTTTTAATTCTTCTTCTGTCATACCTGAATTATTATCATATATGTGTACTAAGTGACCATCACTACCTTTTAACACCCAACTAAAAAAAGTTTGAAACCCATCATCATATTCTGGTTCTCCGAATAAATCTTCAAGAACATTATAAGTAGTTAAATATTCTCCGATTAACCAAGAACTACCAATTGATTTTTTAATGGGTTCATATGTTATATTTGGATCAGCATTTAAATTTTTCAATATTTCTTCTTCTGATTTAGGAGTCATCTTATCTCTTAAAGATTCACGTAAAACATTATTACTTTGTATATACTTCAATGGAAACTCTTTACTATTAGATTTATTCATCATTTTATAATTTAAATAAAGGTTAAAAAAGTTATATACATCAAGTATATTGCCACACATTAATACATAATCAGTTTCATAATCTTTTATGTCTAAATTAAATTCATCGGAAAAATCTATTAACCTTTGTATATCTTTTACTGTTTTAGGTTCTGGTAATTTAATTTCAATATAATCTTTATCAACACCTAATTTACGTTTAAGGTTATTTATTAGTTCTTCATCAGATTTAGGAGTCATCTTATCTCTGAGAGATTCTTCAATACCACCATATTGTTTTAATAGTTTAAGAATTTTGATATATTCTTCTTTTTTCTTTTGTTCTGTATCATACTGAGCATTAGTTTCACAATCTTCTATTGCTTCATCATGTCTTACGTGTGGGTCTGCACCGTTTTTTAATAAGATTTCAACAACCTCAGTATATCCCATTGTACATGCAGTTAATAAAGGTTTCCCTAAATCCACATTTACATCAGCCCCTAAATCTATTAATTTCTTGACAAAATCTAAATTATTATAACTTACTGATTTTTTTAAAGCATATCCTAACCATTCCTGTTGTAATTTCTTTTCAATATTAAGAATATATTCTATTGCAACATTAAATCCCTTCTCATAATTATTTGTGATAGAATCACTAAGTAATTCAGGGATATTATCTTCATCTAAATAAGTTTTTAAAATTTCTTCATCAGATTTAGGAGTCATCTTATCTCTTAAAGATTCGTTTGTTTTTTTAAATTCATTATATTTTCTAATATTATTATATTTTCTAATATTATTTTTAATAACTAATCTATATTTGGATAATATCTTTGGTAATATATTTTGAACTACATCCTTAAATTTATCAATGTTATCATTATCATAATCAAATGTATCAAAACCCTTTTCAATATAATCTCTAAGTGTACATAATGAATTTAAATCCGTATATTTTCTTGTTTTTTCTTTACATAAGATAATTTCTTTTTTAATTGCATCTAATACATCATCTTTCATATCTGATGTGTAATAGGAATGATAAAAAATTTTATCTATTGCTTTTTTAACTTCATCATCGGATTTAGGAGTCATCTTATCTCTTATAGATTCGTTATATGATTTTAAATATTTCATTATAATATATATTAAAATCTTATATAGGAATTGGAAGTGGTTCAACCACGCTAACTATAAATGTTTTTGCTATTTCGACAACTAACCAAGGAAGGAAAGTAACTACGTTTTCAATCACAGGTAAAAATTCTTCACCTGCTCCAGTAATATCAATAATCATTTCTGATAAAACTGTTTGCATTTTTTCCGGATCTGCTAATCCTAATAAATCAGTAAAAAATTCTTTTATTTTAGTGAATGTTGGTAGTGGTAATTCTTTAATAAATTCTAATATACCTTCTATGATTTTGGAAATTATATTAATTATTATATCAATTGGTGATTTTATAACACCGATTATTAAATCTTTTATTTTTTCCGCATAAGCAGATGCTGGACTTTCTTCTGCTATTTTATTAATATCTTCTTTAATACCTTTTTTTAAAGATTGAATTTCTTTGGAAATTTGTTCTGCTGTTAATGCACCACCCATTACTAACATATCTCTAAAATTATCATTAATTTTCTTTCTATTCTCTTTTGATTTATTTATATCAGATGCGGTGGAATTTAATTTATTTTTCAATGTTATTAATTCTTCGGTATATTGAATTAATAATTTATCTAATGCTTCAAATTGTGTTTTTAAATCAGAATTAGTTTCCATTTTATAATTATTTACTGTTGCTTCTATTTCTTTTTCTTCTGTTTCTAATAATTCTATTATTTTATCTGGCATATTTATTAACGTGGTTTCATCACCAGTGTAATTATACATGTGGTTTTTTTCTTGGGCATTATTTTCTAAATACTTTTTCATATCTGTTAATTCTGTTGTTCTATTAACAAATTTATAACCTTCTTCTTGTTTATCATTTAATTTTTTTCTGATTATAGCATCTTTCTTCAATAAAACATTATTGTGAATTTGATATGCTTTATCCCAAAATTCGTTTATTT
>Ga0210003_1004718_pt1 | contig 10669 bp, 15 predicted proteins | sample LantaG_FD_182804 | JGI IMG/M metagenome (GOLD analysis project Ga0210003, IMG submission 182804) | Deep subsurface microbial communities from Baltic Sea to uncover new lineages of life (NeLLi) - Landsort_02402 metaG (SPAdes) (version 2) | ecosystem: Environmental > Aquatic > Marine > Oceanic >...
AACCAAAAGTATTCAACCAGGGTTCATTCAAGACGTCAATTAACCAGGGCAAGCGATAACGTCAGGGCCGCTTCCCTGGTTTTGTGCGAAATGATCCCACGTTACGCCGAAGCGCTGCCGCAAGTTTCAGAAGCGTGTCGTCAACTCATTGATATGCTTTCAATGGCCGAAAATATGATCCGTGACATAAGAGAAAATATCTAATGGCTATAAGTTCAATGCGGGGCCTTGCCAGGCAGTTCATACCGGAAATGTTAAAAATAGGTATGTCCACAAGCGCTGGCCTTGCTTTATTGCGGTCGGAGGGTGTCGGCTACCGGCGTCAAGATTTTTTATCTGACTGGCGTGACTTTGCCGGCGTCGCCATGAAGCGTGATCCACTGCGGGCCATTCCGAAAAAATACAAGCCTACTGAAGCAACAATCCAACGAACGGACTTTCAACAAACTAAGAAGTTTTATTATAACTATAAGATTGAAGGTTATGATATTATCACACAAGATCAAACGGAAACATTTATCACGGTTGCAACTGATGATATTTTAACGATGGAAGAAGCCGAAGCAGAAGCCGAACGTCTGGCCGATTATTATAAAATGGATATTGAGATTGCAAGGATGATCATTGACGGTGTTACGGTCAGCAAGTAATAAAAGAGTACGGGCAGCACATGTAATCAAACGTGCTACCGGCAAGCGATTGCCACAACGATTTATATTCTTTGATACCGAAACAGAAGCGGTTAACGATCAAGGCAAGCAGCGATTAAAATTAGTGGTTGCTTGTTCTTGGTTTGTTAATAACAAAACCGGCGTCGAGAAAGTGACCTGGTTTCATTCCAAAAATAGCAAGCGTTTTTATGCCTGGTTAACCGGTCAATTAAAATCACACGTTTCAACCAGGATTATGTCAGCTAATATCTGGTTTGATTTTAGAAATGCCAGGCTATACAATCACATGAAAAAAGATCAATGGCAATGTGTGAGTGATTTTTCCAAAGGTCATACATTGATCTTTACTTTCAAGCGGGGTAATCATCGGATTGAGTTTGTTAATATTCAGAATTACTTTAATGTGCCGGTAAAGATAATCGGTCAATCGGTCGGACTTCCAAAACTTGACGTCGATTTTGCGGCAGCAAACGATCAAGAATTGTTAACATATTGCAAGCGTGACGTCGAAATAATTTTCAAGGCGTTTCGTGATCTCTATTTATTTATTCGTGAAAATAAATTCGGCAGCATACCTTATACCCTACCAGGTGTTTCCTTTTCTTGTTTCACTCATTCATTTATGAAACGACAAATTAATGTCCACGTCGAAAAACAGGTATTGGAATTAGAACGACAAGCGTACTTTGGCGGTCGTTGTGAATGTTTTTTTATCGGTCGGCCAGCAAAGGGTATTTATTATAAAGTAGATATTAATTCCATGTACCCTTATATCATGAGGTCAAATGAGTTTCCGGTAAAGTTCATAAAGAAGGGTAAAAATATTGATCCGGCGTCGATCATTAAAATTGCGCCGCTTTACTGCTTTATGGCTAAATGTGAGATTGAAACAGACGATCCGGTTTACCCTTATCGTAACAGTGACAAATTGATTTTTCCAACTGGCCGTTTTATAACTGCGCTTACTACACCGTCGCTTATTTACGGTATCAGGAACGGTCATGTCAAAAAGGTTTTATCTGTCGCCTGTTATCGAAAAGCAAATATCTTTAAAGGGTTTGTTGATTACTTTTATAACAAGCGCCTTGAATTTCGCCTTTCAAATAATCCGGCGTTTGCTTATCTTTGCAAATTGATCTTAAATTCTCTATATGGTAAATTCGGCCAACGATCATCAAGGCTTGTCTATACTGGCCGAAATGAAAAGGCCGTCGATATTCGCCGGTTAATTATTGATCATAAAACACATAAGGTTTCAACCCATCAAGTATTTTTTGGTCATGAAACAATCACCGATCAAGGGGAAGACGAAGCGAGCAATTCCATGCCTGCAATCAGCGCACATGTTACGGATTATGCCAGGCTTTACTTGTGGAAGTTAATCAAGGCGGCCCATTTGCCTAATTGCTTTTATTGTGATACGGACTCCATTATCGTTAACCAGGCCGGTCTTAATAATTTAACTACTTACTTGAATCCCGATCAATTAGGTATGTTAAAAATAGAATCGTCTGCAAGGCGTGTTAATTTGCGGGGTGCAAAAAATTACACTTTCGGTAGTGATACAAGGATCAAAGGAATACCCCGAAAGGCAATTAAAAATAAAGATGGATCGTTTACTTATCCGGTGTTTCCTGGAATGATTGCAGAACTTAGGCAAGGATTGAAAGAAGACTATCGGATTGAAACACAAACAAAAAGACTGTCCGGAGTTTATGATAAAGGCATCGTCACTGAATCCGGTCGGGTTATACCGATCAATTTATAAATCGGTCAGGGTAATTTCGGTTTTTGAATCGGTTCTTTTCGGGTTGCAGGTACCGGTTCACGTTTAATGATCTTTTTAATTGTTTGAATACTCTTTTTTAATTTACTAATGTCGTCACCCATTTTCTATCCCTCCGATCCGGCAATTTCAATTAATGCAAGATACCAATCAATGTACTTTTGAGTATATCCCAAGTGGCCCATTTCTTCAACGTAAATTTTTTGTGTGATGATCTGATTTGAAAATAACGTGTCAAGTTCTTTTTTAGTCGGTCGTTTTAACTTTGCCATTTTGTCACTATCCCATAACTTTAGAAGTGACTCCTGTTCTGCGCCCACAAGATCAAGTTTACCAAGTTCATTAATTACCTGGTTAACGGTATAAGCGCCGGCCAGGTAAAACTTTTTAATCCTTGCTTCTTCCCGATCCTTTATTTCTTTAACGGTTGTGTATTCCTTCATTGATATTAAAATGTCAACTTCGTCTTGGCTATAACCTAAGTCTATCAACATGTCATTACATTCGGTTTTACCTATAATCGCTTTACTGTAAGATGATAAAATTTCAGCTTTGGTTAAATCCCGATCCGGTTCTGACTGTTCAACTTCTGTAAATTTCGTTAACCATTCGGCTTTTTCTTCATTATACCCCAGGTCAAGATAAGTGCGCTTTACTTCGTCACGTGTGATAATTCCCATTCTAAAAACACGTCTTACATCAACTCTGGTCAGTGGATTATAACTGATTGCTTGAAGTTTATCACGCCACCAGGGCATAATATCGACGGCCATAAATAACTTGTCAAGGTCTTCCGGTTTAATCACTTCCCTATGCAGCATTTCAAAACCCTGCATAATTGACGGTAATTCCCAATGAGACGCCCAAAACCGCTTGGCCCACTCTTCGCTTAATCCCTGCTTCTGTGCATACTCTAAAAATTCGCCTGGTAACTCCTGCATTAGGCCGTACTCTTCAATATAGTCAGGATAAAAGGCTTCACGTACTGCCATTCGGATTAAATCGGGGTAGGCCGGAATCGGATAGAAGAGGGTTTTAAGATGAGCGATTTCTTGATCATTAAATCCATATTTTTTGTAACCGGCTGTAAGTGTAGCGTCGTCGATCTCTCCACGTAAAAATAATGCTTTGTACTCATCCGGTGACGGTATCGTCTTTGACGCTTTAAGTAACGTTTCGATATTGGCGTCACTAAAACCATGCTGATTTAACATCGCTTTTACTTCTGCGAATCTTGCCGGATCACGGTATAAGCTAATGATCAAACTTGGCACGTCCGGCAGCGTCGGTAAATATTGCCGCCGCCACTCATGAGACGCTTGTTCAGATGCGACGGCCGCATGGCCGCCAACGTATGACAAGAAATAATTGAGTGTAATAAAATAACCAAGTAACAAACTGCCTAAATCATCATCTTTTATTACCTCATTAATGGTTGCTTTCACTTCCGGCGGCAAGTCAAGCCGGTCGATTGACTTTGCTAGTGACTCGGTTAAATACGCCACACCTTGATCACCAAACTTTTCGGCCAGGATTGAACCGGCAGCACTAAAAAGCGGGTTTGTAACATCGGGGTTTGTTTCCCACCATGTAACCCACATCTCGGTAAAAAATCCTTTTATACGGTCGAATATCGAACCGGTTAAACCTTCCGATGGTGTTTCGTCGTCTGCCATTTTAATGCCCCTTTATTTTTGTGCCGATTGTAAAAACAATACAACCCACTGTTATTAAAACCAGGAAAATGTCGCCGCCTTGAATTAATTCAAGTGCAATTCCCGATCCTAAAAGTACAACCCCTAGTAATTGAACCAATTCACCTATGACACCAACTCTCATTCCATACCCCTTTCCATAATCTGCGTGATCAATATCTGCATTAAATCAAATGTGACGCTTTCCTGGCCCTCCGGTACGTCGAGCAAAAAAGCTATAAGTGCTTCTGGGGTGTCAAAGGCTTCGGTTAATCCTTTTAATGTGTCCTGCATGTCAACTGTTAGAAAATCAGTTATCGGTTTTACTTCCAGGTCGTACCGTGTGAATATTTCTCCTATCTTTTCGGTATTATAATCAATTACATCGGTCACATTGTCGGCTACAATAGAAGCACCAATTATTAACCGATCTTTTAAACCGGTGTCAATTGCTTCAATCGTTAAGCCGATACCTTCCAATGGTTCACCAGGTGGCCCAATCGGCCCAATCGGCCCAATTAATCCAGGCGGTCCAGGTGGGCCAGGTGGGCCAGGCGGGCCAACGCCACCGCTACCTCCGGAAAGATATTGTTCTAACTGACTGGCAAGCGTACTGACCCACCAGGCCGGTAATTCGGTTAATACCTTTTCTGCGGCGTTGGCTGTGGCGGCTACTTCCTGAAAGATCGGGTCTGCTTCTAGGTTATAAGCACCGCCCACATCGCCAAGCCGCAATTTTAATTTTGCTAACCACTCATCACTTATATCATAAACATGATGGATCATAAAATTGATTGCTTCGGCAAGATCACCGGTCACACTTTCAATGGCATCAAAAATAATGTTTCCACCATCTTTTAACTTTTTTATCACCCAGGCTTGTGACGCCGGTATAAGGTTTTGAATCGGTTGAATCTCTTCGTCAATCGGCCTTTCAATTTCTCCGCTTACCTGCTCGGTTGTGATCCCGATCTCCTGCTCGATAATATCAAGTCGATGTTTGATACTGTCAATCGTACCGATAAAAAGTTTATATGTTTTATTCAGTTCTTCTTGAATTGCTTGCTTGTTAAACCCACCTAATTCACGGCCGGCAGCTTCCCATTGATCAACCAGTTTATTAACGGTGTCCATAAATCCGTCGACGTACGGTTGCACAACATACGTTGTCGAATTATAAGACAATCCTAATTCGCCTAATATCTCTCTGACTAACTTATCAGTTTTTTCACTGCCGCCACCTTCAAATGAAAGAATTGCATCGACAATGCTTTTACCTTCAAGTTTATCAATATTCCCGATCCGTTTACTTACCGCTTCAAAATTTCTCTGAATCTTTGCTAAAGGTATCTGCATTTCAAGATTAAAGGCATCAATTACCGCAATCCAGGACGCCCACGGTGACATATTAGCTGACAAAACATCATTCCAATAATGCTGGCCGGTTGCTGCGCTTTCCGCAATGGATTGACCGATTTGATTTGTGAAATAAAGTATAATATCGTTATAGTATTCAAGATCGTCAAGGAAGCCTGGCCCTGGTGGGATTGTAGGCCCTGGCGGCGGCACGTACGGCGGCGCATCGGCTGGTGGGATTGAATGACAACCGTTACCCCACCAGAAATAATTATTAATTTCACATACCCGTTGTGTGTCGATTTCATTACTTGGAATTGTGCCGTTAATCCAGGAAAGAAATTTAACACATGCAAGTAAATCGTTTTTACTATCACCGGTAAAGCGCAATGATAAAGCAGCAATCCAAGTTTTAATCCAATTTATTTCTGTTTGGTTAACACCGGTCATTTTTTGTTTGTTTTCTATGATCCATTTGAAAATATCATTAATGGTGTTTTTGCCAGGCGCAAGTAGGGCCGGTTTTATGTCGGTCAATACGTCCATAAAATCACCCCAGGTAACAACGGTCATAATTACACACTCCGATCAAGATCAAACGAATCCATCACTCGATTAATGGTTGAACTGATAAAATACACCGTGTCATAAATCGGCGCTAGGTGTTGGTCAACCCATTCGTCAAGTGACATTTCTTCATGTTTCATAAACTCCGGATTAATTCGTTCCATACTCTTCAATCATTCGTGATCTAATTGAACTCATTTTGTTGAACCGTTCTTTTAATTCGGCTACGTCCAGGCCAACGTATTCCGCCCGTCTTATTTCTTCCTGTAGCCAATCGGTGTCCGCTTGCAGATCGTTTAATCGTTTCAACTGCTCTGGTGTTAACTTGATCTTTTCTCTTGCCATTTTTATAACCTCCCTAAGTTAAAGATTAATCATACCCTACCATACAAGTACCTTTCAAACTTGTAGCAGCATTTAACATATACTCAACTTTAATTGACGTTTTAAACCTTAAACCATAAAATTCTAATCCAAAAGCGTCGGCAAGATTACACCGGAAACTTTGCATAACATAATTTGCACGTGGTATAACTTGAAGCGCCTGTCTTGCACCGCCGTCAATCGTTATACCAATAAAACCATTAATAGCCGTTTGCCCTGGATATATGGCTGCAAAAAATAACCATCCTGGATTTGCTACGTTAACCGATGTGTACCACGTGCCGTTAACCGTCACTCCCTGGCTAAAAGCATAAGTCAACATTGACGTCGGTTCAATACCCTTTGCGCCGCCACTATCGACGATCACGTGAACCACTTCGGCGTCAAGCGTGACCGGTATGTCTTCCGGTGGGTTAACCGGTCGAATCCCTACCCATCGGCATTGATCATTTTCTGGACTCATGACATTTACTCCTTTAAGTTAACTGTCAATTATAATATGAATCACTTCACCGTCAAACGTTACCGGTATATCTTCCGGTGGGTTAACCGGCCGTACTCCGATTGTTCTTGTCTCATCATTTTCCGGACTCATTGCGTTAACTCCTTATAGTAAATTCCCCAGGACGCTTGTGTGCCAAGTGCGCCGGCCCTTTGAACTTCAATTGTTATGTTTTCATGGATATATAATCCCCATTGTTCATCATAAAACATACCGAAGTTTAAATCACCGGCTACGTTATTAAACATCGTCACACCGAATTTTTTCCAGGGTTGCGAGTAACCCCAAAACCCACCGCCGGCCATTTCATTTACAGTCATCATAAAAATGATTACACCGTCAATGGTGATCCTGGGCCGAAATGCGATTGAATCCGTCCATACCCACATATAACCCCACACGCCCCGAATATCGACGTTTAACACTTCATCCCATACCGGCGTCGCACTAACCGGTGTCGCTGCTTGTCGTATGATCCGGTCGGTATAATGTGCAAATGATTGTTCATTTAATACCGTCCAGTCTGGACTTCCTCTTGGCATTTTTATAACCCCCTTTAGCTAGGCCGTTTTAACTTGGTTATCCTCATTACCTCCCCAACAACGGTACGCAAAATTTCCTTTTGCGGCACAAGCTGTATTCTGACCGTCACTGTATGATCGTAAATTTCGTCAGTATTCCATCCATAAAATTGTAATTCAAGGGGAGGTTCTTTTATCGGGTATTCGTCGGTTGATACAATGATCCCACCGTTACCGCTTAATTGATAATCGGGGTTCTTTGGAAAAACTTGGTGTAATCCGTCGTTAATATGAACATATACCAGGCCACAACAACCCGTCGGAAAAACAATTTCACACCTGGTAACAATACCTTTTTCCATTCTAAGGACTGTCTTTTCAGGTGTCTGTATACTATGATCCCTTGTTAAAAGTATATCCCAGGCATAAAGCATAACGCACCTTCAAATTGATTTATAAAATTCGTCGTCACGTAACCGGATATATTGAATGGTCACTTGAACCATATCACCGGCTGCCGATGACGTCAAGGCTATTCCGGCTTCATCACCGTCTATCATATAAAGATCATGATCAAATAAATGAACCGTAACCGTCGCTAGTGCGGCCAAATAATCAATGCGGCATAACCGGCCACGCCTTTCCATGACTTTGTATAAATGAGTAAATCCGTTTTGCGTCGGATTATAAACGCTGATACTATGAACGATAATCACTTCCTTATGCCTGGCCTTTATGGGTAAAAAGATATTTTCGTCGACGGCCATTGTGTAATCGTAACGTTCAGTAGCAATTTGATTTGACAAACATTTGAACGGCATTTTATTTTCTCCTTTCCCTTAATAAGAGTGTTAATAAAAAAGCAGTCTTAACCAGGGATCGCTAAACGTCTCACATAAAACGATATAATTAAAACTGCTTTCGGGCCACCTAAGATAAAAGAGACGTTTATTAGTAGTTTCTTTTTTGCTGCAAAACAATGCCACCGTGATCATTGCTTTCAAGCAGTTGTCGAATGGTCAACCGTAAACTCATATAAGCAGTAGGATCGAGCCACTCTTCGGGATCTTGCAGATTTCCGAACCGGTACGGTTCACAAAATCCAAATTCCGAACCATGAACGGTTGACGCCACCAAATGTAAATTATCCACTGCCGCACCGGTTGAATCCATCCAGTCCATCTGACCGGCACGCATGGCCGTGATCATCACGTCTTCATTAACAGCATTTGACATCTCCGTGCCGCCGTGCATCCATCCAAAATAATGATAAGAGGTTAAGGGGTTAGTTGCACCATCACCCATTGATTGACTTTGCATGTGCATGGAAGGGTATATACCGAAATTCTCTTCGGCCAAATGCTGACCTCTGATTTCAAACGGCACAAAACGGTCAATGTCACATGATAATTTAAGCCGGTCGAATACTTGCCAAATCGCAAATGATGGATAGTAAAGCCGCATCAACATGAAACGATATGGATAATCCCTGGGAAGATCAATCGTTTCAGTTGCACCTGCAAGAGTTAGCCATTCATAAATATCTTTAGTCATGAGAAAACCTTCCGGCTCTCTTACTGGATTCTCACACACCATTGCAATGACCGTTATGAACTGACTGGCTGCCACGTAATCGCCGGCTGCCACTGGAAAATTATATGTGATTTTAAGCTGTGGGTTAACGAACTTTTTCGGGTCAAGCATAAACTGTTGATCGCTTGTGTCTCTGGAAAACCATAGGCAGCATTGAACGGAAGAAGAGTCAAGGCCGCAATCCCACTGGTTAGCCCAGGGCATTTCATGACCGGAATAAATATGTTGTGCCATTGCTTCAAAAAGGTCGGTTGAATATAAAACATCTGAACCATCAACCACTTCAATCTTGCTGACACAATCCGGCAGCATGTTACCATTGCAACCGGCCACATACCATGATAATGCCTGGAATCGTAATTTGATATACATGATTGGATCATTCAAATCTAAATTCCATATCCTTGTCGCCGTTACTCCCAGTTGCTCTTGATCACTTAAATATACTTGTCTTAATCGCATAGATTGTCACCTCCTTTATTAAATGATTTGACTTACTTTTTGAAGCTGAATTTCGCCATACCTCGCACAAATGTTGACATGCGGTTGATCGAATCTTCCAGGGTCAGGTCTGGCATCTTTGACACTGTTGTTTTGATTGTGTCAATATGCGGCAGTAATTGAGAATAAAACTTCTCAACCTTCGGCGCTGCGGCATCAATGCCGGCGGCTACCCTGGGCAATCCTTTTGTGGTGACTTTATCTTTCCACTCTTCGAGTGATACCGATCGAAGGCCGGCGGCCCACTTGCCAGAATCAATCGCCGCATTGATCTTTGCCTTCATTTTATCTTGCTTCGCTGCGGCGGCTGCCGTCGGTGACGCCGTGACTCTTTCAATACCGGCTCTCATGTCCTCAATGCTACCCTTAAGACGTCTTGCGTGTTTTTCCTGGACTTCCTTTGCTGTTAATCTACCCATAGTTTTAACACCTCCCTTAATGATTAATTGTTAACAATGATTTGCTGACCTATGTTTTCTTGTCGCCTTTACCCTGTAAATCAGTTATGGCCGTTATGAGATCGCTCTCCAATGGGTTTAAACCTTCAACCAGGCACTCTATGTAATCCCAAAGGTTTATATCCTCGCCTGCGGCCTTCTTGGCCCTTATACACTTTCCGGTTGAACCTATCAGCTTAAGGCCTAACTTAATCAAAGGATAAATATTTATAAATGTCATAATATCACCCCCTTTTCCTTTAATGAATTGTAAGATCATGGTTCACCCCCATTGTTATAATAAATCATACACCGGTGACAATTTTTGTCAAGCAAAATCTTTAAACCTGGCACAAATATTGCTTATCTTTTACAGAAAATACAGTAAATTCAATGGTTTAGAGCAAAAATTAAACTTTCAATAAATATACCCCTCCCCTACTTCCAAGTGTACATAATATCATAACAATTACACTTTACGTAATTAATTACCATTTTGGAAAGTCTTAGGATTGGATTTTTTGTAATCCTTCCAAGCAATTTTCGTGCCAACTTTTTTACGATCTGACCCTGGACGTTTTGCAATTTTCATGCCAACTGTAAATAATTTTGTCATGACAGCCGTCAAATTAGTGCAGGTAGGGCGATTTGTTATCA
>Ga0210003_1004722_pt1 | contig 10668 bp, 16 predicted proteins | sample LantaG_FD_182804 | JGI IMG/M metagenome (GOLD analysis project Ga0210003, IMG submission 182804) | Deep subsurface microbial communities from Baltic Sea to uncover new lineages of life (NeLLi) - Landsort_02402 metaG (SPAdes) (version 2) | ecosystem: Environmental > Aquatic > Marine > Oceanic >...
CCGTAGGCGTTAGTTCCGTCATTATTGAACGTACATTTGCACTCTGCTTCTTTAACAGGATATTCGCTTCCTATTGATGCGTCTACTAGCTTATAGCAAACTCCACATCGTAACGGCAAATCATTGCCTCTGCCATCACATTTGGGGCATTTTTTCTTTCGATTCTTTCGACTGATGCCAGATCCACAGCAATCTGTGCATCTGGCATAGCTATCTTCTGGGCGCCATTTGTAGTTTGGGCAAAACATACTAGTTGTCTTCCCGCTTCATTCTCAACGCACGATGAGGATCGTCGAATAGGAAGGGGTCACAGAACTTAACGGCCTGCCCTTCAAAGATGAATATCAGGTCGTCATTCATAACCTTCTTTCCTTGTACAAACTTAAGGGCCTGCAGGAATAGATGTCCTGGAACTCCCATAAGTTTGATTTTACCATCTTCGAATGTCTGGTAATAGTAGTCCGATTGTCCGATGCGATTTATCTTGAATGGGGTCATACGACATGGCATACGACAAGACTGGGCAATGCTTTTCAGTTCTTCGCGAATGTCCTTGTTGTCGGGGATGATCACTTCATCGCTTGTCTTTTGTATGATTTCTGTATTGGTCAATTCTTCGATATTTTTGATCAGGTCGTTCTGTACGACATGTTGTTGCAGTAACTGCTGTCGCTTTGGGTTAATGTTACCAAAGATGGCATACCGGATTTGTGATGAATTGATGAAATATGGATACGGAGTAAACGACGCTGCGAAGTCTGAGTATTCTTCCCATGTTGATGACAATACTTCGGGGGCAAATGTCTTGAATACATTCCAATTTGCCTTGATCAGATCAAATGAGATGAATTCTTTACCGTCGCAGTGTGGGTTCATGATCTTACTGCCAAGATCTTTTCCAATGTTCTTGAATCCACTGACCAGATCTTGAGTCACTTCGTTGAACTTGTCCAAGTTTATAGACGTAATTCCAGCTGCTACAATTCTACCGCCATGATCCTTAAACTCATTTTCCCCCAGTGTCGAGACAATATCAACAAAGTCTTTTACCTGGTCGATAAAGTCATAGTCAGGGTATATTGACTTGATGGCATGTATGAACATTTCTGGACGGTCGCCCTTGCATGGGAATTTATAGTCCTTGATAAATCTTCTGATAGTCGAGTTGGAAAGCTTGAGAATGGCATTTTCATCAATCAGCATTTTTTCTTCCTTTTAGTGGATTACTTAATGATTGGATTAATATAGCATAACTTGATTCGTATTCAAGCCCATATGTGTGATTTCAACTTGAATTAATGGATATTTATGTTATCTTGAATTAATTCAAAGGGGTCCAATATGAGCAACCAAGTATTTAATATGTATGCCAATTATGAAGACGGCAAATTCAGTATGATATATGAATCGAAAATACAGGTTGAGATGTGTGGATGTTCTTCAAAACCAGTTGAGATATTTATTAGAGAAGTCCAGAATGGAGAAGAATCTCCGTACTGGGGTTGGTGGTTGGAAGAAAAACAAAAGTATTCCATGATCTACAGCAGCGTCATTGGCTGTAAGATGTGCTTTCCCGATTATGGAAAGCTTTATATCGAGTCTGGAAAGGGGAAAATAGTTAATCTTTTCATTGGGTTAGTTGAATAAGGAGAGTTTAGTTATGTTATTTACGGATGACATCGGAAGATACCATTTGATCAATCCAGAACATGTGGCACGGGTCGAATATGAACCAGGTAGGCATATCAAGGTATTTACTGTTGGTGATCATCAGCCTCTGTTTGTTGAAAGAGAGGCTGCTGACGATATCTATGCCTATTTACGCCTTTACCTTGAATCTGATGAGCCAGATGAGCCAGATGAGCCAGATGAAATTCCAAAAGCTTTTTTTGACGTTTTTACAAATAGTACGTCGACCAAATCAAATGAGGCGTTCAATACAAGGTGGTTGAATGGTCTAAAGAAACTCAAAGACCTTTAATCAATTGGAGCTTGGGGAAGGGGCGTCCAATATCTAATATCCTGATTGTAGAAGATGTCATCCCCATCTTCGTCATCCCAGCATTCATGTTCACAGTTCCACATTAGGATTCTGACATGTCCCCGATTGTCGGAAGTCAGGCATGGAACATGTTCATATTTCTTGAGGCTTGGTTTTTCAGGCATTCTTTCAGATGTGTTTATCCACTTCATTTTCGCTCCTTGGGTCGCGCTCACTCCAAGTATAATGGTTGAAGTAGGCGCTTATTTATTTATGAACCGAACCTCTTTCCAGGATAGGTCGTTGTTGCAGTAAAAGTTTTTTAGTGATATCTCATGAAATATGGTTGCCGTTATCAGCCAGCAAAAACCATTTTCCAGCCACCTAGGAATCCAACAAAATTTCGTTTTTACCATAGTGCAGTTGCCAACAATTTGAAACTGCAGTTGATCGGCGAAAGCTGGGCACTTTTGACGATACCATTCTACATCGATGATCCAGAGCTCATATAGGTTGATGAACTTAATTCGTTTCGGAGTCTCGATCCTAAAAAAGGGAAATTCTTCCCGTGATATAGGGAAATTACCAGCCGGCAGTCCTTCATGACAATAGTCTTCTCGAAAGAGCTTGTAGCCATTTACATCAATCAATTTGGTCTCTTTAGTCATCTTTTACTTATTATACATCAGTGGTTGTATAATCATAGAATATACATGGTAAAATCTTAATATGAACAAGTTAACAGGAGTTTATGATGGAAGAATTTGAATTGATATGGAAGTTGACTAGTCAATTGATTAATGATGCGTTTCGTCTGCAAGATGAGTATCGACAACATGGTATTTTTGATTTAAACGACAAAGTGGAGGCGTTAAAGGAGTTTTGTACAGTACGATTGAGCTCGGTTAGACGATCTGGGCATACAAACGCAGCTTACAACATATGCAAGGAATATGGAGCTCTGTATGTCGGAAGAACCCAATTTTCGATAAATAAGGCCCCAGCATCAATTGTAGCCATCAACATCAATGAATTACGGAATTATGATCATAAGAACATGATCGTCATTGATGACGCCTATTCACTAAGCAAAGAAGATCTTGAGAAAGTATATAAAAGCTTGTCGAACTGGGATCCTAATCAAGAAAACTGCTTGGTCGTGCTTTTGCACTAGGAGTTGGAAATGGTAAAGTTTGACCAAAAAATACAAGAAGAACTCATCAGTATTCGAAAGCTTACCACTGCATACCAGACCGAGTTTGAAAAGAGGGAGCTGGAGGTGTACGAGCGTAGCATAAAACTAATGGTTGATACCATTCGTGAAAACAAATGGCTACAGGGAAGCTGGGATTATATAGATGGGAACTTGTATTCCAAGGATCGCGATAATTTGCCCATGGTGATTAAGCTGGCGAAAGAGCTGCATTTGATGCATATCTTCATTCCTCTACTAAATGGCACATTGTACATCACCACCAGTAAACTCATGCTGAATGTCCCTAAAGATGATTTGGACGACTTATGTGATCAGTATGGAGTTGCTATTGATCACCCCCTAGAATTATTGGTAGACGCAGCTGAAGAGTTGTCGATCATGTTAAACTCTGACAAGACGCCATCAATGGAAGAATACAAAAAGACTCTTGCCAATATGACAAGAGTCATCAATGAGATTAGAGATCGGAAATAGCCTACTCCAAGCAGAGTGAGATTGCATTACTTCAAGTGGAAATTTCTCGTTTGGCATAAAGGCCATTAATTTGTAGATTGTTTTTCTTTCCAGTAGCCTTGATGATACAGATGTCACAGATATGTTCGCCTTCAATATTTGAAGGATCCCATCCTTCTGGCAATCCAGTTCCATCACGGAATATGTGGAATCCGCATCCGTCGCATTTGTATTGTACGAATTTTCCTAAATTAGTCATTTGCTGGAACACCCTTTATTTATAGAGAAGACCGCAGTTGCACCTGCGGCCTTCATGTCTATTTATTATCGAGACGCTTCCGTTACCACAGATACTCAACATACCCGTTAAGGAGGAACGTGATGAGTTCACGTTCAAGCCCACGAAGACACGGAGGCTTCATCTTTTAACCGTGGGCCCTCTTATTTCATTTTTCTTCAATATACCATACAAGCTGAAAAATGCAAACGTAAATTCCATTTCCATTCTCAAGTGGTTTGTTGTTCAGCGGACATCTTGTGTTTCAGTTTTTTTTGCAGTCCCATTGTGATTTCAAATATTAAATATTTGATATCATCACGATTCATTGAAACGTCTGCTTCGAATGACCAGTTATTATTAATGCCAGATTGTCGACAGTGAGGACGCCATGAATAGGATATTCCGCCAATTATCATCATTGAAGTATTTTCTATGACCTCTTTGGTTTCTTCCTTAGTAAGGCCGGAGTTATGCCATTTTTCAAGACTTAGATGGACGGTTTGCGATATGTAGTAATTCATTTTTCACCTTTATGATTGATCACTAATGAGTGAGTGCGTAATTTTTGAATGATTGTAATTGTTCATTCATAAATACAACTGGACGTGTTTCAATTACCCATTGATTGAACAACTCTGGCTTTTCAATTACTGCCCATCCTGCAGGGAGGCAGACGTAAGATATACCATCGACTTCAACAATATCGCGAATACACATTGACCGAACATTGAATTTGTTGCAGTAGTATCCCAGTTTTCCTTCAGATGGATTGGGTTCAACGGCATTAAAAAGTCCGAACATATGGCTACAGGCGTTTAGATGACTCTTGAATTTCATTTCGCCGAGATCGAATGTTTGTCCATCTTGGTTCCATTCCGGATGTGCTGTGTAGTGAACTTTAATATGCATAATTTCCCCTTTAGTTTGTTAATCAAATATAACATGAACGAAATGTTTGTCAAGTATATTTGCTAGGTATATTTTGAATTGACTTTTTAATATGTGGATGTATATTGGGCTATTCAATATTCAATAGGAGAGATGAATTGAAAGCTGCATCATTATTTTCAGGTGGCGGTGGAATGGATATAGGATTCCATCATGCCGGTTTTGAGATTGTATTTGCAAATGATATAGATCCAGAATCATGCAAGACCTATGAGAAAAATATTGGGCCTATTATATGTTGCGACATTGCAGATGTAAAGGCAAGTGACATACCAGATTGCGATGTTATCTTTGGTGGTCCTCCATGTCAGGGCTTTTCGATTGCAGGGAAAATGGATCCCGATGATCCTCGCAGTCAGATGATCTGGGAATTCCTTCGTGTCATTAAAGAAAAGAAACCAATGATGTTCGTCATGGAGAACGTCGCTTCACTGCTTCAACTGGAAAAGTTCAAGGATATCAGGAACAAATTAATTGATGGTTTTACAGAAGCTGGATATGAGTTGGAGTGTCGCGTCTTGAATGCAAAAGATTATCGTGTCCCACAGTCACGCAAAAGAACAATAATCATTGGTAGCCTATGTGGACATATAAACTTTCCGCCAATAGAGAAAGTCGTGCCGACCGTTCGTGATGCTATCGGCGAAATGGGGGAGCCTGGTAGAAAAATGAACTATGGTGTGTGCAAGGCCAAGATAACTGTTGCCAAGAAGCCTGTGCTACGGAGTTCTCCTTATGCAGGGATGCTGTTTAACGGGTCAGGAAGGCCATTAGACTTAGATGCTCCAGCACCGACTATCACAGCTTCTACAGGTGGCAACAAGACCCATATCGTGGATCAGAACATGTTACTTGATCGAGAAGCCTTTGATTGGGTTAGCGACTATCATGAAAAATTGCAACAAGGTAATACTTCGAAAGGTGTTGAGGTGCCAGATCACTTGCGGCGCCTAACCGTTGCTGAGTGTGCATGTCTTCAGACTTTTCCATATAATTTCGAGTTTTACGGTAGTCAATCCAGTGTTTATCATCAGATTGGTAATGCCGTACCACCACAGCTGGCATGGTGCATCGCATTGGCCGTTCAAAAATCGCTTTGTGAAATCAAGAATCTTTCCACCAATTTTTTCTGGTCGAATCAAATCAAAGTCGATTTCTCACTTGAAGAATATATCCTTTACGAATTTTTAATGGACGCCATGAGAAAAGAAGACTGCGTTAATCCACAAATAGATCAAGGAGCATTAGATGAAGTTATGTCATGGTTCGATAAAGGAACATCTGGGCACGCTGAGAAGAGCGAATAGTAAAGGAATCGATTCCGTCTGGTCTGGAGATATCCGCCGGAACGCCTACCTTTATGAAAACTTATGCTTCGGAGAATATTATGAGATCATTGACGTCAATTTGAAAGTAGACTATAAAGAGCAATACAGCTCATTCAAGATGACGTGGCTCAAAGACCCAAATGATGTTACCGAAGAAGATTTGGTAGAAATGGAAAGGAGCAGAAATGAAGTCGATTGTCGTAGGCGGTAATTTTGGTGGTGACCAGAAAGCTTCTGGAGTGGCTAGAAAACTAGCTCAAAGTCTTCAGGCAGACATTCATAATGGCGGAGATATTGAAGCTCTTAAGAACATAGATATTTCTGGATACGAACTGATCGTTTGGATGCCTAACGTTTCGAATGATGAAGAAAAAACCTACCCTACAAAGCCTAAGGGAAGTGTCATGTTCGTGTCAAAATTTTTGCATGGCGATTGTACCGAAGTTGATGCCATAACTCGGATCTTTAAGATGAATGGGAACGCTGTTATTGCTATCATTAAGTCGAAAGATAAATATTTATTCAAACTGATAGATGCCCTTGGCAATGTTTGGTCAAATACTTATGAAATAGGTCTTTTGGCTGAAAGAATGAAGGACCTTACAGAATGGACCTGCTGTTCGCTAAGAAAGGGGACTCGTCGATACCAACCTGAATTCTTACGCCATCTTGTGGAGCTTAACAAAAAGGTGGCTGACGAATTCGAGCAAGTAAAGGGAAGATACTTTGGGAATGTTTCGACTAGGTGCTTGAAAATGTTCCCTTCGGCCCGCACGCAGGATGATACCTATTTCTTCAGCCGTCGCAATTGTAGCAAAAAGAGGCTGGAGTTGTCCGACATGGTTATGGTTAATGAGTCGGATGGACAGATGTTTTATCATGGCATTCATAAGCCCAGTGTCGACACTCCAGTACAAATCGAAATATACAAGGATTATCCAGATGTCAATTTCATGATTCATGGACATACCTATATCAAGAACGTACCATTTACCAGCAAATACTATCCATGTGGTGACATACGTGAAGCTGTCGCCCTTAGAAACGAAAATCCAGGTGATCGCATAAATCTCCTGAATCATGGGTTTTTGATGCTCGCTAGAGATATTGATCATTTGAGGACAATTGTAGACGAATGTGAACTGATTGAACGTACGGTCGGGTTCGAGAAAGTATATAGTAGGCTATGAAGCTTCATTACTATCAGAAAACTCTAGATGACGAACCAGAGTTAGTTAGCCTTCGAAATGCCAAGAAGATGCTTAAAGAACATGGCGGAACGGCATGGACTGACCATATTGACAGATCTGGAACGATGTTTGAATCAACCCCGATACAATTAGGCAATAATGGCGGCTCGTCTTATGGTTGTCGATACAATAGGAAGTTGTAACATGGAACAGGATACATTCTACAATATAGATTTTGATGATCGTGAACAACTGCTTAGATATGCACTTGAGTTAAGTGACTCGTGGCATGTTGATATTCTCGATTGTTACAAGAGTTTTTGTCGTCAGAGAATTGAGATGAGCTGGGAAGAGATTATGTCTAAACTTGATCCGTCCGTTCATTTCGTCGTGATCCATCGAAGAAGTCCAATTGAGGGTAATTTCGGAGAGGTCGGTTTTTCTACCATGGAATCTCCTGCATACTTCTTATGGGTATTTATGACCATCGACAATTTCAAATTGTTGGTTGAAAAATTCAATCTTAAACCATGTTAATAGGAGTTGTAATGACAGATAATAGTTCAGATCGAATTGGTGAATTTATAGTTACATAATATGTAGAAATCTGTTGAAAGATCTACACGTATGTTTTCTCGACGTCAGGGACTATAGGCTCCTGACCTTCGGCAAGGTAATAGAAACCTTTTCTATTATCCTGCTTAAGACGCTTCTCCCGAGAAATTCCGGGGAGATTCAGAGCGATATTCCGGGAGGCGTTCAAGTCGGCATCGCAGGTGAACCCACATTTGCCGCACTTGAATAACTTTCCCTTTCTATTGCTCCTACGTGTCCAGCCACAACCGGGCTCCGAGCATCTTTGACTTGTGTAGGTCGGATCTACTTTACTGATGAGGACGCCTCGTTCAGAGCAGTAGGATTCGAGCTTGTCGAAGATGGTCGTATAAGTCCAGTGACTCAATTGCTTGGAGGCATTGCGCCCCCGGCGAAGGTGCTTGATGTTCTCAAGATTCACCTGTTTCACGTTCTTCAAATTGATCTGGTTGATCGACCAGTTTACGTAGTTCTTACGATGCGCTACGCACTTCTGAAAGGCATGGCTGCCTTTCCGCTTCCGGCACATTGCTTCCGTTATCGACTTCAAGTCGTGACCATGCTTGTTGGTCTTGGAAACGATATCGTTTGAACATGAAAGAAGCGTGGTTTGACCTATGTCTATTCCGAGCGTGGTTCCCTCGTTCTTCAGGGGCACGTCAGGGAGCTCGAACATGAATGTGGCTTCTTTGTCCGAGATCCGAATTCCGGATTTTATCTCACCGGAAGACAAGAGCTTGTTGAAGTGCCTGGTTCTCTTGAACGGAAGATTCAACTTCATCTTGTTTCCGAGAGAGGTCAACGTTATCCAACCGTCGAAGCTGGTGTCTGTTTCGAGATCGAGCTTGACGAATCTTGAATCCAATTCCGGATTCACCTTGTGGATGTTCGGCTTCGTGAGGCTGACTTCATCGTAGATCCTCTGAAGCTTCTTCGCTTTCTTGGGCTTCCCGTCCTCGAACAATTTGGCGATCATCCATGCCCGTTTCTTCTGCTTCTTCTGAGTACCTCTAACGATCCCGCTCGCCTGCTTGCCCGCACACTGAAGCGCACGGGCCGACAGCCAGGTGGGAACTGCGGATGTAAACTCCTTCGGAAGCAGTGATGGTATGTCCCCAGCATCCCAGAGAAGATCCACGAATCTTGAAACAACATTCCGGTATTCAGAGATGAATACCGACAATTGATCTGCCTTGGAGGCATTCGCGAACTTCAGGGATACTTTGGAAGACCTAATCATTCTTCAGGCCTTCTATTAGTGTCTCTGTTTTTCGTCTGCTTCTGCGTCGTCCATAAAGCCTGGCACAAAAGGAGGTAACCAAAGCTACAAAATCCTGCATCAAATCCTGCTCTTCTTCGAAGACTTCGTTTATTACGACAACCTCTCCTCGAAACAAGGTCTTGATATACTCAAAGCCGAATCTAGTCAGCCTGTCCTTATGCTCCACCACCAGTTTAGTCGCATTGTTGTCCTGGAGGATCTTCTGCAATTTAGGTCTCTTGTCGTTAAGACCGCTTGCACATTCCTTCACGACTTCGTTGACGACCCAACCTTTGGCGTTGCAGAACTGGCTTACTCTCTCAGCCTGAGTATCCAAATTTTTCTTGTTTTCCGAAGAAGAGACCCTAGCGTACACGACGACGCGTTCCGTCGACTGTGGTTGCTCATAATCGTCTGGGATGACGATTGTGCCTGTAGCAAGTTGATACGCACCTGTGATCAGTCCGGCCTTGAAGTGGTTGTGGGCCGTCTTGTAGGTGACGTTATTGTCTTTGGCGTATTGGCTTAGTTTTTTCATAGTACCAAACATACTCTTATTTTACAACAAATCAAGGACAAATTTCTATGTTACCTATATTCATATCACAATACCTTATGTCACATAAACGCTGGGAAGACACTTTGCTGGGATGAAATGATGGACGAAGATAAGTGATCATATAGTCTCTTAAAAGTCGTCTATGCGGCCACAAGTGAACATATTTTAACGCTTATAAAAAAACACAAGTCAATTTGACATCTTACTTTGATGTGATATATTTATACTTTCATAAGTTGAAACCAGTCTTTAGGAATGGGGCTGGTAGTGTTAATCTTTACGGAGGAGAAAATGAAATGCGGTAAATTCACTCTAATTGAATTATTCGTCACGTGTGTCATTCTTGCTATACTTGCTATAATCGTTCTCGGAGTAGTAGTATTTTTTGGATATGGTTGCAGCAGAAAAGCGATCGCCCAGCACATGGAGATCACTATCGACAAGAAAGTCGAGTTGAAAGAATGGGCCAAGAAGGACCGAAAGGTCAAGGCTCTATATGACGAGGCCATGTCTGATAACAAGGTTACTAATGACGAATACTTGTTTATTAAGCCCGAAATTGAACGGGCAAAAGTGAAGTGAAGTGATTTTATAATGGACGGCAAATGCCGTCCATTTCTCATTCCTATGTGGGGAACATTTCACTTCTGGAATATTACCCAGATAGGAATGTACAGGGAAAAGAAAAACGGCAACTATACATGATAGTGCCGTTTATCGTAGTCAATGCTGACCAGTTATGCAATCTGATTGTTAATTTGTTCTGTCATGATCCTACCTTAGTCTGATAGCATTTCTATGAATAGTTCCAAGCTGTCACACTCCGCTTGGATTATGTCGTTGTTATCATTTTCTAGT
>Ga0210003_1004723_pt1 | contig 10667 bp, 8 predicted proteins | sample LantaG_FD_182804 | JGI IMG/M metagenome (GOLD analysis project Ga0210003, IMG submission 182804) | Deep subsurface microbial communities from Baltic Sea to uncover new lineages of life (NeLLi) - Landsort_02402 metaG (SPAdes) (version 2) | ecosystem: Environmental > Aquatic > Marine > Oceanic >...
CTAACAAAAACCGGTAGATATATTTCTGCTCCCTCTGCAATGTTTACCGTATCCAAATTACCACCATGCGGTCCGGGACTCCCACATAGAACAGCTTCTCCAACGGGAGCCACTCCTATTACACCGATCATTGGATGGAGTGGTAATAGATATTTACCAAATTTTGCCCCACCTTCGGAAATGGAGACAATTTTTGTCTCAGCTTTCTCTACCTTGTTCCCCAATGGGCCCCACCCGGGATATACCTCAACAACTCCTTGAGATTCAACCTCTATTTTATGTATAGTAACCTTTAATGTATTGCCCGGTTGGCATCCATTAACAAAAATCGGACCGGTAGCAGGATTAACCCGTGAATAATCAAAGTTATCATTAAGAACATCATCAGATTCTACGATCTGATGACTAAAGCAATCCTCTGTCTCAACTACAAACCTCTCGCCCGAATCGACATACAGTACTGGATGATTCTGTTTATCCATGGCAAAGATTGAATGATTTCGAGTCAGTCTTTTCATTTTTATTTTCCTCCCTCACTTTTTAGTTAACTTGAAAAAACAGGGGTACATCCTGTTTTTCCTATGGTTTAGCTTTCCATTTTACGAGGTTTTCCTTTAGGACATCTATCTATAATAATACCTAAAACCTCAACCATCTAGTTAAGAACTATTCAAATCCTATAAGTATTTTGCTAAAAGTTACCGAATTATTGACCTAGTACACCGTCTCCGATATTCGTTTAGAATTCATGTTCTCCAAAAGAAACAGCCCTTCTAATTATTTTTACTTCATGAAAATAGGTTTCTGTCCTACTATATTCTTCATTCTCTAAGAAAAAAAATGTTGCATTGCAAGACCTTGATACTCATTAAGGATGGGGGGTATCTGAAGTTTCCCCAGTAGGGCGAATTTGAATAAAAACGAGCGAGGTGAACCGAGATAGATATTCATTTTTGATTCACAGTTGATTTAGGTCTAGAATCTAATTCCAAGTAATCCATCCTTTTCTGTAACATCTGTAAACTTTATTATAATTGATTTTTCAAATAAGCTTTTGAAGCCGTTACTAAATTCACTATATGGAACTACATCAGAATTTATTGCGCATATGTACTGGACATTTCTCTCTTCAGATTCTCTATTCGCTAATTCCATTGCCTTTGCTCTTTGTCTTTCGTCGACTCCATCAAATATTGTGCTGTCATGAACTAGAAATCCTGATTTATTTTTATTAGTTGGTATTAATCGAGTCAACATCAAATCATAACAAAATATTTTCATATATCCTACGCCCTGACTTTCTGCTCTCTTAATTTCCACTTTATATTTATATCCTGCTTCTGTAATATCAATAGACAGTATCCCAGGTTCTGCGTAAAGAATATTAGAATTTTTGTTAAATAACTTTATTGCTTTTTCTATAATATTCTTTCTTTCTTCAAAATCTCTTCGCGCCTTCTGTAGTAATTCCTGCTTTTGAATCTTAACTTTACTTATGCCCTCTTCAAATGTTTTAAGATTTTTAATTCTGTCTTTTAAGCCTTTTAATCCCTGCTGTAATACTACCATTCTATTATTTAATTCTCTGTATTCTTCCAGTGCACCATGTTTCTCGAGTATTTCTAGCAAATCTGCTCTTTTTTTCACTAATTCATCTAATTTGGATTCTTGGAAACCAATATCTCTTTTAATTCTTTCAATCTCGTATTTCAAGTAATCCCTTCTATTGCTTATAATTTGCTTATGAAAATCAACCACCTCATTTAGCTTTACTTTCAAATTATCCGGGAATAATAATCCAGCCTGCTCATAAATCTTTTTAACATTTTCTATCGGAACATCGTTTTCATTAGAAATACTGTTGTAATATGCTTTTAATATCTGTTTATCCAATATAGTCTGGTTTGTAATTTTGTGAATTCCTCCAGTTAGTTGATTTGCCTTTTCTTCTATTTCATGATATTGCGTATGAACCTTAAAGTTTTTTAATTCAGTTTCAAATCCAAAAATTTTTTCTTCTAATCCTATTTTTTCAGCTTGTAGCTCGCCTAAGCTTCCAAAATATCCTGTCAATAAACCTTCTTTAGATGCTTTTTTTAAATCCTTTAAAGCTTTTCCCTCATCCTTAGAAATTTGAAATTCAGATGCATATTCCCAATTTAATCCAAGTAAATAAGCATTATTTACTTGAATGTCCCATTCTTTCTGTTGAGGATAATGTTTAAATGGAGATTGAAATGCACCTACTCCACGCCTTATAAAATAGGAAACCAAACTACGAAATGTTGGTAAATATTTCTTTTGTGGCATTCCAATAGGAATGTCAAACATTAAATAGCCCAATACATTATTCCAATCAGATACCTTCATATAATTTCCATCCATTTCGTACTCGGGTTTTATAACCCAACCAGAAAAATCTCCTTCGATTTTTACCTTAGACGGATTTGAAGTATTTCTATAAATAGAAAATTCTTTGTTATCCAAAGTTAAATCTAATATAAACGTCCAATTATCAAGCTCTTTACATGCTAATGTCGAACCTTTTCTTAGGGAAGAACCTAAACAGAAATGTATTATTTCGATTAATGTTGTTTTACCTAATCCATTCCTTGAATCCTTTTTTGAAGAATCTTTAGTCCTATCTGCAAGAATAATATTATAGCCCTCTTTAAATTTTACTGTTCTAAAAGATGGATGATCACTTCTAATAGCTTTTATCATTTTCTCACCTTCTTTATTACACCATTATCAAATTCCACTACCCTCAGCATATAAAGGAAATCCAATATTAAAACAAATTTACCAAAAGTGCTTATCTCTTTATAAGTTCGTACTCTTTCCCATAAAGAAGATATAGTTTGTGAGATATTTAGCTCAGAAAGTATTTTGCTTCCCGCTCCTATCAATGAATATTCAAGGGTTACTGTTTTATCAGGAATAATCATTTTTCAAACACCTCACAAATCTCAAAGAAATAAGTTAATACTGTAAGACCTGCTGCTTGCTCTTTAAAATCATTTGAACTCCTATATGCGAATTCCCACAAGTCATAGAAAAGAGCATCTCCATTTAGATTTTGTTTTTTTAAATCTTTGTATTTAATAACAAACCCACTTCGCAATCTTTCTAAAAATTGAGGGTCAGGATTTTTATTTAAATATTCTTTTACTTGCTGAACGCCGGTCATACCCATCGTAATCAAATTACCAACATCGCTTGATAAATGATTTTTCTTGATCTTCATGCCAGGAGGGATAATTTTTAGTTCTTCATCAGATTTATAATTCGGTGCGGAAATTATATATCTTGTAATAACTTCCAATTCAGCAAAAGTAACTAGTAGTAAATTAGATTTTAATTGTGTTTTAACCAATTTTTCGTGCTTTTCTTTTATTTCGTGCAATTTCTCATACGTGTAATATATAGAATCATTATCGACTTTTTTATGACATGAAGGGCAAAGTAAAATAAAGTTTTTATAAGAATTTATTTCTTCTTTTTTTAACTTATCAAAATCATGACGAGCTGAACCCTCTTCTAACCCATAAATATGAGCCATTTCCCCAATTAATTTTTCTTTACCATCCGCCACTTTTTGAGATAGCCACTCTCCACATATAGCACAACGATTTCCACTTTTCCCCCATAATTTTTTGCAATCTGTCTGTGAGATTCTCCTGTTGCTCATAACATTCTATCTCCTTTTAAAATAATACTTTCCAACTATTGATAAATGTAATACAGTATTTATCCCAACGAAACAGAAAATATCCACAGTATTTCAAATATTTTTGTTACATTTTAACACTTTTAAAATTAAATTATCCACTCGTTTTATACTTGCTATTATTTACCAATGAAATATAAATATCGCATCTTCACCACTAAGGATAACAGAATTTCTTGCAATATTCTACGAGGTTTAAATATTTGAAATAATGGAAATATTTTAATTTCTTAAAATATAATAAAAGTGTAATTAAAGCGCGAAAAAGGACCACATCCTTTATTATGCTCTCTTTTTTTATATTTTTATTATCCTCTAATTTAAATAATTGAGATTTTATGTTTATAAATTACTCTTGATATTCTATTCCACAAATATAACCCATTTTTTTTCTAAAGTTTTTTCTTAATTGTTCATTTGTTGTATTTTTTAACTCTTCTATGTATAACTTAATTACTTTTTTTAATTTAGCGGGAATTCCCCATCTGTTAAGGTGGGGATGAGAGCAAGTTCCCGGCAAGTCGGGACAGACGATAGTCTGTTAAAGTGAGTACCACGTCTGTAAAGGCGTGGGAGTCTATTTTCTCATGAAATTTTTTTCTATTAATTATCAATCCATCCTTTTCCTTAGTAAATTTTACTATTGCCAATTCATGAGATATTTTTATTTTCGAACTTTTTTTTGTTTCGGCCTGATGCAATGCAATATGCCACATCTAATTTGTTCATAAAACATCTTTGCCTTTTCATCATCAAAATCTTCTTTAAAACGAGAAATCAAAAAATTTTTAAAATAACATTCATTTTTTCTCCTAGGTGTTTCAGAAACTCCTTTAATAAACTGTTGGAGTGTCTCGATCAACAAACAATCAATAGCCATAATTAAGAATCCAGTATATTCCTTTTTCTCGAGATCAGAAATAGGGCATAAAAAACGGCCATATATTCGATCCTTAAATATATCTATACCCTTCTCCCAATCTTTCTCTTTATTAAAGCGTAATTCCTTCCAATCATTATCTTTATATTTTGGAGATATTTTTATCTTTACTCACTCCTTATTAATTAATTTCCGTTCATTACTGCCAATGTAACTGAATATAATTATGAGCTTCTTCGCTATTTAAAAGTTTAGTCGTATTCCCTGATCTTATATAGAACAATTTTGTATCTTTTTCCCGAACAAAAACAGATTGTGGAGCTTTATTAATATTTACTATGCAAACGAATTTATCATCTACCTTTTCAAACGTTATATTGATGTATTGAGAATATTCTGCTCCTAAATATTCTGAAATTAAATTTATTAATAATTGCTGAAAACCATCAATATTTTTTATCTTTAATGTTAGAATATCTTTTTCTATTCCAATAAGTCCTCCATTATCGTCAATTCCAATAAGTAAAGTACCACCTTCAAAATTTAAAAAACCATCGATTGTTTTAATTATTACTTTTTCTAGTTCTTTATTAATTTTATTCTGATCCACATCCCAACGAATAGAAGCTTTATATTCAACTGAAGATGATTCCCCAACTTTTAAATAATCGTTTAATGTAATTTTCTTTTCTTCTTCTTTTCCTGAAACAAAACTATTTATGTATTCATTAATCTCATTTGCAATTAACACTCTTCTTTTATTTAAAAATTGTTCATAATTATCTAACTTCCATAAATTTCTATCCATTGGAATTAGCTGATTTTTGAGCGCTTTTTCACCATAATTTTCAATAATTTTTAAAAAATATTCTTCAGGAATTTTATTATTTATAATTGAATTATTAGTACTAGCAGTTAAAAAAGCTCTATTAGCAATATCATTTACTATAATTTTATGTAAAGAATTATTGCCTTTGTATTTGCCCGTTTTCCAAAGTATTGATGATGGAAAGATATGGTGGCTTTGTATTGAATAAATTTTACCGTGGTGTACATCTAGAGGAAGCCCATTAAACCAATCCACAGCCCCTTTTGCTTTTATAGTAGTGTATAACATTTTATAAATAGGATTTTGTATAGACTTTCCTTCTAAGTCACTATATTCCAATTTTATCCTACCTCGCTGCTCCATTATAGAAACAATTAATTCTGGCCAAGGATTATGATTCCTAATTATTGTATTAATATCGTGATCAAGCCTTTGATCGGTTTGACCGGTATAACGAGCCCAAAGATTCGCAAAATATAACCACCTTATAGCACTTTTTATTCCTGTTTCGCTAGGGAAAACATTGTTATTTCTTGACAAATAAATAACAATTGGCACAAAAATATTTGTAGTATTAACCTCTTCAGCAGAATGTATATAAGCATACTTAGGAAAAATTGTTATTAGGTAATCTAATATTTTACTAAGTTTTTTCCAACCATCAATAATTTCATCTTTTGGTGTTTTATGTATAGTTTCAAAAAGACCCCTGCCCTTTACAATTCCCACTAAACATCTAACCATAAATCCTAAGTCGAAATAGAATTTATTTTCTTCTAATTCTTTTATTTTTTGTTTTAGTACTCTCCTTGCTTCAGGCCATTTTCCGGTAATATGGGTTAACGCTAAATCTGCATCTGATAATTTAGTTCCTAAGCTATTTACTCTATCAAATATATCTATTGATTCATCTATACCTGCTTCGCCAGGGATATATTGTACTGGAAATTGCATTACTAATATATTTTTTAATTTTGTCAGATTATTAAATAAAACATTGGCTATTGTAAAAGCATCTCCAGATTCTTTTTTAGATACTTCATCTGCTATAACAATAGGGTTAATTTTGCTATCTTCTGAAAAACAATCAATAACTTTAACCCACAATGGATTGTTCTTCATTTCTTTTGGTTTATAATAAAGAAAATCACCAGAATGTAAATTGAAATATAAATGACGTGGATCATATTTAATATCTCTTTTAATATAATATGGAGGAATTTCATTTTTCACTAATAAATACAGTGTGGTTAGCCTCTGTTGCCCATCTAATATCACAGTAATAGTGCCTATTTTTTCCTTATTTACTGCAATATTTTTAATTTCAGGAGGGTTATCGGTATTCCAAAATAAGAATGCACCTACAGGATAACTCTTAAAAAGAGAAACTATTAATTGCTTTGATTGTTCTAATGACCACACATATTCCCTTTGAAATTCTGGTAAAACTATATCTTTCTTTTGAATCCCCGATAAAAGATCAGTTAATTTCATTTTACTCACCCCTTTCTAAATAAGATTTTTAACCAGTTTTCTATATTCTCTTTCTATACATCCCTATCTTCGCGTAGGTATATTTTCATATTTGCTGGATTTAATGAAAAATATTCCAATAATTGTTTAATATTATTTCGGATATGATTCGCAGAAAGATTTACTTCAACAAAAAAATAATCCTCTATTTTTTCAGCGACCCTTAAATCCTGCTCATTCCTTGAATATAAGGGATTCCCTCGCTTACTGATAAAATCTTCTGTCTCAGGTAGTTTTTTAAACCGCTCAGAATTGTTTTTTATTAGCACCTCCAGCACTTTTAAATAAAGAATCTTCCATGTTTTTAATCCCTTGAATGCACTACCTTCCAGAATAAAACCGTAAGGTCTTTTATAAGTAAAATTCTCATCAAGGGTATGCGGTTTAGTTTTATCCAGTTCTTGAATGATTCTTTCTTTCCGGACAATATCGGAAGATTCTCCTTCAACATTTTCGCCTTCAGGGTTAATTTTAAAATAGCTTCTAAGATTCTCAGATATCTTATTTGTAGCTTTTGTAAAATCAGTCAGATTATTATTATAGCTTCTTAGAAATTTCATACCATTTTCTAATGATTCATTATCACGGGGGTCTATATCTAGATGAATATCATCAGGTAACGCTAACAGTTTTTCGTGAAGGTCAATTAAGGAATCATAAATTATTTTTATTTTTTCTTTATTCATAAATTCCTCCATTTTTTATTCAATATTTTCCAGCACCATAACATTTCACAACCCCGCATAACAGTTCAGGTAGGATGGTTTCCGAGATACTATTAGAAAATGCAGGCAAGGCAATAATAAAAAACTCTTTATATCACAACAGAACTATTAATACCTCTATTTCTTTTTTTTATAATATTCAAATAATTTAGTTACTATTTCAGCACTTCGTGACAAATTAATTCAGTTGGTACATATTTTTCTTCATTATTTTCTGTATTTTTAATTTTACCCAACCTATATTGATTATAGATTTTAGTCAAACAATTCAAATACTCAATTCCTTCTTTTTTGCTTTTTCCAGCTTTCTTAAATCTCTAATTGCTTCCTCCGGAATCACTTTGTTTAATGCTTTATTTATTTTTTCAATCCATATTAAATCTTCCTCATTATCCACTTCTTTTCTATAACTGATAATCTTTTTAATTACCTTAACATATTCCCGGAGTCAGGCTTCACAAGTTTATATCCCGGAGTTCATCTTTTTCTTTTTTATTTATTTTTATCATTATTTCTTTATCTGACTTTTTCACTTAATAAATTTTGATTTGTTATAAACAAATATTTTTAAAATCTTTAATAATTTTAGTATTCAATTTCAATCTTTTTATTATAGGTAAATTAAATAATTATTCTTTGTTAATTATCAAAATTTATTTTAAAAATGTTGCATTAAAATTAATTATTTCACTTATCATATTTTTCACATTTATTTCAGAAAATTCATTAATTTTCATATGTGCAGCACTATTCCCAATTCCAGCCCACGCCGTAACTTGCTTTTGCACATTTTTATTATAAATTCCTACTTTTACGAGTTCAGTATTCATCCATTCTAATTTAGACTTATCCGGTAAAGATATTTTCGCTTCTTTACAGCATAAAGTTCTAAGGCTATCTTCTAATACCCCCCTCATCAGTACAGCAGCAGGTAATTTATAACCTTCATCTAAAAGATATTCTGCTTGCTCGATAAAATCAGTAAATACTTCCGCTGTAATCAAAGCATGAATATCTTCTAATAAACCTAATTTATAATCTTCATAAGCAGATTCCAAAACTCCCAAACAACTTGGCATAGCAACTGAAGAGCCATGTGTTCGAGTGTATATATCTTCAATTTGTTTACAATGTATTCCATCCTTACCGCAAATTCTTTCTATTAGATTTTTCGCAGAAGAATACCATTTTTCATATTCTAAACTAGAAATTCGCGGGGGTGACATTCCATCACTTCGTTCATATTTCTGTAAAGTATTCCTTCCTTCATCAATTAATCTTTGAAAATGACCTTCTAATTTGTCTTTTAAATTCATTTCTACCCTCCATGTTTTAATTTAAATAAGGGCACATCCTATTTTTTCTATGGTTTAATTTTCCCTTTTGTGAGGTCTTCCTTGAGGACGTCTATCTGTATGTGCCAAGGTACAACCATTCGCCATTTTAGTTAATCACTTTTTTCTAAATTTAATAAATATCCTTGAAATTCACTATCTTTAACATATTCAAATCTTTCAAAGATCTGAATTGATGCTTTTTCTTGTAAATGTTCTCTTTGTTTTTGTTTATCTCCGATTTTTTGTAACCACTCCGGAGGTTTTTCAATAAAATTATCCATTAATTCCTTATTTTCAGAAAAACTTTGTATATTAATATAGAAGATATCCTTCTTCAAATTCTCGTTTTCTCCTTCATCTAAAGGTGAATATTGCATAAGCTTACCTAATTTCGTTTTATTTAAGATTAGGATTTGCTTGTTAAATTTATTTTGATATATACTAAAAACAGGTATATTTTTATCTTTATATGTATACCAACCTTCAAATCCTTTTACATTAAGCGGTTGACTATTTTTATGCCAGCTAAAAATAAAATTATTCGAATCCTTAAAAAAATCATACAAATCTAAATTTATGCTAAAAATAATGATATTTGAAAAATCATTTAATTTGTCTAGAAATTTATCAATATTTTTTTCATTTACCTCCTTACAATTACTTATAATCTTTCCAAGGATGTATAAATTCTCACCATGTGCTAAATCTCTTCCCAAACCAGTTCCCCAATCATAATAATGAACATACCATTCGTTAAAAAATGGAGCTTTATCGCTAACTGTATTTTTGCCAATCTTCTCTAATTTATCTTTGAAATTTTCTTTTGTTTTGTCTTCATATAATTCATAATACTTAAAAATATCTCTTAAAATTAGCGATTCATTAAACCCTTTTAGTACATCCTCTTTAAATTCATCAATCTTTTTTAAACTAATATCCTGCTCTCGATGAATTTCTTCAATCTTTTTCTGTGCTTTCTCTTTAAGTATCTTTAAGAAAGGGATCAATTTATCATCAAACAATTCTTTAATATTTTCAACATCAAAACCAAGAATAGATAAAACATCTTTTTTTTCTCTTATTTTATTAGCAGTTTCAACAAGATTATCAATAGAATAGTTTAGATCGCTTATTCGATGGATATTCAATTTGGGCAAAGTATATTCTTTAAATTGCCCATATTTCCCTTCACTATTTATTTTTTCATTTTGTAAAACTCGAGCTAACAGTAATAAAATATATTTCTGGTAATAAATTTCAGATCCATGGTGATCTTCCCAGAAATCAAATTTTCTCTCTAAAAGATATTTTCCAAAATATAAACTTATTACTTGATCAAAGTTATTAGGGACAATATCATGACCTACCCATGAAGCATCGGCATCAACGGGTTGTTTATATTCCCAAAGACATTTTATAAAATCATATTTCTGTTTAAATAAGCAATAAGCACCAATAGCAAAAACAATTTCCAAGAGATTATTATATTTAAATTCTGTAGTTATAGAATTAATAATGTCTTCTTCTTTTTCTTTACACTCCTTTTTCTGTTTCTGATCAAAATCCTGAAAAAAATTAATATGAAGAATTTCTTTTATCTCATTAAATCTTTTTAACCATTCAAATAATTTAT
>Ga0210003_1004726_pt1 | contig 10663 bp, 12 predicted proteins | sample LantaG_FD_182804 | JGI IMG/M metagenome (GOLD analysis project Ga0210003, IMG submission 182804) | Deep subsurface microbial communities from Baltic Sea to uncover new lineages of life (NeLLi) - Landsort_02402 metaG (SPAdes) (version 2) | ecosystem: Environmental > Aquatic > Marine > Oceanic >...
GGGGGGGGGGGGGGGGGGGGGGGGGGGGGGGGGGGGGGGGGGGGGGGGGGGGGGGGGGGGGGGGGGGGGGGGAGAAAGAGAGGAGGGGAAGGAAAAGAGAGCGAGGCGAGCGTCGTGAGTTTTCCCTTTTCTCTCTCTCTCTCTCTCTCTCGCTTTCTCTCTCTCGCTCTCTCTCGCTTTCTCTCTCTCGCTCTCTCGCTCTCTGTCTCTCTCTCTCACTCTCGACTTCCCGAAGAAGAGGGGGAAAAAATCAAACAAATCTCCAACCCACCGTCGACAAACTCCTCGACCAGGAAGCCCTGCCCCCTGTCGTCCTTGCCCACCCCGACGAAGCCCGTGATGTATGGGTGGTGCAGCGTGCGCAGCAGCCTCGCCTCGACTGCCAGGTCCACCATCCCCAGGACGCTGACGCCCGGGGTCAGCCTCTTGACCGCGACCTTGGAAGCTTCGCTGCCGTTCGCGGGGCGGTACTCGCAGATGTCCACCTTGGCGAAGGCGCCCGAGCCGACCTTGCGGACGAACTTGAGGCGCGAGAAGGGGATGAGGCCGCTGTCGCCGCCGCCGCCGCCCTCGACGCTGCCCGGCGCGCTGCTGTCTCCGCCGACTATGTTCTCGAACGAGGGAGCGTTGTTCGGGTGGAGGCGCACGGACTCCCGGAGCAGGTGCTTGTAGGTGTTGGCGCCCTGCTCGTCGGTGATGAGCAGGGGGTTGATCGGGGGCTCAGAAGAAGGAGGAGGTCGAGAAGAGGGCGACGGCGACGGCGACGGAGCGTTTGGTATCGCTGCCGTCGCCGCCGTTGTCGTCTCTCCTCCGTGCGCAGCTTCGCCGGCCATCGCTTCCGCGTTGTCTCTTCGAGGCAACGGAGAGCTCTCTCTGTCGGCTTTCTCTATATCCTGTCGCTCGCTCGCGAGAGAAAGAGCGCGGTGCGAACGAGCGGTGGCGCGAAGGAAGAGATGAGAGAAAGAATAAGTGTTCAGAGTGAGAGTGCAAGCCGAAAAAAAAACGTTTTCTTTTCTTTTTTCCGCCGCCGATTTTCGTCTTTTTTTCACTCTCTTCTTTTTCGACGCCTCGTCTCTTTCGTACTCCTTTATAGCTCGCTAGTCGGATCTTTCAACGGGACTCTTCTTTTCTGAGAAGAGAGAGCGAGAGAGAGAGAGAAGAATCAGAAAGAAAAGAGGGGCTATGCTGTCGACGATTACAACAGGGCCGACCTCGGTTCAGATGGCCGCCAAGCCGTCGAGGGCGACGACGACGGCGGCGGCGGCAGCATTAAACGCCTCCCGCTCCCGCGTCGGTGAGTGGGTCAATTGGTGTTCTATGTCGTCCATAGTATGCTCGATGTTACGTCGCATTCAGAACCCTTTGTGAACAAAAGAAAAGCGATCCCGACGCGAAGAAATTGGAACGCTAAGGACATTTCGGTCTGCTTTCCTTTTTTTCTCCTCGTTGCCGTTTTCTCAACCTCTTTTTTCCTCTTCCGAAAAAACTCAAAACAGCCCTCCCCCCTCCCCAGCGGATGACGACGACCGCCGCTTCCACCAGAAGGCGCGGCGCCTCCTCTCGCACCTCGAGCGTCGTCTTCGTCTCCGCTTCCGCCTCCCCCAAGACCTACCACGGCCGCCTCGACGCCTCCGGCAAGAAGTTTGCTGTCGTCGTCGCCCGCTTCAACGACCTCGTCACAAAGCTGCTGGCCGAGGGCGCGGTGGGCGCGCTGGAGCGCCACGGCGCGTCCCCGGCAGACATCGACGTCGTATGGGTCCCCGGTTCGTTCGAGCTTCCCGTGATGGCGAAAACCATGGGCAACTCCGGGAAGTACGCCGCGATCATCGCCGTCGGCGCCGTCGTCCGCGGCGCGACGACGCACTACGAGGCCGTCGTCAGCGGCGCCACCTCGGGCCTGCTCAGCGCCGGGCTCGACACCGGCGTGCCTACGATTTTCACGGTGCTGACTTGCGACACGATGGAGCAGGCGCTGGACAGGGCCGGCGGGAAAGTGGGGAACAAAGGGTACGAGGGCGCGGTGACGGCGGTCGAGATGGCGTGCCTGCTCGAGGACCTTCGCAAGGAGGGCAAGGCAAAGTGAGCGAGAGCTTTTTTTGTTCTGTTCTTTCTTTCCTTCTTTCTTTTACTTATTCTATGTGTCATGAAAGAGGTGATGTGACCGAGAGTGGACGGAATTGAGGACGAGGCAGGGAGGGGGCGGAGGCGAAGAGTTCGGAGGGCGAGGAGGAGGCCCGCCTCCCGAGGAGAAAAAGAGGAGCAGAAGAAGAGAAAGCGAGAGGAGAAAAACAAGAAAGGCCGAGGTCAATAAAGAAAAAACGAAAAACGAAAACGAAACGAGCTAAAGACAAAACCAATTGCGCGTTCGTCGGACTCTCTTTTTTTTTTCCTTTGAACTTCCCTCCCTCCCCGCTTCCTCTCACCATGTCCCAGTGGCTCGCGGGACAGGCCGGGCGCTACGACGCGTCCCAGCCCTCGGGCCCTCAGGCCCCTGCCGAGGAGTCGAGGACGCCGCCCTCGGTCCGCCGCTCCCGCGTCGCCGCTGCCGCCGCCGCGGCTGCTTCGGCCTCGGCCGCTGCATCAGCGCCTTCCGCCTCGTCCTCGGTCGCGTTCCGCTCCGGGAACGAGCGCCTCTACGAGGCCTACAACGACCTCCACGCGCTCGCACAGGACTTCCAGAAGCCGTTCGATGCCCCGGCGATCCTGGTCGTCGGCCACCAGACGGACGGGAAGAGCGGTGAGTAGAACGAATGAGAGAACGTTTTTTCTTTTTTGCTGGCGCGGGCCCATCGACATGCGAGAAGCGACGAAACGGCGAAACTGCTGCGAGCTTCTTTCGATGAATGCGGCCTTTTGCGCTCCTTCGTTTGCCTCTTTCCTCGTCTGTGGCGGTCAATCTTTGCTTCTCCTGGGCTCTTTGCGGAATTCAAAGAAGGCAACATGCCGTTTCGAGGGGAAGAAACAGCAGAGAAGTGCACGACGACGTTGCCCTCTTTTTGTTTCCTACGTTCTCTCTCCTCCTCTGCTCGCGACGCTCGATTGAACTCTCTCTTTCTCTCTCTTTCTCGCTCCCTCTCTTTCTCTCTGGAATACTGGCCTTGTCTTTCTCTGCGCGCGGCCCTTCCGAACTGTGAGCTATCTCTCGCGCTCGTCGAAAGAGCAAAAACGAGAGAGGAAAAGAGACAATTGAAAGAGAGGGAGAAAGCGCGCGAGAGGGAGAAGAGCGAATTCTTTCTCCAGGGGGGGGACGATTCGCGCGCGAAACCGGCCGGCGCTCTCTCTCTCCCTCTCGGAGAGCGCGAAAAAAACCTCGACGGCGACGCAGCAAAAAAAAAAAAACTCTCTCTTTCCTCTTTCCTCTTTCTCCACTCACTCGCTCACTTCTCTCCCCCCCCCCACCTACCCACCCGACCCCCACGCAACGTAAAAAACTCCTCCTCCTCCTCCCTCCCTCCCTCGCTCCCTTAGCCCTGGTCGAGGCCCTCATGGGCTTCCAGTTCAACCACGTCGGCGGCGGCACCAAGACCCGCAGGCCGATCACGCTCCACATGAAGTACAACTCGGCGTGCGTCCAGCCCGTCTGCTTCCTCTGCACCGACGACTCCTCCGCGTCCGCGTCCGCGCCCTCCGCTCCCGCCTCCAGCGAGGACGCCGAGCTGACGCTCGAGGAGCTCCGCGAGTACATCGAGGCCGAGAACGCGCGCCTCGAGCGGGAGGGCCAGTTCTGGGCCAAGGAGATCGTCGTCAAGATCGAGTACAAGTACTGCCCCAACCTGACGATCATCGACACGCCGGGGCTGATCTCCGCGGCCCCGGGCAGGCGCAACCACGGCCTGCAGGCCTCCGCCAGGCAAGTCGAGGCGATGGTCCGCGCCAAGATGGAGCAGCGCGAGTACATCATCCTCTGCCTCGAGGACTCCAACGACTGGAGCAACGCGACGACACGCCGGCTGGTCATGGCAGTCGACCCGCACCTCTCGAGGTCGGTCGTGGTCTCGACGAAGCTCGACACGCGCCTGCCGCAGTTCGCGCGCGGGTCCGACGTCGAGCTCTTCCTGAGGCCGCCCGGGAGGCTGCTGGAGCCGGGCATGCTCGGCGGGTGCCCCTTCTTCACGTCCGTCCCCTCGGGCCGCGTCGGCAACGCCAAGGACGCCGTGTTCCGCAGCAACGAGCACTTTCGCGCCGCGGTCGCCGAGCGCGAGGCCGCGGACGTCGCCGAGCTCGAGCGCCGCCTCGACCGCCGCCTCGACCGCGGCGAGCGCGCGCGCATCGGCGTCACGCAGGTGAGGGGGGCGTTTTTTGTCGTGTGTGTGTGCTTCCTCGCTCTTTTTCCGTTTTCGTCTCGAAACGCTCGATCTCACCCTCTCGACCCCCGACGACGAAACGATCCATAAATAATGATTTCAAAAACGCAGCTCCGCCGCTTCCTCGAGCAGCTGCTCCAGCGTCGCTACCTCGAGAACGTCCCGGCCATCGTCCCCCTGCTCGAGCGCGAGTACCGCTGCGCCGCGCGCAGGCTCGAGGCCACGCAGGAGGAGCTCAACGACCTGCACCCTGACAAGCTCAAGGACAAGGGCCGCTCTTTCCGCGAGGCGTTCTTGTCCAAGCTGGGCCTGCTGCTGCGCGGCACCGTGGCTGCCCCGGCGGACCGCTTCGGCGAGACGCTCGCCGACGAGCACGTCCGCGGCGGCGCGTTCGTGCTCCCCTGCGGCAAACCCTTGAGCCCCGCCCGCGACCTCGCCAACGCGCACATGCGGCTCTACGGCGGCGCGCAGTACCACCGCGCGATGGCCGAGTTCCGCTCGGGAGTCGGCTCGCTCCCATGCCCGGACATCTCGCGCGAGGAGATCGTCAACGCGTGCGGCGTCGACGAGTTCCACGACGGCGTCAACTACACGCGCACGGCCTGCGTGATCGCAGTGGCCAAGGTGAGGGGCGTTTTTTTTTTCCTCTCTCTGTCTCTCTCTCTTTTTTTCCGTTTCTCGTTTCGATCTCTTCGATCTCACCCTCGACCCCCCCGGAAAAAAAATAAAAGGCCGCCGACGTGCTCGAGCCGCTGGTGCACCAGCTGGGCTTCCGCGTCGCGCACGTGCTGCGCCGCCTGCTCCCCGTCTCGATGCACCTGCTGGCGAAAGACGGCGCGTACCCCGATGGCCACGACCTGTTCCTGCAGAGGGTCGGCGCGGCCTACCACGCCTTCGTCGAGGGCAGCGAGCGCGGCTGCAGGGCGCGCTGCCTCGAGGACCTGGCCTCGACGACGAGGTACGTGACGTGGAGCCTGCACACCAAGGGGCGCGACGGCCTGCGCGGGGTGCTGTCGCGGCCGCAGAGCAACGGCAGCGGCTCCGGCTCGGCATCGTCGTCGCACGACGGCGGGAGCAACCCCGCCGGCGCCGGCAGCGCCCTCGTCCGCCGCGGGGGGGACTCCCTCGCCTCTGGCGGCGCCGCGGCCTCGGACGTCGCCACGCTCCTCGAGTCCACGCTCTGGAACCGCCAGCTCGGCGTCGTCTCCGAGGAGCTAGTCGCGGCGCTCGTCTGCCAGATCTTCGAGGGCATCCGCGACCACGTCGTCCAGGCCGTCGAGCTGAAATTCAACTGCTTCTTCCTGATGCCGCTGGTCGACTCGTTCCCGGCCAGACTGCGCGAGGAGCTCGAGTCGGCCTACGACGACCTCGACTCGGTCTTCGACGTCGGCGCGGTGCGCGCGAGCCTCGAGGGGAAGCTGCGGTCGCTCGAGTCGGAGCTGGCGCAGGTGGAGCGGCTGCAGCGCAAGTTCGCTAGCATCCACTCGACGCTGGCGCAGCAGGCGAGCGTGAAGCCGCAGCAGCAGAAGGGCGGAGGGAACGGAGGAGGCGTCGGAGGAGAAGGGAACTCTGTCGACATCGACGTCGACGCGTTTGGCGCCGGCTCGGGGGAGAACGCCGCTGCCGCCGCCGCTGCCGAGGACGCGCGCGCGGCCCGCCTCGCGGACAAGCTCCGCGGTGTCGCCGTGTCGGCCTCGGCCGACGTCGTCGGGCGCGCGAGCGTCGGAGGGAGCGGGGCCGCTGCCAGCCGCGCAGCGCTGTCGCAGCTGAGGTAGGAGAAGAGAGAAGACTTCGACCCCTTTCTTCTTCTTCCTCTTTTTCTTCTGGAAGAGGAAGAAAGAAGGGGAGAGAGCAAGCTCTGACTTTGACAACAAGAGCAATAAGACGATTGACGTTTAGAGAACCCGGTTGATTGGAGGGAGAGAGAAAGAAAGAGAGAGTGAGAGAGACTACCAAAAAAAAACAGAGTCTGATTGTTTATGCTGCGTCCTTTATAGGTTTCTTTTGCTTTTTTTACCACGGGGAGAGGAGAGGAGGAAAAGTTCGATTCCATCATGCTTTTCGAGCGGGAGAGAGAGAGGAGAGAGCAACTGCTTTGGAAAAGGAGAGCGGGAAAGAGAGAGAGAGTCGGACTCGCCCTTATCAAAAACAACACACACACAATATCTGGAGGCGCTTTGTTTTTTTACTTTGACCAACAACAAAAAAGTGGAACTTTTTCCCGATCGTTGAACGAGAGAGAGCAAAGAGAAAACAGAGGGCTTTGTGTAAGGACTCTCTGCCCGAGGTGATTTTTCGATTCGATCAAAAAATTAGAGTAGGAGGCCGAGTTTTTTTTTTCAAAAACCATTTTTTTCTCTCTGCATTTCGATTGCTCCCCGAAATGCTTCAACTCCCCAGGCCAAGCACCCCGGTCGCTCAACTGCCCCGAAACAATGCGCGCGATCAATCTCTTCCGCCTCGAGCATCGAAACCAGTACCGCGTGCCGCCGCCAAGAAGAAATACGACCGAACTGTTGCCACAGAAACACCTCGACCTCGGTCACCTCTCCCGACGTTCCTCGCTGCCCTCTTCGCCGCCGGCGCGACCCTTGGCCCGCCGCTCGACGGCATCCACGGCGCGTTCGCGCTCCTGCGGTACGACCTCGCTCCATTAAAGCTAGGAGACGGCGCCGGCGCGCTCCACACGTCGCTGACGGTCCCCCTGCTGCTCGGGACCTTTTACGCCGCGAGCGGGTTCTTGCACGTCGTGGGCGACGAGTTTTTTTCCACCGCTGCGCTTCCTCTTCCGACGCTTCCTCTTCCTCTTCCTCGCCGGGGGCCGGCGCTCGCCGCTTGCACCCTCGCCCTCGTTGCGGCGCACCTCGCGCTCAGCGCCCTCCTTTACGACGCCGGGGTCCCGACGGACCAGATCTCGCTCGCGCTCTACCCGGCCGCCTTTCTGATCTGGCTCTCCCTCGACAGGACGCCCGCGGGCGCGGCGCTCGCGCTCGCGACCGCCGCCGCCGCGCCGCTCGCCGAGCTGCTCCTGATGAATTCGTTTGGCGTCTGGCACTACCCGCGGGCTGATCTATTTTTAACTCTCCTCGGGGACCGGAAGGGGATCGTGTCGTGGGTCCCGGCGTGCTATGCGGGCTATTCCGTTTGGATCGGGGCACTGGCGAGGTGGGCGAGAGGAGCAGGAGGAAGTGGAGAGTGAGAAGAGGCGGCGGCGGCAGCGGTGCAAGACAAGGAGAGAGAGAGAGAGTCCGCCTCTCCCTCTATCTGTAATTCTAGCTCATTCGCAGGTTGCTGGTGTACAAAAGAATGCTTTCTCGCGCGTCGCCGATCTCTTCTTTGGCCCGACGACGAACAAAGAGGGGCTTCGAAGCGCGCACATGGCGCGTCTCGCTGTTTTTCTGAAGAGGTCGGGGTCGAAAACGAACGGGGAAAAAGAAAAAAGTCCACCTTGACAGTGCTTCACTCTTTCTCTGCTTTATCTCTCTCTCTCTCTCTTCTCGCTGCTCTCCCAAGCTCGCTCGCCTCTTTCACTCTCCCTTCTCTGAATGGATCTTCGCGTCAAGAATGGCGGCGCCGAACCGCCGCCGCCGCCGCCGCCGCCGCCTTCAGCAGCAGCAAGCGGAGAAGGAACCGCTGCCGCTGCGGCGCCGTCACCGTCGAGAATGCAACGAGGAGGAAAGAACCCTTCTCCGTCACTCAACTCGAGCAGCACGTTCTCTTCGGCCTTTGCAGGCTACGCCAGCAGGGGCCCCAAGGGACCGTCCTTGAGCAGCGGCACGGCGATGACGGCGGCAGAGGGCAACAGGCGCATGGCGGACAACAGCAAGCGCCTCACCCCCATCCTCAGCGGCAACGCCGTCATTGACGACGACGACGGAGGCAACAACGGCAATAACGACATTGCTTCCTCTTCGTCGAAACGCAAGAAGAAGCGTCGCCGCAGCAGGAAGAAGCGCTCTCCCTGGCTGTCCGCGCCGATGATCCTGGGGTCCGAGGTCGCTTCCAATATTGCGTGAGTTTGGTTTCGGAGTTGAAAGAAGAAGAAGCGGAGGGAAAGTCCTTTTTTTTTTAAGTCGACTAGAAAAACTCGTCTCGACCGACCTCGACCTCTTCCGGAAAGAAAAAAAACGACAAAAACAACGCAGCTACTACTCCATCTCGACCAACATGGTCATCTACCTCCGCGCCGAGCTCGGGTACATGCCAGACAAGGCCGCTCTTGTGGTAAGAAGAAGAAGAGGTTTTTTGCTCATCATTTTTTGAAAACCGGCGGGGGTGAAGAATGCGAAGATGGAAAACTTTGGTCTAAAAAAACTCCTTTCCTTCCTCCAAACAAAAAAAACGAAAACAAATAAAGTCATCCGCCCTGATCGGCTCCTCGTACATCGCCGTCCTCGGCGGCGGCATGCTCGCCGACGGCGTCCTCGGGCGAGCGATGACCGTCCTCGTCTCCGCATTCGTCTACGTCCTGGGCCTCGCCCTCCTCACGCTCTCGGCCTTCTTCGTCGAGAAGCTCCGCAGCAAATATGGAATGAGATACGGCGACCGTCGCGTGTCGGAGATCGCGCACGGCGCAGACGTCACGCTGTTCTACGCGGCCAGCGTGCTGATCGCACTCGCCGCCGGCGGCATCAAGCCCAACGTCTCGTCGCTGGGCGCGGACCAGTTCGACGACTTTGACGCCAAGACGGGCGCGCCGCTCGACGACAAGAGCGCGTTCTTCGGTGAGTGAAAGGAGGGAGGAGGTGTTATTTCTCTCTCTCTCCCTCCTCCCTTTGGGGGAGGGAGAGAAAGAGAAAGAAACACCTTTTGAGGCTCGCCGATCGATATTTTGATGATGAAGAACTCCGGGCTGGAGCGCACCTGGATCCAATAGATGGAACACAACAGAAGCGCAGTTTCGTTCAACAGCGTCCGAGTTTGCCAATCATCGACGCGAACAAGAGTTCTCATTTTTTTCCCCAAAACGAACCAAACAAAACAATTAACCGAAAACAGGCTGGTACTACTTCTTCATCAACATCGGCGCTCTGCTGGCCGCGACGGTGCTGGTGTGGGTGCAGACGAGTGGGAGGTGGACGCTGGGCTTTGCGATCCCGACGGCGATCACTGCGCTGGCCACGATCGTGTTCATGCTCGGGTGGAGGGTGAGTGAACGTTTTTCTTTTCTGGTTTGTTTACCTTTTGAGGTCGACGGGGGAAAAACCTCCAACTTCCAAAAAGACAACTTGCTCACTCCTCTCTTTTCCTTTCGTTCTCTCCCTCGCTCTGAACACCAACAACAACATCAAAAAAACAGGGGTACCGCAGGTACCCGCCTGGAGGCCCCCCACTCACGCGCGTCTTCCGGGTGCTCGCGCTTGCTTTTAAAAATCGCAAGGCCGAGCTGCCCGAGGACCCCCTGGACCTCTACGAAGCCGACTTGGACGAGGGCGACCCGCTCGCCAACGACTCCGGCGGCTGCGCGGTCAGCGGCGCCGCCGTCGGCGGGTTTCTGCGCGCCGCCGGGAACAAAAAGGGGTTTGGGAGCAGCAGCGCCGACGGCGCCGACTCCTCCGGCGGCGAGGACGACGCCCGCCTCCTCGACGACTGCGCTCCCCCTCCGCCGCTCGCCCACACGGAATCCATGCGCTGGCTCGACCGCGCCGCCGTCGTCCCCGCCGGAGTCTCCTGGCCGCTCCACGGCGACCCCGAGCCGACCGACTTCGTCCCCGTCAGCCAGGTTGAGGAGGCGAAGCAGCTCTTTCGGATCATGCCCATCTGGGCGACGCTCCTGATCTGGAACCTCGGGTACGCGCAGCTGGCAACGATCATGGTCCAGCAGGCGGAGTCGATGCACCGCAAGTTCGGCAACTTCGACATCCCGCCGGCGTCCGTGTCGGTGTTCGCGACGGCGACGATCCTGGTGCTGGTCCCGCTCTGGGACCGCGTGGTGCGCCCGCTGCTCGAGAAGAGGCAGTGGGCGCCGACGACGCTGCAGCGGATGGGGATATCGCACGCGCTCATGGCGGCGAGCTTCCTCGTCGCGAGCTTCGTAGAGTTCAAGCGGACGAGCAACTTCAACGTGCGCGGGAAGCTCGCTGCCCAGGTCGCCGAGGCGGCGCGGTTCTCGGACACCAACGTCTTTTGGATCGGTGAGAAGTTTTTTTTTACTTTTTTCTTTTTCTTTTCGTCGTTTTCGGGTCTTTTTCTTCTTCGGCGTATCCTTCTCCGACATCTCAGTTTCTCTCTCTCCCCCTCTCTCTCTCTCTCCCCCCTCTCTCGCTCCCTCTCTCCCTCTCTCTCCCTCTCTCTCTCTCCCCCCCTCTCTCTCTCCCTCTCTCCCTCTCTCTCTCTCTCTCTCTCTCTCTCTCTCTCTC
>Ga0210003_1004727_pt1 | contig 10663 bp, 22 predicted proteins | sample LantaG_FD_182804 | JGI IMG/M metagenome (GOLD analysis project Ga0210003, IMG submission 182804) | Deep subsurface microbial communities from Baltic Sea to uncover new lineages of life (NeLLi) - Landsort_02402 metaG (SPAdes) (version 2) | ecosystem: Environmental > Aquatic > Marine > Oceanic >...
TCTCTAAACCTCATTTTATGTATTGTTTATATAATATATAATACTATTTTAATAAGTTAATAATTATATCAATACTATATAAAAATTATATTGATTTAGTATTCTAATAGATTTTATCTATCAGATATCTAATTTTAATAGATAAATAATATTGAACTATCTAATTTTTAGATTTTACTAAGTGCGTAGGTTTTAATAAAACTATAAATCTACTGGAGAGGTTACCAATTACACCTATGGATGAAGCAAGCGCCAGCGGATGCGACACCTACAAATTGGCTAGATAAAAAGTGCGATGGAAGCTAAATTATTTAGACTGGATGAAAGAAAACATCATTAAAAACTTATGCTAGAGCTAACATAAACAGCCAATGGAAAGCATTTATACTAAAGACGATAAAGTGGTTTGTCACCAGCCTATTTAGACTAGGTATCTTAACGAGGAAAATAAAGCTTTATAATGTGATGTAGGTAAATACTTTTAAGTAACTAAATCATAGCTTTACTAGAATCCCTATGCTCAAAAAGCTATATAAAAATTACAATCATATATATTAGATTTCATTGTTAGTTTATAGTAATTCAAACATTAACATTAGAAGGTAATTATGAGTGATATGCAAACTACTATAAAGTTGATTAAAAGTAATATTGGATTAATGATCAATGAATACAATATAAGAATAAACAATTACAAGAAAGAGATAAGATTTTACTGTCAAGATAAAGACGAAGTAACAAAAGAGCATATTGAAGATTTAGAGATTACTATTGAAAGATATAAAGAAAGAATAGAAGCCTATGAAGATATTATGTCTATATTGAATTAATATAAACAGCATGTGAGGTTTGAGATGAAACATAAAACAGAAATAATTTTAGCACAAATTGAAAATATAAGAGAATACAGAAAACAGACAATGGATTTAAAGCTGCTTTTAAAAAATACAAGTTGGAAGCACTATGGTAGAGAAATGCAAAAAATAAACGACAGATTAAAAATTATAGATACGAACGAACAGGCTCTTATGAAGATATTTGACATAGATTTTCTAGTTATAAGCGAGAAGGCTGAAAATAATTAAATCATATCATCAAGATAGCAAGCAGCCTTAGATTTCAAACTTGCCAATACTGGCTCTTTCCAAGTCATTTCATTAAATGCAATTATCTTCATTACTTCTATTTTAGATGGGCTATAAAACTTGCATAAGCAGAAATAATCATCTTCATTAAGGTTCTTTAACTCATTCTTCTCTATTAGCCATGAATCTGTTACTGGAGAATCCCATCTAACAACTTTACAGTGAATCCTAATCTCTCTACCATCTTTAATAATATATAGATCAGAAGCCTCAGAATCATCATAGGAGAGCTTAAAAGATGGATATGATACTTTATAAGCCTTAGATACAAGATGCTTATATGCGACTATCTCGGCTAGCTTGCCGATAAAACAATCAAATACTAGTTTCTCTGTGGAGGCATATTTATTTCTAAGCTTATAATACTTGGCTGTTCTAGCTGTGACTGCATAGCTAAAATTGAGACACAAACCTATTTCACTATTACTTAGTTCTATCATTATTAAATAGTTACAGTCTTTTTTTTATAAGTAAAATGAGCTTAATCAAATGTAAGTATTTAATATTATTACAATAACGATAATAGTTAAGTTTATTTGTAAGTAGTTGTAATCATCCTTGTATTAAATAACATAAATGTTATTATGTATATATTCAAACATTAACAACTAACAATCTGAGGTAAGAAATGAACAAGAAAGATAAAGCTAAAATCGAAGAAATTTTTAGTGAAAGAATAAATTCACTTGTCAACTGTGCTGGATCATTGGCAATAGAAAAACTTTATGAAGATGACAAAGAATTTTATGATAGAGAGATACAAGAAATAGATACTCTGATTAATATATTACATAATTTAGAGAAACAAATATTAGAATAACAACATAAATCTGAGGTAATTATGATCAAAATAGTAGATGAAATAAGAGCACACAAAAGCGCATTATTAGATAATAACGAAATAATGATTGAGATGCTTACAGAGATGGTTGAGCCTGATGCGCTCAGAAATAGCTATACGCTATCTTTATTGAGAGAACAGAATGCACTACTCAAAAGATTAATTAATGAGCTTAAAGAGAAGCTAAAAGGCTAAGAATGATAACTAAAAAGACTATAACATTTACACTAAACACAGAAATAGTTGAAGAGATTAAAGAAATAGCTAAAGATGAACAATTAAATATGTCAGCTATAGCTCAAATGTTGTTTATTGAGTGGCTTTGTACTAGGGAAAAAGAATGAAAGAAGCAGACCTATGTCACGATAATAGTGAATATGTATTTGTAGATGAATACAAGAAACTAGAACAACAGCTTAAAGAGGCTAATGAGGTTATTGAGTTTTATGGAAGTGGCGAGTTTTGTGGAAAACTGTTTAAAAGGTATCCACAACTAGGAACAACAGCTAGGCAATACTTAAATAAACACAAAGTAAAGGAGTAGATATGAAGAAGATACTTAATTTTATAGAAGCGGTAAACAGTGGTAAGGAATTTACTGAATATGATTTAGACCCACGCAATGTTAAAGTCAAATGGAAAATGGATGGTGGATTTCTAAAAAGATTTCCACCAAACGGAAACTATTGGTATAATGATGGTGGCGAGTTCATTGGTCAACTAATAAACAAAAGTTTTATTATTGTTCCAAAAAAAAGTTGATAACTGAAGAAGAACTTGACAATGCTTTATTCAAAGCTAGAAACAAACATGGTCATAACAAATTAAGTGAAAAATATATAAAAGAAGAATTTGGATTTTAAATAAATACAAATTAAAGGAGTAGATATGAATAAAGGAATAGATATGCGTACGGTAAAAGATATTCTCGGTATGGTTTTAATGTTTATTTCGACTATGTTTTGGATAACAAAATGCACCGAAGTTGAAATCAATAGGCTTAATAATAAAAAGCCAATTATAATTTATAAAAATACAAAGTAAAGGGGTAGATGTGCAAACAACTTTAGTATGGTACAACATCGAAGATAATGAATTGGGCTTTAACGCTACCCTCGATATGTTTTTCTTTTCACTTGAGACTGACATGATACCTCGCAATTATATATTAATAGGTGAATTATAAACTATAAGCACAAAGTAAAGGAGTAGATATGGGTGACGTTGGAGAATTTTATAGAGATACAAAAGAGCTAAGAAAGGAAATATCAAACGAAAAGAAAAGTAAAAATTATGATAATGCGATTAAGCTACTTGATAAAGAAGCGATACCGTATGATGAAAAAAATGGTGGTATTCATTTAGTAGTAGACGGTCGCTTTGATTATTACCCCACTACTGGAAAGTTTATATCGAGGAAGACTAAAACTCATGGTAGGGGAATTTTTAACCTAATCAAGAAAGTAAAGGAGTAGATATATTATGAGTAGATGTATGGAATGCGGATCAAGGGGAGATTGTGACGAATTTTGCGGTGATACCCATAGTGAGATGAGAGATAACATTTTATTCTTGAGAGAAGAAAACGAGAAGCTTAGAGAGTGTGTTGAAAGAATTGCCAATAAAAAATGGTTTGGTGAAGTTCAAAACGATGCAAGAAAAACACTTGAAGCAATAAACACAAAGTAAAGGAGTAGATGTGAGTAAGTTATTAGAAGACTTAAGACTAGAACAACGTCATTATCAAGGCAGTAATTTGCGTAGGTATTTAAGAGTTAAAGAATTAGCAGATCATATAGAGAAATTAGAACAACAACTTAAAGAGTCTAATAAGGTTATTGATTATTATTTGCCTACTTTAGAAGAAAGACTTTCTTGTGGTGTTTATGCTAGAAATTATATTAATAAATACAAAGTAGAGGAGTAGATATATGAGCTACCAAGAAAAATGTGAACAACTGTATAAAGACAATGCATTAATGAAAGATACATTAAAAACAATTAGAGATATGACATTAGATATTACAAACAATAAAAACTTTGTTCGTGACGCAGCGACAATCAAAACTTTAGTTAAAACTATTTTAGCGGTGGTGGAATAATGAATAATGAATTAGAAGCATTAAAGGAAGATTACAAAAGATTGTTAATACAAGTTCAAGCTGAAATGGTGCAAAAAGAGCATTACAAGATAAAACTTAGTAATTGCGATGAATTATTAAAAATGAGCCAAGCAAGAATCGATAGGCTTGTCGAGAAATTAGAGTTGTCAAATAATAATTACGAGTGTTTAATGCTAAGCACTAAGAAGAATCTATAAAAACTAATTAACTCAAACTTAAACAGCTTTTAAATATATGCTCATGTTATATCATATATTCATGAGCAACTTACGAATCTTACCAGTAGCAATCACATCAAAACAGAGAATAGAAGCTAAGATTGAGAGCTTTAGACGGGACTTTCTTGAGCAAGATGGTGATTTAGAAACTGTCAATATGTTAATAGATGTATGTATTGAGTACTTGGCTCAGTTTGATGATGATATCCATCTAGATCAAGCATATTTAAAGCTAGGTGAAGCTGGATTTCTAATTGACCGCTACATGTATAGCTGATATATAGGCATAGCAAGTTAAAAGCCTCGGATACTTTAAACAAGCAAATCTCAAGCCAAGTGTCTTCACCTCCACTTGGCTTTTTTATTTCAAATTTTTGACACTTCATAATAAATTGGCAATGATTAATAAAACGAAGCTGTGCTTCAAACTTATTAGTCAGTGACTAAAGGTGATTATGTCAGAAGAAACTAAACCAACGAATCCAGTTGGTAGACCCACGTTATATAAACCAGAATATTGCGAACAACTTATAGAACACATGGCTAGTGGTTTAAGCTATGAGTGCTTTGGAGCTACCATAAGAGTTGCTAGGTCAACTGTCTATGAGTGGGAGAAATTTCCAGAATTTTCGGATGCCAAAAAGATAGCATTTGATCAATCTATGCTCTACTGGGAGCGATGCGGAAACGAAGGTATGTATATGGGCGGCAAAGACAATCCATTCAATTCTACTATTTGGATTTTTAATATGAAAAATAGATTCAATTGGCGCGACAAGAAAGAAAATACTCACGATGTTAGCGATGATGTTAAAAAGCTCGTTATAGATATGGGTGAATAATTGACTGACTTAGTTTTCAAACCATTCGACAAGCAAAAAACATTTATTAAATCTAAGTCTAGGTTTCGTGGTGCTTTCGCTGGGAAGCGAGGCGGCAAAACAGAAATAGGCGCAATCGCTTCTATAATACTACAAGAGCAAAGACCTAACTATAAGCCTAATGGCATTGATCCTTACCTAGGTATAATAATAGCACCAACTAACGATATGCTTAAGCGTCTCAGTTGGAAGAAATTCATGGCATACGCAAAGCCATGCGGAATGATTAAGCAAGATTGGAAAGCTCCATTAGAAATAGAGTGGCACGATTCTAAAGAGCAAGATGAATCGGAAATCTATGGAATATCTGGTGAGAAACCCGAAAGATTAGAGGGTGTTAAGGCTAACTGGATATGGATAGATGAAGTGTTTCAGATAAAAGAGCAATTGTTTTTGGAAGCGCTAGCAAGAGTATCAGATTCACAAGGGTATATAATTTGCACTGGCTCTTTGGGCGTTCAGTTTGTTAATCCGAAGCAACATTGGGCTTATAAGTATTTCAAAGAAGAAATAGATGCTGAATTTGAGTGCTTCGAGTGGGGAACATCAGACAACCCATATTATCCTCAAGAAGAGTTAGAAAGAAATAGAAACTTATTAGATCCAAGAACATTCAGAGCAATGTTTGAGATATGTTGGGATGTAATACCAAAAAATGCAGTATATAATAATTTTTCAGATGACAATATAATTCATAATTTACAATACAATCCTAAGTTGCCAGTTTTTTGTTGTGTAGATTGGGGCTGGTCTCACCCTATGGCTTGTGGAATGTTTCAATATGATCCAAGGCAAGACACTGTATATCTTATTAATGAAGTTGTTAAGTCAAGAATGGAATTAAAAGAGCTGGCTTTGTGGATAGCTCAACAGCCTTATCAAGTACAAGAGTATATATGCGACATTGCTGGTAATCAAGAAAGGGAACAAACTGGAAAATCTAATGTTAAATGGTTTAAAGATAATCATGGTGTTGTTTTTAAGTATAGAACATCAGGTATAAATGTTGGATGCGCATTAGTTAGAAGCTATATAAAGAACGCTAATGACAAAATAAGATTTTATGTTGCAAGCCATTGTAAACAGACAATTGACGGTTGTACTAGATATAAGTATCCTGAGAAGGATGGAATTATACAAAACGAGAATCCAGTAAAAGAAGATGATGACGCTGTTGATATGATTAGATATTATTTTATGTTTAAGCATGATCCAAAATATAAACATCAAAAACCAGTAGTAATTAATTCATACAGATAGGATATAAAAAAATGATTAACTTAATGCACGGAGATTGCTTAGAACTAATGAAGGATATTCCAGATAATTCTATTGATATGGTATTGACTGATCCTCCATACGGAACTACGCAATGTAAGTGGGATTCAGTTATAGATTTTGAATTGATGTGGGAGCAATTAAAAAGGATTACTAAAGATGGTGGAGCTATTTGTTTGTTTGGTAGCGAGCCTTTTAGTAGCGCATTGAGAATGAGCAATATTAAAATGTTTAAGTATGACTGGATTTGGGAAAAGAGTCATGCAACTGGTTTTTTAAACGCATGGAGACAGCCCCTTAGAAACTCTGAAATAATTAGTGTTTTTTATAAGAAACAAGTAAACTATATCCCACAAATAGAAGATAAGAAGCGTGAGAACATCAGACCGCTTTCAAACCTAACAAAGAAAACTGATAACTATGGTGAATACAAACTAGGAAAGGAGCATAGAAAACTTCCTGCAGATAAAACCATGCCAAAAACAATAATAAAATTTAACGTGAAAAACAATAGAAAGGGAAAGCTTCACCCAACACAAAAACCAGTAGCGTTATTAGAATACCTAATCAAAACATATACCTTAGAAAATGAAACTGTTTTAGATTTTACAATGGGAAGCGGCTCAACAGGTGTTGCTTGCAAAAACTTAAACAGAAGGTTTATAGGTATTGAAAAAGACGATAAATATTTTAACATAGCAAAAGAGAGAATAAACAATGATTAACTTACTAGACCAACAACAAAGACATAAACTAATTGCCGACATGAAAAGCGAGAACAATAAAGCTAGAAAACAATGGTCTTTAAGATCAAGTGAAGTTTCTGGCGGTCGCATGGAGCAATATGTTAAAGAAAGATTGCTTGGCGAATTAGACAATGGCTCTGTTAAAGAGATGCCAATTGTTTCTAGCATTAATATACAGAAAGCTATTTGTGATAAAAAAGCTACTATATATAAAAAGAAACCTACGAGAAGATTTACAGATACTACTCCAGAGCAAGCAGACACTTTAAATCTAATCTATAAAGATATGAAGTTAGATATGAAGCTTAACAAGTCTAATAAGAATTATATCTATCAAGATCAATCTATTGGAATGATTGTTCCAAAGAACGGAAAACTTATTTGTAGAGTTATGAAGATGCATCAAATAGATGTTGTGCCAAGCGCTCATGATCCTGAGGCTGCTGAAATGTATATACTTTCTGCTTTTGATAGATCGCTTTATATTCAATATGACACTGACAAAAAAGATTATGACACTGCAACTGGTTATCATGGAAGGTCAGTAAGATCGACGGCATCAGAGGATCAAGACTTATTAATTGCAGAGAAGTATCAATTTCAAAAGTATGTTGAGAAATATATTGTATGGTCAAAAGATTATCATTTTATGATGAACGGATTAGGCGAAGTTATCAATCCAGAGACAGGTGAAATGTTTGAGCAAGGTGAGGATGTAGACATTTCTAATCCAATTGGAATGTTGCCATTTTTTGAAGTAGCTAAAGATAAAGACTTTGAGTATTTTGTTAGAAGCTCTAATGCACTTACAGATTTCACTATTCAATTTAATACACAGCTTTCCGATATGGCTAACAACATAAAAATGAATGGGTATGCGGTCGGAGTGCTTAAATCACCAAGCGATATGATGCCACAAAACATAACAGTCGGTGCTGCAATGATGCTTAAGCTTCCAACAGACAATCCAGATCAAGAAGTTGATTTTGAGTTTACATCACCAAATAGTAATATCTCTGAAATATCTGAAGCAATAGATAAGTTCTTAAATTACTTTGTTACAAGCGAAGGTCTTGGCGGCTCTGTTGTTAATAGTCGTGGCGATAGTGAAAAAGCATCAAGTGGAATTGATAGATATTTAATGATGCTATCTAAGATTGAAGCTCACATTGATGATTATGAAATGTATAGATGCGCAGAGAATGATATATATGAAATCATAAAAGCATGGCAACTTGCTCTCATAGGAACAGATCAATTGATAGATAAGTACAAAGTTTCTATACCTGTTGAATCAGAATTAGAGATTGATTACTATAAGCCAGAAATGATTGAAACAGAAAGCGAGAAGCTTACTAACATCGAAAAGAAAATGGATTTAGAGTTAATGAGTAAAAAGCAAGCTATCATGGAGCTTCATGGAATTGAAGATGAAGACAAGGCTCAAGACTTATTAGATGAAATCAGAAAAGATAACGAGTTTAATATACCAGAAATGGAATCTATGGATATTGAGGATGAAATAGAAGATGGCGAAAAAGAAGATAGCTAAAGGCAGTTTAAATGTTAGCTTATCAGAGCTATCTCAAGAGATTGACCTTAAAGATTATTTAGGTAGAAAACCAACAAAGAAAGAAAAGCAACTATTTGCTGAGTTGGCTGTTGATACTATTCAAAATAGAACTCTCGACACACTCGATATTAACGGCAATAAGTTCAAGAAGTACTCTAAAGAGTATGCTGACTTTAAAGGTGTTACTAGGGATAGTGTTGATCTGTTTCTTGATGGTGATATGCTTGAAAATATCGGTAGACGAAAGTCTAAAGAAAAGTCAGGTAGTGTATTTATTCAGATGAAAAAAGGTCTACAAACCAAGAAAGGTTATAACCATAATGTTGGTGACACGTTAGCAAAGAGAGAGTTCTTTGGTGTAACTGATGCTGAGGCTAAGAAGATAAGCAGCGAAATTAGAGATAAGAAAGCCGATAAACCAAGCACATTATCATTATTAACAACGAAGAAAGTAGCCGAAGAGACAACTCAGTCGGGAACATCTTTAGCAGAATTAAGAGCTGCTTTAGAATTATTAGACATAGAGCAAGTAGAATAATGGCTAAACTAAAGATAACGAACCTCAAACAAATACAAACTAAACTTAGATTTAAAGTTACTAAAGCTCTACGTGATCCAGAAATACGAAAAGGTGTAGCTGAAATAGTTGTATCGGAAATACAGAAAGACTCTTCACCGGCTGGTAAAGTTACACAGAAGTGGAGAGAATATCTAGAACAAGGCAACACAACAGATGAAGCATACGAGAGATCTAAGATAAATATTACATTTACAGGTGATTTATTAAGAGACCTTATCACTAATGTGAAAGCTAAATTCGGTAGTGGCAAATCTGAATACATTATAGAGCACAGCAAAAATAAACATAAGAAATATAAAAAGCCGAATGGTAAATTGTCTAAAGGTAAACCCAAGACGATGCAAGAAATAAGCGGTTACGTTCAAGATCTCGGATATGATTATTTAAAATTTAGTGACAACACACAGAGTAAGGTGATTAAATTTGTCAGAGATAAAGTATTTAAGAATATTAAGAATTTGAAATAGTCAACAGTGTTGACACAATAGAGCAAGGGGCTTTAAAATGAATGAAAGTACAAATGAGTCAGTGACTCAAACAGAGTCGATCAGTGATCAATCTGAAATCAAGACCGAAGTAAATGCGAATGTTGATGGCTATAAGCAAGATATGTTTCGCTACAAGCAAGAAGCAAGAGAGTTGAAAGCTCAATTGGAAGCTATTAATCTTGAAAAAGAGCAAAAGAAAGGCAACTTTGAAGGTGTCATTACTAGCTTAAAAGACAAGGTTAAAGAAGCACAAAAAGAAGCTGCAATGCTTAAAAGCAACTTTGCTGAAAATGCTTTAGATAGAGCAATTGAAAATGCTGCTATTTCTAAAGGTCTTAAAGGTCAACAACTTGAAGCGTTCATGAAACTAATTGATCGTGATGCAAAGGGTGTTGTTGAGTTTGATGAAGGTTTTAATGTTAAGTCGGAGGATGTAACAGGTTTGGTTGATGATCATTTAAAAAGATATGGTGACATATTTAATAGAAAAGTAAATGTTGTAGATCAATCGCCTAATAATAATCCAATTAACAATTCATCTAATAAGTTTGATAAGAATAAAGCTAGTGCTGAAGAGATAGTTGCTCACTTACTAGCAAATAAAGATAAATTAAAATAACAATAACAACTAATAACAAAGGAATTTAAAATGGCTGATGCTATCCAAACTTTACCGAACACAAAGAACGATCTAATCGTAAGTGCGGTACAAAAAAACTTAATTGAAAAATCAATTCTAGCTGGAACAGTTAGAGATGTTTCTGCTTTTGCAATGAAAGGTTCTAAATCT
>Ga0210003_1004728_pt1 | contig 10662 bp, 8 predicted proteins | sample LantaG_FD_182804 | JGI IMG/M metagenome (GOLD analysis project Ga0210003, IMG submission 182804) | Deep subsurface microbial communities from Baltic Sea to uncover new lineages of life (NeLLi) - Landsort_02402 metaG (SPAdes) (version 2) | ecosystem: Environmental > Aquatic > Marine > Oceanic >...
GAGGAAGAGGGAGAGGAAGAGGGAGAGGGAGAGGGAGAGGGAGAGGGAGAGGGAGAGGGAGAGGGAGAGAGAGAGAGAGAAGCCAAAACAAAAACAAAACTCACTCTCTTCCCCCCTCCCCTTCCCTCGAAATCCTCTCTTTTGAAAAAAAAAACTTCAAACTAAACAGGAGCTGATAGCGCTGCACGTGATGATGGAAGAGGGAGAGCGATCGGAGAACGAAGAAGAGGGCGAAGAGGAAGAAGAAGGAGAGCAGCGAAAAACGACGACGACGCTTCTCCGAGGGGGGACGAAAAAGAAGCCGGCGCCAAACGCCGCCGCGGGCCGCGGCGCGCCCGCGAGGGCCGCGCTCTCGGCCCTGGCCTCCTCCCTGGGAGCCCGCGTCGTCAGGCAGGACAAGCACTCCCTGAACCTGATGACCAACAACGCCTCGCACCAGGGGGTCGTTCTGGAATGCGGGCCCCTGGAGTGGGAGAGGACGGGATCGCTGCTGGAGGCCGAGGAGGAGAGGAAGGAGAGGGAGGACGGAGGAGGAGGCGGCGGCGGCGCGGCGGCAGCGGCGACGGCGGCGACGACGACGGCGGCAGCGGCGACGCTCCTGTCCTCCTTCTCTTCCTCCGCGGTCGCCGCCGCTCCCCCTCCCCAGGCGCCCCCTCCCCGTCGGATCCCGGTCTGGCTCGTGCTGGACCAGGTGGCCGACCCCCAGAACCTCGGAGCGATCCTCCGCTCGGCGCTGTTCCTCGGCGCGGCGGGCGTGCTGCTCTCGCCCAAGAACTGCGCGCCGGCCTCGGCGGCGGCGTCCAAGGCGAGCGCGGGGGCGCTCGAGTGGCTGCGCGTCTCGGCCGCCTCGAGGCCGCTGCCGGCGCTGCTGCGGGAGGCGGCGAGGGAGGGGAACTGGGCGGTGCTCGGCGCCGACGGGGGGAGGCGCGGGGCGAGGGGCGCGAGGGCGGCGGCGAGGGGGCTGCTCCTCGGGGCGGGCGCGCCCGCCCCGTCCCGGGCGGCGGCGGCGGGGGGGGGAGGGGGCTGCCCCCCCGCCCCCCGCCCCCCCTCCGGCGTCGCCCTCGTCCTGGGCTCCGAGGGGGCCGGCTTGAGGCCCGTGGTGGCGGCAGAGTGCACCGGGTTCGTCAGGGTGGCCGCGAGGAGGAGGCGGGAGGGCGGGGGGCGGACGACCGGGAACGGCGGCGAGGGCGGCGGCGGCGGCGGCGGCGGCGGCCCCGCCGCCGTCGGCAGCGGGGAAGGCGCGGTCGATTCCCTCAACGTCTCCGTGGCCGCGGCGCTGCTGCTTCACGACCTCTTGGACGCCTTTGGCGGCGAGGAGGAGGAAGACGAATGAAGAGAGTGGAGAGGTTGAGAGAGAGAGATTTTTGTAGTTCATTTCATTTTTTTGTTTTTTTTACACAATTTTATCTCCCTCTCTCTCAACGCCCGCGCTCCGCCCCCGTCGCGTCCGCCCCCGCCTCCGCGCGCCCGCTCTCAACGCGTCTCCTCCTTTTCTTCCTTCTCTTCCCGCTTTACCGCCTCCTCGGCCTCGGCTAGCATCCCCTCGAGAGACGCCACGATCCCTCGCGCGGCCTCCAGCTCGGAGCGGAGCGCCGCGAGGCGGGAGCGAGAGTGGCCTCCTCCTTTTTGATCTTCTTCCTCTTCTTCTTGGGCGGCGCCAGCGGGAGCGTCTTCGCTCGCGCTCGCTGCTGTCGCCGCCGCCGCCGCCGCTACTGTTGTTCCACGCTCTCCAATCGGCGCAGCAGCGGCGTTGGCGAGCTCGGGGGAGGCCCTGGCTGCTGCTGCGGCGGCTGCGGCGGCTGCGGCGGCTTCGCGGCGGCGCCGCGTCCGCGCTTCGAGCCCTTCCTCGTCGCCGCCGCCGCTCCCGCCCCCTCCGTCCTCGCCTCGCTTCTTCTTCTTCTTCTTCTTTGGCGTCGAAGCCGCCCCGGCGGCCCAGAGCGAGGACGAGAGCGGGACGGCGCGCGCGAGAGACAGCGAGAGCTCCTGCTGCTGCTGCTGCTGCTGCTGCTGATGCCGCTGCCGCTGCTCCTCGGCGGCGGCGGCGGCGGCGGCGACGGCGAGCGAAGAGGGGCCGAGGAAAGCCCTCTCAGCGGCCAAGGCGGCGGCGGGAACGGCTCCGGCGGCGGCAGCAGCGGTGGCCTCGGTCGACGCAGCAGCAGCGGCGGCTGCAAAAGAAGAGCACCGAGGGTAGAGCGCGTCCAGCAGCCCCCTCTCCACCACCCGAGCCGGGACGCGAGGGGGAGCGGAGGAGGGGCCGGGGCGCGCAGCGGCCTGCGCGGCAAAAGCAACGGCGCGCTTCCCCTTCCCCTTCTCTCTCCCTCCCGCCGCCGCCCCCGCCGCCGCCGCTTCCGCGAGCGAGACCGGGAGCAGCAAAGAGCGGCCGCCGTCCCGCGCCTCCTCCCGTCGGCGGCAGCAGGAAGCGACGTGCGCCCTCCTGGCAGCCTCCTCTCCCGAGTCTTCGCCTCCGCCTCCGCTCCCTGCTCTTCGCGGCGGGAGCAGGGACAAGAGGTCGAGGCCGCAGACGAGGCACGTCGGCGGGGCATTCTCTCCCTCGCCTCGTTCCCTCTTTTTTATCGCGTCTTCTTCCTCCTCTTGCTCCCGCTGCAGCCTCGCCGCCTCGGCCGCGTCGGAGCTCGCTGTCATCCTGTCGAGGCAGGCGTTGGCGTGCGACTGGCGCTGCGCCAGGGTGTAGCCTGATTTTTGGATGAGAAAAGGGTTACGGGGTTTTTTTGGGAAGAGAAGTTTTTTTTAGCAAAGCGTCCTCAGCGTCCTCAGCGTCGTCGAAAACGTCGATCGATCCCGAGTCCGATTGTCGCTCTCGCCTCTCCTCTCTCTCTCGCGCGCGCGCTCTCTAGGGGGGACTGCTATTCTCCGGCTTCGTTCCGCAACGGACCTTTCATCGCCGCGCCGCAGATCGGGCAGGTCCCGGGAGCGGAGGAGATGTCGCCTCCGCAGTTGCCTTCTCCTCCTCCGTCGTCAGACGGAGATCGACGCCGAGCGGACGACGGTGCCTTGCCCCTCTCGCCGCTCGGCGATTGCAGTCGCCGCTTCCTGGGCGAGGGCCTCGCCGCGCCCGTCGACATCGCTGGCTGCTCTGCTTGGCGGGGAGATCTAAACCAGCGGCTGTTGCTGCTGCTGCCTGCGATGTCGAAAGAGCGCCATTTTGGTCTGTTTTTTTTTCTATTCCTTCCCTTCTTCGAGAGGGTTTTGAGAGTGAGGAAAAAACTCGATTGATGCGGCCCTCCGTCACAATCTGGGAAAAAAAGAAAGAGAGCTCTCCGCGCGAGAGAGACCGCTCTTCCACACTCCAAGTCGAAAATCAAAATGGCGCAGTCCGTCGAGCGCTCGTGCACCTTCCTCGTCGCCGCGGAGGCCCTCCCCTCCCAGACCGAGATCAAGGCCGCGCTCGAGGACGGCGACGACCGCAGCCGCGCCGCTGCGATGCGGGCCGCAGTCTCGGGCGTGCTCAACGGCGGGGAGCCCATCCCGGGGCTGTTCATCACCATCGTGCGCTACGTGCTTCCGAGCGAGGACCACACGGTGCAGAAGCTGTTGCTGCTGTATCTGGTAAGGAGTTGAGAGAGAGAGAGAGAGGGAAAGGGAAAGAAAGGCGAAAATTCAATGCCTCTTCGCGCGATGGTTTTTTTCCCCTTCGTCGTCCGGCTTCGTTTTCGCTCTCCATCCCACGTCGGATCACCTCCCGTCGTTCTCCTGCTCACACTCCCCTGCTTCTCTCCCCCTTTTCCCCCGCCGACCACAACTGCAGGAAACCATCGAGAAGACAGACGCTTCGGGGAAGCTTCTGCCGGAGATGGTAAGGAAATGGGATTTTCTGGAGGAAGAAAAGGACGAAAGAAGGAAGCAACCAATCGTCTTTCGAGGCGCGCTCTTTTTTCCTTTTCCTTCGACCTCTTCCCTCTTCTCAACCTCGGGGTCTCTCTCTCAAAAAAAAAAAAAAACAGATCCTCATCTGCCAGAACCTGCGCAACAACCTCCAGCACCCCAACGAGTTCGTCCGCGGCTGCACGCTCCGCTTCCTCTGCCGCCTGCGCGAGGAAGAGATCGTCGAGCCGCTGGCGCCGGCCATCCTGCAGTGCCTCGACCACCGCCACTCGTACGTCCGCCGCAACGCCGTGCTGGCCCTCGGCGCCGTGTCGCGGCTGCCGCGCGGCGACGCGCTGCTGGCCGACGCTCCGGACGCCGTCGCGGCGCTGCTCGAGGGCGGCGAGCAGGATCCGTCGACGCGGCGCGCCTGCTTCGCGTTCCTGGGCGAGCACGCGCCCGAGCGCGCCGCCACGTTCCTGCTGGCGGCCGGCGCCGGCGTCGCGGGCTGGGCCGAGGCGCTGCAGCTCGCGGCGCTCGAGCTGGTGCGGCGGCGGTGCCGCGCCGACCCGGCCAAGAACAAGCCGCGGTTCCTGGGCACGGTGCTCGCGCTGCTGGGCTCGGCGTCGCCGGCCGTGCAGTACGAGTGCGCGACGACGCTGCTCGCGCTCTCGCGGGCGCCCTCCGCGGCGCGCGCCGCGGGCGCGGCGCTGGCGGGCCTGCTGCGCTCGCAGCAGGACAACAACGTCAAGCTGATCGTGCTGGGCAGGCTCGCGGAGCTCAAGAGGCGCCACCGGGACGCGGTCGCGGACCTGCTGATGGACGTCCTGGCCGCGGGGCTGGGCTCGGCCGACGCCGACGTGCGCGGGCGCACGCTCGCGCTGGCGCTCGACCTGATCTCTCTGCGGAACGTCGACGGCGCCGTCGCGGTCCTCAAGAAGGAGATCGTCGCCGCCGGCAGCGGCGGCGCCTCCTCCTCCTCGGGCTCCGCGGGCGGCGGCGGCTCCTCCTCCGACGAGGCGCAGGCGGCCGCGGCCCACAGGGCGGAGCTGGTCCGCGCGCTGCACGCCGCGGCGGCCCGCTTCCCGGACGTCGCCGGCTCCGTGGTGCCGATGCTGCTCGACCTCCTCCCGGACGGCGGCGCGCCCCCCCCGCCCCTGACCGCCGCGGCGCTGCTCGCGGCGGCCTCCTCCTCCTCCTCCCCGCTCCCCGGAGGCGCCCTGGCGCCGCTCCCGCCCGCGGCCGCCTCGACCGCCCTCGACGTCGCCGCTTTCGCGCGCGAGATCGCCGCGACGCGGCCCGAGCTCAGGCCCGAGATCCTGCGGCGGGTCGTCGACGCGCTGCCGCTGCTGAGGGCCCCCCGCGCGGCGTGCGTGGCCCTGTGGATGCTGGGCGAGTTCTGCGAGGACCCCGGGAGCGTGGCCGGGGCGCTCGACGCGCTCAAGGCCGCCCTGGGGCCGCTGCCCATCGTCCCCTCCGGCGCCGACGGCGCGGCGGGCGGGGCCTCTGACGACGGGGACGGCGGCGGCGGCGGCGACGAGAACGCCGCCGCCAGGGCCGCCGCGGCCGCAGCCGCCCCCTCGCGCCCGCAGGTCCTCCCGGACGGCAGCTACGCCACGCAGTCGGCCCAGCTGACGGCCCCGGCCCCGGCCGCCTCCGGCGCCAAGGCCGCCGCCGGCGCCGGAGCGGGCGGCGGCGGGGGCGCGCTGGCCGCGGCCGCCGCGCTCGCCCGGGGGCACTCGCTGCGGGCCTTCGTCCTCGCGGGGGACCCGCTCGTCGGGCCCGCCACGTCGGCGGCCCTGACCAAGCTGGTCCTGCGCCTGGCTGGCGCCCCGGGCGCGGCGGGCTCGGCGGCGCTCAACCGCGCCGCGGCCGAGGCGATGCTCGCGATCGCGGCGCTGCTCCGCGCGGCGACGACCGCTAGCTTCTCGGGCCCGAGCTCCGGCGCCGGCAGCGGAGCCGCCTCCTCGTCCGCGGCCTCGGTCGACGGCGGCGGCGTCGAGAGGATGCAGGCCTGCCTCCGCGCCCTCGCCAAGGGGGTCGCCGCGGCCGCGGAGGCGAGCAAGCAGGGGCTCGACGACGTCGCGCGGCCGTGGCTGTCCTCGTGCCGCGCGGCGCTCGACGCCGTCGTCGCCGCCTCCGTCGCGGAGGCGACCGCGGCCGCCGCGGCCGTGGCGGCGGCCGCGACGGCGACCGCCCCCGACGACCCCCTGGACCTGTCGCTGCTGCGCGGCAAGGGGGGCGGCGACGACGGCGCCCTGGACGGGGACGACGACGAGGACCTGGCCGCGGCGCTCGCGGGGAGCGGCGACGGCAGCGCCGAGAGCGCGGCGCCGGCGTCGTCGGACGCGGCGGCGGCTCTGGCGGCCGGCGCCGCCGCCGCGCCCCCGCCCCCTCGCATCGTGCAGCTCACGGGCGTGGGAGACCCCGTCTACGTCGAGGCCTGCCTCACCACGCACGCCTACGACATCGCGCTCGACGTGACGCTGCTCAACCGCACGCGCAAGACGCTGACCAACGTCGCGCTGGAGCTCGCGACGCTCGGCGACCTCAAGCTCGCCGAGCGGCCGCGGCCGGTCACGCTCGCGCCCGGGGGCACCGCGAGGGTCAGGGCGTGCGTGAAGGTGGCCTCGACGGAGACAGGCGCGATCTTCGGCAACGTGACGTTCGACGCGCCGGCGGGGGGCTCGGGCTCCTCGGCGGCTGCAAACGGGATGGAGCCCCCCTCGACGACGGTGGTGCGTTCTCTCTCTTCTTCTTTTTTTCTGGTTTTCCCGGTTCCTTTTTTGCCGTTTTTCCGGGTTTCCGGTTTTTCCTCCCCCGTCAAAACTCACCCCTTCTCTTCTCCAAAACTTTCGAAACTTTTCAAAAAAAACAAAAAAAACGGGAAAACTCATCAGGTCACGCTCGCCGACATCCACGTAGACGTCATGAGCTTCGTCTCGCCCGCGGCGATCCCGGACGCGGACTTCCGGGAGCGATGGGCGTCGCACGAGTGGGAGAACAAGATCGCGGTGAGTTTTGATTCTGTTGCTTTTTCTTTCGTTCCGTTTCGTTTTCTCTCGGCTGTCGAGGTTTTTCGTCGACGAGAGGAGGGGGAAAAGAAAAAAGTCGCAAAAACTCACTCCTCTTCTTCCTCTTTTTCTCCACCTCGGAACGAGGGAACCTCAGGTCGCGACCGACATCCCCTCGGCCAAGGCCTTCCTCGCCCACGTCGCCTCCGTCGCCCACATGAAGGTCCTGACCCCTCCCGCCGCCCTGGCCGGCGACTGCCGCTTCCTCGCCGCCAACCTCTACGCCCGCTCGCGCTTCGGGGAGGACGCCCTGTTGAACCTCGCCGTGGAGGAGGGAGCCGACGGGAGGCTGGCGGGGGCGGTGCGGATCCGGTCGAAGACGCAGGGGATGGCGCTGTCGGTGGGCGACGTGCTGATCCTGAAGCAGAAGGGGTCGAGCGGCCACGGAATCGGGGCAGGGGGCGAGACCGCGGCCTCGGCGCCGGCGGCAGAGGTCGAGGTCAAGTGATTCGATTCGGGTTTTTTTTTCTGATGCAGGGGGAGGAAAAGGGAGAGAAGGGGGGAGAGAGAGTTTCGAGAGAGAAAGAAAAGGCAGAGAGATGGAACTAAAGAGATCGGGCGGGGGAGAGCGCTACGAGAGAGAATGGAAAACGGTGTGTAAACGCGTTTTTGAATTAAAAAACAAAAGAGGAGGTCGAGGGAGAAGAACACAGCGCGAAATTTTTTGCACTTCCTGAAGAGGGGGAAAAAGGCATCAGCGACCTCGAAAAAAATGTCTTCTTCGGCGGACGAAAAGGCCCGCCGCGTCGCCTCCCTGCTCTCCTCTTATTACGCGCCAGGCGAAGCATCAGGAAACGGGGGGCCTGCTGCTGCAGCGAGGGGCGGAGGCACCCCGCGAGGAGCAGGAGGAGGAACAAGAGGAACGACGACGAACGGTCAACCATCGGCGGTCAATCATGCCTCGACGGCGCGCGGCTCGTCTCTCTCTCCAAACTCGACCTCAACGACAAACCAGCTCCTCGACGACGACGGCATCTTCGACGCCGACGCCTGGCTGGCCTCCCTCCTGCAGCGCGCCCCGCTCTCAGAGCTGCTGGCGACGCACGCGAGGCTGGCGAGCGAGGTCAAGGTGAGACACAAAAAAGTATTTTTTTCTTTCCCGGGTTTTTTTCCCACCTCTTCGGTCTGTTCTCTCTCCCTGATCCTTTTTTTTTTTCATTTCCAAAACAAAAAACAGTCCCTCGACTCGGAGATGCAGTCCCTGGTCCACGAGAACTACGCCCGCTTCATCGCGGCGACCGATACCATCCGCGCCCTCCGCAGCGGCGTCGCCGCCGAGGCCGCGCCGGCAGCGGCGAGGCTCCGCTCGTCGCTCGACGAGGCCGCGAGGACGGGAGCCGACCTCGACTCTCGACTCAGCAGACACGCCGCGTCCGTGGGCGAGCTGTCGCGCGTGCGAGATTTATTGAGGGCGATCTCCCCCGCCGAGGTCGCGGGCGTGGCCAAGAGGGTGAGGGAGGCCTCGAGGGCCGGCGCGCCCGAGGCGGCGGCGGACGCGTTCCAGCAGGCAGCGCCGCTGCTGTCGGCGCTCGAGCGCGCCCTCTCGCCGGCGGCGCCTCCCCGCTCGCCCCCGTCCCCTGCTTCCTCGCCGCTCGCTGCCGCCGTCGCGGACGCCAGGGCCGCCGCGGCCGAGGCCGCGGCGGCGCTGGCCGCGGCCGCGGTCGCCTCCGTCGCCTCACCGGCGGCGGCGGCGGCGGCGGCGGCGGCGGCGAGCGAGGGGAGCGGCGGCGGCGGCGGCGAGGAGGACAGGGGCCTCGGCCCGCTCCCCCTGCCCCCCCGCTCCTCGCGCCGCATCTCCCCGGCGGAGGCCGCGGCCCTGTGCGCTGCGCTCGGGGCGGCACCGGACGGCCTCGCTGCGGCCGTGGTCTCCGCGGCGAGCTCCGCCCTCGAGGCGGCCGCGGGGGCCGGGGCCGAGGCGGCGGCGGCCGCGGCCGAGGGGAGGGCGCTGCCGGCTGGCTGGGGTGCGGCCGGCGCTTCTTCGCCTCCTTCCTCTCTTCCTTCTTTTACTGCTCCTTCTCGGCAGCAGCTGCTTGACGTCGCGGCGTTCGTCTCCGAGCTCGACGCGCGCTTCTTCAAAGCCTTGGGGGACGGCGGGGCCGAGGTCGGGGAGGCGCTGGGGGCCGTCGTCGCGGCCGCCGAGGCCGGGAAGAAAAAGCAGCCGCCGTCGTTGCCGTCCTCTTCTTCCGCTTCTCTCCTCCGCGCCCCCTGGCAGCGCGCCTCCCGCGCCGCCGTGGCCGCCCACCTCTCCCAGGTGAGAACCGTCCTCGCGAGCTGGGTCGAGCGGGCGTCTCGCGCGGAGGCCGAGGCGAGAGGCGAGAGGTCCCTGTGGAAGAGGAGGCTTTCGGGCGGCGGCGCCGGCGGCGAGGGCGACGAAACCGGCGACCCCTGGGGCGTCTCGAGGGCGGCGCAGGCCCTCTCCGTCCTCTGCGCCGACGCGGCGCACGCGGCAGCAGCAGCAGCGGCGTCGTCGTCAGGCCGCGGGGACCCCTCCGCGGCGGCGCTCTCGCTGCCGGACCGAGCGGCCGAGGCCGCCGAGGCGACGGCGAGGGCGCACGCCTCCTCGGCGCTCGGGGCCGCCGTCGCCGCCGCGGCCCGCGCCCTCGCCGTCGCTCCTTCTCCCGGCGGCGGGGGCGGAGGAGGCGGGGAGGCGGCTGCGGCAGCGGCCTCTGCCCCCCGCCGCTCCCCCCCGGCCCTCCTCGCGGCGGCGGCCTCGCTGCTCGACGCGGGGCTGCGCTCGGCGCTGGCCGCGCTCGGAGGGTACCCGCGCCTCGTGCGGGCGCTGTCGGGACCGGGGCTCGCGGAGTCCGTCGCCGCGGGGGCCGCCGCGGCGCTCGCGGCGTCGCTCGATTCGCTCGAGGCGGAGGCGAGGGTGGCGCTCCTGCTCCCCCCCGGGGCAGGGGCGGCGGGCGAGGAGGGGAAGGGCGGCGGAGGGGGCGGCGGCGGCAGCGCGGGGCGCCTGCTGCTCGTGGCGGCGCTGCTGCGGGGGGCCTCCGACGTCTCGTGTCCCGCCGCGGCGGAGGCTCTCTCTGCTGCGTTCCCCCTCCTCGACGACGGCGGCACTGGCGCCTTCTTCGACGCGCGGGAGGCCTCCTCGAGGCTCGCCGAGGCCGCCTCCCGGGCGCTAGCGGACGCGGCCGCGGTGGCGGGCGCGAGGGCGGCGGCGGCGGCGCGCGCCATCGCCGACGCTGCCGACTCGGCTTCTACCTCCGCCTCCTCCTCGCCCTCGCCCGCCGCGGCGGCCCTGGCTGACGAGCTCGAGGCCGCCGCGGCGCTCTCCGAGGGGCTCCTCCCCCCCGGCGGAGGGAGCTCTGCGGCACCGGGAGGGGGAAGGGGGGTCGCGCCTTTCGGCTCCGTGGCCTTTCTCGGGGCCGTGGCCGCGGCCGCGGCCGAGGCGCTTCTCTCGGGTCCGACCTCTTCCTCCTCCCCTCCTGTTCCTCCATCTCCCTCTTCGTATCCTCCCTTACTCGTGGCCGACGCGGCCTACCTCTCCGGGAGGCTGCGGGCGCTGCTGCCCGAGGGCGGGGGCGAGCGGGCGCTCGAGCTGCTGGGCAGGATCGTTTGAATGAAAGATGATGTAAAAAGAAAAGAAGAAGGAAAAAGGAACACACAAATATGAGCTACGGCCACAGAGCTCTCCCCCCCCCCCTCCTCTCTCTCCCCTCCTCCTCCTTCCAACGCACGGCGAGAAGTGATCGCGCTTTTTCTCAAACTCATTTGAACAAGGAAAGAAAAAAGGCGTCGGGGGCTTGACTTTTACAGAAAAATC
>Ga0210003_1004730_pt1 | contig 10661 bp, 13 predicted proteins | sample LantaG_FD_182804 | JGI IMG/M metagenome (GOLD analysis project Ga0210003, IMG submission 182804) | Deep subsurface microbial communities from Baltic Sea to uncover new lineages of life (NeLLi) - Landsort_02402 metaG (SPAdes) (version 2) | ecosystem: Environmental > Aquatic > Marine > Oceanic >...
GGGGGGGGAGAGAAAGAGAGAGAGGGGGAAGAGAAAAGGTGAGTGGGAAGAAAAAAAGAGAGATCGGGGTTTAAAAAAACGAAAAAGGGGGGAAAGGAAAAAACAGAATATCTGCCTCACCAGGTGAACCCTGCCTGGACGCAGACGAGTCCCCCCGGCCCCGCGCTCGCGCACGCCGCGTCGACGTCATCCCCGCCGAAGATGAGCGAGACGGTCCCGGGTCGGAACGTGAAGTCCGCGGAGGAGGTCGCAGCAGGAGCAGAGGAGGGGGAGGCCGGCGGCGCCACGACCGCCGCCGAAGAAGAAGAAGAAGCCTCCGCGGCGTCCGCCTCCGCGGCGTCGGCCTCCGCCGCGGCCGCGGGCGCCTGGTCGAGCGCCGCGTACCTCAGCACCGCCCGCAGGTCCGCCACCTCCGACGCCAGCAGCTTCAGGAAGCCCGCGTACCCCAGGTACAGCTCGCCGCTGCTGCCGTCCCGGAGGCCGAAGCGCAGCAGCAGGTCGTCGACCGCCGCCGCGGCGCCGCGCGGGCGCGCGGCGCCGCCCCTGGCGAGCAGCGCCGCGAGCGGCTCCCTCGTCAGCCTGCCCCGCGAGGCTGCCCTGGCCGCGTCCGGGAACGACGAGGCCGTCTCCCCCGCGGCGGTCTCGAAGGCCTTGAGCACGAGCGCGCCGAGCTCGGCGCGGAGGCGCGGGCCGACCTCGTCCGAGGAGGCCGAAAAGTCGGCGGAGGAGGTCGAGGCCGAGGCAGAACTCTCCCCGTCGCTTTCGTAGCTGTCTTCCTCGTAGCTGGCGAACGCAGCGTCGTCGTCGTCGTCGTCGAGGGACTGAAGGAGGCGGACGGTGCCCGTCGCGGCCGCCGAGGGCGAGGAGGAGGAGGCCGCGAGCAGGCTCTTCAAAATCTCGGCGGGGCCGAGCTTGTGGGATTTCGAGGCCGAGGTCGATGGCGCCCTCGCCCCTTCGGCAGCAGCAGCAGCAGCACCTTTCTCTCCCGAGGAGGGAGCCTTCTCTCCCGCCGCCTTCGACGTAGAGGACGGACGCAGAAGCTTGAAGAGCTCCTTCTCGTCAATGCCCTCCGCCAGCGTCGTCTTCGCCAGGGCGGAGATGAGCGCGTCGATGTCGTCGGTCAAGGGCGGAGGAGCGGGGCGGGCATCATCGTTCGGCCCCTTCATCGTTCGGCTTCCTTCATCGTTCGGCGACGACGATGCGATGAGCAAAGGCAACTTTTTTGCGCGCCTCGGGCGAGCTCTGTGAGATGCAGGTGCAGCCGTACTTGCGGTAGGTGATGCATATACTCGTCTCGGTACGCAAGGGGGACGGAAGCGAGGGAGACAAGCCATGACGAGAGAGAGAGAAAGAGGGTAAGAGGGCACGCCTCCCTGTCGTGACTTGTGTGGGGAGAGACGGGGAGGAAAGAACTCGACCTCGAAGAGGTTTTTTTTTTTTCCGGATGACACAAACAGCTCGCCTTCGTTTGCTTTCGTTTTGGCTTTTTTACAAGTGAGGAGTTCTCACTTGTAAAGGAGTTCGGGGTTGTTTTGCGCAATCGCTAGAAGAAAAGGATGAAAGAGAGCGCGCTTCTCCTCTCTAGGGGGCAACAACTGCAGGAACAGCAGGAACAGCATGAACAGCAGAGGGAGCAGCAGCAGGAACAGCAGAGGGAGCAGCAGCAGGAACAGCAGAGGGAGCAGCAGCAGAAACAGCAGAGGGAGCAGCAGCAGGAACAGCAGAGGGAGCAGCAGCAGGAACAGCAGCAGCAGCAGCAGGAACAGCAGAGGGAGCAGCAGCAGGAACAGCAGCGGCGGCGGCGGCAGGCTCCGGCAAAAGGATCACGTCGACGTCGTCATGGACCCCCTGCAGCAGCAGCTGACCTTCGAAGTGGACGACGGCGCGTTTTTTGGCGGCGCGGAGGGTGCCCATGAGGGCCTCGACTGTTGTTTGTTTTGAGAAGGTCGAGAGGTGAGAAAGAGAGAGACGAGTAGGAGGTCGAAAAAGAAAAAGAAAAAAAGCCATCGGAGAAACGCACAGACGTCGCCCGTCTCACGGAACAGCACGCCGTATTTGACTTTGACCGTGCCGTCCGGGCCAAGCTCTCCCAGGCGCTTGATCTCCGCGGCGAGGCTCGCGACGTCAGCGTCGATGTCGAGCATGGTGGAAGGGAGAGAAGAAGCCGAGTTTTTTTTTTGAATTGTTTTTTCTGAGAAAACGATGAAAAAAAAAGGGGGAAAACTGCCGTCTTCTCTCATTTTCGTCTTCTTCTTTCCCTTTGGTCGACACGACTTCATTTAAAAATGACCTCCCACCGCCGCCGCTGGACCTTGCCCCTGCGCCTTTCTTCGTCAATGACGACGTTGACGACCACGATGAGAGCAGAGACCATGACGATGCTGGATCCCTTGGACGAGAACGAAGAGGAACTCTGGCGGCTGCGCCGCCTCGTTGCCCCGCCTCTGCCGACGCCGGCGGCGATCGCAGACCTCTGCCCTCCCCCTTCCTCTCCCGCGTTTCGCCCGAGGCTGAAACCTCCTTCGCTGTCGTCTTCGACCTACCGGAGCGACTACAAACCTTCCCCCGTGACGCTCCCCGAAGGTAGCAGGGCGCGAAGCCTCGGCCTCGGCAGTGAGAGAGGGCGCTCCTCTGAAAGAGGGGCTTTGGCGGCGCCGCCACCGGTGACGGCGGCGGCGGCGGCGAGAAGAAGAAGCTGTTCGCCTCCCCGCGACGACGGCGGAGGCCGCCGCTGCCACGGCTGCCCCCGGTGCTCTTCCTCCTCCTCCGCCGCCGCCGCCGCAGAGGCGCTCTCCGCTCCTCCTCCACCTCCACCTCCTCCTCCATCTCCTCCTCCTCCACCTATCAACTTCCTCTCGCCGGCCGAGATACTCTCCGCCTCTTTCGACTCGAAAGAAAACGCTCCGTCGTCGCTCCAGCAAAAGCCGCGGCTCCTCCTCCAAAAGCAGCAGCAGCAGCAGCTGCAGCGGCGGCAAAACCAAACCCCCAAACCTCCGCAGCGGACGTCGCGCGTCTCGGGCTCGGCCCTCTCCGACGCGCTCGCCTCCTTCCGCGGCAAGGAGACGGAGTGGCTCGCGGAGAAGGCGGCGCTCCGCCGCGAGGCCGACGCGGCGCGCAGGGCCTCGCTGGTGTCTGAGGGGCTGAGGGCGAGGGAGGCCACGGCCAGGAGGCACGCCGAGGCTGAGCTGAAGGCGGCCAGGGCTGCTCTCCGCCGGCGCGACGACGACGCCGTCGCGGAGAGGGAGAGGCACGCCGCGGAGCTCGCGGGGAACGCGACCGCGGCAGAGTCCCGCGTGCGCTGCGCCGAGAGGGCTGCCAGCCTCGCCACCTGCGAAGCAGCAGAGCACCGCGAGAGGGTCATCGCTTTGAAAAAGGAGCTCGCGGAGGAGAGGTCGAGGCGGGGCGGCGCGGAACTCGAGAGAGAGAGAGCGCTCGAGAGGGCCGACGCCGCTGTCGCCGCGTCGAGGCGAGCGGCCGGAAAGGTCGCCGCGGTCGTCGAGCTGGAGGCCGAGCGGGCGAGCGGGGCCGAAGTGAGGCTGCGGGAGCGCGTGAGCAAAGCCTGCGGGGTGGATCTGAGCTCGATCTCCGAGGCCGAAGAAGAGAAAGAGGAAGAGGAGGAGGACGAGGAGGAAGAGGAAGAAGAAGGCGGGGAAAGCAGCATCGGCAGCGAAGAAGGAGACGACCACGAGGCCGAAGACAGAGAGGCAAGACTTCCGCCTGTATCATTCACTCTTTGATTCACGAGGGGGAGCGACGGCGGATGCTCCCTTTACAGGCGCTCTGCTCGAAAACACTCCCCCTTCGTGAAAAAATCAAAACCAAAAGAAATCAAAAAGACTGTAAAAGCCCACCTTTCTTTTTTTATTCACGATTTGATCACTAACGTCTCTGTCCAAACTCTCATTCTTATCAGAGCGCCTCCACAGCCAGGCCCACAGAGTCCTTGGAGGACACGGGGGACTGCACGTCCTTGACCGTCCCACCCTTCTCGATCAGCGCGTGCGACCTGACGACGCCGCCGCCAGACTTGGCCCACCCCAGCTTCTTGAGCGCTTCGAAGGAGCGGTCGCAGAGAAGGTTGTACTGGAACGAGTGCTTGGCGCGCCAGTTTGCCTTGGAAGGTTGGTTTAATGATGCGGGAGAGCGGGGGGGGAGGAGGAGGAGGAGGAGAAGAAGGCGGGAGTGAGAAACGGGAACACACACGAGAGTGTGAAAAAAAAAGACAGACAAAAGAAAGAAAGAAAGAAAGAAAGAAAGAAAGAAAGAAAGAAAGAAAGAAAGAAAGAAAGAAAGAAAGAAAGAAAGAAAAAAGAGGCTCTCTCACCTGAGTCGTCGGGGAGTCGGCCGAGATCCCGAAGACGGCGTATCCCTTGTCGGCGAACGCCTTGTGGTTGTCGTTGAAGCCGATGGCCTGGACGGTGCAGCCGCCTGGAGAAGGAGTGGAAAAGAGAGGAAAGAGGGAGAAAGGAGAACGGTGAGAGTCTTGCCTCCATTTTCCTCGTTTTCAGGGGAGAGAAAAAGAAAGAAAGGCTCGTTCAAAATTCCACTCACTCGTGTTGGCCTTGGGGTAGGAGAAGAGGGCGATCCCCTGGGTCTTGAGAACCTCCTGCGATTCGGTTTTTAGTGGTTCGGGGTTTTGCGGAAAAGCGAGAAAGCGAAAAGTGGGTGAGAGAGAGAGCAAAGTCGGAGGAGGAAACGAAGGAGAAGAAAGAAAAAACGTAGTATAGTCGAGGTGCATTGGTCGAAAACTAGCCCAACTTGATTTCGCGCTCCCTCCGAGTAGCCCCCCTCTTCCTCGATTTACTCACGTCGAGGTCAACAAAGGTGCCCTCGTCCGTCTCCAGCTTTCCCAGCGAAGGAAATTTCCCGCCGACGACGAGGCCCTTCTTCGAAGAAGTCGGAACATCGCCTCCGGCGCTCGATTTGGCCGCGACCGATTTCTTGGCGGTCGTCTTCTTCACCGACGTGGAGAGCGGGGCCTTGGCCTTGGCAGCCGCGGACGCGGAAGGAGCCCTCCTCGTGGAAACCATCGGAGAAGAGCGAGACGAGGGGAGGGCAGCGGCAGCAGCAATAGAGGGCGTGCGAAGGGCGGTGCGAGCAAACATGGGGGGCGAGGTGGAGTTCTGAGGCGGAGAGAGAGAGATTTTTTTTCACTTTTTTCCCCTCCGAACGGAGAAAACTTCTGCCGCGTGCTCTTTCTCTCTCGCGCGCGCGACCATGCAGTCCTTACCATGCTCTCCGCGCTGTGCCGTGCACGCATCGACAGCGCGCACCGCATGCTCGGGCGTCTCCCCTGCCCGGGTAGCCTCCAGGAGCTGCTATCAGCTGCGGGCCGCTTCTCTACTAGTCGCCGCCCGAAGCATTGGATTGCGCCGTCAATCTTTGCCGGTTCGTCCCGTCTTCCGCGTCGCATCTTCCGCTGCTCCCAACGCGGCCAGCGATACAGTACGTTGCCAGAATAGCACAGTTATCAAAATTGAACGAAAATAGTCCCGTTTCAAGTTTGCAACAGGCGAGGCATTCTTGTCTCTCTCTTTTTTTTTTTTTTTTTTTTTTTGCTCACCTCCCTGTCTCGCCGTTGAACCTCCACCTCCCCTATCTCCCTCGCCGCCTCGTCCCCACAGCCTTCCCCTCGCCCGCCCCCCTCCGTCGGTATCGACCTCGGCACCTCCCACAGCGCCATCGCCGTCGCCCCCGGGGGGAAGCCCATGCTCATACGCCTGCTGCCGGAGAACGCCGCGCGGCCCTCCGTGAGCAGCGCCGACTCCTCCGCGTCGAGGGCCGGCGTGCTGCTCCCCTCCGTCGTGTTCTACTCCTCGGGGGAGGACGGAGAGGGGCGACAGGGGCGGCCCCTCGTGGGCACCGCTGCCCTCGTCGCCGCCGCCGCCGCCGGCGCGGCAGCAGCAGCAGCAGCGGCGTCGCCCGGAGGGAGCGATGACTCTTCGAACCTGGTGCGCTCGTCGAAGAGGCTCATGGGCAGAAGAGCTGAAGAGTCTCCTTCCTCTCCTTTCTTGACGATCGCCGTCCCTTCTCGAGAGGACCCCCTGCTGCCCCAGCAGGTGGCCACCGAGATCATCGGCGCCCTGCTCGACGCCGCCCAGGTCCACTTCGGCGGCCAGAGGCCGACAAAGGCGGTGGTCTCGGTGCCCGCCTACTTCTCGAGGGAGGCCCGCGCGGCGACCGAGGAGGCCGCGAGGGGCGCCGGACTGCAGACGGTGCGGCTGGTCCGCGAGCCCGTGGCGGCCGCTCTGGGGTACGGCCTGAGGCCCGGAGCGCCGAGGGACGAGACGGTGCTCGTCGTCGACTTGGGTGGAGGTGCGTCGCTGGGGGTGCCTCTTTTCTTTCTCCGTCCTTCTTTTCTTTTTCTCTTTGGGGTCCCCCAGAGGCCGAGAACGAAAAGCTAAGAAGAAAACCCCACCTCACGTTTTCCTTTCTGCACACACAGGCACCTTCGACGTCTCCCTGCTCGAGGTCGGCGGCGGCGCCGTCGAGGTCCTCTCCACGGGCGGGGACGCCTCCCTGGGAGGCGACGACTGGGACGCGGCCCTGGCGGACCTGATCGGCTCCGCGTTCCTGTCCCCGGCTGGGATCGCGGACTGGAAGGCGCCGCCGGCCGCGAACGCTCCGTCGGGCGCCCCGCCCCGCTCCCCCTCCTCCACCGCCCGCAGCTCCCTGTTGGGAGCCGCGAGGGCCGCCAAGGAGGCCCTCTCGGCCAGCCCCGCGGTCGAGCTCACCCTGTCCTCCGGGGCCTCCCCGGTCGCCGCGAGGGTCACGCGGGCGATGCTGGACCAGGTCGGCGAGCCGCTCTTCGCGCGCGCCGCGGCGGCGATCGACGAGGCCTGCTTCCAGTCCGGGGTCGAGCTCGGGGAGAGCGTGGCGCGGTGGAGGGAGTCTACGGCCAGGGCCGAGGCGGAGGCGGCGAAGGCCAGCGAGGGCGGAGGGGGAGGAGCGCCGCCGGCGGCGGCGGCGGCGGCGGCCTTCAAGCTGCGGCCCAAGCGGCGCCCGCCCGTCTCGCGCGTCCTGCTGGTCGGCGGCGGCACCCGGATGTGGGGCTTCGACGCCTTCATCGAGAACCTCACGGGCCTTCCCGCGACCAAGGCGAAGAGGGTCGAGAAGGAGGAGGAGGAGGAGGAAGGAGGAGGAGGAGGAGGAGGAAAAGGGGAAGACGGAAACCAAAGTTCGGCGCTGGCCCTCGACGTCGTCGACCCCGACACGTCGGTCGCCGCCGGCGCCGCGCTCCAGGCGGCCATGCTCGACGGCGACCCGGCTCTCTCCGGAGTTGTGGTTTTGGACGTCTGGCAGGCGGGCTTGGCGAGGGCTCTGGCCGAGGCGAGGCTCGCCGCCGAGGAGAAGAAGGCGGCGAACGGAGGAGGAGCGGGAGGAGACGAGAGCGACGACGACGATGACGACGGGTTTTTCGGAGGCGGCGACGACCAGGGAGAGCTCCTCGAGGATGGAAACCGCCTCGTCTTTTCGCCTCCTCCTCCTCCGCCCTCCAAGACCAAGCTGCGGAAACAGCGCGCCAGGGCCGCCAAGAGGTCCGGGTCGGCTGGGGGAGCAGAGCAGAAACTGTAAACACAGAAGTTTGATTGAAAGCGTTTTCTATTGGTTTTGTTTTTATTCACAGCGTTTCTCTTCACCTCTCTCTCCCCATGGTTTATCTCTCGCTCTCTCACCACCCCCCGGGCGTTTACTCAAACAAGCACAAGCGCTCCCATGAAGCACTCCAGAGAGGAGAGAGCAAATCAAATTCGAACAAGAGCAAAGAAAGACTTGATAGGGGGGGGGGGCTGGGGGACGAGAAGACGCACGCACAAAAGACTCTCGACCCAAAAGAACAAAAAGGCAAAAGAAACTAGCGCGTCCTGTGCACCAGCCTCCGCTCGCGGATCGACTCGAGCTCTCCCGCCCTCGTCATCAGCGCCAGCGTCCGCCTCGCGCTCAGCTCCGCGATCCCGCACCGCACCAGCTCGTCGACCAGCTTGCGCTCGGAGACGTACGCACCAATCGGCAGCCGCCGCTTCACCTGCTGCTCGACGGCGGACAGCTCGGCGCGCTGCTCCTCGGAGAAGACGACCTCGGTGACGCCCGCGCGGACCGCGTGCATGGTAGCCGCAGTGAACAGCTCGACGGCCGAGCGTACGTGCTCGGGCGAGGCCTCGGGCTGAAGCTGCATGCGGGCCAGGGACTCGGAGAGGCGGATGATGGCCTCGAGCTGCCTGACCGTGATCGGAACGGCGGGCGCGTCGCTGCCGCTGCCCGAGCCCGCGACGACGGCGCGGACCTGCTCGCGCAGCTCGACGTACTGCCCCGCGAGGCTCCTCGCCGCGGCCTCCGACAGCCTGGGGCTGACCCTGCAGCGGCAGTACTCGAGGTAGCGGCGCAGGAAGCGCTCGTCGGCGGCCGTCGCGGCGTCGCCGCCGTCGTCGACCGCGGCCGCCGCCGCGGCGTTGCCGTTGGCGTCGGTGGCGCCTCCGCCGCCACCCGCGCCGCCCCCGCCGGCGACGGGCCGCATCCCCCCGGCGGCTCGGTGCACCGCCAGCACGTGCCTCGCGATCATCGTGTCCTTCTCGAGCGTCCGCTCGTCCTTCACGATGAAGATCAGGTCGAAGCGACTCAGAATCGTCGTCTGCAGGTCGATGTTCTCGGCCGCCGACTTGAGGTCGTCGTAGCGGCCCGAGGGCGGGTTGGCCGCGGCGAGGACCGCGGTGCGCGACTTGAGCATGGTGGTGATGCCGGCCTTGGCGACGGAAATGGTCTGCTGCTCCATCGCCTGGGAGAGGGGGGGGAGGAGGAGGAGGAGGTGTGAAGGAAAAAGAAGGGTTTGGGAGAGAGAGAAAGGGGGGGGAAAGGTGAGTTTTTTTCTGACCTCTTCTTCGGCCTCAAAACATAACAAAAAATGTAAAATCCTCTCTCCCCCCCCCTCTCTCTACTCGTACCTCGTGGATCGCCACGCGGTCCTCGGGCCTCATCTTGTCGAACTCGTCGATGCACACGACGCCGCCGTCAGCCAGCACCATCGCGCCCCCCTCGAGGTAAAACTCCCCGGAAGCGTCGCGGATCACCGACGCGGTCAGACCGGCGGCACTCGACCCTTTGCCCGAGGTGTAGACGGCGACGGGCGCGATCTTGGACGCAAACTTCAAAAATTGCGACTTGGCCGTCGACGGGTCCCCCAGGAGCAGCACGTTGATGTCGCCGCGGCGCCAGGTGCCGTCGGGGAGCCTCTTGCGCGCGCCGCCGAAGAGCAGGCACGCCAGGGCCTTCTTGACGTCCTCGTGGCCAAAGATGTTGGGGGCCATACGGGCAAAGAGCTCGCTGGCCGCCCCGGGGGAGCCGGCGAAGGCGCGGAACTCGAGCTCCTCCTCGGGCGTGAAGGTCGGCCCCGAGGAGGACCGCGCGCCGTCGGAGTCGTCGACGATGCCCACGACGCGGAGGTAGGGGACCTGCACGGCGGCCGAGGCCCGCGCGCCGCTGCCGTTTTTCCTGCCGCCGCCGTCGCCGCCGCCGCCGCCCGCTGCGAACGTCGAGTACACGCCGATGGCGGTCACGCGCGTCCCGGGGGCGATCGTGCCCACGAGCCCGCGGTCGACGACGGCGAGCAGCGACCGCGGCAGGTCCCCCGTGGGGACGTCCTCGGGCCTCTCCTGGAGCTTGATAGTCTGCTGGTCGACGAACGAGGAGCGGCCCTGGAGGACCTGGAACGAGTCGACGCCGCAGCCGCCCGCGCCGTTGGCGCCCCCAGGGACCGGGGGGCCTCCGCCGGTGACGGTGTTGCCTTTGGGTCGATTGGGAGGGTGATTTTATCGTTTCCGAGAGGGAATGCAGGAGTTTTTTTTTGTGGTGTGAGAGGAGAAAAAACAGCAAGAGTTTTTCCCCCCCGTCGCGGCCTTTCTCCGCTCCCTCGTCCTCTCGTCCTCTCCCTTCTCTCTCTCGCGCGCCCTCTCCCCCTCCCCCCCTCTCTCTCCCTCACCTGCGGCGCCCCCGCCGCCCCCGCCGTCGCAGTACCGCGGCACGTGAGCCCCGCCCAGCCCGGGCGCGATGGGCACCCCGCGGGTGTTGCGGCAGACCTTGCACTGCAGCACGATGCGCGTCGCCTTGTGCTTGGGCTTCGAGGCCGCGGTCACGATCCCCGGGACCATGACGAGGCGCGAGACGTGCGCCGCGGCGAGGTCGCGCAGCGTGCCCGGCCCGAACGAGGTCGAGGAGTGCAGCATGACCTGGACGTCGGGCGGCGGCGGCGGCGCCTGCGGCTCGCCGTTGGCGCCGAGGGCCCCCGCCGCGGTCGGGTCGCGGACGGTCTTGTGCTGGACGTAGGCCGCGGCGGCGTCCTCGAGCTACGGTTCGTGTGTGATTTTTTTGCGGAGGGGGGTGGGGAAGGAGGAGGAGGAGGAAGTGAGAGAGACGAGAGGAGGAAGAAAAAGATCGCTCGCTCGCTCGCTCTCTCGAAACAAAACGAAAGGTGGAAAACTTCAAGACTTGGACCCTCACCAGCGGCAGGTACTCGGAGGGGGCCTCCTCGACCGCGGCTCCCAGGTCGGAGTCGAAGTCGACGACGTCCTGGAGGTCAAGGCGGAGCTGCGTCGAGTGCTTGTCGAGGGCGTCACTGTTGTTGAAGTTGAGGAGGGGAAGGAGAGAGAGATGGGGGTCGGGTGGGGTGG
>Ga0210003_1004731_pt1 | contig 10659 bp, 7 predicted proteins | sample LantaG_FD_182804 | JGI IMG/M metagenome (GOLD analysis project Ga0210003, IMG submission 182804) | Deep subsurface microbial communities from Baltic Sea to uncover new lineages of life (NeLLi) - Landsort_02402 metaG (SPAdes) (version 2) | ecosystem: Environmental > Aquatic > Marine > Oceanic >...
GAGTTTTTTTTTGTTTTTTTTTTAGTTTGAAAAACATGTGAGGCTTTAAAAACACATAGGACCGAGGCAGTCGCGCACGAATTTCTTCCAGGACTAAAAGTCCCCGGCCAGACAAAAGTGCGCCTTTATAAACTTCTTGATTCTCCGCAGCGAGTAGTCACGCGAAAGACCGACACTGCCCATTCCCCCGAAAAGATTTTTTTTTAAATAAAAAATCGTTCTCGTCTCCTCGCCCGTGGGCAAGCAGCAACCCGTCGGGGGATACGGCTTCGTCGTTGCGCCGGCTTATATACTGCGTTGTTGTTGTTGTTTTTATTATTTTGGAGGCGAAGGGCGCGGCAAAGAAGAAAGAAGAAAAAAAAACTCGAGAAAAAAAAACTCACCGTCAAAGCCTCCAAACCCTCCAAAAAGGCCGCCGCCGCCGAACCCGACGTTCGGCACCGCAGCGGGAGCCAGCACGCTCCCGCACCTCCCGCACACGTCGGAGACGCCGTAGTCCGAGCACAGGTGCAACCTGTCGTGCAGCAGGTAGGCCGCGCCGTGACTTAGCAAAGCGTCGCGCTCCATCTCGCCGAAGCGGACGCCGCCGCCGGCTTTGCGGCCTTTCACGGGCTGGCGCGTCAGGGGGTTGACCGGCCCGACGGAGCGGACCTGGAACTTGTCGGAGACCTGGAGAAAGTGGAAGGGGGGTGGGAGTGGGAAGTGGAATTTTTGGAGGTGAGTTTTCTTGTTGTTGAGGTCGGACGAAAAAAACGGGAACCCGAAAAAGGTTTCTCTCTTCTTCTTCTTCTCCTCTTCTTCTCTCTTCTCCTTCCAACAACTCACCATATGCCGCAGCCGCTGGTAATAAACAGGCCCCAGGAAGATATCCGCCTCGAACCTCTCCCCGGTCACGCCAGAGACCAGGGACTCTGCACCCAGCCTCGAGAAGCCGAGCTCCTCCAGGGCGTCCCCCGCGGCCGTCGCCGCGTCTCCCTTCTTCTTCTTCGCCCCTCCGCTCTCTTCCTCCTTCGTCTTCGCAAACGGCGTCGCGTCCACAAACTCCCCTTTCAAGGCTCCCGCTTTGGAGCACAGGCTCTCCAGTAGCATGCCGATCGTCATCCTCGATGGAAACGCGTGCGGGTTGATGATCAGGTCGGGCCTCATGCCCGTGGCCTCGGCAAACGGCATGTCAGCATCGGGCCAGGGCCTCGAGAGCACGCCCTTCTGGCCGTGGCGCGAGGAGAACTTGTCTCCCACGACGGGGTTGCGGTTGATGCGCAGCGTGACGGAGGCGCGCTGGAGGCCATTTGCAGCAGCAGAAGAGCTCGAAGAAGAATTGCTAGAACTAGACACTCCGCACGCGGTGACCCGCTCGACGACCGCGACCTCGTCCCCTTTCAGCCTCGACTGCTTGGCCCTCCCCGTCGTCGAGTCGACGCGGCTGACGTAGGCGCTGCCCGGGTAGAGGACCGTGCCCACGTGCGGCAGGCCGTCGGGGCCGATGCGCGCCGACTCGCGGTGCGGAGGGGTGCGGAGCTCCGAGGCCGGAGGCCTGTTGGCCGGGAGCTTCTGGCCGAACGCTGTCTCTTCGGATGGGGGCGGGGGGCCGGGGCCGCGGCTTCCGGCGGCCTCGGGGGCGAAGACCCAGCCTCCTCCGCTGGCGCTGCCGCCTCCTGTGTGTGGGAGTGAGTTTGGGAGGAATTGGGGGAGGGGAGAAAGGGAATAAAAGAGAAAGAAGAGGTGAGTTTGCGTTTTTCCCTTTTCATCTTCTTTTTTTCTCAACCTCTCAACCCCAATTTCATTATCAACTTAAAAAATAAAAAACTTCCCCCCCTCTCTCGACTCACCTTCATTCCGCAGGTCGAACGCCTCCGTCTTGACTACCGACCCGTGCGCCAGGCCCCTGTCGACCGCGGCCTTGTTCAGAATCATCGCGTCCTCCATGTCGTAGCCCGTATAGGCCAAAACCGCGACGATCATGTTGGTTCCGGGAGGGAACTCGTCAACCCTCGCCCCGGCCGCGGCGCTGGTCGCGGCGAGCGGCGCCTGCGGGGAGTGGAGGCGGTAGAGCTTGCCGTCGGCGCGGTGCTGGAGCGCCTGAGCCGGGGTGCCCATGGTCTGCTTGGCCATCTGGCACTGGTACATGTTGCGAGGGGACTGGTTGTGGTCCGAAAAGGGCGTCAAGGAAGCCAAAACGGAAAGCATCGCGCCCGGTCCCGGTTCGGTGTGGGTAAAGGTGGAAGAGGAAGAAGAAGAAGAGCTGCTGCTGTCTCCGTTTCCACTCCCGTCGGGGCACCTGATCGACATGAACGACTGCTCCAGCGTGCCGATCAGCTCGATCGGGCCCAGCTTCGGTTTCGTCGAAGAGGAAGAAGAACTCGAATTGCTCTTCAATTGGATGACCGGCCTCACCATCCTCCCCGCGCCTGTCAGCACAAACAGCCCAGGGTAGGGTCCCCCCGCACCCCCTTCCTCGAAGGGCACGTGGACGACCTCGGCGTGCGCAGGAACCCCCAGAGGGTCGGGTTCCCTTCCCTGCGACGCCTCGGCGAGAGCAGAGGCCTTCGCAGCTCTCAGGGCAGCCACGGCGGCGGGCACACGGGGAGCGGCGAGGGAGCCGACGACGCGGCCGTCGACCTGGACCTCGACGTGCGCTGGCGGTGGAGGAAAAGCAGAGGGCCCGCCGCGGGAGGCCGAAGGGAGCATGCCGCAGCGAGAGAGGAGGGAGACCACCGCAGCAGCGCCGGCCGTGGTGGTGATAGTGGAGGAAGAAGAAGAAGGGTTTTTATGTTCTCCGTCGACCTCCATCATCATCTCGTTTCCTCCACCTCTTTCGCCGCTTCCGACCTCGACCTCGACCTCTCGCGCCGAGGCCGAAAAGGGGGGCACTATCCTGCACGCCGCCGTGAAGTGGTTGAGAAGCCCGCAGGGCGCTCCGTCCGGAGTGTGCACCGGACAAAGGAAGCCCCACGACTCGGGCCTCAGCTTGCGCACGGCCGTGGTCCTCAGCTGCGAGAAGTAGGCCCCTCGGTGGACCGACCGGAAGTGCGACAAGAAGCGAGCGTAGTTGAGCTTTTCCGCGACGACCGAGAAGCCCGTCGCCTGAGGGAGGTCCAGCCCTTCGTCCGAGGACAGATTGCCCGTGTTGATCATGTACTCGGCCTTCTTGCCGACGTCCGGGAGGCGCTCGGAGAGCTTCTTGATCAAAGCGGGGTCGGAAGGGTCGAAGAACAGAGACAAAGAAGAAGTCGAAGTCAGATTCGAACCACCTCCTCCGGCGCTCCTCGAGGCTTCCCTCCTGACGCCCTCGACCAGCGACCGCAGGCACTCCCCGAGCCGCTCGTGCATCATCTTGGCCATCAGCATGCCTGGGAGCAGCACCTCATGGTTGGTGGCGGCGTCGGCGTCGTCGGGGGCCGCGACCCCGGCAGCCAGCGCGAAGAGCTTGCGGAGCATCGACAGCGCGACCTCGAGCTTTTCGCAATCAGAGGAAATAGAGGCGTTTTCGCTCCCGCTTCCACCACCACTACTCGAAATGTGAACGAAGACGTGGCGGTCGAGCAGTCTCTGCCCCGCCTCGACGGCCGAGACGCGAGACCCCGGGCGGATCCCCAGCACGGGCGCGAACGAGGCCCCCAGGTGCGCCAGCGCCGCCGCACGCGTGCGCAGGCCCGCGGCCGCGGCCGAGCGGAGTGCCGCCTCGGCCCTGTCCGCCACGAACGCCGACGCCGTCGAAGAAGAGCCCCCGTCACTGCTTCCACCTCCGGCGGGGGACGGCCTCACCAGCCTGGCGAACAGCTCGGCGTCGGGAGACCCGTCGGCGGCGAGCGCGCGCAGCAGCACGCCCGCCGGAATAAAGTACTCGGCGCGCGACACGGTGACGGCGAAGCAGGCCCCGCCGTCGTCGAGGAAGTGGGCTCGGACCACTCCCGAGGTCTCGTCCGGGGCCACGCAGCGCAGGGAGACGGCCAGATCGGTGAAGCGCGGCCCCCGGCGGGCGTAGGCCCCGCGGCGGAGGCCCAGGGCGACGTGGCGCCTCGGCGCGATCAGGGCTCGCAGGACGCGCTCGATGCCGTTGCAGATGAAGTAGCCTCCGAACTCCGTCGATTCTTCTTTCGCCGCCACCAGCTGCCTCCGGGTCAGGTGGCGAAGGTAGCAGGCGCGGGACTTGACCATGACGGGCAGGGAGCCCAGCCTGCGGGTGAGGCGGTGCTGGGCCTGGCGGTGAAGAGCGGAGGAGGAGGAAGATGAGGAAGATGAAGAAGGGGGAAGCGGCGCGCCGGCGGGCGTCGACGACCAGCAGAGGTCGATCGAGAAAGGAGCCTTGTAAGTGGTACCCTGTTGTTTTTGTTTTTTGTATGCGTTTTTTAAGAGAAAAAGAGAGAGAGGTTTGGCGTGTGAGATGGGCGGCAGAAGAAGAAGAAAAAAGCGGAAGAGAAAAGAGCAAAGAAGAGAGAAAGAAAAGAGAGGATTCAAAACTTCGCACCATCTCTCGGCACTCGCGCGGCATCAGCCTCGATCCTCCTGCTCCTCCTCCCGCTGCTCCTCCCACCGCCAAACCTCCTCCGCCGCCCCCGTCCTCGCGAACGGGCATGCCGACGTTGGGGTTCTCGAACCAGTAGCGGTGCGTAACGCCCGTGGCCGGGTTCTCAAACTGGGGTTGAGTTTTGTTTTTTGTTTTTTGAAGAGGAGGAGGTTGAGAAATTGAAAACGCTCTCCGACCTCCTCCCTCTTCTCTCTCTCCTCTCTTTCTCTCTCTTCAACTCTCCCTCTCACCTCGACCTCCGGGAGCCTCTGCACCACCAGGTCCAGCCCCCTCTCGAGGAACGCGTCGAAGGATTCGACGTGCGGCGCGGCCAGGTCGGTCAGCTCGCGGGGCACGGGCTCGTCGAGGTCGGCGTCGGAGAGGTGGTGGCCGCGGTGCCCCGGGCGAGAGGAGGAGGAGGTCGACGGCGCTGCTGCCGCCGCCGCCGCCGCCGCCGCCGATTTCGATTTCGATTTCGATTTCGATTTCGATTTCGATTCGGCCTTGGCGGCGAAGCGGACGGCCCCAGCGCCGAGCCAGCCGCCTCCGGCCGCAAAGGAAGACGAAGCCGGGTCGTCCTGGGTCTGGTCGGTGGGGCTCGCGGCTGCTGCTGCTGCGCCTCCGCCGGGGGCCGCGGGCGACGAGCGGCCCATTTGCGTCGAAAGAAGAAGGAAAAAAACAAGCGAAGAAAAAAGAAAAACGTTCGGCGGCTAGATTGCGACGACGCTGAAGAGGGAGAAAGAGAAGGAGTGAGTGCGCTTTGCTGTTCTCTTTGTGCGCTTTGATCAGAGCTGGGATCGCATGAGACGAGACGCCGCGATTGCTCGAAGCGGGATGGAAAGAGCTGCTGCTACGACTGCTGCTAGGCGGTGCTAGCTTAGAAAGAAGGAGTGATTGGGCTTGAAGACGAAGAGGAAGAAAAAAAAACTCGACTCGACACATCACTTTTTCAAATCAAAACTCTATCTCCCTCTGAACCTCTCTCACCTCTCCCTCCCGCTCTCCGCGCGTTTCACGAAAGCTCCGCCTTCCATCTCTTCTGCGCTCTCTCTCTCTGTTCTCTCCCTCGCTCTCCGAAACAAAGTTCTCTTTTGGACAATTTAATCTACAGTTTCGTTCTTTCTGTGTTGTTCATTCTTCTAATCTCAAGTTTCTCCTTCTTCTTCCTCTTCTTCTTTCCTTCCTTTCTTTTCTTCTCACTGCCTCCGCCTCCGAAACAGACGAGACAGCCACGGAGCCGCCTTCTTCTTCCCCGCCGTCCTCGTTTTATCTTCATCTTCCTCCTCCTCTCCCTTGCTCGCCCTCAGAGAAACGCGCGCCAGCAGCGACGACGCGAGCGACGTCAGCCAGAGGAGGACGCCGGCAACCGCCGCCGCGGCCGGCGGCAGCAGCGCCGGGACGGGCGGCGGCGGCGGCAGCGGCGCCGGCGGAGGCAGCGGGAAAGGCCAAGAGGCTCCGAACGCCCTTCCTCCCTCTCCATCCAACGAGCTCGGCGAAGAAGAGGAGGAGAAGACCCGCATCGCGAAAAGCTGGGCGTCATAAAGCGTCCTGTCCCTCTCCGGCCGCCTCTCCGTCGAAATCGAGTAGAAATCTGAAAAGGTCGCGAGCCGCTGGAAGCCGCAGGAGGCGTAGAGCGAGACGGCCCGCGCGTTGAAGGCCGCAACGTGGAGGTAGACGACGACCGGGTCTGGCGCTTCGGGCCTCGGTAGTGGCGAGGGAGAAGGAGAAAGAGAGAGAGAAGAACAAGGGCGGCGAATCGCGGCGGCGGCGGCGGCGGCGGCCTTCTCCACCACGGCTCCCACCAGCTCCTTCGCTATCCCCCGCCCGCGGTGCCGCTCGGAGCAGACCCCCAGGGTCAGGATGTAGACCGCAGCCGGGTTGGCTGGGGGAGGTCCCAGGAGGTTGGCTCCGGGGCCCTGGGGTGGGGGTGGGGGTCGAGGTGTTGTTGCTGTTGTTGTTGCTTCTGTTGCTGTTGCTGCTTCTGCCGTTGTCGCTTCGGCCGCCTCCGCCCTCGCTCCTTCCGCCGCCCTCGCCGCCGCTTCCCTCTCCGCCTCCTCTCCCTCCTCCAGCAGGCCCAGGTAGCGCGCATCCGTCATGTCGACCTGCGAGGCGTCCTGCAGCCTGGCCGTGACGAACGCGACCAGAGTCGAAGAAGAGGAAGCGGAAGAGGGAGGAGAGTTTGAAGACGGAATCAGAGCAGGGAGAGAGGTCAGGCCTCGGCTCTTCTCTCCGTCGTTTCCTTCTTCTCCTCCTCCTCCTCCGACGCCTTCGAACAGCCCCAGAGAGAACACGCCTCCGGTGCCCTCCGCCACGGCCTCGTAAAAGGCCTCCTCGTAGTCGATGGGGAACAGCCGCTGGTGCGCCGAGCGGACCGCAGGGAGGTCTGCTCGGCGGAGCGGGCGGAGGAGGAGGTGGGGACGAGGGCGAGCTTGCGCTTCGACCTCCGGATGAGACTGAGATGGCGAATCCGACTCTGCACGCTGCCGTATCCGCCGCTTCTCGGCGTCCGATCGTGCATCTGCTGCCGTGACGCCAGCCTCGACGTCGTCCTCTACCGGTGCTCCTGTTTAGAATTGGTAGAGAGAAAGCGGAAGGAGAGAGAAGGGGTTTGAGTCTTTTTGATGCCGGCCCTTTTGATCTGGCAATGCCGTCTCGATCGATCATCTTCTTTGAGGCGCCTCACCTCCACCTCGCTCCTGCCCCTGCTCGCCCGCGAGCCAGCGCATTTGAGCGGCGAGCAGAGGGGCAGCGGCAGCCTCAGAGCCGCCGCCCTCCTCCCCTAAAAGGAGAGGCGAGTGAAAGAGAGAGAAGAGGAGAGGGAGAGAGAGAAGAGAGAGAAGTGAAAGAAAAAAAACAAGAAAACTCATTTTCTTTTAATACAAATTTCACCTCTTCGGTTTTACTCTCTCTTTTCATTCTCCCTTGTCACCTTCTCTCTCGGTGTTCACCCCAAAGGCGCGCAGAGGGCCTCCGCCCCTTCCCAGTCCACCGTCATGAAAACCTCTCCCTCCGCTCCCCTGCTGCCGCCCTCACCCTTCTCGCCGTCGTCGCCGTCGTCGTCGGCATAGCCTCCTTTGCCGACGACGCCACCGCGGCCGCCGTTGCAGCTATGGCCTTCGCTCTTCCTCTTCCTCCTCTTCCAACCGCTGCCGCCGCCGCCGCCGTCGCCGCCGCTTATCCCCAGGTCCAGCACCTCGGCCGCCTCGCGCCGCGTCCTCGCGACGTCCCTGAGAGTCGCCCGCGCCAGGTCCTCGACCGGGATGTGCCCCTCGCCTGCGAACGGGTCCTCGAGCGCCGCCGCGAGCTCGACGAGCGCGAACATCAGCAGGCAGACGAAGAGGTAGAGCACGAACCAGACCGCGAGCGTGAAGGCGACCGAGGCGACGTTGTCGTCGTAGGTGATGACGGCGCCGTCCCTGCTGCCCGTGGCGACGGCGGCGGTGCCCCCGCCCCCGCCGCCGCCCCCGCCCCCGCCGCCGACCCCCTTGCCGACCCGGAGCGCAGACAGCGGGATCAGCAGCAGGAACGCCTCCGTCACGCCCGTGCACGCCAGCGAGACCGCGGCCGGGAGGCACTGCCCCTTGATCGTGGCGCAGGCCGCCGACGCGATCACGCCCGAGCGCAGGAGGTCGTGCGAGACCTGGTACTCGTCCACGCCGCCGCCGCCGCCGCCGCCGCTGCCGCCGCCGCAGGACGCTCGGAATGAGCTTTCGCCTCCCCCTCCTCCCATTGCTCCTCCTCCTCTCGCGGTGGATCCGGCGCCGGAGGAGGAGGAGGAGGACGACGAGGCGAGCCCGGGGGCGAGGGCCAGCAGGTGCGTCAGCCTCTGCGACGCCAGCTGCCAGCCCTTGCCCGGCGGGAGCCTGTCATACAGCGCCAGCTCCGGCGGCTTGAGCAGCTTCCTCGCTGCCGGGTGAAGCCTGGCGCTGGAGGTGACGAGCTGGAGGACGCTGAAGTGCCACACGACAGCCCAGCGGGCGATGCCCTCGGCGAGGAGGAGGTGGTCGTCGTCGCCGTCGTCACCGCCGTCGTTGTCACCGTTGTCGCCGTTGCTGCGGGCGCCGAAGCGGCGCCTGCCGCCGCCGCCGCCGCCGCGGCAGCCGAGGCTCACCACCTCCGCGCGCTGCGTGATCACCGTCGCGAGCCAGTTGAAGGTGCCGAAGCTGCTCCTGCCGTCCCCCCACCGCCCGCACGCGCGCGAGATCCGGTGCGCCTGCAGCAGCGCGATGGCGAAGAGCGAGAACCGGAAGACCGGCTGGATCGACTCCGCGACGGGAGCCGACAGCGGCGGGAGCAGCGGGAGGAAGAGGAGGAGGCGGGAGGAGCCGGCGGGACTCGCTGCTGCTCCTGCCGCTGCCGTCGCCGCCGCTGCCGCGGAGGAGGCCCTCTGCGAGAGCGCCGCCGCGAGGTGGTCGGCGGCCATCAGGCCGAAGACGCAGCAGTTGAGCAGGAGCGCCGGCCACACGCGCGAGGCGATCCGCAGCGGCGGCCCGAGCCAGAAAAGCAGGCCGGAGAAGTAGCGCCAGTGCGAGCGGAGGTAGGACCACTGGCGAGGTCGGGTCTGTTTTTTGTTGTTGTTGTGTGTTCGTTTTTATTCGGGGGGGGGGGGTCGGTCGTCACGTGAGAAAGAAGCTTCCTTCCTCTCCGAGAGGAGCACATTCGCCCCACGGCGCGGCACTTCACCGAATCGCCTTGCTATCCCCCATGTAACCTCATCCCCAGATCGTTTCGTCTCTCCCGAAGAAGTCGGGCCGAAGCTAGAGCACTGAGCACTGAAGGGAAAAATAAAACAACTAAATTGCTCACCGCGACACTCCAAACGTTAGTGCTCCTCGCATTGGCAAACCACGATGAAGCGTTTCCTTTGGCGACGTTTTTTCGTTTGTGCTCCTCGACGTGCGCCTCGGCAGCAACAGCAGCAGCAGCAGCACCAGCGCCCATTGCCGGTGAGCAATGACGAGCACGCAAGGCCTCTGCTTTGCCACAGCCGGCCTCCGGATCCATTTTCCTTGTGTTCGATTCAGCGGAAAAGGGAAAGAAAACGAAAGAGGAAAAACAGTGAGTGTTTTTCTTCTCACCCGACTTTCTTCAAGAAAAAAACTCATTTTTTTATATACAAATTTCACCAGCTGCGCTCTCAACCTCCCCCTCGTTCTTCTTCTTCTTCCTCCGCCTCTCCTCCCGCTCCCGCTCCCGCTGCCGCTGCCGCCTCTCCCTCCTCCCCTTCCCCCTCTTCCCCGCCCGTGTGCGTCTCCAGGAAGGTCACCAGATCGGGGAACCACCTCGCCATCGTCTCCCTGGCTTCCTCCGGCAAATTCCTCGGCCCGACCCTCTCGACAAAGTTGAAAAAGTCCTCGAGCTCCGGGACCGTCGAGAAAGGAAAACCCTCGGGCAGGCGCGCCGGGTCGAACTCGAGCTCCATGGTGGCGGTGGGGCCCGAGGGGGAGGTGGTGATGGTGGTGGTGGTGGTTCTTGTCTGTTGTAGCTTTGTTGGCGGGATGGAGGGGGTGAGTTTTGACTTTTGACCTTTTCCGCTTCTTGCTTCTGGAACGAAAAAAAAAAATCAACTCTCTCTCTTTCTCTCACCACTATCGGCCCCGGGGTCCCGCTTCTGGTGGCCGCGGCTCTCGCTCTCGCTCTCGCGGCGCTGGCGTCCCGCCTCGCCTGTCTGCGCGCAGCCCTGGACGCGGCGCGCTGCTCTTCGGAGAGGTCGGTCTCGGTCTCTTCTTCGTCGTCCTCTTCTTCTTCTTCTGTTCCTCCTTCTTCCTCCTCTCGCTCGTCGTCTCCTCCGCCCCTCCCCCTCCCTCCGAGCTCCTCCTCCTCCGCCTCGTCCCTCCCGAGGGCTAGCTGCGTCAGCCGGAGCACCTGCTCCATGCTGAGCTCCGGGTGCGCCTCCGCGATCCGGTGGAGGAAGCCCGGGCGGAGCGGGACCTCCTCGACGCGGTGCGAAGGGAGGTGGCCCTGAAGAAGAAGAATTTTTTTCCGTTTTTTTCCGTTTTTTGGGGGGGGGTCAAAGTCGGTTTTTTTTTTTCGCCGTCTTTCTCTCCCTCTCTCTCTCTCTTCTCTCCCCTCTCTCCCGAAACCCCCCAAAAAACAAAAGCCTCACCTGGGCAAACCTCCCGTCCACGACGCCACCGACGCCACGCCCCGTT
>Ga0210003_1004732_pt1 | contig 10658 bp, 10 predicted proteins | sample LantaG_FD_182804 | JGI IMG/M metagenome (GOLD analysis project Ga0210003, IMG submission 182804) | Deep subsurface microbial communities from Baltic Sea to uncover new lineages of life (NeLLi) - Landsort_02402 metaG (SPAdes) (version 2) | ecosystem: Environmental > Aquatic > Marine > Oceanic >...
AGGGCAGGCTGATCCAGGTTGACGACCTGTACCCGCGTCACCGGCAGGTCGAAGCCGCCCCCGTCGCCCCCCAGGCCGCCAAAAGCAAAATACATGATCCCGGTGACCATCAGCGGCACGACGAACATCATCACCAGCGCGAAGGTGCTGCGGAAGGAGCGGAGCATGTCCTTGAGCGCGATGTCCAATACTTTCATTGGTTATCTCCTAGCCGTGATGCATGAAGCGTGAAACGTGATTACGCATTACGTTTTAGTCTCTCAGAGCACGCCCGGTGAGGTGCAGGAACACCGCCTCCAGGTTCGGCTCCTGTATCTCCGCCGACGTGATGCGCACCCCTGCCTGCGTAGCCGATTCGAACAAGCGCGGCAGGACTAGATTGCTATCGTCCACCAGTAGTGTAAGATTCCCATCCTCGGCCGAAACCTCGTGCACCCCTGCGGTCGCCTGCCACTCCTCGATCACCCGGGCCGACTCGGCGTTGATGGTCAGGTCAATCCGATCCAGTTCGCCGACGATCTGGACCAGGTCCTCGTGGGTGCCGTAGGCGATCATCTTGCCCTGATCCATGATGGCGATGTGATCGGAGAGTTCCTGGGCCTCTTCCATGTAGTGGGTGGTGTAGAGGACGGTCATCCCCTGCCGGTTCAGTTCCTTGACGTTATCCAGGATGTTGCGCCGGCTCTGAGGGTCAATGCCCACCGTCGGCTCGTCCATGATGATGACCTGCGGCTTATGCAGCAGCGCAATGCCGATGTTCAGCCGCCGCTTCATCCCGCCGGAGAACTTGGACACCCGTCCCTTCTGGCGTTCGGTCAGGCCGATGATTTCCAATACCTCGTCTACCCGCTGGCGGAGCGGGGCGCCTCGCAGACCGTACATCTTACCCCAGAAGTTCAGGTTCTCACGGGCGGAGAGGTCGGGGTAGAGGGCGATCTCCTGCGGGACGACGCCAATGGCCGCCTTGACCGCTATGGGTTCGCCCAGAATCGAGTGCCCAAACACCCGCGCGTCCCCCTTGGTCGGCTCCAAGAGGCAGGAGAGCATCGAGATGGTGGTGGTCTTGCCCGCGCCGTTGGGCCCCAGGAGGCTGAAGATCTCGCCTGCGTGTACGTCGAAACTGATGCCCTGCACTGCGTAAACCTCCCCGAAGTCCTTGTGCAGGTCCCGTACTTGAATCGCTTGATCGTCGCTCATCGTGACTTCTCTCCCCCTTCGCTATAGTGCCGTGATAGTCAGCGCAAGGTGGCGGTAGCCATAATCTTGAATGTCATCATATCACATTCCGCCACTGCACACAATCCAGGCACCCAATCCACAACTTGATTACGAGATTCCAGCGCTGGTTGTTGCATGCCCAATGTTGTCAGGCTGCAGCAGGCTAGCACCGTCGCACCAATCGCCCCTCCTGACAGTGCCAGGAGGTGCCGCCGGGTGATCTTGTTCTGGCCGGCCAGCAGCACAGGCCCGCCAGGGCGCATCGGCCAACTGGGGAGTTTGGGGATTGGTCAGGTGATCAGTCTTTTACCTGGTCAGGTGACCAGGTATCATCTGGACCGTTGCTGTCTGACGGTCATTTCAGGGTTGGATGACCACCGGCGTTCCGATCTCGGCCCACCCGTAGAGCGTGCGTGCGTCTTGCGTGCCCAGGATGATACAGCCGAAAGAGACCGGTGTGCCCAGATACCCATCCCATAGCCGCTGTCCGTTGGGAAGGATGGGCAGCGCGTGGATGCCATTCTCCAACCCGCCCGCCCAGTAGATGCCCAACCAGTGCGGCATCTGCAGGTTCCATGTGGAGGCGTAAGCGTTGGGATACTTATCAAGCACGCGGAAGGTGCCCGTGCGTGTGCCTGCGCCGGGCATACCGGTCGAGACCACGAACGAGTGGACCAACGCTTCCCCCTGGTAGGCGTAGAGGTGCTGCTCCGAAAGGTCAATCACGATTCGCCTCCCACCGCCGGCAGCGGCTGGGGCGGGCGCAGAAGCGGGCACAAGACTGCTGGCCCGTGGGATGACGAGCACCTTGCCAGGCAGGATCAGCGCCGGGTTGGCGATGTTGTTGATCTGCACCAGCGTCCAGAGCGCGATGCCGTAGCGCTGTGCGATGGCTGCGAGGGTCTCGCCCGGCTGTACTGTGTGTGTCGTGGCGGCGTGTTGCGGCTGGTAGGCCACTACAGGCACAGTCGGGCTGCCGGGGATAATTAATGTCTGGCCAGCGACGACCTGGTCGGGGTTGTAGATGCCATTGAGTTCGGCCAGTGCCGCCGCCGTGGTGCCGTATCGCAGTCCAATGCGGTACAGATTCTCGCCCGCCTGGACGACGTGTGTGGCCCCTGCTGCAGCAGGCACGGCCGGAACAGCGGAAGAGGGAATAATCAGCCGCTGCCCAGCGTAGACGCGGGTGGGGTCGGTGATGCCGTTGGCCGCGCAGATAGCGTCCACGGACGTCCCGTAGCGCCGGGCGATGCTGAACAGCGTCTCGCCCCATTCTACAACGTGGATCACACTGCCCTCGTTGAGCAGAGGCGATGTATTCCCAGAAGTGCGTTCCGCCGAGTTAGGTTTTACATCTCGCGCACCACCCGCCGTTATGGAAGCACCGCCCGCGGGATGTGTCGCCCCTATTGCGTGCGCCGGTGTCGCCGCCAGCAGCGTCTGCGCCAACAGTACACCCAACAATGTCAGACTGACCCACTTGCGCATCGTTCTCCCTCCCCTGGCCGTCGCTCTTAATCTTAGCAAAGAACGCACGCTATGTCAAATACTGGTGACCACCTTTACCAGTTTCCCAATTTACCAATCTGTGGTACACTTCCGCCCAGATTTTGGTTTGAGGAGGATTGCCTTGCGAAGCCGGTACATCCTGGTGACAGCGGCGATGCTTGGGCTGGTGTTGGCACTGACCGCTTGTGGAGAAAAGCCGCTGCTGAGTGATGTCTCTTTCTCCGCAGACCTCATCACGCCCAACGCAGACCACGACAACGACGTGCTGATCATCACCTACAATCTCTCCCGCAGCGCGGAGGTCTCGATCTACTTCGAGGATCGGAGGGGAAACCGCTACTGCTTCCGTGACCACATCCATCATGGCCCATCCGTCGAGGAGCCTTACCAGGTCTACTTCGCTGGCGTGGTAGATGGCTACGTGCTCCCCGGCGAGCAGTTCGAGGGGTTTGCGGTGGAGAAGCGCGTGCTGCAGGACGGGGTGTACAACTGGGTGGTCGAGGCCACCGACGCAGAAGGCGCTACTGAGCGGGTCACCGGCACACTCGCCATCGCCGACGCCAGCACGGCGCTGCCAGAGCTCCTGAACTTCACTGTCTCTCCGCCGGTCTTCACCCCCAACCGGGATGGCATCAGCGACCGGGCGCGGATGAACGTTTTCTTGACTAAAGAGGATACCTCCCTCACGGTCTATTTGCTGGGGGAGGACGAGATGCGCTATCACGTGGCGCCGGATGAGCGCACCACCGCCTGGGAGGGAGAAGCCGGTCTGTATTCCTTCGACTACGATGCGGGGGTGGACGACGGGGCGGAGCCCCCGCCGGACGGCACCTACGTGGTCCAGGCGAAGGCGCAGGACGCCGTCGGTCAGCACACCGTCGCCAGCGCAACCCTCACCATCCGGAACGGCGGCGTCCCCATGGGCTACATCTACAACGGAGTGGTGGAGTGGTCCTCCAAAAGCGTCCTGCTGGGGGAGACCCTCTACTTCACGCTGACGGTGGAGAACGACAGCACTGCTCCCATCCGCACCAGTGGCCCCCCTCCGGGGACGGTGTACGACAGCGACCAGAACTACGCCACGCTGGGAGAGACGATTCAGTCGGGTGTGTTCCGAGTGGGCATCCACTGCGAGAACGCGCTGATCAACTATCCCTGGCGCTGGGCGGTGGGGGACAAGAGTGTTTTGATAGAGGATGGAGAAGGGCATCTCTACCTGCCGCCCTTCACGCGGGCGGTGGTGACTGGTGGGGTCCGCTTCGTGGACGTGGTGGAGGCCCGCAACCCCCAGTACTGCTGGGCCGGCCTCATCCACGAGGACGTGGAGATCTCGCAGGTAAACGATCGGGTGGACCCGGTGTCTCTGTTCATCCAGGTGCCATAGGACGCTTGTGAGGACAACGTGAATAGTCGTACTTGCCATTTAGAGAAATTTGGTATATGCTAGCAAACGTCAGCCCCAAGGATACTGCGAAGGGAGGTGATGGCTGCGGGACGTATCGTCGAAGAATGAGGGTTAGTTGGATGGCTTGTCATTTCAAATCTTGAAACAGGAGGAGATAAAATGAACGCAAAGCGCATATTGGTACTGGTACTGGTTGTGGGCCTGTTAACCACGGGCCTGCTGACTTCCTGTGGCCCGAAGGAATTGGGCACAGAGGAGAACCCGATCGTATGGGTCTTTGTTCCCTCCGGCGAGACGGAGCGCGTGACGGCTGGCGCTGAGTCGGTGGCCGCCCTGTTGCACGAGGAGACCGGCCTGTACTTTGAGATCCGCGTTGCCACGGAGTACGCCGGCGCGGTCGAGGCGATGTGCGCCGACCCGCCTGAGGCTCATATGTCGTCGTTGGCGACCTTCGCCGCCGTCATGGCCAGTGACCGGGGCTGCGCCGAGGCTGCCATGCTCTCTGTGCGCTTCGGCAGCCCCACCTACAATGGCCAGATTCTCGTCCGTAAAGACAGTGGCATCACCGACCTCGCCGGACTGGCGGGCAAGACCTTCTGCCGCCCCGACCCGCTCTCTGCGAGCGGCTGGATTGTCCCTTCGATCATGCTGAAAGGCGCCGGGGTTGACCCCGACACCGGCCTGGCACAGATCGTGGACGCCGGCAGCCACGAAGCGGTCGCCGCTGCCGTCTTCGACGGCACCTGCGATGCCGGCGCCACCTACGTGGACGCCCGCACCCGCATTGAGGAAGACTACCCCGACGTAATGGATGAGACCGTGGTCATCGCTTTCGAGCCGGACATCCCCAACGACGGCGTCCAGTTCCAATCTTCCCTGCCGCAAGAAGTGCGCGACAAGATTGTGGCTGGGCTGCTGGCCATCTCTCAGACGGAAGCGGGCGTGGAAGCGCTCGACACCGCCTACCAGTGGCAGGAATTGATCGAGGCCGATGACAGCGCTTATGACCCATTCCGTCAAATTCTCCAGGCAGCCGGCGTCAGCGCCGAGGATCTGATGGGAGATTAGTTGGTCGCGGGTAGCTAACGGGACGAATCTGTGCGAAGGGGGACCTCGTGTCCCCCTTCGCACTAGCGGGAGGAAGGATGCTTGAGGTCAAGAACCTGACCAAGATTTACGATGATGGAACCGTCGCCCTGCGTGACGTCAGTTTTGAGGTGGCGGACGGCGACTTTCTGATCATCATCGGCCTGAGCGGCTCCGGCAAGTCCACCCTGCTGCGCTGCATCAACCGGTTGATCGAGCCGACGGCGGGGCAGATCGTCTGGGATGAGGTGGACATCACAATGGCCGAACCCACTCAGTTGCGTGAGACTCGCCGCCAGATTGGGATGATCTTTCAGCAGTTCAACCTGGTCAAGCGCTCGACCGTGCTCACCAACGTCCTGGCCGGGCGGCTGGGGTACGTGAACCCGTGGACCAGCCTCCTCCGCTTCCCGGCCGAGGACCGGGAGATGGCGATGCGGGTGCTGGAGCGGGTGGGCATCACCGACCAGGCCCACAAGCGGGCGGACGAACTGAGCGGGGGGCAGCAGCAGCGGGTGGGGATCGCCCGCGCGCTGATGCAGGAACCCCGCATAATCCTGGCCGACGAGCCGGTGGCCAGCCTGGACCCCGTGCTGGCCCACTCCATCCTGGGCGACCTGGAGCGACTGAACCAGGAGGAAGGGATCAGCATCCTGTGCAGCCTGCACTACCTGGACCTGGTGCAGCGGTACGCCACGCGGGTGATCGGCCTGCGGGACGGGCAAATCGTCTACCGGGGCACGAGGGAAGACATCCGCCGCATGACAGACGAAGAGTTCAAGGGTATCTACGGCGTTGAGGCCGAGCGAGTCGGCGGCGGCCTCGAGGGCACGGTGGGAGGATAACATGGCAATTTGGCAAGAAGACCAACACCCTCCGGCCACTTCGAGTGATCGCGGCTTCCCAGAAGGAAAACGACCGGGTGAGCAACCCCCCAGCCTGGTATCCCCACCTGTGGCCGGCGTGGCCTCGTTGCTCCTTCCCGGCCTGGGCCAGGCAATGGCGCGGCAGATTCAGCGAGGCTTGCTCCTTTTGTGCTCTCTGGTAACTGCCGTTGCCATCCTGGTCTGGCGCATAAATCTGCTGGCGCCCCACGACGTCGGAGCGATGGCCATATTCAGCAAAGCGCTCAAACGGCGGCCCCTCTTTGTGATCCCGACGCTGGTGGGCGTTGTGGCTCTGTGGGTATGGACTGCCTGGGATGCCTACTTGCAGGCCCAACCAGGCCAGCGGCGTGGAGGGACCAGCATCTTCGTCCTCGTCATTGCGCTCTTCTTCGTCCTGGGCTGGCAGATCAGCGAGATTAACCCCTATAAATTTGTGACAGAACTATCGGATGCCAAGGGGCCGCTCTCCCGGGTCATGTGGCCCTGGGGGGCGGCGGTCACGCAGGAGACCGAGGTGACCGGCGCTGGGGCCGATATCCTGTCCCCCTGCGACGATGAGCCCCCGCCCCCGCTGCCGGAAGAGATCCCTGGTCAACCCTACGTGATGGCTGACCCGACCTGCGGGGACCTTTCGACACAGGACGAGAATCTCCAGCCCGTGCCTGGCACCGCACTCACCGTTATTGGCCGGGGCTTTGCCCCTAACACTGAGACCCAGATTTGGTGGGTGGACCCCATCGGCAATGATTTCCGCGTGCGCCAGGCAGGGGAGTACTTCACTACTCAGACCGACGATCAGGGGGCCTTCCAGATCGAGGTCACCATGCCCTACCGGAATATCCCCACCAGCTCTGTGGGCCGCATGATCCATCGAGTGGAGGCGCGGCAGGTCGCAGGAGTAGGCGCCTGGAGACTCAGCGATGTATTGCTGCACAATGTTGAGAAGATGGTGGAGACCATCGTCCTGGGAATGATGGCGACCATATTCGGCATTATTCTTGCCGTCCCCATAAGTTTCCTGGCCGCCCGGAATCTGATGGCCGGCTCCCCGGTCACGATGGCGCTCTACTATCTCACCCGCACGATCCTGAACATCATCCGCTCTATTGAGCCGCTGATCTGGGCCATTGTCGCCATCGTCGTGGTGGGGCTAGGTCCCTTCGCTGGCATCATCGCACTCACTGTTCACTCCATCGCTGCGTTGGGCAAACTGTACTCTGAGGCCATTGAGAGCATTGATCCCGGCCCCATTGAGGCCATCCAGGCCACTGGGGCGACGCAGTTGCAGACCATCATGTACGCCGTGGTGCCACAGATGATCCCGCCTTTCGTCTCCTTCTCCATCTACCGGTGGGACATCAACGTCCGCATGTCCACTGTCATCGGCCTGGTGGGCGGCGGTGGTATCGGCTTTCTGCTGGTCCAATACATCCGCCTGCTGGACTACCGGTCGGCAGGGATTGCCGTTTGGTTCATCGCCGTCACCGTGGCGATCCTGGACTACGTGAGCGCGGACATCCGGCAGCGGTTTGTGTGAGCGACGATGCCTCACCTGGCCGTCGTCATCGTCAGTTGGAACGTGCGCGATCTGCTGGCGGCCTGTCTGCGTTCCCTCTCCGCCGACCTGGACCGGTCGGGCCTCGCGGCCCAGGTCTGGGTGGTGGACAACGGTTCCACCGACGGCACGCCGCAGATGGTGGCCGAGGCGTTCCCCGCCGTCCACCTCGTCGCCAGCCAGGAGAACCTGGGTTTCGCACGCGCCAACAACCTGGCACTCAGAGCCATCCTCCGCAATTCGCAATTCGCAATTCGCAATTCGCCCCCCGTCTGGTTGCTGAACCCGGACACGGAGGTGCGGCCAGGGGCGACGGCGGCGCTGCTGGACTTTATGGAATGCACGCCGCAGGCTGGGGTGGCCGGCGCGAAACTGCTCTACCCCGACGGCTCCCTCCAGCATTCCGCTTTCCGCTTCCCCGGTCTCACACAACTGCTGTTCGAGTTCCTTCCCCTGCCCCCCCGTCTCTACGACATCCCGCTCAATGGTCGTTACCCCCGTCACCTCTACGAGGGGGAGACCCCCTTCCCGGTGGATCATCCTCTGGGCGCGGCGATGATGGTGCGAGCGGAGGCCGTCGCAGATGTGGGTCTCCTGGATGAGGGTTTCTGGATGTACTGCGAGGAGATTGACTGGTGCTGGCGCATGCGCAAGGCGGGCTGGCGGGCCTACTGCGTACCAGCCGCTCGGGTGGTGCATCACGCCGGAAAAAGCAGCGGACAGGTGCGCGTCGCTTCCTTCGTCGCGCTGTGGCGCAGCCGCCTGCGGCTATACGGCAAGCACTACCCGCCCCTGAAGCGTCACCTGGCCCGCCAACTCGTGCGGGCAGGCGTGCGCTGGAAGATGCACCAGGCCCGCGCAGCCCATCGCCGGGGTGAGATCAGCGCCGCTGAACTGGCTGCCCGCCTGGAAGCCTGCCGGACTGTCCTGACCCTATGACCAACCAACCGGCTAACCAGCCAACTAACCAACCAACAACCCTCGCCGCCATCGTCCTCACTCTCAACGAGGAGCGCCACATCCAGGAGTGCCTGGCGAGCCTGGCCTGGGCGGACCATCTGGTGGTGTTCGATTGCTTCAGCACTGATGGGACAGTGGGCCTGGCCCAGCAGGCCGGGGCGGAGGTGATCTGGCACCCCTTCGAGAACTACGCCCAACAGCGCAACGCTGCCCTGGAACAGGTGGAGGCAGAGTGGATCTTCTTCGTGGACGCCGACGAGCGGGCCACACCAGAGTTGGCGGCGGAGGTGCGGGCGATGACGGCGGGGGAGCGGGAGGAGGTGGCCTGGTGGGTGCCCCGTCATAACTACATCTTCGGGCGGCTGACGCTGGGGGCTGGCTGGTACCCCGACTACCAACTGCGCCTGGTCCGGCGGGGCCGTGCCCGTTGGGAGCGGCTGGTGCACGAGGTGGCGGTGGTGGATGGGCCAGAGGGGTACTTGCAGAACCCTCTCATCCATTACAACTACGACGACGTCGCCGACTTCATCGCCCGGCAGGAGAAGTACACCGACTACGACGCCGGGATTCTCTTCGAGCAAGGGAGCCGCCCCCGCTTCTATACTCCCTACTCCCAGGGGGTGCGGCACTTCTGGTGGCGCTTCGTCACGCTGCGCGGCTTGCGCGACGGGCTGCACGGGCTGCGGTTGAGCCTGCTGATGGCGTATTATGAGGTGGTGAAGTACCGGCGATCAGCACAGTTATGGCGGGCGGCGAATCGTTGACGGCTTAGACCAGGTGTGTTATACTGGTCACCGGACAATCAGTGGACATTCTGCACCCTACGCCAGAGGGGATGACCGCTGTGCTGCTGGCCGCAGCAGAGGCAGAATCATTGGAGGCACGCACAGAGGGCTTATGAGGTGCAGTCCCACGACGAGTAGGGTGACTGATGAACGAGCCTGTCCTGGTACTCAATGGCAATTACGAGCCTATCAACGTCTGCAACACGAAGCGGGCCATGGGGTTAATCCTGGCGGGCAAGGCCGCGGTGTTGGAGAACGGCCGTGGGTTCATTCGTACTGTCTCCCGCACCTACGAGCGCCCATCCGTCATTCGCCTGGCCTACGTGGTGCGCCGGCCCCGCCCTTGCGTGCGGTTGTGCAAGCGGGAGATCCTGCGCCGGGACGAGTACCGCTGCCAGTACTGCGGGCGAGAGACGAGTCAACTGACGATAGACCACATCGTGCCCCGCTATCGAGGAGGGCAGCATTCCTGGGAGAACCTGGTGGCGGCCTGCCCCCACTGCAATCGGCGTAAGGGTGGGCGCACGTTGGCAGGGGCGCGGATGAAGTTGCTGCGCCAGCCTTTCGAGCCACGGCCCACGGCGCAGTACCTCTTCGGGCGCTACCTGGCGGGCGACGGCTTATGGGCTAAGTACCTGGAAGGGTGGTAAGAATGTAGGGGCGCGGTTACCGCGCCTCCTAAGTCGGCGGTGTGGGTGTAGGGGCGCGGTTACCGCGCCCCTACCCGTATTGAGGAGGCATCCATTGGGTAAAACATTCAACTACGGGGGACAGGCGGTCATCGAAGGGGTGATGATGCGCGGATCGCGCACACTGGCGGTCGCGCTGCGCCACCCCGAGGGGCACATCGTCGTGAATACGGAGCCGCTCAACGAGGCGCTCTACCGTGGCCCAATCAGCCGCATTCCTTTCCTGCGCGGGTTGGTTATGCTGTGGGATGCTCTCGGCCTGGGAATCAAGGCACTGATGATGTCGGCCGACGTGGCGGCGGGCGAAGAGGTCTCGTTTTCGAGGCCTGTCAGTTGGGGGACCGCACTTGTGGGGGTCGGTCTGGGAGTGGGACTCTTCATGGTGCTGCCCTCGTTTCTGGTGGGATTGCTCGCTCCCCACATCCCCTCGGAGTGGCTTAGTTCCCTGCTGGAAGGGATCGTGCGTCTGCTCCTGATCGTGGGCTATATCTGGGCTGTCGGATATATGCCGGACATACGACGTGTGTTTGCCTACCACGGCGCGGAGCACAAGACGATCAACGC
>Ga0210003_1004734_pt1 | contig 10656 bp, 12 predicted proteins | sample LantaG_FD_182804 | JGI IMG/M metagenome (GOLD analysis project Ga0210003, IMG submission 182804) | Deep subsurface microbial communities from Baltic Sea to uncover new lineages of life (NeLLi) - Landsort_02402 metaG (SPAdes) (version 2) | ecosystem: Environmental > Aquatic > Marine > Oceanic >...
CCGTGACAAGTCCATCGCGCAGATGTTTATCATATTGTCTGCGCAGTCGCCATTCTTCTTCAAAGCGTTCAGACATCTGAGCTTGCGTTCGTTCCCAGCCACTTTCTACGGGGTCTGGAAATGGCACGATAAGCTCGATACCTTTTTCTTGACAGAACAAACCCATTCTAACATTCTGCTCGCGACACCAATCTATATTGCTCGAATAAGTTGGGGCGTCTGCTCGATGCCTGTTTAGGTATATGCTCTGAACTCGATTCTTGAAGAGAACGTAACGACCAATCTTATCGCGCTTAGCAGATTCTTCTCCACGCTCAATCACAGCCATTATTGCGCTTATTTGGACTTCGTCCATCTGCTCAATATTTGCCTGTGGAAAATAGCGTAGAATCTTGCGTTTATGCGCTTCTACTGTGTTTCTCTTTTCGTTCATTTAGCTACTCCCTGCACTGAGCATATCAACTACTGTATACGAACATACGGTTGTCTCAGTCACTGTGCACATAGAGTAATTCAGAGTCTGGCAAATATTTAAAAACTACTCTGAGCTTAACTAAGTCTCTTTTACGCTTATACATAGTATATATATTATATACATATATTATTATCTTAGTTTAAACAAAGAAGAAACGATAGCTATGTCTATATCTCTTTTTTAATATATGCACTTTCTCTATTAGAAGTATGTTCTCATACGAACACACATAGTGAACTTAAACTGGTTTTAGTTTGGGTTGGATGAGCTTTAAAGCTTTCGAACCAACCTTTTTTCTCATTGTGCGTATAGCGCTTTTCTCACGTGCGCTTATACTCGATTTCTCACGTGCGCTCATAGTTGTTTTCTCACGTGCGCTCAGAACTTTGTATATGCGTCCGCTCAGATACTGTATATACGGTTCGCTCAAATGATTTTTTTTTCTTTGCTCATATCTTTTTTTTTTATCTGCTCAGATTGATATATGGCCGTTTGCTCAAATGGCGTTTTATATACGCTTAAACGTTATTACGTTATATGTCCAAAAGGGCTTTATTGGGGGGCTCATATAGGGCTTAATTATAGGTTCAATTTGTGAGGGTAACGGTATATACTGTCCCCGACTGTCTTAAGCTGGTAATGATTGAATACAGAGAATTTAAGCCCCTTGCGCAAACCCCACAAAGCGCACTTTGTAAGAGCCAAACCAGTCCGCTAGAGTCTAGCCTGACGTGCTTAGTTAGACAAGGACACAATAGGAATAATAATTATGACACAAGACAAAAGCCCGAAGGCTTGTATCCACTATACAGAATCTGGAAAAATACAGTTACATACTGCGCTAAGTATCCCCTTAAAGAAGGGGTCACAAGGTGCAATAATCAAAGGTATAAACCAGTTTTTCAAAGTGAACAAAGCGCCAAAGGAATTAACCAACATAATATTAAGTTTTATGCCTGCATCACAGACCGAAAGTATGAAGTCTGCTTCATCATTCAAGCGTGCTGTAAGCAAAGCAACCACACCGGAAGAGAAAGCTATAGCAGTAGCAGAATTTACCAACTCTTTAGATGCGGAAATGAAAAAACTTTTAGGTCTGTAAATAATTCATTTAGTGTTTATCTATCTATCGGCTTCTTAAGACCGAACTATAATGCATTAGTTAGTGTATTTGAAATTGAATTAATAACTCTTGAATTGAGTTTATCACACGGTATAAACTCAGTTCTCGCAATCGCATTATATTATAATTATCATAATTGCGAATAACCCCCCCTCTAAACGAGCATATTTTTTTTTTAAGACCGGCCCCCACCCCTTTAAACAAATCGACTAAAATTTTGAATCCCAAAAACGGGGCAGAGAAAAAATTGGGGAGCTAGATATTGCCCCCCGGGTGCTCAACTTGCCAAACTATTTCTTGGCTTTCTTAGTAGAAACGGGCTTTGAATCGTCTCCGATTAAAGCTTCGACTAAAAGTTGAACTTGTTCTTCTAAATCTTGTACTTGGTCGTACAAGGTTTTTACTTCGAAGTCGTTCATTAGGACTCCTTAGTAGAATCGAGGGCAGACTTAACTTTTCCTTTGACGAGATTTTTTAGTTCATCGTCTTTTTCGTCCCAAGCGGTAAGAACGACGTTTCTTAGAACTTCATTCTTTACTTGAACTTTCAGAGTATCATCTAGCTTTTCGAAAGCTACCTTTTGTGCTTTGGAGAGATTTTTCTCTAGTAAAGCATCTATCTTAGCCTCGTGTGTTTTGAAGAACTTATTCACATAGGGCATAACCAGAACTCTAATTGCTGGCTGCGTATAGGCGATATAAGCAGCGAGCGCTGCTATTACTGCCGCGCAAAGCATAAGCTCGGGGCTATCTGTCAGAGTATCTAGGATACCTGATTCATCTACGGTCTCGACTAATGTCGTCCCGTTTTCTGCTGTTGTATTATTCATTTTTTCACCTTTTTCTTTCTTAAGACTTTTAGGTCAACATCACAGGGGTTCTTGTAAAAAGAACACCACTTGCAAAGATTGGAAGCGATTTTTTCGAAGTTTTCTTCTTTTTCACCTTTCTCAATCAAAGCAGTGTGCATATCCTTAATCACTTGGCGGGCCTCTGATAGTTCGTTATCGGTAATCTTAACAAAGTAAGTTTCGTCAAATCGCAACCAGTCTACCCCCGCAAATTTTGGGACAATTCCTGTATGTTCATAATATAGTAGCGCATATATAATAAGCTGTCGGTAGTAGTCCTCTGGGAGCCAAGGTCCATACCTCTTACTCGTCTTATAATCAATGAGAGAAATGTTACCTTCGAAGTCTTTTGTGACTCCGTCAATGATACCCATTATCTGCAAATCTTTATTGTGCAGCCGCATTTCAGTTTCGAGGGGCCTGAGATTTTTGAATGCTTGGTCTTTAGACCTATACACTTTCCAATCTAGCATCTCTTGTAATTTGTTTTCAATACGGTCACAATAGTTAATTAGCATATCCAGCGTTTCCTTACGGAACTGTGGTTCGGGGTAATCCTTGAATATCCACGGTTTTGTATCCACTAACTTATCCCATTCCCGCTTAAATTCACCTTGTACCCATTCTTTGGCTGCCCCGTATTTCCAGTAACTTGCGTACTTAAATTTTTTCTTAAACAGGTCCTCGAGTATATTATGTACAAGGGAACCGCGAAACAAATGAATCGTCATCGTCTCGGGTAATTTTGCGATGTACCTGTAATAAAACGACCTCGGGCACTTGAGGAACATATTTATTCTAGAGGGACTTAATCGCATATCGCTGCGTTCCCAATCATTATCTATATTTCTATCACCATCTCCGTCTACTGTGACGGTGAAAGACACCCCATTATCAGGGTCTTGTATTTCTGCCATAGACTTAGTATATCTTAAATCTATATAAAACTAATGCTTAGTATATCTATACCTTGTTAATCATATATAATATATACACCTAAAACCAACACAATCTTTTTATATATAAAACACCAAGATAAATGTATGACTCGCGATGATTACGGTGCAATCAATGTTATTTCCGATGAAGAACGGGAAGCATTAGGCATCGCAGGCAATCGCCCGGATGGAGAAGAAGAAGGTCTTTTTGAGACCATTGGTAAAGCGGGCGATAAGTTAGGAGAAACTAAGTTAGGACAAAAAATCGGCTCGATATTAACCGTTCTACTTATAACGCTTTTTGGAAGCGGAGCAGCAGACATCGGGATGTTAACAGAATTTTTTCAAGATGAAGAACCGATAGGTCCGATAGGGGGTTGTATGGACCCGGGGGCGATAAATTTTGACTCAAAGGCAAGTTTTGACAACGGAAGCTGCGCTTTTCCTCCACCTGTTGTTTATGGATGTACAAACCCAGATGCTGATAACTACAATGAGGGGGCTACTCACGATAATGGGAGATGTCAATTTCTTGGCGGCCCAGTCAATAACAACACTAATAACAACCAGACCCAGACCAATGAAACAATTTATGGGTGTATGGATATAGAGGCGAAAAATTACAACGAGCGAGTAGATGAAGATGACGGTAGCTGTGAATACGATGATTATAATTGTGTCACTAATAAAACATATTTTTATAATGGTATGCAATATGGAAATTACTCTAGGGAAAATAACACACTCAATATAACGATAGATATAGACACAAATTGCGACCAACAAGCTTTGCCCGTGAAGGTAACATTCGACGTTGGGCACATCAAGGTAGTAGACAATGAAACTATGTGGAACGGGTATATGTGGACTGACCATTATTACAATATTACAGGTTGGGAAGCAGACGAGAAGACACTAACATCGGGACCAGAGTATTTCACAGAACCCTACACCGGATGGTATATGATTTATGTTAATCTTTATGCAGACTACAATTACAATGGAACATACCAATGGGTCAATTCTTTTCTTACAACGGGCATTACTTTGGAGGAAGAGTGATAGAGTGGATATATCACATACTGGGAATACTAGCAATTGCATCTGTTTTTCTGGGTATGACTATTATACTGCTGATGACGAATGCTGTTGTAAAGAGAATAAGAGTTTTAACAAAAAGAAGGGAGGAAAAAATAATGAGTAAAGACCAAACAAGAGAAGGCGTAACGTTTAACGACATATTTATGTTTATGATTGCAGTACCTTTAGTTTTACTTTGGGTTGGATTTGCAGGAGCGGTAATATACGTAGGTCTCGGAGACTCGTCTGTATTAGCATCCATAGAATCATACACAACTTTGATAGCTATATTAGGTGGGCCAGCCCTTCTAATTATCAAAGATGCTTTAGATGTATGGAAGCAAGAACAAGCAGAGAAAACAGCGTTCTACAAAGTAAAAGCTCAAGCAGTTATCGATTATAATGATGCTAGCCAAAAGCAAGCACAAATGATTGAAACTAACGAGCAAGCACACGACCATAAGAATAAAAAATAAGCACAAGTTTTATAAAGAACAACAACGTGATTATTGTATATGATAGTATGTGAACATAATAGCTGTTTGAAGGAAATATCACTGTCTGATTTTAAAAGACGTGATATGTATCCTTGCTGCGGTAAACCGATTGGACAAACTATTCTGTGGCCTGAAACACCAACTCACGAGTTACCACCAAAGCAAGTCGTTGTAGTAGAAGAGCCAATAGAAGAACCAGTGGAAGAACCAGTGGAAGAACCAGTAGTAGCAAAAACACCAGCTAAGAAAAAGGCTCCAAAAGCCAAAAAAGCAAAAAAATAGCGCAAATTTTAATAAGCGATATACTAATCGGATAAAATGGAAGATAGCGTACAAGAATTCGAAACTCGGTTAAGACAACGAGTAGGCGAAGGAGAATATGAACGTCACAAAGAAATTGTTATATTGCTGGCAAGGAATCTTGCTATTGAAGAATTGTTGTGGGAAGAAATTCTTATACATATTCGGGATGTTGACGCGAGAACAAAGTTATTGCGGGAAAGAAATCAAATAGTAAGAGATATACATACAGAGTTCCGCGCCCTTAATATAGAGATACCTTCTGTGGTAGAAACCAAGACGGAAGGGTTTATGAATTTTTTAGGAGATTTAGATGGAAGCGAAAAACGAGATGAAGAATCTGAAAGCGACCCTAACGGGCAATAGTAAATTTGATTCTAAAAAGTTAGAATTATTTTTTGATAAGGTTCGTTGTGACAAAAGAAAGATGGAACAGCTTGTAAGAGCGTTCTGTGAAACTTTTTTAGTTGATAATCAGCAACGACCATTACGAATCAGACCATTACAGATGAAAATTATAGTCACTGCACTAACTTATCCAAAAGGAAACCCTGACAATCAAAGAAAGATGGCAGTTTTAGCCCCCCGCGGTAGTGGTAAATCGTGGGCTTTGTCAGTAGCTGTTGTGATTTATATGTTCTTTAAGAGATTTAGAGACTTAGTATTTGTTTTAGCACCTACTGAAGACCAATGTTCTTTAATCTTTAACTATGTATTAAGACATTTCCAAGATAATCCTTTCTTAAACTCTTTAGTAGAGAATTATAGATTACATAATAAGCCGCGCATTGAATTAAAAGGTGGCTCAGTCTTAAGAAGAGCGCCAATATCACCAACAAATCAAGGTCAAGCCATCAGGGGACAGCACCCCACTTTTTTGGTCGTAGATGAGAGTCCACTTATCGCAGACAGTTTATTTATTGACAATGTTGAGCCTTGTGTTATAGCGAATAAAGCCCCATTTATAAACCTTGGAACCCCGAAAAGCAAAGAGAACCATATGCACAGGTATTTATACGACGAATCCTATGCTGGTACATTTTCGAGGCTACATTTTACTTGGCGAGATGCCATTATTAAAGGAGAAGCGTACACACCGCCGTATGGCGAGAAGGATATGCTAGATAAAATGACCGAATGGGGGCAAGACTCTATATACTGGCGAACCGAATATGAATGTGAGTTTGTCGAGAGCGTGTCAAACGTTTTCAATCCCGAGCAAATTAGGAAATGTTTCGATGACTACCAAATCCATACCAGAGATTCCCTTGAGCAAGACAGAAGTGCAGGTTTTAACAATACTGTCGGTGTTGACATTGGGAAATCTGTTAATTCTACCGTTATTAGCGTTTGGAGGACTGAACGAACTGATGGAGGCAATATTGCACGCCTTATATACATTGAAGAAATCACACCTAAGACCGGTGGTCACGATATTCCTTACCAGCGCAAAAGAATTATGGATGTGGCGAGAGCAAGTAATGCTGTGCGTATTGTTTTGGATGCTACGGGGATTGGCGGAGCGTTTGAACAAGAACTTCGGTTGGATTGCATACCTCTTTCCATCCAGCTGGTTCCTTTTATTTTTACGGGGGGTAGTAAAGGAAGCAAAGGACGAGTCTATCGAGACTTTGTCTCATACGTCCAACAAGGAATCGTTAAAATCCCAAGTCCGGAAGTAGAACAAGGTCAACCACAAGCAAAATACTTAACAAAATGGTATAATGAACACATTGATTTAGAATATGTATTAGATTCAACTCAAAAAACAGAAAAGATATCTGCTCCTAATGGTAAACACGACGATTACTGCGATAGTTCCGTTTTAGGACTCTATGGAGCACTAGCTATGTTACCCGGTGAGGCATCATTTAGTAGTTTAAACATCGAAAAGACTAGAAATAGAAGATTTGAAGGAGTTCCAAGAGCAGCATTTGCGACTTCTAAGACAGGAGCGTCGCGTTCACACTTCAAAAAGCGCTCTCCGCGCGGCTTTTAATCCAAAGTTTTAAATAGAATAATACCCTATTTAAAGATGGTAGCAATGGCTCTCTCAGATTATTTGCCTTGGAATAGGCGCGAATTTGCAACAGTTGGGCGCGACCCACCCTTTACAAAGGACGAACCCCGAAGTTTTGGTGCAGGTGTAATTAAACGAATTAAAATTAACCGTAATTATGCTGGTCGAGACTTTGAACCACAGATTGGTAATAATCGTAGGTATATGGAAATATATCTTTCAGACCCATTAGTTAGAACTTTAGTTGATTTACCTTGTTTATATGCTACCAAAGACGGGTATGACATCGTAACCGACGATGAAGATGAACGAGAAGAAATAGAAACATTGTTTCAAGAGATAGATTTAAATATATTACTTTATAGTTATTTAAGAAACGCTCGTATTTTTGGAACCGCTTATTTGGAATGGACTGGTGATAACTTAATTCTACGTTCTTCACAGAATATGTACGTACAACGCACAGAAAGTGGTGAAGTGCAGTTTTATTACCAAGAAATAGGAACAGACAAAGAAAATGTTCGATTTGAAGAAGATGAAATAATAGAATTAAAGAATAATCCGTTTGATGACTATGCATATGGATTATCTGACATACACACTATTCAATATTTAGTAGATTTAAAAGATTATGCAGAAAGAGACGTTGGAGCGGCATTAAACAAATATGCGAACAGTCGTTACGATATTTCTTGTGGATTACCTGATATGCCATATGGACCGGACAAAATCAACGAAATAGTTGATGCATTTAATGCACTTGAGCCCGGTGAAGATATAATACACGGTAATGATATACAAGTAAAAGAAATGCAAGGTACACAAAGAGCATTTGAGTATGGAAAGTATATCGATGACATAATGATGAAAATACATATGGCAATGAAAGTACCTATAACGATGTGGTCGAGCCCAGAAGATGCACGACCAATTTTTGAACCTTACGTTAAATATTTACAGAAAGCAGTCGAAGGCGCACTCAATTCCCAATTGCTACCACAACTAGGGAATGGAAAAGCCAAATTTGCATTTAGACATATGAATGTCGAAGATGCGTTTGTCAAAGCTAAGACTGATATGATATACTTAGCAGAAGGAGTTCTATCACCTAAAGAAGTGAGAGCTGAAAGAGGATTAGACCCTGAAGGAATCGTCGAGCAATTGATGGAAACCGCTAAGGACGTAAATGTTTCGGGTGGCCGCGACCAAGATAAGAAGGAAGAAACTCAGAGAACTGAGAATAGAGGTAATCAACCTTCGGCCAATCCAACTGGAGGTCGAGAATAATGAGTAACTACGAAAGTTGTAATATGGATTTGGGCCCACGTTTGAAAAAACGGGGCTTCGATAACTATGAAGCATTAGCTTCAAGCATTTGCGCAATGCGCTTTAAGGATGATTCTGGTGTGCCTACACGAAAGTTTAGTCAACCAATTGATTCTAATGAGAAGCAAAGAAGTTTTGCGATGGATTTTTCCATCAAACTTGATGACAGTTACCCAGAACACTTTAATAGCGACCTAAATGTATGGGAATTTCCTGTATTAGCTATCACTTCGGGTGAACATAAGTACACGGAAGACGGAAAAGAAGAGAAAGTATATATAGAACCAAGTATACTTAAGAGTAATATAGAAGCTTTTAACGAGCTTCCAGTTTACGTGAATCATCAACGTACGCCAGATGATTTAATCGGGAAGGCTATAAATCCCGTCATAGATGAAATGGATAACGGAAAGATAGCACTTAAAATGCTAGCGCAAATTTCCGATAATGATAAGGCACAAGAAATTATGTCTAAAATGAAAGATGGGAACGTCACTAATGTTAGTATCGATTGGTTTTCCAAAGATATTGATGTAATGGGCGACACCTATGCTACTGACATTCGACCAGTTGAGGTTTCGTTTATAGACAACGAAATCGCTGAAGCTGTTTGTGATGAATGCACGATTGACACAAAAAGTGCCACAGAGGCCGGTGAATCACACGATTGCGGTTGTGATGGTTCAAGTGAAGCGTGTGGATGTAGCACCGAAGAAGGGAAAGATAAAGAGGATGATATAATGAGCGATAAGCAAGAAGTAAAATCTGAAGCCGAGTCTTTAATCGAGAGAGAGTTTGCAAACTACAAAAAGCAACTCGAAGAACTAACCACGTCACATTCTGACTTGCAAAAGCAATATGAATCTGCAACTACAGCTATTTCGGAATTCGAAGCAGCTGAAGTAAAAAGAGCGGAGGAGGAAGTCAATTCCCGTAAAAAGGAAATGGTCAACTCTATCGTTAGCAAAGAAATATTGGTAAAAGCAGAGGGAGAATATAACAAAGAGGTTCGTTCCGAGGAATTGTTTAAGTGGGATGAAAATCGACTCGCTGGTTATAGCGAGGCTATGGCGGCTCTACCAACATCCGAGGATACCGAAAGGTCCTTCGGAAAAGGTAAAAGCCACGAAGTAAGCAAGGCGCCTGTGGAAGCACAAGCACCTGAGAGAGAACGTTTGTTCTCTATGGATAAGAACGGTAAAATCGTTTTTAACAAAAAATCACTAGAAGGTGAATAAATATGGCAACAGAAGTATTAATAAATGATGGTGGAGCTCCGGCTCGCATCATACCGTATACCGCTGGTTCAACAATATCAGCAGGTGACCCATTGCAAATAGGAACTGATGGTGAAGTAGATGCTTGTTTCACGACAAGTGGTAGTTTATTGGGCGTAGCCCTTACTGCCGCAACGTCTGGAAGCATAGCTAACGTCATCACTGGACGTGGAGTCGTTCTAAACGCTCTATGTAGCGGTTCAGCAGCGGGAGATAACATAGCAATCGGAACTACTTTAGTTCCGGACGCACGAGGATTTTTGGTAAGTGGCGTAGCCCACACCAGTTATCCAGCTTGGGGTGTAGCAATCGCTCTTGAAACAGGAAGCGCAACAGCAGGACTTTTGAAGGTTCAAGTAGGACCATTCTAAGGAAATATAAAATATGGCAATTACAGGAGTAGCAACACAACCGGGTTTGTTGACGTCAGTCAACGAAGGTTCATACGCAGCAACTGGTGGAACTGGAGAGAGAGTCATAATCGATTACAAAGATGTAATCAATGATTATAAAATGACTGACTTACCAGCACTATCATTGTTTTGTGAACCAATGTCTACGGACACCGGTGGAAATATCGACCTTACATTTGCTCTACCTTCTATGAAGATGGAACAGATAGATGAAGGCAGCACACCTCAATACCAACACACTAAACTACGCTCTGAGCGAGTTTCTGTGAAGGAATGGGGAATTGCAGTCGGTGTAACCAGAAGAATGATAGAAGATTCAAGGTTCAACGAAGTTGAAATGGCCTTGAACGAAGCACG
>Ga0210003_1004735_pt1 | contig 10656 bp, 4 predicted proteins | sample LantaG_FD_182804 | JGI IMG/M metagenome (GOLD analysis project Ga0210003, IMG submission 182804) | Deep subsurface microbial communities from Baltic Sea to uncover new lineages of life (NeLLi) - Landsort_02402 metaG (SPAdes) (version 2) | ecosystem: Environmental > Aquatic > Marine > Oceanic >...
CTTTTATAATTAATGGAACGGAGAGAGTGGTAGTATCTCAATTAGTCCGTTCTCCGGGAGTATATTTCGATACAGATATAGATAAGAAGACTGAAATAGACATATATATGTGTAAAGTTATACCTACTAGAGGTTCATGGATTGAGATTGAAACCGATAAGAGAAACATTGCCTATGTGAGAATTGATAGAAGAAGAAAGTTTTTACTTACTATTTTCTTAAAATCTGTAGGTTTTGGAAGTAATGAAGACCTGCTAAACATTTTTGGGCCATATGATAAAAAAGGCTGTATTAAAAATACTCTGGAGAAAGATTTTACTGAAACTGAGGAAGAAGCATTAATTGAGATATATAAAAAATTAAGACCTGGAGAGCCACCAACAGTTGAAAGTTCCAGAAATCTTATAAACTCCTTATTTTTTAATCCAAAAAGATATGATTTTGGAAAAGTAGGGAGATATAAAATAGATCAAAAGCTAATGGAGGAAATTGATAAAAATATTTTAGACAGGCTTGGTACCATTAATGCCAAAATGGGTATAGATACAAGTGAGAAACATATCCTGAATTGTAAGGACATATTCTTAATAGTTAAATATCTGGTTCAACTTATGGGTGGTATAGGTGAAATAGATGATATTGACCACTTTGGCAATAGAAGAATCAGAAATATTGGGGAGCTCATACAAAATCAAGTAAGGATTGGTCTTTCAAGGATGGAAAGGGTTGTAAAGGAAAGAATGACCACCCAGGATGTTGATACAATAACTCCAAAATCTTTAATTAATATTAGGCCCTTAGTTGCCAGTCTAAAAGAATTTTTTGGCAGTGGGCAGCTTTCGCAGTTTTTAGATCAAACCAATCCTTTAGCTGAAATTACTCATAAAAGAAGGCTAAGTGCTCTTGGTCCTGGTGGACTGAGCAGGGAGAGAGCTGGTTTTGAAGTGAGAGATGTTCACTCATCTCATTATGGGAGAATGTGTCCCATAGAAACGCCGGAGGGTCCTAATATCGGACTGATTGGCTCTCTGGCTACCTATGCAAGATTAAATGAGTATGGATTTATAGAAACACCCTACAGGAAAGTTATTAATGGTAAATTGACCAATAAGGTGGAGTATTTATCTGCAGATAATGAAGAAAATTATATAATTGCTGAGGCAACTGCAAAAGTCAGAAAAGACGGTAAATTTTTGGAAGAAAGAGTCATGGCGCGTTCAGGTGATGAAATAGTCACTGTTGAGCCGGGCACGATAGATTATATGGATGTATCGCCAAGGCAAATTTTTAGTGCCGCTGCATCGCTTATACCATTTCTGGAGCACGATGATGCCAATAGGGCATTAATGGGTTCTAATATGCAGCGTCAGGCAGTTCCATTGATTGATCCTGAGCCTCCACTGGTAGGTACAGGAATGGAAGAAGAGGTAGCAAGGGATAGTGGAGTACTGGTTCTTGCCAAAGATGATGGCGTAGTTGAAGAAGTATGCGCAGACCACATTAAGATAAATTACAAGAAAGAAAAGAACTATATTCATCGTTTGTATAAATTTAGAAGATCAAACCAGGGAACCTGTATAAATCAAAAGCCCATCGTAAAAGAAGGTGAAAAAGTTAAAAATGGTAGTGTAATTGCAGACGGGCCTGCAACCAGTGTGGGTGAACTGGCGCTGGGTAAGAACCTAAGAGTAGCTTTCATGTCCTGGGAAGGATATAACTATGAGGATGCAATTATTATTTCGGAGAGGTTGGTAAAAGAAGATATTCTATCATCTATTCATATTTCAAAACAGGAAGTAGAAGCCAGAACCACAAAGCTTGGAGCGGAAGAGATAACAAGGGATATACCAAGTATAGGAGAGGAAGCTTTAAAAAATTTAGATGAACAAGGAATTATAAGAATTGGAGCTGAGGTAAAACCAGGAGATATACTGGTTGGCAAGATAACACCAAAGGGTGAAACAGAGCTTACGGCAGAAGAAAAGTTGTTGAGGGCAATTTTTGGCGAAAAAGCAAGGGAAGTCAGAGAGAGCTCCCTTAAATTGCCTCATGGTGAAGGCGGGAAAGTTTTAGATGTACAGCTATTTTCCAGAAAAAAGGGGCACGACCTTCCACCAGGAGTAAACGAGCTTGTCAGAGTATTCATTGTAGAAAAAAGAAAGATTTCCATTGGTGATAAACTTGCAGGGAGACATGGTAATAAAGGAGTCATATCAGTAATTCTTCCTGAAGAAGATATGCCTTATACTGAAGATGGTGAACCAATAGATATAATATTTAATCCTCTGGGAGTTCCTTCAAGAATGAATGTAGGCCAGTTACTGGAAGCTCATCTTGGCTGGGCAGCTTATAAAGGATGGAATAATAAAAAGGAGAATATTAGCAGCGATGGTCCTGTCTATGTTTCAACACCTATTTTCGAGGGAGCAAAAGAAGAGGATATAGTAAAACTGCTAAAGATGGCCAATCTCCCCCCGAGCGGAAAAACTGCTTTGTATGATGGCCGAAGCGGAGAGAAACTATCTGATAATATTACTATAGGTTATGTATATGTAATGAAATTGCTTCATCTGGTAGATGACAAGATTCATGCAAGATCTACTGGTCCATATTCTTTAGTTACCCAGCAACCACTAGGCGGTAAGGCGCAATTTGGTGGTCAGAGATTTGGAGAAATGGAAGTGTGGGCATTGGAGGCTTATGGTGCTGCCTATGCGTTGCAGGAAATGCTTACTATAAAGTCAGATGATGTAACAGGGCGTGTAAAGACCTATGAAGCAATAGTAAAAGGTGAAAATATAGAGAAGCCAGGAATTCCAGAATCATTTAAGGTGCTTATAAAAGAAATGCAGGGCCTGGCACTTGATGTGGAGGTATTATCAGAAGAAGGGAAGGAAGTAAAAGTATCGAGAGCTGAAGATGAGATTATGAAAACTGTGGAGGATTTAGGAATTGATCTTAAGGAAGAGAAAGATCTGGAAGATGGGAAAGTGAAGGAAACTAAAGAAAAGGATGGAAAAATAAAGAGAAAGAAATCAGAAGACGAGAAAGAAGAAAGTAACACTGGAGCGTCCAAAAAGAAAAAGGTAAGAAGTAAAAAATAAAATAATGATTAGCATTGCTTAATACTAATCTAATTAATTTGGAGGGATTTAGTAAATGGTTGTAAGTATAGATGTAAATAATTTTGATGCTTTAAAAATTGGGCTTGTTTCACCAGAAAAAATTAGATCATGGTCCAATGGCGAGGTTAAAAAGCCTGAAACTATAAATTATAGGACATTAAAGCCGGAAAAAGATGGGCTGTTCTGTGAGAGAATTTTTGGCCCCACCAAAGACTGGGAATGTTACTGCGGGAAATATAAAAGGGTGAGGTTCAAAGGAATAATTTGTGAGAGATGTGGGGTTGAAGTAACCAGATCTAATGTAAGAAGGGAAAGAATGGGGCATATTGAGTTTGCATCTCCAGTTTCACATATATGGTTTTTCAAAGGAGTTCCCAGCAGGATGGGATATGTTCTGGATATCAGCCCCAAGGATTTAGAAAAAGTTCTTTATTTTGATTCCTATATTATAACCAGTATCAACAGAGAGAAAATAACTGCTGAAGAAGAGGAAATTAAAAAGTTGTACCAGAAGGCTCTGGGCAGGGCAAAGGAATTGCACAAGCTAAGACTGGAAGAATTAAAATTAAATAAAGACGATTTTATAAGTGAAAATAATGAAATTGGTGATAAAAAAAGTTTAATTGAAGTTCGGGAAGCAAATAAGGAAGTAGATGAAGATTCTAAAGAAGGTGAAAATCATATAAAGGATAAGATTGTTGAAGAGAAAAAAATTGCTAAATTGGATTTAGAGGCAAAGAAAGCGAAAGTCATCAAAGAGACAGAGATGCTCCTGGAAGAAGAGGAGGAAATATATCAGGAAGAAATTGATCTGATAAAAAGAGCTGATACTTTTTTCTTTAATTTAGAGGAAAAGATGCTGGTCTCTGACGAAGCCCTGTTTAAGAAAATGAAAGAAATTTATGGGCAGTATTTTAAAGGTGGAATGGGGGCAGAAGCTATAAAAGAACTACTGAAAAATATTGATTGCAAAAAAGAAGTCGAGGACCTTAAGGAAACTGTGAAGAAGTCCAAAGGCCAGAAAAGAATAAGGAGTATAAAAAGACTAAAAATATTATCTTCATTTATAGGTTCGGACAATAAGCCTGAATATATGATTCTGGATATACTTCCCGTAATTCCCCCGGACCTGAGGCCAATGGTTCAGTTAGATGGTGGAAGATTTGCCACATCTGATTTGAATGACCTATACAGAAGAGTTATTAATAGAAATAACAGGCTTAAGAAACTACTAGAACTGGATGCCCCTGAAATAATTATTAACAATGAAAAGAGGATGCTTCAGGAAGCCGTTGATGCACTTTTTGATAATGGAAGAAGAGGCCGGGCTGTAGTTGGTGCTGGAAACAGGCCACTTAAGTCTTTAAGTGATATGCTTAAGGGCAAACAAGGTAGATTCAGACAGAACCTTTTAGGTAAAAGGGTGGATTATTCGGGAAGATCGGTTATTGTAGTTAATCCTAATCTTAAACTGGAACAATGTGGGCTTCCAAAGAAAATAGCTTTGGAACTATTCAAGCCCTTTGTTATGAAGAAATTAGTTGATGAGGGATTTGCCCAGAATATAAAGAGTGCCAAGACTATGGTAGAGAAAGAAAGTAATGAAGTCTGGGATATATTAGAAGAGGTAATTAAAAATCACCCTGTCCTGCTTAACCGTGCGCCGACACTTCACCGGCTTGGTATACAAGCGTTTATGCCTGTGCTGATAGAAGGTAAGGCTATACAGATTCATCCTATGGTTTGTCCTGCATTTAATGCAGATTTCGACGGTGACCAAATGGCTGTTCATGTACCATTATCAAATGAAGCAAAAGCTGAAGCGATGATTTTGATGCTGTCTGTAAATAATATATTATCCCCTGCAAGTGGTCAACCGGTTGTTGCCCCCTCTCAAGATATGGTCCTGGGAATATATTATTTAACTTCAGAAAGAGAAGAATCAGAAGGCAAGGAGAGATTTTATAATGATCCCCAGGGTGCTATTGTAGATTATGATTATGGTTTTATATCTTTACATACACCTATTAAGGTGAAAATTGAGGAGAAAGTAACCAGGACAACAGTTGGAAGGATAATATTTAACGAATCGCTGCCTGAGGGTTATAAATTTGTTAATAAAGAAATATCTAAAAAAGAACTTATTGCTATTATTGCTGAATGCATAAACAGATTTCCTCAAAATGTTGTTACTGAGACACTGGATGCTATCAAACAAACAGGATTTAAATATTGCACCAGGTCAGGTCTTACTATAGGAATAGATGATATAGATGTACCACCCGAAAAAGCCAGGATTTTAAGCAGTGTGGAGAAAAAAATTGAAAGAATTGAGGATTATTATAAACAAGGCTTGATAACGGAATCTGAAAGACATCAAACATTTATACAAACATGGTCACAGGCTAATGAAAGCGTAGCCAGTGCTATGGAAAAGAATTTTAACAAATTTAATCCAGTTTATATGATGGCTACATGCGGTGCTAGAGGAAATATAAAACAGCTCCGTCAGTTAGCAGGTATGAGAGGACTGGTAGCAAATGCTAGAGGAGATATCATAGATAGTCCTATCAAATCTAACTTTAGAGAGGGACTTACGGTTTTGGAATATTTTATTTCCACCCATGGTGCCAGACAGGGACTTGCAGATACCGCACTACGAACTGCAGATTCGGGATATCTTACCAGAAGGCTGGTTGATGTTGCACAGGATACCATGGTAAGAATTAATGACTGCAAGACCGAGGATGGTATAAATATTTATGTTTTAACTCTTGAAGGAGAACCTAATACTAATTTAACAGGAAGAATCTGTCTGGAAGAAATTAATAATCCTAATACTAAAAAGAATATAATAAAAAGTGATGAAGAAATTACTGAAAAGCACCTGCAGAAGTTCATACATGCCAATATTGAGAGTGTAAAAGTGCGTTCAGTTATGACTTGCAAAGCAGAATCCGGAGTTTGCCAGAAATGCTATGGAAGAGATCTTACTACTAGCGAACTAGTTGAAATTGGAGAAGCGGTAGGGATTATAGCAGCTCAATCTATTGGGGAGCCAGGCACCCAGCTGACTATGCGTACTTTCCATACAGGTGGGGTAGCAAGTACTGTAATCCAGAGGTCCATAAAATCGCCGGTTAAAGGAAAGCTTATATTCAGAAAAGAATTGTTATCTGAGCTGAATATTAAAAAAGCTGACCTCACTGAGAAGGATACCGGCGAGGTTATTGAGATAAATATAGAACATATTCCACATAAATTAATTTTCCAGGTTCAGATGGAGAGAGGAGATATTGTAGATGTAATTATTCCTAAAGGCGAAATACTCCAGATAAATAAAAAAGTAAATGTTGAGGCTGGACAGGTTTTTGCCAAACTAATTCTTACTGCTAAGAGAAAAACACATGTTCACAAGCATGAAAAAACTTTTGAAGGTATTGATATTACCAGCGGTCTGCCCAAGGTAGTAGAATTATTCGAAGCCAGAACGCCTAAAGAACATTCGTTTATAGCAGAGATATCAGGAAAGGTTGAAATTGAAGACATAGATTCCCGCTTCAGAATGCTTACTATAAAAAGTAAGGACGGCAAGCAGGAAAAGGTTTATCAGATCTCGACTAGAGCAAAATTAAATGTTAAAGATGGGGATAAGATTTCTGTCGGAAATCAATTAACTGAAGGGCCAAGAAACCCTCATGATATTTTAAGAATTAACGGAATTAAGGAATGCGAGCAATATTTAGTAAAAGAGGTACAGAACGTATATAAAGCTCAGGGTGTGGATATAAATGATAAGCATATAGAAGTAATAGCCAGACAAATGCTGAAGAGAGTTACGATAATTGATCCCGGAGATAGTAATTTTCTCCCGGGGCAACTGGTAGACAGGCTCTGTTATGAAAAAGAGAATAACAAATTAATTTCTAACATGAAGGTACCAGCAACAGCTGTTCAAAATTTAATGGGTATAACTAAGGCTTCACTTGCAACTGATAGTTTTCTTTCAGCTGCATCATTTCAGGAAACTACCAGGGTGCTAACAGATGCAGCTCTGGAGAATAAAATAGATAATTTAGTTGGACTAAAGGAGAATGTAATATTAGGTAAGGCTATACCGGCAGGAACGGGTATGCGCAACTTTAGGGACTATCAATTAGATTACCCCGGCTATAAGGAGGACAATAAAGATGAGATAGAAATCCTTCAGGAATCAGAGGAAGATGACGTAAAAGAAATAGAAATCAATATCTAAAATATAAGTAAAAAAATACTTTAAAATAGCCATTTTTTTATATTGACATTTTAATTTTTAGATGATAATCTCTTTTTTCGTGTCTTCAAAAAAGGTTATCATTAATCATTTTTTGTTGTAGCAGTATTGTTAAATTGAGGTAGAGGATAGGGTATTTATGCCTACTATAAGTCAACTGGTTAAAAAAGGAAGAAAAAGATTAAAAAAGAAAAAGAAAACATCTGCTCTGCAGGGAAATCCTTTAAGAAGAGGTGTATGTATTAGAGTATATACTTCTACTCCCAAGAAGCCAAATTCGGCGCTGCGGAAAGTAGCTAGAGTAAGGCTTACAAATGGAGTTGAGGTTACAGCATATATACCAGGAGTTGGTCATAATCTACAGGAGCACTCTATAGTATTAGTAAGAGGCGGTAGGGTAAAAGATCTACCTGGAGTGAGATATAAGATTGTTAGGGGCACGTTAGATACTGCAGGGGTTGAAGATAGAAAATCTTCACGCTCGAGGTATGGCGCTAAGAAGCCAAAGTAATTTATAAGGAGTTAATAGATGCCAAGAAAAGGAAAACCTCCGAAAAGGAAAATGAATACAGACCCTGTTTATAAAAGTAGGGTTGTATCTCAACTGATTAATAAGGTTCTGACAGATGGTAAAAAAAGCATTGCTGAGAATATAGTATATAAGAGTCTGAGAATTCTGGGAGAAAGAACCAAAGAAAATCCATTAGAGATACTGGATAAATGTCTTGATAATGTAAAGCCTGTGCTGGAGGTAAAACCAAGAAGAGTTGGTGGAGCTACTTATCAGGTGCCCATGGAAGTCTCTACGGAAAGAGCAAATACGCTGGCTATTAGATGGGTAGTTGATTTTGCAAGCAGAAGGAAGGAAAAGACTATGGCTGCAAGGTTATCTGCCGAGATTTTAGATGGTGCCAGTAATACTGGAAGCAGTATTAAAAAGAAAGAAGATTTGCATAAGATGGCTGAGGCCAACAAAGCTTTTGCACACTATAGGTGGTAGTGTAGGTGACTATATATGACTAGACAGGTTTCATTAAAAAATACAAGAAATATAGGTATAACTGCTCACATAGATGCAGGTAAAACAACTACGACTGAACGTATTCTATATTATACAGGTAAGACTTATAAAATGGGAGAAGTTCACGATGGAGCAGCAGTTATGGATTGGATGATACAGGAGCAGGAAAGAGGAATTACTATTACTTCTGCTGCAACAACCTGTTTCTGGAAGGATAATAAAATAAATATTATTGATACTCCCGGACATGTTGATTTTACTGTTGAAGTTGAAAGATCATTAAGGGTACTTGATGGTATGATTATTATATTCTGCGCAGTTGGAGGAGTGGAACCACAGTCTGAAACTGTATGGAGACAGGCTGATAAATATAATGTTCCCAGGATTGCTTTTGTCAATAAGATGGATCGAAGTGGATCAGATTTCTTCTATGTTTTGGATATGATTAAAACAAGGCTTGGCGCCAATCCGCTACCCATACAAATTCCTATAGGTAAAGAAGAAGACTTTTTAGGAATCATTGATCTTATCAGTATGAGGGCAATTATATATAAAGATGAAATGGGAATTAAATTCGAGTATGAGGATGTACCTTCAGAACTTGAATCTACTGCTGAAAAATACAGGCAGCAACTCATTGAAAATATTGCTAATTACAATGATGATATTTTAAACAAATATGTTGAAAATATTGAAATAAGTGAAGGAGAATTAAAGAAAGCTATCAGGGAAATAACTATAAATGTTAATGGTGTTCCTGTCCTTTGCGGAGCTGCTTTTAAGAATAAAGGTGTGCAGCCATTACTGGACGGGGTAGTGGATTTTCTCCCATCTCCCAGTGATATGCCTTCAACTAAAGGTATTAATCCGGATAACGGAAAAGAAATTGAAAGAGAAGTCAGTGATGATGCACCTTTTTCCGGTCTGGTTTTTAAAATAACAACTGATCCATTTGTAGGAAAATTAAGTTATTTAAGAATTTATTCTGGAATCATAAAAAGTGGAATGCAGGTACTGAATGCAAATAATGGTAATAAAAAAAGAGTCAGCAAACTGTTGGAGATGCATGCCAATAGCAGAGAGGAATTAAAAGAGGCTTATAGTGGAGATATAGGAGCAGTTGTTGGCTTAAAGAATGTAAATACGGGTGATACTATATGTGACTCAAATAAGCCTATTAAATATGAATCTATTAGTTTCCCTGAGCCGGTGTTATCAATTGCTATTGAACCAAAAACAAAAATCGACCAGGAAAAACTAGTAATTGCGCTTTCCAAGCTGGAAGAAGAAGATCCTACTTTTAGAATGGAAATCGATAGTGAAACCGGACAGACAATTATTTCAGGTATGGGTGAACTTCATCTCGAAATTATAGTAGATAGATTGCTCCGTGAGTTTGGTGTAGGTGCAAATGTAGGTAAACCGCAGGTATCTTACAGAGAAACGATAACTAAAGGAACACAAGTAGAAGGAAAATATATCAGGCAAAGTGGTGGAAGAGGGCAGTATGGTCATGTGGTTGTTCGTTTTGAACCAAATGAATACGGTAAGGGATTTGAATTTGAGGATAAAACAAAAGGCGGAGCCATACCAAAAGAGTTTATCAAACCAGTAAAAATGGGAATAGTAGATGCAATGCAAAGCGGCGAGGTGGCCGGATACCCGGTTGTTGATGTTAAAGCCATACTTTTAGATGGATCTTATCATGAAGTAGATTCTTCAGAAATAGCTTTCAGGATTGCCGGGTCAAAAGCTTTTAGAGAAAGTATGAAAAAATGTCTTCCTATTTTACTTGAGCCGGTAATGGATGTTGAAGTGATTGCTCCGGACAAGTATATGGGAGAAGTTATTGGTGATCTTAATTCGAGGAGAGGAAAAATATTATCTGTATTACTGAGAAGTAAGAATAGAATTATAAAAGCAGAGGTGCCGCTTGCTGAAATGTTTGGATATGCTACTGATTTGCGGTCCAAAACTCAGGGGCGTGCCACTTTTACTATGCAGTTTAAAAAATATGAACCAACACCAGGTAGAATTGCAGACGAAATTATTGAAAGGTTTAAAGGAAGTAAAATTGCAGTATAGATTATTAATATTAAATTAAATTAACTTCAAAACAAAGAAAGGATATATTATGGCTAAGAAAAAATTTGAAAGGACCAAACCTCATATAAACATAGGGACCATAGGCCATGTGGATCATGGTAAGACAACACTTACATCAGCTATTACAAGGT
>Ga0210003_1004736_pt1 | contig 10656 bp, 14 predicted proteins | sample LantaG_FD_182804 | JGI IMG/M metagenome (GOLD analysis project Ga0210003, IMG submission 182804) | Deep subsurface microbial communities from Baltic Sea to uncover new lineages of life (NeLLi) - Landsort_02402 metaG (SPAdes) (version 2) | ecosystem: Environmental > Aquatic > Marine > Oceanic >...
ATTTCTCGTGTAATAATTGGTTTTTTATTTAAAACACATTATAATACATTTGAATTTATCCTACTAAGCATGTCATTGATGTGTACGTCTATATTTAAAACCCAATCGTCTTCTAAATGAAAAAAATAATCACCTTTAACTTGTGCGAAGCACCATAGTACAGCATTTGCAAAATTAGGTTCCTCTGGGTAATTAACTACTACATTACCAAAATATTTATTAGCTGTATTTTCAACCTCTGCAATATTGGTATTATTAGGTGCAGGGTCAATGTTTATATACAGAGTAGACTTACTGAAATCTACGCCAATTAGCCTAGATGTAAATGACTTATACGTAGCTTCAAGTAGTTCAGGTCTATTACATGAGGTGGTTGTAAATTCTATAGGTATGTTATTGCCAAGTTGCATATGGAATTTTAAATATGTTATCTACAGTTTTAAGAGATACATTAGGGGTTTTTGGAAATATAATTTTATTAAATCCAAAAGTCTTGGTATCTTCATTCACTAGTTTTATACTGTTTACCAATTCACTGGTTCTAGCTCTATTAAACACGGCTCTTGTGGTAGATGTGTATTTTTTATTGAGATCCTTTCTAATAGTTTCCATGTGGTGCATAGTTATATCTGATATAGGTAACCTAACATCACCGCCTTTAGCAATTGCGTTTATTCCCCTAGTAGGGTCGCATCTAGTAAAGAACGATTTGCTCATCCTAGAGGAAGCATTGACTTTACATATAAAGGGAACTGACGAACTATCATATCCTCTATGATATATTGGAAGATTAACGTAATTTATAAATGAACATGAACTTCTTGTGATATTACGTTCTATGACGATATCCTTAGCATTTTTAAACTCATCGGCTTTATAAAATTCATCAACGTCCATTGATATAAAATGAGTACAGCCCTGCCTAACACATGCGTCTAATCCAAATTGCCTTTTACGCATTTCAAAAGCCTTAGATGTTCGTATATTAGATGCACATGCTCTATTTAGATTTTTGAAATCGGAGAATTTATCCAATGAGTCGATTAGTTTTTTTCTATGGAGCCTACTTAATGTGTCTTTATCACTTTGTGACATCTGTGATCCAAACCATGAAATATCCTGATATGCTACGTGTATAAAATCAACATGTTCTCTTATTTGTTTAATAGAGTATTCTAATAATTCAACACCATCAAATACGGTATATGATACTCCTAATTTCATATGATAGTTTTAAATATTTTTATTATTCGATTAGATGATCTACCGTCTCCATATGGACAGATTGCATCAATTTCATAGTCATTAACAATATTATAAAACGCATCCTTTAAATCATGCGGATATCCTACCATTGTGCTAGTTGTACCAACTGATTCAGGACGTTCTGTTATTTTCCTACACACGATTGCCTTTTTATTAAAAAAGGAGCATTCTTCTTGAATTCCGCCACTGTCCGTTATAACCAATCTAGTTTTAATTAAGGTTTTAATTAATTGTTCGTGAGTTAATGGATCAATTACGTTGATATTAGTTAAAATACTCTTGTGTTTTTGAACATTTGGATTTGGATGCAATGGTAATATAAAATCTAGATCAGGATTCTCAATAGCAAGTTCACTTATATTTTTGAACCAGTCTTCCATCAACTCATGATTTTCTCTCCTATGCATAGTTATAAGTACTATGTTTGTGTACTCACATTCCTTTTTATATTCAAGTAAATTATCTAATACTGTATTTCCAACTACATGTATATCGCCTTGAGTCTTTTCATTAATTAAATTTTGCTTAGATAATTCAGTAGGGCATAAGTGAATAGCTGAAAGAGTTGACACTATTCGTCTATTATATTCTTCTGGAAAAGGATTTTCATAGTCATATGTTCTGAGACCTGCTTCTAAGTGTATTACTTTTATTTTCCTATGGACCGCAGTTAATGCAATACCCATAACCGAAGAAGTATCTCCCTGCACTAGGACGTGAGTTATTCCATTGAAATATTCGTCAGGTATTGATAAGCAATTTTTAACAACAGAATCTAATCTATTACCAGGATGGTTTATCATCGTGAGATTATAGTCTGATGATTTTGGAACAAGGTCAGCATGTTGACCTGTGAATAGAACTTTGAATGGAATATCACTGTTATCTAGCTCATTAATCAATGGTTTTATTTTTATCCATTCAGGTCGAGTTCCGTAAGTTATTAATATCATCTATAATTAATTTATTTTTTGTATACAAACTTAACACTTGTCTATCTGATGTTACAACAGACGTTTGATAATCAGTTAAGTTTATTTTACTATCATTATTATTATCAACAAATGGTTGATTTATTTGATATGTTCTATATCTCACATGATCTTCATTTTTTGGAACTTCATCTGGAATATCAACACATGAATTATGAATATAGTTCGAATACTGGCTATTATCAAATATTTTATCTGAATAATTTAATCCAATATCGCTTAATATGCGTTTAATGTTTAAGTAATCGTTAGCAAATAGGTCCTCATATTTTATAGTATATAAGTTATCAATAGGATCATTTGAATATTTTATAAATTTATTTAAGGTATTCAAATATTCAGTAATGTCATGATCCTTTGGAAAATCTATATTAGCAAATCGTTTATTTAATGACGAATATACCCAGATAGGATTTCTAATTATGAATATTTTATAATATTCTTTATATTTTTCATCAAAAAAACAATCAAGAGTGAATGGATATTTACATAAAACATATTCTTTATCTGTCTGAATACTTCTACTTATTCCAGGTGTTTCATCAACTATCTCGTAAACAGAATCTATGTGACCTATTATTGATTTAAGTATTGAAGTACCAGAATGAGGAAAACCAAACACTATTATTTTTTTCATATATTATTTCTGTTTTATATAAGTTAGAAACATAACGTCATATTTGTGAAAATCAGTTTTGTCAATTAGTTTATATTCTGGGAATGTATGTTTAATATAATCTTCAATGTTTCGATGTTTAATGTGATCAACGTCTGGATTATTATTCTCATTAGTTGTGTACATTGTCACAATATCAGATGAGTTAAATAAATTATTCATATATTCTACAAATACAGAATCCTCAACAAGGTGATATATTACATCGAGACTAATGGATAGATCGTATGTATTACTTAATAAATTAGATATATTTGAATCGAATATCTTAGTTGTATCAGATGAATATATGTCTGCACACTTAGCTACTATAGTTTCGCTAATATCATATCCATAATATTTATCATATCCATTAATTAGATTTAATTGATTACCATCACCACATCCAAATTCAATTAATGTATTTACATTATATTCTTTAATTAAAGAATTTACATATGATGCCTTAAATTCAATAGCAACTGGATCATATGATCCAAGTCCAGAGTTTCCTCCATTTTTATATCTAGTTTCCCAGTAATTTTTTACAAAGCCAGCCTTCATGTTATATTATTATTTTTGTATAACCATTAGTCCACATTCTAGATTTCGTTCTTTAAATGCTGGAATATTTGAGTTATGATTATTTAATTCGTCATCAAATCGTTCAATATTACTAAACATATTCTCAAACTTAGGTAAATCTAATCCGGGCAAATCAAATGTACATATAAGTAATCCTCCAGGTTTAACTTGAGCTAATAAATTATCGAATATTTCCACGTGATCGTAATCTACTTCTTCAAGAGTAGAAACGTTTATTACTACGTCAAAGTTATCATGCCATTCTGATCTTGATGATTTAGTTATATCCCAAATCTCAGTTTTAGGTAGATTTGAAACTTTAATATCACTATGTATACAATCAGATAAAATATGATCTAAATCGTTTTTAAATGTGACGTGACATCCTTCAAATCCCCATGATGTATTATGTAAACTTGGATTTTTAACATCACTATATTTTTTAATCATATCCATAATTAACGGATATTCATATATTCTTGACCATGCAACGTATTTTTCATCACATCGATCTGATCGTCTAATTTTTCTAAATTCTAAAATTTTCATGTTATATTGTTTATTTTAAATACAGTAATATGAGAATATTCATGTCCATCATGAACCTCTATTACAGTATATCCAAGTTGTTCCCATTCTAATGTTTCCCATGCAGATACATGAATTTCCCATGGATTTCCGTATGCGTCATCTTGTGGTTGATCTCCTATTGGCATCCCAAAAATTAATAGGGGGTATTTGTTCTCGAGCCTTTTAAGTGTAGCTAAAAATGTTTCTTTTTCGACATGTTCAGGGCCGTGCCAGAAGAATAAACAATCTCCATCTGGAATGTTATCGACATCATTTATGTCCAATTCAAATATCTTATCTTCCGGACATCCTTTGTCGATGGCATCTACTATGTTTGGTTCAAATATCTCTATTATTTTCCAATCTATATTATTTGATTCACAAAATTTAGTCCACCAATGTCGTCTGGCGTCGTCCCAGTCGTGAAATCCAACATTGATAAACATATTCAGGTTTATGTTTACATCTTTTAATATATTAATGACTGTGATTTCACGTTGTGAATAGTCATGTTCTGGTATTATTCTCACCATATGCATATTTTTTTAAGTGTAGCAGCTCCATTTAAATATCCTCTAGTAAGAGGAAGGTCTAGGTGTTTATCTAGAACAGATCCAATATCTAGATAAGTATTATGCTTATTAAATTTATGTAATTCACATGCTAGTATATTAGCGAACGGACCTGCTGATATTAGAAATACATAATCTTCCATGTGATTATCATCAATTATTTTTTTAATGCGATCAATTAAATTAATGTTATGGATCCATGCGTCTGCTTTTACTTTGAAAATTAAGTTCTTTTCAATTTCAAATGGAAGATGATTTACGTTTGATGATTCATGACATATTAAAGCAAGTTTTCTAGTTTTAAGTGATGGTATCATATGAGTGTTAAAACTATCAAAATTTGAATTGACTATAATGTTTGCCCATGTTAAATTTGAATCAGGTTGAGCACATGAGGTTTTCATGTTTTCATGTTTATCATTTCCAACGCAACACCTACATGCAATTCCAACAAAATAATTATCATCTACATATTTAAATGATTCATCTAGCATCTTTCTAGACTCTTCACATTTTGGATTGTTTGGAATATATGCAAATTCACCAGGTCCCTTTTTTAGAAGGTCTAATTTAGTTCCATTAATAATCATCATTTCTCCATCTCCAAATCTAGTCAATGAGAAATTAACGTTGTTCTGTATTAAATTTAGAAATTTATCAAAATCCCATTTAAATGTCTTATTCATATTATTTCCATCCTTCTTTTATGAACCTCTCACATAACAAATCTCGTATCTGAAAATGTTCAGTTTTATGCTTTAGATATGTTGCGTTAGCATCTGTTCCATATTTTATTCCTTTTATTGATCCCCATACATTTTGATTAGTTACTGGATGAGGTGGAACATATGTATTTATGTTACCATATTTTTGACAAAAGTATGACAATTGAATATCCTCTCCGTTTTCCCATGACTGTTGACGTTCATACCACATATACTTTAACCATTCAGTTTTAAGAAACCATGCATGTCCAACTAGGTGAACTTTTTCAATAGAATTAGATTTATCTCCATTCCATCCTATTTTTTGATGTGGGCTATATTTAGCTCCAGTTAATTTAACACCAGTAGTTCCATATATTCCCGGTTGTTTCTTTATTGAATCAACACAACTCTCAAACCATTTTTTTCCTGGTATTGTGTCATCGTCGAAAAACGCAACATATTCAGTCTTAGCAAGTAATCCAAATGCAAATCTCGCATGAAATTTAAGGTTATGACTACATTGATTGATAATAATACTAGGATCATTTACAACAGGATATTTAGCATCTCCCTTGTTCATCCAAATCATTATTTGAGTAGGTACAATAGATTGACTTTTAATTGCCTCAATTTGCTCATTTAGTACATGAGGTCGGTTATATGTATTTAGTATTACAGTTATCACAGTTCACTGTTATTTTAAGGTATTCTTTCATTAATTCTTTGTTATCGAAATTCATCCTAGTTAATATTATATGTTTCATATTCATTTATTTTTTTGTATGAAATCTAAATAGCAATTATCTTTATTCATTAATCTGTGTTTCTTTATATAAGAAGCAACATATGCCTTTCGCTTATGTCCATGTACTGGAGTTATTATAGTTTCATTTTTACCATGATTAAATGCTTCGAATAAAAATTCATTGACTAGTATTAATTTATCTTTTCCAAACATTTTAATTAGTCTACCTTTATATTCACTATCGGCTGCAAATCTAGTAGAACTATCATAATAGCCAATAATATCGAATACTTGTTTCCTAAATAGGATATTGCTATGATCACCACTGATTCCATTTCCAATTAGTTTCCTAGTATAGTAATCTATTCTTTTAAACTTACAAGTTGCTGCTAGGTTTTGATTAATTGATGCAACTTGGGCTAATATTCGGTTAGGGTACATCATATCATCAGCGTCATGTATTGTCCAGTATTCACATTCATGTATGTGTAGTTTTAGTGCAATATTTCTAGAATAATATGCCCCACTATTAATTGAATTTTTATATACGATTAATCTCTCATCCTTTTCTGATATTGATTTAGCAATATCATATGTTGAATCAGTTGAATTATCATCTATTATACATAAGATAAAATCTTTGTATGTTTGTTTTAGTATTGAATTGATAGACATCTCTATAAACTCTTCTGAGTTATATGCAGCCATTATGATTAATACCTTCCCATCATCGATATGTTTATCAATATTAACTTTCATAATAGTACCAGATCCACGTACAACCTTTCTCTCCTTTACACGCTCTACATATGCATTCATATTTACTATTCCACTGGGAGTTTCATATGAATTCCAATCTCCTTGTATATTATAAGAATGCCAAAGCCGATTCATTTCTTTGTACCGGAATGAAGCAGCAGTCTTCTTTTTTTCATTAATACCAATATCTAATTCTATAAATGCTACATTAGATTGAATTGCTTTGAATTGACTAAATTTAGAATCATTGTATTTACTTTTCTTAACTATACTATCGACGCTCTGATAGCTTATATTATTGTCATTGAGTTTTATAACGTCCCGTATAGCGTTTGATATATCAGAACCGGTAATGCGCCTAGTATTTTTTAACCTGGCTAACATTGCGTCTTTGAGTTTAGCGTCCGAGACTTCCTTAGATATTATCATAACACTACTATTGAATTCAGCGATGTTTTTAGCAGAAACTCCGGGTTCACGGGATATAGCAGTGGTTCCACTATTTGCTACTAATATGTCTGAATTACCAACAAATAATTTAGCTATTGATGATATACAAAACGATAAACTGCTAATGTACATTACAAAGTCAAAGCCATGGAGCGAGAATGCATTTATTCTATATAAATTAGTTAGAAGTTCTGCCCTGTTTGAATTTTGTACACTAAATGAATTATATTGTTTAGAATCTATATCAACGTACTTTATATTTGGCACTATTGATTCTAAAATTTCCCTATTGTGAGTAGACAGGGGAGTAATATCGCATGTTAATATAACCAAGTCTCCTTTTACCCAGGGATTATGTTTGAATAGCGATAATAACATCACTCTTAAATATGGAAAAACTAGGTCACTGCCTTCGGTGCATATACAGTATGCAATATCTTTATCCTGCTTCAAAACGGTCTAAATCTTTTTTTTCATCTACATCTATTACATTATCAATGTCATAATATACTGTATCGTTATTATACATGTTATTATTTAAGTTATTTATCCTATTACTATTGAATATACATATATAATGGCTTATCTCAAAACAAGTAGGGTAATCTTGTCTTCTATATAGGTCGTGATAGAATAGTTGAGATCCCTTGTTACCTTTTTCCTGCTTTAACATTAAAAACGGACTTGTATCTATTTTCTTCTTACAAAGAAGCGATGACTGATTACGATTTAGTTTAAACATCAAATATGCCCGGTCTACATGATCCCAATTTCTTTCAGGATATGTTAGATATAGCACAATAACATCTTCGTTCTCTATGCCTATCTCATCAATAGCATATTGAATCGTGGCTTTAGTGGAAGTCACATCCAGTGACACCTCAGGTATTCTATCTATTGTGTTAAATCCATACTTTAAAGATTCCTTTGATATCACTTCATCGTCTGTAACTACATAAGTAAGGTGCTTATATACATCCGGTATAATATCTGCCGTGTATTTGAATAGTTTTCTATTTTTCAATGGAAAACCCTTTGAACCTTTTCTAGCTGGTATGATTATCTTCATAATTTCTTAAATTCTTCTATATCCATTTTAGGTATGCTAGTTATTGCACTGTCTTTGCTTAGGTTGTAAAAATTAACACCTCTATTTTTAAGTTCAGTTTTCATAACTCCATATGCATCACTAACGTGTCTTATTTTCTTCATTGATGAAAGAGGATGATGACCGTCTTTAGCATAGAAGTGATCTTTAGTGAAATCAACACCTATTAAACCTATATTAGTGAATCCCATCTTGTATGCAATACCCGTTGCTACATATGGTGAATTCATAAAGTGATCTACATTTTCTAAATGATCAAGGGATGCAAGTTTCCTAGAACCCAAGTCAAACATGACAGTATTTGCATTTCTCCAACCTTTAACACATGTGAATAGTGCTTTGCTTTGAGATTGCATAACCAGTGCTCTTCTGGGTAACGAAAACCTCTGAGGATGATCAGTAACTACTAAATACGTAGGGGTAAATAGTTTAGGTACATCGTTGACACCTATTGTTATAAAATCCTGATGGTAATCTTTCATTATATTTAATGATACTCCACAACCACATACTATTACTTTCTTTCCCTTGTGTATATCTTTGAATTCAGATAATCTCTTTACCATATGGTTATATAATTAAAACTATGTTGTTTTATACAATATAATAATACATAGGTTTAAATAATAATTAACTTTGCAGAAGAAATATTACGAAATATTAGGTGTTAAACCAAATAGCACAAATGCTGAAATAAAAAAAGCTTATCGTAAGCTTGCTAAGGAGCATCATCCTGATAAAAACCAAGGTGATATCAAAGCAGCAGATAGGTTTAAGGAAGTTGCTGAAGCGTATTCAGTAGTTGGAGATGAGATAAAAAGGTCAGAATATGACTTAAATAGCTCAAGAAGCATGCATAGCCATGAGCCTAATAGAAATCGTAGGAACTATACCGATGGCTTTGGAAATGGATTTGGATTTGACGACTTTGTGAAAGATGTATGGGGAGCTCAAAATGCCAGTTCTCGGAGTGGATTTAATAAAGCAGATAACAGTGCTCATCTAGATATTAAAGTTGATATAAAAGCAGACATTACAGCTTTATTAAGCGAAGAAGATATTCAAATAGAGTTTAAAAGGAAATTATTCAATAAAACTAACGAAGATAAGAAAATACAATTTAAAATAGATCTTAGAAAAAAGAAATATAATATAACGGAACGCAATGGTAAGTATTTTGTTATTATAACAATAGAGGGACTTGGAAACGAAAGCTCTGGTAGAAGAACAAACGTATGGGGAGGAGTTGACGAATATCACCTAATAGGTAAGCTTAAAGTTACCATTGAGGTAACAGCGAATAGTAATTTTAAAATAGTCAATGGAGATATTATACAAAATATTGAAATAGGTTTAAATACTGTACTATTTAATGATGAAGACTTTACAGTAGATTCAATACTAAATAAAAAATATAAAATAGATATTAAAAACCCAAAAGACTTAAGTTCTTTGAAGTTCACAGTAAAGGGCGGTGGAATCTTAAACTCTAATAATTTAAAGGGTGACTATGTAGCTAACTTGATTATAAAATCGCCAAATCTAGAAAAACTAAGCGATAAGGATAGAAATACTATAAGTAATATATTATCAAATAAGGAACTATATTAGCGTTTTTTATTTTTTTATACTGTTGATATGTATAAATAATAAAAAAATAGATCCTAAGTGAACAGTACAAATTTAAATTCAGGTGTCAATAGCGATTATGTATTAATTGTTGAGAATATAGGAGAAAAACTCACAGTTAAAAGTAAAGGCGATAACAACACAGTTCTAGAGGGAGTTTGTGCTGTATTTGGTCAAAAGAATAACAATCAGAGAATATACGAAAAGGAAGAGTATCTTCCACATTTAGATTATCTCAAAGAAAAAATAGAATCTCGTCAATTAGTAGGAGATTTAGATCACCCACCATCTTTTGAAGTAACTTTAAAAAGTGCTTCACATATAATAGAAGAATTAACTCATGACGGAGGAGATAAAGTAAATATAAAACTAAGAATTTTAGAAAATACTCCAAATGGTAAAATTGCAAAGGCCTTAGTAGAAGGAGGAGTTAATATATCCATATCATCAAGAGCTGCGGGTCAAGTAGGAACTGGAGTAAATGAAGGAAAAGTAAAACTACACAGAATATTTACATACGATCTAGTTGCTGAGCCGGGATTTACAGAAGCTGTTCTTAGGAAGACTGTCAATGAATCTCTACAGAATAACTTTCAAATGATTACTGAAAATTTTAAT
>Ga0210003_1004737_pt1 | contig 10655 bp, 16 predicted proteins | sample LantaG_FD_182804 | JGI IMG/M metagenome (GOLD analysis project Ga0210003, IMG submission 182804) | Deep subsurface microbial communities from Baltic Sea to uncover new lineages of life (NeLLi) - Landsort_02402 metaG (SPAdes) (version 2) | ecosystem: Environmental > Aquatic > Marine > Oceanic >...
AAAAGATCTGGACTTAGGAACTCGCATTGTGTATATAAATCTAATGGAGATTTTGTTATTGGTGAGCCTGTTAGGATACGTTTGTATGCTACTTGTTTCCCTAGTTTACAAATGTTTCTTGTTCTTTTTGCTGTTTTGTTTTTTATTGTCGTGGATTCGTCTAGAATCCACATCATCTTCTGACCATGACGGTTAATTAATTTTGATATTACGTCTACTCCACTTTTGTGACTAAGTGCTTCAACATTAATTAAAAACCATTGTATCTTACCCTTACCATAAGTTTTTTTATCTTTGTGTACACTTATTGTGTAGTCAGTATGTGAATGAATATCTATTTCTTTAATCCAATTTCTATAAACTGAATTAGGTGCAACAACCATGACGTGTGTAATAGAATCTGTAGAAAATAAATAATTTGCATTGTCTATGGCAACTTTAGTTTTGCCTGTACCCATCTCCATGAAGTAAGCATAAGCTCCCCACTTGGCACCTTGTTTCAATGCTGTACGTTGATGATCAAAAGGTTCAGTTTTATATTCAAATTTTTTCATGTTTCTTTTTTAATACAATTTAATGTATTTTTAAAAATAAATATATTTTTTTATTGACAGTGTCAAATCATTAATTTACATGGTACTCAAGGAGGTCATTATGGACTTAGAACAACTATCGAAAAACATAACTATCGATACAAGCATGTCGTCAGACATTGCTGAACTATGTAATAAGCTATTGGACATTCAGAAGGAAGTATCAACGCTAGAAGATAAACTAAAAAAGAAAAAAGAAGAAGAGTTGAAGCTTTCCGAATCGGATATCCCTAACTTAATGCAAAAAGCTGGTGTAGCACAAATCAAACTTACGGATGGTTCCTCAGTAGAGATTAAACCATACTACGGTGCGAGAATACCTGCATCCAGAACAGAGGAAGCTTTTGATTGGCTCCGAGAAAATCAATTTGGAGATCTAATCAAAAACAACATAACATTAACTTTTGGTCGTAACGAGGACAATTCAGCAAAATCTTTGGTTGACGAATTACGAAATAAAGGGCATAATGTTAAACAAGCCGAAAAGGTAGAACCGATGACTCTCAAAGCGTTCGTAAAAGAACAAATTGAAAAAGGGAAAGACGTTCCTGCCGATTTATTCGGTGTTTATGTAGCAACAAGAACCAAACTAACAATGAAGGAGTAAACATGCAAATAAAGCAAGATGCAGCTAACAATGTAGCTGTGAAAAAAGAAGCGGGTGTTCCAACGCAATTTAATTTGGAAGAGTTAGCAGGACAAGGACAAGAGTTCGTGACTGCAAGGGATACTAAACTCCCTATCTTAAAAATCCTTTATAGCAATTCACCAGTACTTGACGATTCAGATGGCAAGTATATTGAAGCTGCTAAACAAGGTGACATTTACAATGAGACGTCTGGAAATCTTTTCAAAGGAAAAGACGGATTGATCGTTGTACCATGTTTATATATAAACACTTTCAATGAGTGGAAAGATAGAGGTGATAGTCCAGGGAGACCTGTGGGTATTCACAATGATCCTGCGATCATGTCTCAAACAAGTAGAGGCGATGATGGTAAAGATAGATTAGAAAATGGAAACTATATCGAAGATACAGGGAACCATTTTGTATATATCTTGGATAAGGATTATTTGCCGGTTGAGACCGCACTAATCTCTATGAAATCTACTCAAAAGAAAAAGAGTAAAACCTGGAACTCTATGATGCAGAGTCGTAGATTAAAAGGTAAAAATGGTTTCTTTACTCCACCGTCTTGGGCAACGGCCTATAGACTAAAGACCACTAAAGAAAGTAACTCACAAAACTCTTGGTACGGTTGGGTTGTCGAATTTGATAGCTATCTAGACGATCCAAAATTGTCGGGCACATTAGAGTCGACAAGAGCGTTTTATGAGACCGCTAAGAAAAGCGATATCTTTGGTAAGGTAGACTTCGGTAAAGATGGATCTGCTGATGTTAAGCAGGTTGAAAGTCAAAGTACACCGTTCTAATGCAAAAAGAGTTACTTCATTTATTTGAAGGCGACTCTTCCCAGTTCATCACCATCTCTCTGACGGGGGAGATGGATGAACGGGGTAAGAGAAAAGCTGATTACCTCACGATCCACGAACCAGTCACAGAAGAATTGTGGAAGGGTCATGTGGATGGTAAAAAACAAATAGGGGTAAGACCGGAAAATGGAGATAAGCTTAAATGGTCTTGCATAGATATAGATCCAGCTAACTACAAAGAATACACGTCTAAAAAATACGTAGACATTATTAAAGATTTTAAACTACCATTACTGCCTGTCAAATCTAAGTCAGGTGGATTACATTTATTTATATTTTTTTCAGATTGGGCAGACAAACAAAAAGTAAAAGAAAAACTAGAAGAGATTAACAAAGAATACTTTTTATCTAAAGAAGTATTTCCATTGAATAAAGCAGTAGGGATGCCTTACTTTAATGCTAATGCTGCAGTTGAGTATGCCTTTGATGATACTAACACACCTTTAATGTTAGGTGGTTTTTTAGAATTAGCAAAAAAGAAAACTATTACCCCTAAAGATTTTTTTAATTACAAAGTAACTGAATACAACGCAGAGACAGATTGGAGAGACTATCCACCTTGTGTACAAAAAGTAATTCAAGAAGGTTGGTCTGGAGATAGAAACAGCATGTTGTTTAACGTTTGTGTTACTGAAATGAAGAAAGCAGAAGGTAACCTTACTGTAAAACAATTAAAAGATATTGCTTGGGAAAGACAAAAACAAATATTTGCAACTCACCCTAAAGGTGTTTTAAAAAGAACTGAAAGCGATGGCACTGCACAGTCAGTACATACAAAAGGTTATGAATACTTTTGTCCCCCTAAACATATGTTTGTAGCTTCTATATGTGATAAAGAAACTTGTAAGCTTAGAAAACTTGGAATCGGTACTCAAGCGCCAGATATTAAAAATGAATTTACAGATCTAACTTATACAGAAGATTCAAAAGGTATTTTATTTGAGTGTGATTTTAGAGATAAACATATTACATTTAAACCGGAAGATACTAAAGATGAGAAATCATGGCGTGTGTGTTTAGCTAAGTACAGAATCTTTTGGCTTACTTTACCTAGGCCTAAAAAGGGGCCTAGTCCATTTGAGTTATTAATGAAACATTTATTAGAAAGTGCTGTAGAGAATATTTCATTCAAATATGAAGATACAGTAGAGGAAGAGAAGTATAATACACTTAAAATATTTTTTGAAAGTACGATTGAACAGGATGATTTCACTAAACTTAAAGATGGTTACACAGTACTAGATAGTAAAGAAAACATTTGTTACTTCAAACGTAATACACTTGCAGACTTTTTAGGTAGACGTAAAACTCCATTTAACACTGTTAACCAAGCAGTTAGATTACTTAAATGTGAAAAACATGATTTCTTTGAAGGCGAGCGTAACGTCTGGTATGTAACTATGCCTGACTTTGTTAACCACCAAAAAATAAAACCAAAAAATAATAACCAAGAAGAACTTAGTGAGATGGATGATGGATACCACGCAAAATTTAGGACTCCAGAAACAAAAAAAGATACACAACAAGACAATTAAAATATTTGGTCCTCCAGGAACAGGGAAGACTTGGACTTTAATTGAAAGAGTTGTTAAAAAATACCTTAAACAAGGTACTGATCCAGAGAAGATTGCTTTTATATCTTTTACTAATAAAGCAGTAGACACGGCTAAGATAAGAGCTTTAGAAGCTTTCCCTAATTTAAATTCACAATCATTCTCAAGATTTAGAACATTACATTCATATTGTAGAAGATACTTTGAGGAAGAAATATTTGATACTAAAGACTGTATGATTGATTACGCCTTAACTAATAATTTTGTTAAGAGATCTGATAATAGATTATCTCAAGATAATTTTACTTATGTTGATTGGTCCTTAGGTGTGTATGATAAGTCAAGAAACTTATTAGAGGATCCGGTATTAGTTTATAAGAAAGAATCACAAAAAAAAGAATCACTTGATGTGTTTACTAGAAAGATAGACACTTATAAACATTATAAGAAAAACGGTAGTGATAAATCTTTTTTAGATTTTACAGATATGATTGAACGAGCTCTACATGAGATAGATTTTCCGGCATTAGATCTATTAATATTAGATGAAGCTCAGGACTTTACTCCTTTGCAGTGGTCCTTAATTTATAAAATGTCTGAGAATGTAAAAAGAATTTATTTAGCTGGAGATGATGACCAAGCTATTTACCAATGGAATGGTGCGGATACAAATTACTTTACTAAGTATTTTCCAGGACGAAAAGTGGTGTTACGTAAGACTAGAAGGTTTGGTACTGCAATACACCAGTTCTCACAAATAGTTCGTAAAGGTATCTTAGACAGCGTTGATAAGGAGTTTGAACCTTTAGTTAAAGACGGAACAGTAAAAAGATATTTAAGCTTTAAAGAAATACCTTTTGAACAAGATGATGGTAAATGGTTTTTACTTGGAAGGGTAAATACAACGGTTAATGAATTAAAAGCATTAGCCAAAGATGCGGGTATATATTTTGCGGATAACAAAGGTCGTAAGTCATTTGATCAGAATCAATGGGTAGCTATTAAAGCCTGGACAGCTATTTCTAATGGTAAAGAGATTATGAAAAAAGAAGCTGAGGCTATGTATAGGTATATCAGACAAGTAACTAGCTCTGATTATAGAACCAATAAGTTTTGGTCACAGCAACCGGATTATACAAGATATAACTTTAAAGCTTTAAAGGAATGGTGTGGCTTAGATCTACCTGATGAAGATCAAAGTAAACAATGGTGGTGGATCCTTAGACGTAATTTTAAACCAAGACAAGTTATTTATTTTTTAAGATTATTGAGAAGGTATAAACAAGATAAGCTTGACGGTAACCCTAATGTTATAATAGATACAATACATTCCGTTAAAGGGGATGAGGCTAATCATGTGTTACTTTATTCAAAAGCTAATTGGCCTGCAAGTTATAGACATAAAAACAATGAAGAAAAATCAAATGAAAAGAAAGTTTGGTATACGGGAGTAACACGAGCAAGAGATAGCCTACATTTATTAAGTACTGATTATAAATATCATTACCCTATTGGTGAAGATTATCTTGTATTTTTACAAGGAAACAATTAAAAGGAGAGGGTATGGAAGTAAACAAAGAACCAAAATTAAGAATATTATCGCTAGGAGCTGGTGTACAAAGTTCGACAATGGCCTTGATGGCTGACGCAGGAGAGTTTGGGGTTAAACCTGACGCAGCGATCTTCGCAGACACGGGATGGGAACCTGCGCCGGTAATAGAGCACCTTGAATATCTTAAAGGCGTTTTAAGTTACCCTGTACACATTGTTAAAAAGGGTAATATCCAAGATGACATCCTCAAGGCTCTCGGACCAGGCGGTAATCAATTTGCTTCCGCTCCATTCTATACATTAAACGAGAATGGTAAAAAGGGAATGGGTCGTAGACAATGTACTAGAGAATATAAAATAACACCCATTGCTAAAAAAATTAGAGAGTTATGTGGGCTTGTACCTAGACAAAGGTTTCCTAAAACAGAACATATAGAAGTGTGGATAGGTATATCAACAGATGAAATCATGAGGATGAAACCATCACGATTTTGGTGGCAGAAAAATGTATGGCCATTAATTGATAAGAAAATGTCTAGAACAGATTGTTTAAAATGGTATGAAGGTAAAGGTTTTAAAATACCAGTTAAATCTGCTTGTATTGGTTGTCCTTTTCATGATGATAATTTTTGGATAGATATGAAAAACAACAGACCGAAAGAATTTGCATCTGCTGTAGAATTTGATAAAAAGATGCGTATGCACAATCCAAAAGTAAAAAACTTTGTACATAGAAAATGTGTACCTTTAGATGAAGTAAAGTTTAAAAACGATGAGGGTCCTGATTTATTTAATAATGAATGTGAAGGGATGTGTGGGGTATGACAAATAAAGATATGTTTGATAGTTCATTTCCACAAGATAAACAGGTTGGGGGGAACCATTACAAAGAATTTCATATACAACCCTATGAGTTTATTTCAAAGAATGACTTATCTTTCTTCCAAGGCAATGTAATTAAATATGTTTGTCGGTACAAAAACAAAGCAGGTATACAAGATCTAGAAAAAATAAAACATTATTGTGATTTAGAAATAAAAAAACTGACAGATGATAAAGCAAAAAAGCGTAGGTAGAAATTGGAGCTTACTCTATAGAAAAATATATGGAGCGAAAATTAAAAAGCTTACTGAGCGTAATGAAGAACTATACGAGGAGAATCAAAAAATGAAACGAAGGTTAGCAAAATATGACGGCTCTCAAAGAAGAGTTTATTATCTTAATCAAAAGGCATCAGCATGACAGGTTTACAATTAACATTTAATTTAAAAAAACATATTTGGTCTTGTCCATCGGAATACAAAGATCTATCTCAATATGACGAGATAGCAATTGATTTAGAAACAAGAGATGATGGAATTAATAATAAGTTAGGTGCAGGTTGGGCAACTGGTAATGGTTATGTTATTGGTTTTGCTGTAGCAGTAGAGGGATGGCAGGGTTATTATCCTTTTAAACATTTTGGTGGTGGTAATATGATTGAGCCACAAGTAATTCAATACATGAAAGATGTGTGTAAGTTACCTTCAAGAAAAATATTCCATAACGGACAGTACGACGTAGGTTGGTTAGCACAAATGGGTATAAAAGTAGAAGGCGAAATAGTGGATACAATGATTACAGCTGCTGTAATTGATGAGAACAGATGGTCTTATAGCTTAAATGCATTATCTAAAGATTATCTTGGTGAGCTAAAGTCCGAACAAGATCTAAAAGAAGCTGCAAAGGATCACGGTATAGATCCTAAAGGGGAGATGTGGATGTTACCTGCAGAGCATGTTGGTTTTTATGCAGAGCAAGACGCAAGGTTAACTTATCTTTTATGGCAAAGATTTAAACCAGAAATTAACAATCAAAATTTACAAACAATATGGGAACTTGAAACTAAATTATTACCTATCTTAATTAAAATGAGACAGAAAGGTATAAAAGTAGACGTTGAAAAAGCTCATAAATTAAAGAAAGAATTTCAAGCTCAGGAAAAAGAATTTTTAATAAAAATAAAAGAGCTATGTGGAAAAGAAGTAGACATATGGGCAGCAAGACAAATAGCCGAAGCCTACGACAAATTAGGGATAGAGTATCCACGTACTGACAAAACTCATGAGCCATCTTTTACACAAAATTGGTTATCTAATTCGAAACACGAAATTAGTAAATATATAGCACAAGCCAGGGAGATCAACAAGTTTCATGGTACATTCTTAGACTCAATATTAAAATACGAACACAAGGGAAGGATACATGGGGAAATTAATCAGTTACGTTCTGACAGTGGGGGCACTGTCTCTGGCCGTCTGTCTATGGCTAATCCTAATCTTCAACAGTTACCCGCTCGTAATAAAGATTTTGGACCAAAAATCAGAGGTCTCTTCTTACCCGAGACAGGTTGTAAATGGGGAAGTTTTGATTACTCACAGCAAGAACCAAGAATGGTAGTACACTATGCAGCCTCTATTGGTGAGGGCTATGAAGGCTCTAATGAACTAGTAGAGGCGTATACAAACTCAGAAACTGACTTTCACCAGACTGTAGCCGATTTAGCAGGCATAGAACGAAAGCAAGCAAAGACAATAGGGCTAGGATTAATGTATGGTATGGGGAAAAATAAATTGGCCAATTCTCTAGGATTATCAACTGAAGAAGCATCAGCCCTAATAGCAAAATATAATAGAAAGGTTCCATTTGTGAAGCTATTATCTGACAGATGTATGAAGAAAGCAAGTGACGAAGGCGTTATTAGAACTAAGAAAGGTAGAAAGTGTAGGTTTGATATGTGGGAGCCAAGAGACTTTGGTATTCACACAGCTGAAACTTTTGAAAATGCTTCATCAAAATATGGTAGAAGTAATATTAAAAGAGCTTTCACTTACAAAGCATTAAACAGATTAATACAAGGTTCTGCTGCTGATCAAACTAAACAAGCTATTATTGCTTGTTATGAAGCAGGTTATCTACCAAAAGTCCAGATACACGATGAGCTTTGTTTTGATGTAGAAAATGAAAAAGATGTAAAAATAATTAAAGAAGCAATGGAAAACTGTATGGAGTTTAAAGTTCCAAGTAAAGTTGACGTTGCGTTAGGAGATGATTTTGGACAAGCTTCATAAAAATATAATTGCAAATTACGGTGAAACTATTTGGCCTTTATATACAATATTTAAACATAGATTAGAACTTAGAAAGTTTAAAGATCTTAAAATGGTTCACGGAACCCATGCAGATTTTAAAGCTGTAGTAAGAAATGATATCGAACAAAATGGTTTGTTATGTCCAATAGTTATAGATCTTAAAAATGAAATTAGAAATGGTAATCATAGATTTAGAGCTATTAAAAAACATGGTGATGCTAGTTTTTTCTATGTTGCTAAAACAAGAGAAGAAGTAAATTTCTTTTCAAGATTAAATGTTCTGTGCTGGGAGCTTCACCCGGATATGAAACAACTGATGGATAAATTATGGCAGGGAAAAATGAAAAAATACACAGAGAAAGTTCCTCATCTATTTACAGAGAATGTAAGATCTGTAAATCTAAAGCAGTAGTTATAGAGAATAAGGAATATTTTTGTGCAGACTGTGCCTTAAAAAAAGCGGTGCAAGGCCCCTTATCAAATAAATGATTTTAGAAAGTTAATATAAAAACTACTAATTAAGCAGTTTCTTGGTAAAGAGACTTTGCATCAACTACACTTTGATTGTTGATTGCAACTCTTAATTCTTTAATTTTAATATCGATCCACTTCATGTCGGTAGTAACTCTACCCTGTGACAATGCTTGGCTGGCCCATTTGGATTCCAGCTGTAGCTTCTCCGATATCAACTTTTGCAGTGCCATTATCTAGCTCCTCATAAGTAAGATGGAATCGACGTTTACCACGACCGAAACCATCGGTTTCTACAGAATACTTTTTATCAATTATATTCTGTGTGAAGCCTTCTATCGCATCCTCATCATTAGCAGCGTTTACGACACTAGTGAAATATAGCCCAGCTGCGTAACATTGAAAACGATATTGCTTCATGTGATTATCTTATCAACTATTTGGTGTAAAATCAAGTGTTTACTTTAGACTTGTCAACAATGCAGGCCATGTTTAATTGAGTTATTTTGACCCCTACTTTAGTTAAATTAGTCCCTATTTCATTGACTTTTTTAACTGCTACGTCTTTACAGGTTTTTTCATAGTAATATACTATTGGAGCCTCATTGATATAGGCGCACTGCTCTACACCAGTCATTGGGTTAATTGTGCATAAAATACCAAATAGAAAAAATTCTTTCATAAATCATATTAACATAAAATACAGCTTGACATAGATGATGGGATTTCTTATATTAATGGGATAGGGAAAAAACAATGAAACTTACTTTGATAATACTTTTACAGATAATGTTAGTAAGTTGCGCTAAAGACTTACAGCCTAATCCTTATACGACGATAATAAAACAAATGATGAAAGGAACCAATGAACCTAAAAAGTAAATCAAAGTTATTCAAAGCATTAGTTGAGAAGATAGATATTGCTCTATCAGAAGGAACTAATTTTGATGAGATAGCCGGTAAATTAAAGAACGTACATATTAAACATAAAGATATGTATGAAAAACCATTACACACAGATCTATGTACTATGTTAGCTATGAATGAATTGGAGAGCAGATGAGTTGGGTTCATTTAATAATTGGAATAGTATTGTTAACTTTATTATTTCCAAAAATTGCTTTCGTTATGGGAGTGTCTATATGGCTTTTTTAAAAGTATCAGAAATGTGTTGGAAAGAAAGACAGTTCGCAGCGCATCATAGATTAAGTAAAAAAAAGGGTTGGGACTTTAGTGATAAAAATCCTTATTTTGAAAGATTTATTATAGTGCTAGGAAACCCAAAAATAAAAAATAAACAACAAATGAAAGAGGAGTTAAAAAAACATGGATACAAATAAATTTAAATCAGTAGCAGTAAGAAAACCCGATTATGATGTCTTACAAGGACTTTGTAATCAAAAGTTTAGATCACCTGCATCAATGATCTCAAAGTTAGTTAATGAATATGTAGGTTTTCAAGCAACCAAAAACAAAATGTCAATTAAACAATACAAGGAGGAAATTTTAGATGTACGAACCATGGAAAATAGAGCTTCAACAACTAAACTTAAAGTTACAAGAAACGGAAAAAGAAAACAAAAAACTAATGGAAGAAAATGACATGCTTAAAAAACAAAAAAAATTCTTACAAGAAAAGTGTAGGGAAATAAAATGATGACTGATAAAGATTGTATTGATCTTCATAATTACATTGATGATTTAAAGACTAATACAAGAGAGATTGAAGTTAATAACTTCATTACTCATCATGTGCATTCACACAAAAATGGCCATAATATTCTCATTGTAACTGGGGATGAGAAAAATTTAGATAATGTCGTAGTACAGAAGTTTAAATGTAGGTGGCCTAAGAACAGAAA
>Ga0210003_1004738_pt1 | contig 10655 bp, 11 predicted proteins | sample LantaG_FD_182804 | JGI IMG/M metagenome (GOLD analysis project Ga0210003, IMG submission 182804) | Deep subsurface microbial communities from Baltic Sea to uncover new lineages of life (NeLLi) - Landsort_02402 metaG (SPAdes) (version 2) | ecosystem: Environmental > Aquatic > Marine > Oceanic >...
GCCTCTCCTTGGATCCGGAGAAGAGGCCCTCTGCTGCCGCCTTTGCCGCGGAGGCGCGGTCTCTGGCGGAAGGGATAGAGAAGAGGAGGACGAAGTCTTAAAAGCAACTGTAAAAAAAAAAAAAAAGCAAAGAAAAGAACGCTAAGAATTACAAACGCAGACACACATCGCATTTTTCAGAGCTCGTCGTGAGCAGCAGCAGCAGGGGCATGAGGAGGAGGATCAGCAGGAGACGGCAGAGGAACAGCGGGAGACGGCAAAGGATGATCAGGAGCAGCTTCGGCAGCGGCCTCAGGCGGCACAGCAGCGGCAGCGACGTTCTCCGTCTCAGTCGCCTTCGTCTCCGTCGCGGAAACAGCACCTTCCTCCACCTTCTTTGCCGCCGCCGCCGCCGCTGCTGCTGCCGCTGCCCCTCTATTTCCGTCCACGAGCGCGCACGCTTCCGGGTGGAACAGCGTCACCACGTACGAGCACGTCCGCGGCTCTGCGATCAGCAGCCGCGGGACGGCGTCGACGTCTCTGGCGAGGGGGTGCGACGGGCAGACCAGCCGCAGCGTCGCCGAGCGCCGGACGGCGGCCGCCGCTGCCTGCTCTCCCCCCTCGCGCCCGCTCTCGCTCTCGCCGCCGCAGGGGTCGCCTCCCTCGTAGCGCTGCTCCACGAACGGGAACACCCTCGAATCTCGGTCGACAGCCTCCTCTCGCACGGGCGCCCCGCGGTAGAGCTCCGCCGAGGAGAGCCACCTGACCTCTCGTCGAGAAGGGGGAGGCGGGGCCCCCGGAGAGGAAGCGTTGGAAAAGGCACCGAGCGAGTTTGCGGCGGGCGCGTCCCGAGGGGACGTCGGCGGGTGGAACTGGCGGATGCCGCCACCGACGCAGACCTCGTAGAGCCACCAGCCGGCTGCGGAGACGAAGCAGCGCCCGTGGAGGGGAGAGGCGGCGGAGGCGGCGGAGGCAGCAGCCGGCGAAGAGAGAGGAGGCGAGGCGTTGTTGTTGCCGCCTCCTCCCACCTTTTCCTTTCCTTCTTCTTCCCCCTCCTCCTCGTCGTCGCCACCAAACCACCTCCCGAACCTCTTCTCCCCTCCGCCGCGGCCGCCGCAGGGCTTCGCCGCGTAGCACGCGCGCAGCAGCACGCCCTCCTTGATCGCCAGGGCCTCCGCCTCGAGCTGCGCCGCCTCGTGGGAGTTGGGAGGGAGGCGCGCCACGGCGGCCAGAATCGCCGACGCCGACGGCGACGACGGAGAAGAAGAAGGGAAGCCGCGCGGCAGCGGCGAGCAGACGCCGCACGAGAAGCGGCAGAAGCCCGGGCGGCGCCTCTTTGAACTCGCCGTCGCCGCGGAGCTGCTGCCGCTGCCGCTGCTGCTTTTGTCCCTGTCACTGCCGCTGCCGGAGGAAGAAGCAGAAGAGCCCCGATCGGAAGAAGGGTCCGAAGAGGCAGCAGCGGCAGCGGCAGCGTCCGGCGAGTCCGAGGGGAGGGCTCCGCCGTCGTCGCCGACCATATACCCGGGGTTGGCCTCGCACTCGCCCAGAGAGGCCCACCCCGCGCACTCCGGGTGGTAGTCGGCGCAGAGGCGTCCCGTCTCGTCCGGCCTGCGGCCCGGGAGGAGGGTCGGAGGGAGGAGGCGAGGGCGAGGAGGGCGGTCCTTGTCGTCGCTGCTGCTGCTGCTGCTGCTGCTGCTCGCGGCCTCGGCGCTGTTTGCCGCGCGGGAGAGCGCCGACGCGAAGAGGGAGAGGCCGTCTGCGAGGGCGGCGACGACCGGCGGGTCGGGCGGCGGCGCTGCCTCCTTCACCCCCGGCGGCATCGTCGCAGCAGAAGCAGCAGCAGCAGCAGCCGAAGAGGGAGAGGAAGGGGAGAAGAGGAGGCGAGAGCAAGAGAGCCTGGCCGCGAGGCGCTCCCTCGCGCTCGTCGGCTGCGGCGTTGCCGCCGCTTTCGTCTCCGCCGCAGCCCCTGCCGCCGCCGCTGGCGGCGGCCTCTCGACGCGCCGCCAGCGGCCGCCCTGCTGCTCGCGGACCAGCGCGGCGCCCTCCAGCGCGCTCCCGGGCGAGATCTGGGACCTTCCCTCGGCCACCGTCCCCTGCTCGCCCTCCCGCTCGCACCAGGCGCGGAGGCCCCTCCTCAGCCGCTGCCGGAGCTGCGCCGGCAGCAGGAAGACGGTCTCCGGCTGCTGCTGCTGCTGCTGCTGCAGCGGCAGAGAAGCAGCAGCAGCAGTAGCAGTGGCAGCAGCAGCGGCGGCGTTTGAAGCAGCAGCGACGCCGGGAGGAAGCGCAGGAGCCGCCGCCGCGACGGGGTGCTTCCTCTTCGCCTCGGCCCTGCCCTGCAGCGCGACCCAGCCCGCGCCGAGCTCCCAGCCCCGGGCCACGGCCGCGCGGCACGCGTCGCACCCGAGGGCCTCCGCGGCCTGCGAGGCGTCGCTCTCGTCCAGCTGCCACTCGTCCCCGGCCAGGGCCTCGTCGCGGGCCGCGATCCGGCGGGCGAGCGAGGAGGGCGAGAGCGGGCCGAGCAGGGACGAGGCGGGGAGGGAGGAGGGCGGGGAAGGGGGCGGGGGGAGCGGGCGCGAGGGGGACCTCGCCCCTGCTTCTTCTTCCCCGCCTCGTCCTCGCTGCTGCCGCTTCTCCGCCGCTCCCGCTCCCGCTCCCTCCCCCGCGATCTCCTCTCGTCCTTCTCCTTCCCCTCCTCCCAGGACCATGAAGGGCAGAGGAAGCTTGAACGGCGCCGTCTCCCACCTCCCGCGGGTCCAGGACGCCTCGTTCTCGTCGAAGGCGGAAGAGGGGGACGCCGAGGGGAGCAGAGACAGCAGGGCGAGGAGGAGGAGGTTGAGGAGGAGGAGGAGGGGGAAAGGAAGGGCGGAAGAGAAGAAGCGTCGGGTCGCCTTCATCGTGTTCTTGGCGAAATCTCGAGACGTTGCCTCTGAGCGAGAGGGTGCTTCACTCGCGAGCGGCCGCGGCAGCGGGCGGGATGCGGGGAGCAGGAGCCTTCTCCAGAGAGCCTCGCCCCTCCGAGCTCGAAGAAGCGGCGGCGGCGACCCCGCCTCCGGCGAGGAGCCCGAACGCGGCCTTCCCGGCGCCGCCCCCTGCTTTCGCGATGGCCCCGGCCTTGGAGGCGATGGCCGCGGCGGAGACGGCGAAGGCGCTGGAGAGTTTCGGATTCGATGGGGTTTTTGGTTTTGGTTGCGAAGGAAAAAAAGGGAGGCGTGTTGAGGAGGTTGGATCGGCCCCGATCGACCGTAAGTGAAAAAAAGAAAAAACGTTTTGCTCTCTCTCTTTCCTCTCTCTTCCTTTTTTTGATTTACCGAAGAACAGTGCCAGTGCTGTAGCCCATCAGCTGCCTTGTAGCAGCCGTTCTGTCTCAGAGAGAGAGAGAGAAAAGAGAGACGAGAGAAAGGAGAAGGGCAGCGGGAGCGAAGGACAAGAGGGCAAAAAAAAGAGGAGAATCGATTTGTGAAAGCTTTGATCGATTGCTCTCCCTCTTCCATTTTCTCTCTTCCATTTTCTCTCTTTCAGTGTCGTCTTCTGACTCGAGAACCAATCCAACTCGACCGAAATCCCTCGCTCGCCGACGCGCTCGAGGCTCTCTCTCTCACCATGGGCAAGAAATCCAAGCAAGCCGGCTCGACGGGCTCCGAGGGGCTCACCTACATGGAGCGCCGGGCCCTGGGACACGGCACGCGGAGCGAGCGTCTCGGGAAGGATTCGCTCTCAAACTTTTACGACTGCCGCCTGACGCTCATGCCGGCCATCGACCCCGTCGTCACCCCTGCGGGCTTCCTGTTCTCTCGCGAGGCCATCCTCAAGAACCTGCTCGAGCAGAAGAAGGCCGGCAAGAGGGCCCTGGTCGAGTGGGAGGCCGCGAGGGAGAAGAGGGCGGCGGCGCAGGAGGAGGCGAAGAGGAGGGCCGCCGAGGCCGAGGCGAGGGCCTTTGAGCGAACCGTCAACGCCGGCGGAGGAGGGCGGGGAGGAGCAGCTGCGGCAGCAGCGGGAGGAGCCGACGGCGGCGACGGCAGCCGATCCAGCAACCTCATCGTCGGCTCGTCGACGATCGCGTCCAACCGCGAGCTCGGCGCCACCGTCAAGGCCGCGTGGGGCACCTCGCGAGGGGCTGTAGCCGCCTCGGACGCGTCTGTGAGGGCGGCAGAGGAGCTCCGGCTGGCGAGGCAGGCAGAGGAAAGGCCCGACGCGAGCTCTCGGTGCCCCGCCGGCGGGGGCAAGCTGAGGCTGAAGGACCTGGTCCCCGTCATCTTCTACCGCCTGGGAGACAAGGGCGGAGGAGACGACGGCGGCGGGGAAGAAGATGAGGACGAGGAAGGAGGCGGAGAAAAGGCCGAGGCAGCGCGGGCGAGGCGGAGGGAGGCCGATGCCGCCGCCGCGCTCTCCGCCGCTGGCGGCACCGGCTACGCCTTTGATCCGATCACGCGCGACCCCCTGACCAACGCCACCCCCATCGTCGTGCTCCTCCCCTCGGGCGTCGCGATGAGTGAGGCGTCCTACAGGACGTGCGTGAAGCCGGACGGAACCTGGAAGGGGAGGAAGATCGAGAAGGTGATCAGGTTGCAGGGCGGCGGGACCGGGTTCGCCGCCCACGACGGCAGGGCCGCAGAGGCGGCGTCGCACTTTGCCCTGGGGGCCGGGAGCGGGAGGGCGGACGTGAGGGGGCAGCTGGCTGCTGGGGGGTCGCGCTTCGGGCTCAAGTTTGCAAACTGAGGTTTTGGTTTTTTGCTGGTCTTTTTCTTTGGTAATACAAACGAATGCTTTTCTTTTCTTCCTCTCCCTCTTCAAGTTCTTTTTCTCTCTCTCGTTTCTTTTTCGCGCAAGTCCCTCTCTCAATATCCTCCTCCTCCCGCCCTCTGCTGCTGCTGATACATCCCGGCGTGCTGCTGCTGCTCGCTCGCCGCTAGGGCCTCGATCGTCCTCAGGAAGGCCGAAGAGTTGAGGACGCCGGTCCCCCCCAGCAAGACCCGCGCGCCCGTAGCGCCCGCGGGGCCCTCGCCCCTCGCCGCCGCGGCGTTGATCTCGGCGACGGCCGCGGCCTCCTCGAAGGTCGTTCCCCCTACGACGAAGACCACGACGAGGCGGGGGAGGTGCTGCTGCTGCTGCTGCTGTGCGGCGGTGGGAGCAGCGCCAGGGGAGACGGAGAATCCGTTGCCGCCGCTGTTGCCGCCGTCGTTTCCGCCGCCGACGAAGGGGTAGTCCTGCTGGCTGAGCTTCCCCTTCAGCGCCGCCTCGACGGTCTGGACCAGCAGCGGCGTGTGCCTCGTGTAGACGTTGTCGACGCCCCGCAGGCTCGCCCTGGCAAGGGAGGCGAGGCGGGAGAGCGTGGAGCGGTCGCCAAAGAGGTCGCCGACGCGGGGGCGAGCGGCGGCGGAAGCGGCGGCGGCGGCGCCGCCGCCGCCGCCGGCCCTCAAAAGCGCAGGCACCGCGGAGAGCGCCCTCGGGCTCAGGCCCGCCACGGCGGCCGCCCTCCTCATCAGCTCGTCGATCTGAGGGCGGCCGTCTCTTTCGTGCCGCAAGGCAAAAAGGCAGAGCAGCCGGAGCTTGTCCTGCGGGGAGGGTCGCGGGTCCGGCAGCAGGCGGGCGACGGCGTCGAAGTGCGCCGCGACGAGCCCGGTCCCTCCTGTTGCCCCTCCTCCCGCTCCTCCTGCCCCGGCCACCGCGGCAGCAGCGACCCCTCCCACCCCCCCGCCACCGCAGGCGAGCTCCTGTTCCACCTCGGAGACCTCCATCAGCGCCCTCAACTCGACCAATCGAGACAGCTCCCCGACGACGGAGACGTGCCGCGCCGCGGCGGCCTGCGCCGCGCTCAGGTCGCCGTACGACTCGACGAAGCCCTGGAGGTCCGCGGCCGCGGCGGCTCCCCGCGAGGCCGCCGCAGCCCGCGCGGCGGCGTCAACCAGCTGGCGCACGCTGCCGCCCAGGTCGCCGAACGAGGCGCGCGCGTTCGCGGCGAAGAACGGGTCCGTCCTCGCGGACAGCACGACGTCCTCGGCGCCCGCGCTCACTCCCGGCGCGCCGGCCAGGCTCAGCCTGCCGCCGCTGAGGCCCACGAGCTCGTGGGCCATCGCCTGGTAGGACCACTGCGTGAGCAAGGGAGTGACGGGGTCGTCGCGCCGGTCGAGGACCAGGAGCAACGGTTGCTGCGACGGAGAGGAGGGGGAAGAATAGGAAGCAGAAGAGGAGGAGTCGCTGCCGCCGAAGTCGAACAGCGCCCGCTCGTCGTGCTCCGCCAACCTGTGCAGCGCCCCCGCGACGCGGGCCACGGCCTCCGAGCCGCGCGAGGCCCGGATCCGGAACCGCCTCCTGAGCGACAGCAGCACGGTAGAGAGGCCATCGACGGTGCGGGCAAGCGCGTCCCCGCCGAGGGCGTAGTCGCCGGCGCCCGGTGGTAGCAGCAGCAGGTGGTGCGGCTCCGAGGCCAAAGGGGAAGAGAACGGGGAATTCGACGCCAATGAGCCTCCTGCCGCTAGCGTCGCCACGGGAGGCGGCGCGGCGGGAGAGATCGCGAAGTGGTGCGGGTCGACGGGCTCGAAGTCGCCGAAGGCCTCCGAGACGCTAACGACGCGGCCGGTGCCGTTGCGGGCGTCGGCGTCGGCAAGGTCCTGGAGCGCCGCGTCGCCGAGTCGGTTGCAGAAGACGAGGCTGTAGGCGCCGAAGCGCGGGTCGCGGAGCTCGGCGCGGACGCGGGCGACGTTGTCGCGCGTGGGGCGGACGAAGTAGACCGCCTGTGAGGTGGAGTGGAGGCGTGAAAGAGCATGGTGAGGTTGAACGAAAAGGGAAGAAGAAAACGCAAGAAAACAACAACAACGATCGATCGATGGCCCCCTCGTCTCTTTCTTTAAAGACGGACGGTTTTTTCCTTCTCTTCTTTCCCTTCTCCATACCTTCAGGTGCGCCATCTTCTCCCCGCCGCGCTTCCAGTTCTCGATGGCCTCGGTGAGGTAGACCTCGGCGGCGAGCAGGTCGCTCTGCCCGGCCGCGGAGGCGACCGAGCGCGTCGTCGAGGCGTCCAGCACCAGCGTCTTCATGCCCTTGCTGTTTGCTGCTGCCGCTGCTCCGCTGCCGCTGCTGCTGCTTGAGAAAGAGCTCAGGGCGCGGTCGATGTAGGCGCGCATGATAGCGACGAGGTCCAGCGAGGTGGGCAGGCCCTGGGGGCCTCCCTTGCCGCCGGAAGAAGAAGAGGCCATGCTTTCCTTTTTTCTCCTTCTTCTCGAGCGAGGAGTTTCTGATGCTCTCGAGCATCAGAACTTTTTGTCGAGAGAGAAGGAACAGAAAAGAGAGACACGCAATTTCCGTCCCTCGCGCCAGTAAAAAGGTGAGCCCGCTCTAGAACCCTGCGCAGTCGCGGAGAGAGGGAGTCGAGGCATCTCTGTCCCGGGGAATCTGAGCCAGAAGCGAAGGCCTGGAGAGCACAGGCTGGGCCCGCGATTGAAGGGACCCATCGCGACTTGAGGGCGACGAACGCACCGCGACAGGCTCTTATTCCTCTGTCGAGCGGCTGGTGTTCCTTCGTCTTCTCTCTCCCCACTTACGCTCTCTCTTTCTCTCTGCCTTCCTCTTCTATTCACCCAGGCTCCCTCCACAAATATATCTTTGAAAGAAGAAAGAATGGGGACCGACGCAGCAGCAGCAGCGGCAGCCGCCCCCAACGGCAACAACAATGCCGCCGCCGCCCCGGCCAAGCGCTCGGGCTCGCACGGCGGCCTGGCCAGCTGCTCCGACGCGAGCCGCAACATGGGCAACCACCTCGCCTCGAGGCTGGTCCAGCTAGGCGTCGACACGGTCTTCGCGGTGCCGGGCGACTACAACCTGATCCTGCTCGACCAACTGATCAAGGTAAAAAGAGAGAGAAAAGTTTGACTTCTTACTTCTTACTCCTTTCTCTGTCTTCCAACCTTCCTCTTTCTTCTTTCTCTCCCTCCTCACGCTCTCGCTCCTCTTTCTTTATGAAAAAACCTCATTTCAAAACACAGGACGAGCGCCTCAAGGTGATCTATACCTGCAACGAGCTCAACGCGGGGTACGCCGCCGACGGCTATTCGCGCGCCCGCCGCGGCAAGGCCGCCTGCGTCGTCGCGACCTTCACCGTCGGCGGTCTTTCTCTTTTGAACGCCATCGCCGGGGCGGCCTCCGAGTCGCTTCCCGTCATCTGCGTCACGGGCGGGCCCAACAGCAACGACGGCGGCACCAACCGCGTCCTGCACCACACGATCGGCTCGTCCGAGTCGTTCAACCAGGAGATGGAGGCTTTTAAACCGTTCGTCTGCAAGGCGACGAGGATCTTTGCCTTGGAGGACGCGCACTGGCAGCTGGACGACTGCATCGCCGAGGCGCTGCGGCAGAGCAAGCCAGGTAAGTGTGAGAGGAAGAGAGAGAAGTTAGGTTGAGAGTACTTTTTTCATTCGGGGAAAAATCGGGGGGAAAAAGAGAAACCCGAAAAAAAACTCAAAACCTAAAAAAAACTCTTCTTCTTCAGTTTACATCAACATCGCCTGCAACATCGCCGGGCTCTCGCACCCGACCTTCGAGCGCGAACCCATCCCCTTTGTTCTCCCCGACAGACACACCAACCCCGACTCCTTGGAAGCCGCGGTCGAGACGGCCCTCGAGCTCCTGGGGAAAGCCGTCAAACCCGTTTTGGTGGGAGGCGTCAAGCTCCGGGCCGCGCACCGCCGCGAGGCCTTCGAGAGGCTCGCGGAACGGTCCGGGTTCGCGACTGCGATCATGCCAAATGCGAAGGGGATGGTCTCGGAGAAGCTGGAGAGGTTCATGGGGGTCTACTGGGGGCAGGTAAGGATAGAGAGTTTTTTATCATTCTTTCTCTTTTCTTTTCTCTCAGAATTTCTTCTTCTTCATCTTCTTCTTTTTCTTCCTCTTGTTCTTCTTCTTCTACTTCTTCTTCTTCTTCTCACCTCTCTTTGCTCCTTCGCTTCTCTTCTCTCTTTCTCCCTCTCTCTCTAACCTCTCTTCGTAAATCTCCAAATCCAAAAGGTCTCCTCCCCTTACTGCGCCGAGACGGTCGAGTCCTCCGACTGCTACGTCTTCGCCGGGCCCGTCACTAACGACTACACCTCCGTGGGGTATTCTTTATTACTTAAAACGGAGAAGATGATCGTGGTCGACGGGGATCGCGTGAGCGTGGCCGGGAAGCGGTTCTTCTCGTGCATCGCGATGGAGAGGTTTCTGGACGCGCTGGCCGAGAGGGTCGCGTTCAACGATGCGGCGTGGAAGGTATGCGAGAGACTTTTTTTTTACTTTTTTTTCTTATTTCTCACCGGCGTTTTCTTCTCTCTCTTCCAAAACTCGCCTTTTCTTACTCTCTTTTTCTCTTAATCGTCTTCTCCGATGACACATCTTCTCAATTCCCAACTCTTTTTCAGAACCACCAGCGCATGTTTGTGCCCGAGGGGCCCCTCCGCAAGCCCCCGGCCGACGAGCCCCTTATCACCAACGTGCTCTATCAAAAAATCCAAAACTTCATCGGCCCCGAATCCTTCGTCGTCGCCGAGACGGGCGACTCGTGGTTCAACTGCCTGAAGTTGAAGCTGCCCGAGGGCTGCGGCTACGAGTTCCAGATGCAGTACGGGTCGATCGGCTGGTCGGTCGGCGCGACGCTGGGAGCGGCCGCGGCGGCGGCGGGCTCCGCGGCGCCCGAGGCTCTGGCGGGAACGCCGCGCCGCAGGGTCTTAGCATCGATCGGGGACGGCTCCTTCCAAATGACGGCGCAGGACGTGTCGACAATGATGCGCTACCGGCTGAACCCGATCATCATCCTGGTGAACAACGCGGTACGAAGGTCTTTTTTCATTTTCTTTTTCGTCGTGTACCGAGTTTTTTCTTTTCCTTCGTCGTCGTTGACCTCGTCTCTTTTTCTTTCTTTCATTTTTTCTTTCACATTCTAACGTCTTCCTCTTTCTCTCCCTCTTTTTACCTGTCTTTTCAGGGATACACCATCGAGGTTGAGATCCACGACGGTGAGCACGATAGTTTTTTTGTGTTTGCTCGGGAAAAAGTGGACAGGGCGCAGGCGAACATTAGCATTTCTTCTTCTTCTTCTTTCCTTTCTCACGCTTTCCCTTCCTCTCTCGCGCTCTTCGAAAATCACCCAAGGCCCCTACAATGTCATCTCCAACTGGGACTATGTCGGTCTCATCAAATCGATGCACAACGCCCACGGGGGCAATGCCGTCGGCGGGGACCCGGACTCGCTGTTCGCGGTCCGCTGCCGCACCGAGAGCGAGTTCGACGCGGCGCTCGAGGAGGCCAAGGGGCGGGAGGACGCGCTCTGCTTCATCGAGGTGGTCGTGGACAAGGACGACTGTTCGAAGGAGCTGCTGGAGTGGGGGTCGAGGGTGGCCGCGGCCAACGGGAGGGCGCCGAACCCGCAGTAGCAGCAGTAGATTTTTTATGCTCTTGTTGAGGGAGAAAGCGAAATAGAAAAGCGGGAAAGAGAAGATAGTTTTTTTTTAAGAGAAAGAGAGCAGAGAAGAAGAAAGTCCGAAATTCAGACTTTATCTCTCTCTCGCGCGCATATATGTTGTTTTATCGAAGAAAGTGTTATTTAGACAAGTAGGACCCCCCACCTCCGTTGTGTTTTGAAAAAGAGAGAGGAAGTGGAGAGAGAGAGAGAGAGAGAGAGAGAGAGAGAGAGAGAGAGAGAGAGAGAGAGA
>Ga0210003_1004742_pt1 | contig 10648 bp, 11 predicted proteins | sample LantaG_FD_182804 | JGI IMG/M metagenome (GOLD analysis project Ga0210003, IMG submission 182804) | Deep subsurface microbial communities from Baltic Sea to uncover new lineages of life (NeLLi) - Landsort_02402 metaG (SPAdes) (version 2) | ecosystem: Environmental > Aquatic > Marine > Oceanic >...
CACTGCGGACCGGGCGACCGTTCTGGCAACCGCCGCGCTGGCGCTCAACGAGGTCGACCACGTTGTCCGCGCGGTGCGTGGTGACTGCGACCCCCAATCGGACCCCCGGGCCACTCTCGGAGCAAGCCCCGACGCGTGGGCCACGCCCCCTTCCACGCTCGACACCACCCTGGAGTTCGACGTCGCCAAGGGCTCGATCACTGCCCGCAGATGGTCTCGGCATCCCGACTGTCGGTGTTAGACGACAGGTCTCCCTGGTCGGGTTTCGGTTCCCTCGGCGGACAGTTACTGGAAGGATTTAGGGCTCTTCTGACAGACTCTTCTGGCATACCTGTGGGTGGTTTGAGCGCGCCGTCTGGGGCGCACGCCGTTCCCTGCATAGGTTTCTGAGCTGTCGAAGGCAAGAAACCGATGATCAGGAGAACGGCGGGCGTGATGTCAGCTTATGGCGGAGCCTGTTAGGCGTCGAGAAGACAGTGGTCGAGAAGACGGTGCTCGAGCGGGTCGAGTTCGGTGAGGACTCGGAGTTGCTGGTCCTGCACGTCCGGCCGATGAAGCGGGAGCGTGGCCGGTGCGGGATCTGTGGTCGTCGCAGCCCGGGTTATGACGCCGGGCCGGGCCGCGGCGGCCAACACCAGCAACGACGCGAGGGACGCCCCGACGACGCGGGGTAGCGGCCGTCGAGTCCCTCGGCGGATATCTGCCGGATCAGAATGCCGGTGAAAGCCCAGATGAGCACCAGCCCATAGGCGACATCGCGGTTACGCAGCATCGTGACCGCCCCGATCACCATCGCGACGATCACCATCGCGACGATCACCATCGCGACGACGACCATGGACGCGGCCTATGCCGAGTCGGTCAAACCAAAGCCGTTCCAGTTCAGGCTGACCAAGAGCACGGTGACGTTCGCGACGGTCACCACCGTCGTCCATCCGAAGTAGACACTGAACGGCACACCAGCGAACCACCGTTCGCGCACCGTGAGATTCGCCGCCCGCAAACTGTTGGTGCCCAGGATCAGGCACACCAGGATCACGGCGATCGGCACGGCCGAAAGTGGGATCAGCTGGTAGTGCCAGGCGAACACCCAAGCGGTGTTGGCGAGCGAGGACATTGAGAACAACAGGCCGACCCGGTTCAGCAGATCAGTGCGCTCACCTCCTGGCTGCGAGCCGCGAAACATCCCGAGTTGGTAGAGCACGTGCAGGCCCAGCAGTAGGTAGATCACACTTCAGATCGAGAACGTCACCACCACCAGCACCTTGATCGGCGTTCATCCAGTCGCTGCACTCATGCCATCTCCTGGCGACGTTCTCGCCGGGGTCGAAATTTCATCATCCGCCGACGGGCGCCGCCCGGCAACGATTGGCGACTATAGCCAGGCTGGACCAGTGCCCAATGAGAAAGCTCTCACCGCCGGCTTCCGGCACTTTCACGTCACGGCGAAATCCTTGATCAGGACGGCGGGGAAACCAATCCCGACGGCCACACCCTGAATGACGAGGAGCAGATCACCATGGAACGCCATAACGCGCGTAAATTGCCGCGAAAATTACTGGGTGCGGCAGGAGCCATTGCGCTCGCGGTCACCGTGGTCTCGTGTTCACCGCAGTCGACCACGACGGAGGAGCAGCGGCAGTCAACCCGATCCGGAGAGCAAGAGCGGCTCAACACCGTTGCAGGCCAACCGTTGACCATCACCCCGACCCAGTTGCTGGCGGCAACCGGTGGCCTCACGCCTGTCGCCTTCGAGCACCCTGAAAACGGGCAGATCAGCTACGGCAGTGACGGCAGTGTCGTGTACACGCCGAATGAGGGTTTCATCGGCACCGAGAAGCTGAAGATGACGACCACCGATGCGGTGCAGGTGTATGCCAATCCCGCCCCGCCGATGGCGGTCGTCGGCGGCGTGCCGGTGCAAAGCAGTGGGGCCGGATCGGCAATTGCGGCCGTGCCCGGCAACCCGAACCAGATCTACGGTTTGACCGACCGCGGGCCCAACGTCGACGGCCGTACCGATAACGAGAAGGTGCTACCGGTCACCGACTACTCCCCTCAGATCGTCAAGTACACCCTTGCCGACGGCATAGCCCATGAAGAGCAGGCCATCGTCCTCAAGGATCCCCACGGCCATCCGCTCAACGGGCTGGTCGTCGATGTCGGCGACACCGGCGGGGAGACCATGATCGATATCCACGGCAACCCCATGCCCAACTCCGACCGGGGTCTGGACAGCGAGGGCCTGGTGGCGCTCAAGGACGGCACGTTCTGGGTTGCCGACGAATACGGGCCATTCGTCATTCATTTCGACGCCAACGGCCGGGAGATCGAACGGCTTTCGCCCTATGACGGCACGCTGCCCGGCGAGCTGGCGATGCGCGACCCCAACCGGGGCATGGAAGGCCTGACTATTACTCCCGACGGTTCGACACTGGTCGGCGTCATGCAGTCGGCACTCGCCACCCCCGGGATCGACGGCCGGCCCAGAGGAGTGCCTCTGACCCGTATCGTCACGATCGATCTAGAAACCGGGGACGCCAGGACGTTTCTGTTGCCATTGGCCGATCCGCAGAACAGCAAGGTGCTGGTCTCCGAGATCACCGCGCTCAGCGACACCGAGTTTCTGATCGCTGAGCGTGACACCGCGCTGGCGCCCGACGGCAACAAGAAGATCTACGTCGCCGACATCGCGCAGGCGACCGACGTCGGTCCTACGTCAACTGTCCCGGGCGCCAGGTACGACGCGGCTGCGGGCGGTCTGTTGGTCGACGGCAGGCCGATCGAGGCGTTCACGGGTGTGACCAGTGATGCCGCCGCGGTCGAGAAGCTGCGGGCCGCCGGTATTGAGGTCGCAGCCAAGACGCTCAAACTGGACCTTGGTGGTCTGCTGACCGAACTCAACCCCAACGGCGAGTTCTTCGGACATGACAAGGTCGAGGGCGTCGTCACACCTGACGGCGGACGGACCCTGATCATCTCCAACGACAGCGACTACGGTCTGGTCGGCATCGATTCCGACGCGGCACCGTTCCCGTTGACGCCGAAGACATTGGCCAACGGTGCGCAGGATTCCGGCGCCTTCCTGGTAGTGGACACGGCGAGGCTGCCGGCCGTCACGCAGACCGCGACGTTTTCCATCGACGTGGGCCGAGCGTTTTAAGGACCCTCACACGATCCCGGCGCCCGTCACCGCACCGCGAGTTGGCGGGCGCCGAGTTGTTGCCACCCACGTACCCGAGGGACCCGGGGCCCCGCCCAGTTTGAGGTGAAATCTCTCATCTGAGCCTCATGAGCACTTCGTTCACCGTGACCAGGCTCGACCCATGGCGACTACTTCTTTAACACTGTTACTCGGGCCGCATGCTAAGGGCGTACTGACCGCGGCGATCGGTGAATGTGGGGCCGACGTGGACGATCTGCAGCTGGCGGATATCCGCGTACAGCCCAGCGGCGCAGTGCGTGCCAGATACACCGCCGACGTCCGCCGCTCGGACGGCAGCCGCACCCGCGAAGCGCTGGTGGCCGCTACCGGCGACCACGTCCCAGCAGGTGCGACCGTGGTGGCCGGAGAACACCTCGGCGAACCCGTAGAAGTGGGAGTCTGGCGCTTCGCGCAGGATCCTGCGCTGCCGGCGCTGCGGCTCGTGGAGGACCCGCCGCAGCTCGCCAACCTGTTTTCCGCCCACGGCCTGACCCTGAGGGATCGGCCGACGATTGTCGTACGGGCCTACCGCCCCGCTCAACGTGCGGTCCTGGAGGTCAGCGACGGTCGAACGCGGTGGTTCGTCAAGGTGGTGCGGCCAACAGCAGTTACCGGACTGCGTGTACGCCACGATCTCCTAGCTGCACGACTGCCCGTGCCGCCCGTTCTCGCCGAAACATCCGACGGCATCGTCGTCCTGCCCGAGGCGCCCGGTACGTTGTTGCGCGACCGACTGACCTGTGACTCGGCATCAGCGGCCACCGGGCCACCCCCGCCTGCCGATTTGGAGAAACTGCTCGACGCTCTGCCCGACGAGCTGTTGGGTCTGCCTTTGCACCCCTCAACCCTGCAGCGGGTGCATGACAGCGCCCAGGTGCTGCGGATCTGCGCGCAGTCCGATCCCCGGGTATCCCCAACGCCGGCAACCGAACTTGCGGGCGAGGCAGCCCGACTGGCCGACCGGGTGCTGTCGGCAGCGCCCGCGTCGTCGGAGCCACAGGTGCCGGTGCACGGCGACCTCTACCACAATCAATTGCTCACCGACGAAACGCAATTCACCGGCCTGCTGGACATCGATACGGCCGGCCCCGGCGAACGTGCCGACGACTGGGCGACGCTGCTCGGCTACCTGTCGGTGCTGGGGATGTCCCACACTCCGTCGCGGAGGTACTGCCACGAAGTGCTCGCCTACGCTGAACGCCGCGTCGACCCGCGTGATCTGCACCGCCGCACCGCCGCGGTCGTGTTGGGCCTGGCAACCGCACCCTTCCGGGCCCGACTGGCCGACTGGCCCAGATACGCCGCGGACCGCCTGGCGCTGGCCCACGAGTGGCTGTAGGGCATGAGAGAGCGCTCATCTTTTGCTCACGACGCTCTCACGCCTGACCGGAACCCTAGAGGGGAAGGACGGGACAACCGGCCCGACCACACCCCCGAAGTTAAGGAGAAAATCATGGAGAACCTCGCTACCTGGAAAGTCATTACCGCCGGCGTAGCCCTCAGCGGACTCGGACTGCTCGGGGCCGGCGCCGCCGGCGCCACTGGCGATGACATGATGGCCTCGGAAAGCACGCACACCGTGATCGCAATGGACGACAGCCCCTGGGACGACACCTCCTGGGACTGAGAGGACCCCGTCGACGGCCGGCGCCCGCCACCCGCGGTAGCCGGCGCCGGTCCGTCCTCTTGGAGGCCAAGGAATTTCGTCGATGTACCGTCACCGTAGGAGGCACTGTCGATGGTTACCGATTACGACGAAGGCGACACCGCCGAACTCTACCGGCGCGCCAAGAACACCCTGCCGATCTATCAAGTCGACACATACTCGCTGATGCAGCGCACCGGCGACGTTTCGGGGTGCAGGGTCCTCGATGTCGCTTGCGGTGAAGGACATTTCACCCGCCTGCTGCGCTCGGCCGGCGCCGCGCAGGCGGTTGGACTCGATGTCTCCGAGGAGATGATCCGGCTGGCTCGTCGACAGGAGGCCGCCGAACCGCTGGGCATCGAGTACATGGTCGGCGATGCCCGCACGGTGGCCGACCCTCCGCAGGACTTCGATATCGCCGTGGCCGCCTTTCTGCTGGTTTACGCGCGCAGTCGCGATGAGCTCGCGGCGATGTGCCAAGGACTGGCGAGCCGGGTGCGACAGGGCGGACGGTTCGTCACCATCACCGTCAATCCCGCTGTTTACCACTTCGATCCGACCCCCGACTATCGCAAGTACGGGTTCGACATGCGTCTGGCCGACCACGCCTACGACGGTGCGCCGATCAACTTCTCGGTGCTGCTACCCGATGCCACTCTGGAGATCGAGAACTACTACCTTCCGGTCCAGACCTACCGCGAGGAATTGCAGTCGGCGGGATTCACCGACGTCCGCGTGTACGGTCTGGCACTGCCGCCGGGAGCCGAAGCCGATCACGAGCCGGGATTTTGGGACGAGCTTCTGGCCCGCCCGGTATTCGTACTCTTCGACTGCGTCAAAGGCTGACCGGCGGCCTCGTCTTACACATCGGTGTCTGTGGTGATTGTCGGTCACGGAATCTCATCGAGGCGATAGCCCATCCGGCGCAGGGTCACGAACCGCTCGGCGCCGAGTTTGCGGCGCAGGTAGCGCACATACACATCAACGACGTTGGAGCCGGGGTCGAAGTCGTAGCCCCAGACATGGCTGAGCAACTGCTCTCGGGACAGCACCTGGCCGGGGTGGCGCAGAAACGTTTCGGCTAGAGCGAATTCGCGAGCCGACAGGTCGACGGTGTGCCCGTCGACCTGCGCCTGTCGGGTGCGTAGATCCAATTGCAGCCCGCCGCAGGACAATACCGTCGGCTCCGCGGCGCGCTGGGTTTGCAGTCGCCGCCGCACACGCGCCAACAACTCCTCGAAACGGAACGGTTTGGGCATATAGTCGTCGGCGCCACCCTCCAGCCCGGCGACAGTGTCCTGCACGCTGTCGCGGGCAGTCAGCACGATCACCGGAATCGGATTTTGATCGGTGCGCAGCTGGCGCAGCACATCGAACCCGTCCATCTCGGGTAGGCCGATGTCAAGTACCAACAGATCGAATCCGCCGGTGGTTGCGTACTCGTAGGCTGATCGCCCGTCCGCCACGACAGTCACGGCGAAACCGTTGGCGGACAAACCTTTGTCGATGAAGCTGGAAATACGCGGTTCGTCTTCGGCGAGCAGAATCCGGGCCATCATGCTCCTCTGATGGGGATGACGACAGTGAAGGTGGCCCCACGTCCGGGGACGCTGTCAAGCTGGATTCTACCGCCGTGTGCCACCGCGATCGCCTGCACGATCGCCAGGCCGAGGCCGGCACCGTCTGATCGCTTTCCACCGGCTCTGCCGCGCGAAAAGCGTTCGAAGATTCGGGTTTGATCGGCAGCGTCGATCCCCGGCCCGCTGTCGGAGACCCAGAACTTCAACTGGCCGTTCTCCCGCGCGGAACCCACGCCGATCCGGTCACCGTCGTGGGTGTAGCGACATGCGTTGTCGGCCAACGCGAGCAGGGCCTGCGTGATGCGCTGCGCATCCAAGACGGCAGTCCCATCGTCGACTGACTGCAGAGTGAATTCGCGATTGCCGAGAGCGGCGAGCTTCTCGAAGACGTCCCGGGTCAGTGCGCCGATGTCGACCGTCCTTAGATGCAGGAACGGCAGCTGTTCCGCGCGCGCCAGAAGCAACAAATCGGACACCATCCGATTCATCCGCTCGAGTTCGTCATCCACCAGCGCGACTGTCGATCTCACATCGTCAGGGTCGGCTGGGTCGAGTACCTCGAGGTGACCCCGCACGATGGTGATCGGTGTTCGTAGTTCGTGCCCGGCGTCATCAGTGAAGTGGCGCTGCGCTGACACCGCCGCTTCCACCCGGTCGAGCATCCCGTTGACCGTCTGCACGAGATCGCCCAACTCGTCGCCCTCCCCGCCGCGGGCGGGGATACGTCTGGACAAATCGGTCTCGGTGATGTTGCGCGCAGTCTCGGCGACATCGCGCAGTGGTCTCAGAATGCGGCCGGCAATCAGCCATGCCGCTACCGCGGCGACCACGATGGTCGCGGCGCCGACCGCAAGCATCAGTCTTGCCACCGCATTTGCTTTCGCGCGTTCACGGTCGCCGAAGAAGGCGGAGACGATCACACCGCGGCCGGGGTCCTCGTTCAGCGTCACCGGCATGGCCAGGTAGCGAATCTCGCCAACTCGGGGATACCGAAAAAGACCTGCGGCCGGCTCGGTGATCGAAGCGACCCGCTCGGTGAAGGCCGGATCACCGGCGAGCACGTCGGGGGTACCCGGTTGCTGCGGACTCTTGGTCAGATACGAGCCGTCGACGTAACCGAGGAACACCTCGTTGGGCCGGGCAATGTTGTAGGCCATCGCCTCCCGGATAAGCTCTTCCACCCCGGTGAACGGTTCACCTGTGCCGGGGTCAATGCCAGGGCCCACGAGCTCAGCGAACTCCTGCACCTCTACCCGCAATGCCTCGTCCATGCGCGTGTCGATAGCCGATACCAAAAGGCGCCACGTTGCAAAGGTCGCGACCGCGAGGGCGACAATCAAGAACAACAGCATCCAGCCGATGATCCGGGTGCGGGCGGCCGACGGCAGAATCCGCCGCAACTTCGACCGTTGGACGGCCTCGGTGGGTAACATCGTCGCCTCCCGGATTGACACCGATCGGATATGTCGTCGGTCCGCGTCGTGGCGAATGTCATCATCGCAGTTCGACGGGTCGTTTGTGGTCATGATTGTGTAGGCAAGATTGTGTAGGCAAGCAAAGCCTTCGCGGTCCAGTTACAGGTGCTTCGACCCGGCCGTTAGCGCAGTTGACGTCACACATGATGTCGGGGACGGCCTGCAACCGTCGGGACTGTCGCCTGTTCACTGCCGTGTGCAGCAAGGCGAGTTCATCGACGAGTGCATTCATGATCGCATCGACATCAGGCACCAAGTCAGGATCGGCCACCATTCCAACGTTTAGCTTGCCGCGAGAGCCCAGCACCGTGATGTTGAGCCCTTGCCCGTCGGCGATCGTCGACATCGGATAGACGGCGTGCAGGCGGGAGCCGCCCATGTACATGTCCACCGTGGAACCGGGCACGTTGGAGACGAACAGATTCAACGGCGAAATACGCTCGAGCAGCCGCAGTCGGTTGGCCAACCGGCAGGCCTGATCGGCCAGGGCCGGCATCGAGAACTGGGCGATATCGTTGAACAGATCGGTTGGCATTGCGCTGAACTGGTCCTTAGCCGCCTCCATGGCCTCGTGCATGGCACGGAGCCGCTCGCCGGGGTCGGATAGGTGCGTCGGTAGCGGCGCGATGACCTTAGACAAGCGATTTCCTTCGGTCGCCTTCTGATCCTCGGCGCGGATGGACACCGGCACGGCGGCCAGAAGCGGACCGGCGGGAAGCGCGTGGTGATCGCGCAGCCAGGTGCGCAGCGCGCCGGCGCACAACGCCATCACAACATCGTTGACGGTCACCCCGGCGGAGTTCTTGATCTGCTTCACCTTTGCCAGCGGCAGGTTACCGAAGGCACACCGCCGGCGCGGACCGAGCATCTTGTTGAACGGCGTGTGCGGCGCAATCAGAGGCGGAGCCGATACCGCACCGCGGCCCCGGCCCGGAACGAGCCGGTCGACCACAGGTAGCCGCGGGCGCCCCGAGCTGTTGGCCAGGGCCGGCAGTGAACGCATCAGCTCAGCGGAAACCCGCGCAAGCCGAAAGGGGTGGCGTGCCGCTGACACGGCGCTGCGGGCCAGTAACTTCACCCCGCGGTCTCCTGCGAGTCCGTGGATCAGATACATCTCCCACAACGGGCGTCTGCGGTCCAGCGGTCGCTCGTGCAAGCGGGCCGCCAGAGTGGCCAACTGGTGGTCGTCACCGGGCGCGGGCAACGCCAGTTCGCGGACGTGGAACTCGATGTCAAAGTGTGGGTCCTCGATCCAGTACGGCTGATCCAACCCGAATGGCACTTCGGCCAGACGCCGACGAAACGGCGGAGCCAAATGTAGCCGCGACTCGATGAGTTCGGTGAGGCGCAGCAGATTGAGAGCGGGGTCGCGGGCCGGCGGATCCAGCACGGCCATGCAGCCGAGGTGGCTGCGTACCGTAGGTGAGTCCAGGGCCAGAAACGTTGCATCCAAACCGGTCAGCTGTCGCATCGCCAGCTCCTCTGCTCATCGAATGCTGCGTGGTTAGTTGTCGCCGTGTCGATGTCAACTGCGCGGCATCTCATAGTTCACGCTCCGATTCCCAAACTGTTTGCGCTCGTGGAGATGTCACGGCGACAGATGGCGAATGGCTCGGTGCCGTCAGTGTGCATCGCGCGTCGGATGGCGTGGTTGATCACGTCGGGCACCTCGCGCGGCAGCATGTGCCCGGCGCGGGGGATGTGCACGTGTGCGGCGGCGGGGATGGCGCTGGCAAGCCGGTGTGAGTGCGATGCCGGCGTAAGCGGGTCGGTGCCTCCACTGACGATGACGGTATTGGCGCGAATGCCGCCCAGCGTCCTGTACTGGTCATAGCTACGCAGCGTGGGCAAGAAGCCGGCCGCGGTCGGCATCGGCGTGCTGGCCGCCGCGGCAGCGAGGGTGGCCAACATGGCTCGCTGCGCAGGCCAGATCTTGCTCAGCGTCGAGCACACCGTCCCGGCCAACACATTAAGGGCTTGCTCGGGTAGGCGATCGACAAGCGTGAGCAGCGCGCCGCCGCCGGGGGCAACCAATAGCCGGCCGAGGCCTCGTTGCGTGAGTTTGCCTGCTGCGGTGGAAGCCAAGACCAGGCCCCGCGGATCGACTGGACGCGCGGCGCCGGGGCGACCGAGGTAGGCCAGTGCGGCCATTCCACCCATCGAATGGCCGACAAGGGTCAAGTGGCCGCCGACATTGAGAGCGGTGAAGACGTCGGCGAGGTCGCTGGCTAGCTGCTCGATACGGTAGGTGTGGGCGGGGGCAGCGCCGGATTCGCCGTGGCCGCGTTGGTCGTAGGTGATGACGCGGATGCTGTTGCCGTAGGTCCGCAGCAAGTAGTCGACTTGGCCCGACCACACTGTGTCGCTGACACATAACCCATGCAGCAAGACGACCGTGTGGCTTGCCGATCTGGGGCCGTAATCGCGCACGGCGAGCTGGATCCCATCGCTGGCCGTCACAGCCGCGCGGGTGTGCGGATTCTTCGGTTGGACGGTCCGCATTGAGAGGTTCACGACTCAACTCCTTTTCGGTTCAGTGGCATCCAGAGTCGTGGGCGTGGATGAGAGCAACCAGGCCTGGTTGATTAAAGAGCTCTCATCCGATGACGATTCGCCGAAACCGCAGGCAATCACCGCCACCTGCAAGCCATCCGGAGCCCTGACGTTCCTTGGGTGAATTGTGAAAATTCGCTCATTCGTCGCTCATCGCTATTCCATTGCTGATCCAGATGCTCGTTGGTAT
>Ga0210003_1004743_pt1 | contig 10647 bp, 9 predicted proteins | sample LantaG_FD_182804 | JGI IMG/M metagenome (GOLD analysis project Ga0210003, IMG submission 182804) | Deep subsurface microbial communities from Baltic Sea to uncover new lineages of life (NeLLi) - Landsort_02402 metaG (SPAdes) (version 2) | ecosystem: Environmental > Aquatic > Marine > Oceanic >...
GGGGGGGGGGTGGGGGGGGGGGGGGGGGGGGGGGGGGGGGGGGGGGGGGGGGGGGGGGGGGAGTAGGAGGAGTGGAGAGAGATAGAGAGGAAGTGAGGATGAGAAGAGAGTCGAGCGAGCGAAAGAGTCGGGTTTTTTCTTTTTCTCTTCTACTTTCTTTCTTCTCTTTCTCTCTCTCGCATCGAATAAAAAGAAAGAAACCAACTCCCAACCCTCTCTCTATCTCCCTCACCGTATCGCAGCGCCAGGTCCTCCGTCAGCTGCCCCAGCACCAGCGCCAGCGGGATCAGCGACGTGAAGTTGAACGCAAACACGGGAACGGAGCCCCAGTTGAACAGGTCCGCGGCCCAGCCCAGGGGCACGCAGACCAGCAGCAGGTTGAACCAGGAGCTGGTGAGCATGTCCGAGAGGGCCTGGACGTCGTTGAGGGGGGCGACGAGGCCCGGAGGGGCCGCAGACCCGGAGACGGAGGCCCCTCCTCCCGCCGAGGTCGCCAGCCCCGAGGCGGAGCCGCGAGCAGTTCCCCCTCCTCCCCCTCCCCCTCCGCCGCCGAGCAGCGAGCCCGTCCTCCTCCTCTCTAACCGCGGGGACAGGTAGCCTGACGCGGCCCTGAGGGTCTCCCGGATGGCCGCGGCGGTCTGCTGCGTTTGGGTGAAAAGAAAGTTGGAAGAGAGGTTTGAAAGAAGAAGGAGAAGACGAGGAGGTTTTGTGAGATCGACGAAGAAAAAGTTTTGAGATGGCAGTCCTCTCTTCCTCTCTCTCTCTCTCTTCCTCTTCCTCTCTTACCGGCGCGAGCAGGGGCGCCGTCACGCCGCCTCCGTCACCGCTAACGCCGCCTCCTCCTCCGACCTCCGCGTCCAGGCTCGTGGAAGGCAGGGGCGGAGGCGGCAGGACGAAGTCCTCGCCCGTGCGGCGGGAGATCGAGCGCCGCTGGACCTGCCTGAACGCCGCCCGTGCCCGGAGCAAGCCCTCGCGCATCGCGTCGCCGCTGGGCGTGGCGGCCCCCGTGCTCGACCTCGCTCGCTCCGCCGAGGGCTCGGGTGGGTCGTCGGGCAACGCGCCAGGCATGATTCTTTCTTGCGAGGGAAGTCGGAGAAAAGAAGAGAGAGACAGAGCGAGAGAATGAGAGAGAGGAGAGGGAAGCGAATGGAGGACAAGAGTGAGGGGGGGACATGAAGAGTTTTTTCTCTTTCTCTTTCTCTTTCCCTTTCTCTTTCTCTTTCTCTTGCAGACCTTCTCTTTTCTCTTTCGCGAGAGAAAAAAACGATGTCTTTTTTCGGTCAATCTTTTCTCGAGGGAAAAAAAGTGAAAGAAGTTCCTTCTTTTTTCCTTCTCGACCCCGACCCCCTCTTATTCTTCCCATTTTTTCAAGTTCTATCAAAATAAAACGCCATCATCCTCACACACAGAGAAACACAAGACAAAATTAATATCTCTCAATCTCAATTGGCGAACCGGAAGTTCATCACGTCGGCGTCTGCGACGACGTACTCTTTCCCTTCCAGCCTCACCTTCCCTGCCTCTTTCGCCTTGGCCATCCCCCCGCATTTCACGAAGTCGTCGAATGCCACCGTCTCCGCTCTGATAAACCCTTTTTCGAAGTCGGTGTGGATCACGCCCGCCGCCTGAGGGGCCGTAGCACCAACCCTGACTGTCCAGGCCCGGGTCTCCTTCTCTCCGGTCGTGTAATAAGTTTGCAGACCCAGCTGGCTGTAGGTCGCTTTAATTAAAGCAGCGAGCCCCCCGGCGCCGGACTCGACCCCCAGCGACTGCAGGTACTCGCTGGCCTCTTCCGGTTCGAGCTCGCGGAGCTCGGCCTCGACCTGCGCCGAGACCACGACGACGCTCGAGTTCTGCGCCTCGGCGAGCTTGCGCACCGCCGCGACGGCTTGGGAGCTCGCGCCGGCGTCTGCCAAGTCCGTCTCCGCGACGTTGGCGGCGTAGATCATCGGCTTGGCAGTCAGCAGCTGCAGGGCCCTGATGTTGAAGACCACGCCCTCATCATCAGAATCGAACGGAAAGACGCTGCGCGCCGCTTTGCCTTCCTCCAAGGCAGCAGCAATCCTTTTCAGGGCGGTGACCTCGAGCTCTGCGACGGCGAGCTCTTCTTTGGTCCTCGCCCTCCCTCCCTTGGCGATGCGCTCCAGCCTCTTCTCAACCTGGGCGTAGTCCGCAAGCGCGAGCTCGAAGTTGATCACTGCGGCGTCCTCCGAAGGGTCGACCTTGCCCGACACGTGGATGACGTTTTCGTCCTCGAAGCAGCGGACGACGTGGACGACGGCGTCGCATTCCCTGATATTCGCCAAAAACTGGTTCCCTAAACCTTCACCTTTGCTGGCACCTTTCACGAGACCTGCGATGTCAACAAATTCCACGGAAGTGGGGACGATGGCCTGCGACTTGGAGATTTCCGAAAGCATAGAAAGTCTCTCGTCGGGCACGGCGACGACGCCGACGTTGGGCTCGATCGTGCAGAAGGGGAAGTTGGCGGCCTGGGCCTTGCCGTTCTCGCAGATGGCGTTGAAGAGCGTCGACTTGCCAACGTTGGGCAGGCCAACGATTCCCGTCTTGAGGCCGCGGGCGAGGACGGAGAGGCGACGGGTTGGGGAGGTGGTGAGGTGGAAGGCGCCGCCGCCGAGGCGAAGTTGCGAAAGAGGTTGAAGAGGTTGGAACAAACCACGGCGGCCGACACCGACGCCGACGGCTGCATTCGAGTGCGAAGGAGCGCAGGTCGAGGGCGCTGTCGCGGCCATCGCCACGCCTCTCCTCGAGCAAGAGACGATGCCTGCCGTTGCCCTGGCGCTGGAGGCGAGCCTGGAGCGCATAGTAGGGAGTGGAATTGGGAGGGGAGGCGAAGAGAGACGATGGAGAAGAGAAATTTTCGACGAAGAAGTGAATTTGAGCTCACTTTTCAAACTTTTTTTTTCATTCGCAGAGAATTCCTCTGCCTGTCGGCACCACCCATCGACAGCTCTTTCTCTCCTTCCCTTGCCTGAGGCGTGTATTCATTGATCTGATGACGACGCAGCAGCAGCGGGAGAGGCTGGACCTGCCGGAAGAGTCCGCCGTCGGTGCGTTTCGAATCGATGTCGTTTCGACAGCATCGCTTTCTTTTTTTCTTTTTAGCATCGAATTCGCGAGCTAGCGGCCTCATTCTGACTGTTCACGGTGTCAAATTACTTGGAGCAAAGAGCTAAGAGTGTCTTCTAGGCTGTTATGTGGATGGAACTGCAAAATATGTAGATGATGCGGAGAAAAAATAAGTCGGAAGTTGATTGGACATTTCGCTTTTTCGCTCGCTCGTTCCTTCTTCTCTTCGTCGCTAACCTCGACCTCCTCTTTCTCTCTCCTTTCACTCACTCACCCAACACAAACAGAGCGCCTCCTTGCCGTCGCGCTCACTCCCGAAAAGAAAAAGAAAACGTCTAGCACCGCTCTGTTAAAGACGGCCCCTCCTCCCCCTTCGCCCCTCGCTGCCCGCCTCGCGGCCTTCCTGCCGGAACTCGCCGCGGCCAACGCCGCGCTCGCCGCTGCTCCACCGGGTTCCGACTTCGACATCGAGTCCGTGAGGGAAGGGGAGGCGCACGTCGAGATGGAGGTGGCCTGCGGCGTGATCGACCTGAAGGACGAGGGGGCCGTGAGGGCTGCCGAGGCGGCTGTGGCGCGAGGTGGAGGAGCGGGAGGAGGAGGAGTAGAAGGAGGAGAAGGTGAAGGTGGAGTTGTTGACGCTGCCGCCCTCGCTGCAGCTGTCGCCGCCGCGGCCGAGGCGAGCAGTAGCAGTGACGATGACAGCAGTAGCGAGGAAGATGAGGAGAGCGAAGGAGGAGGAGAAGAAGCGGAAGGCGGAAAGGAAGGAGCGAAGGCAGGAACGAAGAAGAACAGAAAGAGCGGCCGCAAGCGCCGGCTCGCGCCTGGCATCCAAGAGCTCTGATTTCGTTTTCTTTTCAACTCTTTTTTTTTTTAGTTTACAAATTGCAAGATAACAAACAAATGAATGCTTCTAAATTTAAGAGCCGAGAGCGGCGGCGAGCGCGGCGTCGGCGGAGGCGGCAGCAGCGCTGGCTTCCACTTTCTCTTTGGCGCCCGTGGCTTTCGCCGCTGCGTCCCGAGCCCTCTTCACCGCCGCCCTCGCCGCGCTCGCGGCCCTCTCTTCGAGCAGGGACGAGCGCAGAGAAGAGTCCCCGGCTATGGCGCCGATGAGGGCGCAGGAGCTTACGATCGAGGTCGGAGATAGAGAAGAGGAAGAAGAAGAGGAAGGCAACAAGAGGAGGTCGAGTGTCTCGGCGAGCGCGCTCGTTGCTCCTCCTCCTCCTCCTCCTCCTCCTCCTCCTCCCGTTCTCCGCCGCAGCGCCTGCAGAACCAGCTCCGCCCCCATCCCCGCAGGAGCAGCGCAGCCTCCTCCGCCTCGAGCGTACGCTGCGAAGAGCAAGGGGACGGCCTCGAGGAGTTTCTCGGGATGAGGGGAAGGAGAATCGGAAGGGAGAGGGGCGACGACGGAACAGAGCGCCGCGAGCGCGCCAGCGGCGGCTCGGCCTCTCCTTCCCTCCGCCTCCTGTTCTTCGTCGTCTTCTTCTCCTCCTGTCTCCTTCTTCGTCGTCACCCCGGCGGCCTCGAGCAAGCCGTCCGACAGCAGCTCCACGGCGGCTCCGACCCCGTTGCCGGAAGAGACGCGGAGGGCCCTCGTCGCGGCGGCGACGACGCGAGAATGCCGCTGCCACGGAAGAAGAGGAAGAGGAGAAGAGGGAGCCTGTTTCGTCGCCTCCTTCCTCTTTTCCTTCGAGGAGCTCTCGACCACCTCGACGCGCTCCCCCGCGCCGGAGAGCAGGAAGAGCAGGGCAGAGGCCCAGGCGCGGGCGTCTTCGGGGGAGATCCCGCTTTTGGCTTCGGTTCTGGTTTGAGGTCCGTCGTCGTCGTCGTCGTCGTCGCTTTCGTCGTTCGCAGCAGAAGCAGCGGAAGCAACCGCGCGCGCCACCGCCGACAGCGCCCTCTCTGCAAACTCCAACGGGTACGGCGACGAGGGAGACGCCGCGGCGCAGACCAGAGCCCGCAGCAGCGGGGCCGGGGCCAGGCACGGGAGGTGCTCCAGCGCGTCGGCAAAAAGGAAAGAGCAGCGGCCGCGGCTAGACGACGACCACGACTGCGACGACGACGACGACGACGACGACGACGACGCAAGGCGCGAGAGCGCGCCAGGGGCAGCCTTCGTCGCCCCCGGAGCTGGAGGAATCACGAGGACGAGCGGAGCGAGCGAGGGCGCCACGGCCCTGAGGGCGGCGGCGAGAGGGCTGTTACTCTTGCTCTGTTGGCTCCATTCGGGGGCGCAGCGCCTCGCCGCGGCGTGGAGAGCGACGAGCGCCGACGCCGCCGATCCTCCTCCTCCTCCGCTCTTCTTCTTCTTCTTGCTCGCGCTTGCCGCCGCCTCCTCCCACACCACGCGGGGAAGCAGCGGCACCCAGCTCGCCGCTGCCTCCTCCGAGACCGTGCTGTTCTCCCCCGAGAGGAGCGCGCGGGCAACAGCCCGGACCGCGACGCCGCGGGCCCTCGAGCCGGGGGGCGACCTCGACGCGAGAGCCGAGAGGGAGGCCGCGTGCGCGGCGGAGCGGTGCCGCGCTCCCACGGCGGCGAGGCCGCGCTCCGAGGCCGCGACGACGGCTGCGAGGGCTGCGTCGGGCAAGGGGCGCAGGATAGAGGGGGGAGAAGAAGAAGAAGAAGTTTTCGATTTCTTCCTCTTCTTTGCGTTGCCCTCGCCGCCGTCTTCGTCTTCATTCTCGGCGCCGTCGTTGGTGCTCCTCCCATCGCCCTCACCCCTCGGCAGCGCGTCCCCCGTAGCCAACGCCGCGTCGCACCACCCGAGCAGCCTCGCGGTCCACGGCGGAAGGGAAGGCAGAAACGATTCGGAACCGCCGGGAAGGAGCCTCGCTAGGAACCTTGCCGCCTCGACGTTGAGCGCCGCGGCGGCGTCGAGGGCGTCCTTCCGCGCCGTCCCTTTCCCCGCCGGGGGAGGCGCCGGGAGCACGCTGCCGACGGCTCTGCCGAGAGGAGAGGCCGCTTTAATTGCGGCTGCAGCGACGGCGGGAGAGGAGGAAGAAGAAGAAGAGGAAGAGATGAGCAAAAGTCGAGCGCAGGCGAGGAGGTCGCAGGCGGCGAGCGACCTCTCGACGTCGTCGTCCTCGTCGGCGTCTGTCGTCGAGCGGCTCTGAGGGCCCGCTTTCGATCCTTGGGACGGCATCATCAGGCCCTTCGGGCAGAGGTCGGACCAGGCGGAGCAGAGGGCGGCGAGTAAAGGGGCGACGCCCGTCGGGAGGAGCTCGTTTTCGAGATCTTTCTTTTCTTCGCCGTCGCTTTCGCTGTCGTCGTCGTCGTCGTCTTCGGCAAACCCTTCCGCTGCCGGCGCGACCGCGGTGAGGGCAGGAGCCCAAGCGCAGCGGAAGGAGTAGAGCGGTCGGCGGGAGCTTTCCAGCGCCGCTGCAGCTTCATCTTCCTCGTCCTCTTCGTCTTCGTCGTCGTCTCCGTCTTCTCCACTTTCCTCTTCTCCACCTCCACCTCCACCTCCTCCTTCGCTCGCCGCCTCCAGAAACGCCCGCACCCCCTTCAGCGACGCCTGCAGCGCCTGCAGCGACCCGGCCCTGAGCGAGCTCGCCCTCGCAGCCGGATTCAATTGCGCGGCGCAGGCCGCCAAGGCCGGACCGACGAGAGCAGCATCGTTGTTCGAAGGGGAAGAAGAAGAAGTTTTCAAACTCGAACTCCTGCCCCTGCCCCTGCCACCCTTCGCCTTCGCCGCCGCCACCGCCTCCGCGGCCAGCGCCAGCGCATCCGCCCTCGTCCGCGGGTCCGGCGACCCCATAGCCCTCCGGCAGTGCGCCATCAGCAGCGGCAGGAACGGCGCGACGCCAGGAGGGCCCACGGCGGCGGCGACGGCCGCCAGAGCGCCGCGGAGCGCCGCTCGGACTTCGGGGTCGGGGTCGGCAGCGCGCTCCGCCAGGGCCTCGAGGGGCGAAGAAAACGAGGAATTAGACGAGCTGGAAGAAACGCCGCCGTTACTACCACCACTGCCGTGCCTTCGCACCTCGGTAGGGGCGCCCCTGGCCAGCTCGGCGATCCCAGACAGCGCGTCCCTCCTCACTCTCGCGCTGTAGTGCGACAGCTGCGACAGCAGCTCTTGCAAACTCAAATCGCGGTCCCCCGTCGTCGCCATCCCTTTCCGGTTCTCCGCGACAGACTGCGAAGGCAAGGTGATCGACTTGGCCGTGACGGTGGTGTCGGTGGCGTTGGCGGCCGGGGCCAAGGTGCGGCCGACCTTGCGCTTGACGCGGGAAAAGTCGACGCCGACGCCGGCGACGGCTCGGCGATTCTTCGACGATTTGCCCTTGGGTTTGCTGGCGCCTCCGGCTTTCGTTTTCCCTGTTCCACCTCCGCCGCCGCCCGCGGCAGCCTTGCGGGAGCGTGGCATCGTGTGGTGCAGAGATGATGAAGCGGGAAGATGAGCAGCCTCCGCGAGCTAGTAAGAGAGAGAAGGGGCCTGCAATGCCTCCTTTCCGAAATCGAAAAAAAAAGTAAAAAATCTTCAGGAGTTTCTCATTTTTCTTCACTTTTTCTCTTTTTTTTCTTCTCTCATCGAGGAAAAAAAGAAGTGCCTTTCGAATGATGGTCGCCGCGATGCGCTCTGATGATGTGGGTGCCCTCCTCAGCGCCGTGCCGGTAAGAGAGAGAGAGAAAGAGAGCGAGAGGAGGAAGATGGGAGAGGGAGCAACTCCCTCTCTTTCTCGCTTCAAATGACATGTCCAATCGAGAAATCTAGCCATCGAAAAAAAACGCCGCCTTTCCCTAGCTCCTCCGCTGCTCCATTCCAATTTCGATTCTCTTTTAACGAATACTCACGGATAGATCTCATTGTTCTCTTGTCACGCACATAAAAATCAAAAACAGCGAAACCACGCGGCGGCTTTGTCTCTGCCGGATTCGATCTGGCGAGCTCCGGGAGCGATGGTCGCCGACGCCGCCGCCTCGCTCTGGGTGCCGCGCCTGCTCGAGCTGATTCGGTCCGCTTCTTCTTCTTCGGGTGCTTCTGCCGCTGCGGGCACGTTCTCCCCGGATGCCGAGGCTGCTCTGTACCTGGCGGCGAGGAACGCCGTGGTCCGGTGAGGGAGGAAAAGAAGGAAGAGGAGGTGGAGAGATTGACATCGACGTTTCGACGACGACGCCTTTGGCGGCTCACCTTTTTTTCTCATCAACAACCTCAAAACAAACCAACGAACTCCAACAGCTGCGGCCACCTCTCCTCGGCGCTGCCGTCCATGCGCAGAGACGCCTCCCCGGCCGCTGGACGCCTCGCAGCAGCGGCGCTGGCGCGACTGAAACGCGGAGGAGGAAAAGGGAAAACAGCAGCCTCAGCTGCGGCAGCAGTAGCAGCTGCCTCTCTCGTCGTCGCGGCGCTCGACGCCTTCCCGGCCTCGCTCCGGCCGCACGCCAGGGAGCTCGCGGCCTGGGCCGAGCGCGCCGCCCTCGACGGCGAGAGCCCCGGCGGGGCGGCAGTGCTGGCGAGGGCGGCCAGGGTCGGAGGAAGCGGAGGCAGCGGATCGAATTCCTCGAGTGCCTCTGACGACTTTTCGCGGCTGGCCCAGTCGCTGCTCGCCACGGCCAACGCCGCGCTCGACTCGCTGCTGGTCGTCTCCGGCGGCGGGGGAGAGGACCCGGCGCTGGTCGAGGCGGCGAGGAGGAGCCTGGCTCCCGGGGCGAGGGTGCTCGCCCCTGCCGCGGCGCTCTTGTCGGAAGGAGGAGCAGGAAATGGAGGAGGAGGAGGAGCGGCGGCAGCAGCAGCTAATGGAGACGAGAAACCGCTCGACGACCCCTCCCTGGTCCTCGGCGGCTGCCTCGACACGCTCGACAGGATGCTCTCGCTGCCCTTCTCCAACAGCAACAGCGGCGGCGCTTCATTGAAGAGCTCCTCGAATAACTCCTTCCCTCTTGTCAGGCCCCCGGCCGCGGGCGTCGTCGCGCTCGCCGCCCGCTGCCTCGGCGCCCCGTGCCCTCCCCCCGGCCTGCGCTCCACGGCGCTGGTCCTGCTCGCGACGCTCCTGGCTTCGTCCCGGGGCGTGCCCGCCCTGGCGTGCGACGCGGCAGCGGCGGCTCGCGTTGTCGGCGACGCGCTGCAGCAGGCGAACTCGGGCTTACTTTCTTCTTCTTTTTCTTCTTCTTCTTCGAACGACAAAAACGAAACTTCTTCTTCTTCGCGCTCGCGCTCGCACTCGCTCTTCGTGAAAGAGCGCCTCTCCCTCTACGCCGCGGCCTCCTCGGCGTGCGTGCGCTGTGGCGTTGCCGCCGCTGTCAGGCTGGCGGCGCCCCTGCTGAGGCTGGCGGAGGGGGACGTGCTGGTCGCCGGGTCGGGAGGAGGAGCCGGGAAGCGGAAGAGATTCTCTGCTTCTTCGACCCCCGCTGCGGCGAAGAGTAAGAAGCGGAAGAAAAACGCGAAGGCAGCGGCAGCGAAAGAAGAGTCCCTCTCTTCCCTCCTCCTCCCCGCCTCCCTCGCCAAAGGGGACGGGGACGCCGCCTCCTCGGACGCCCTCGTCGCCTCCTCGGCCCTCGACGCCGTGGTCGCGCTGCTGGCGGGCGCCGGGGCGGCGCTTCCCCCCTCGGAGAGGGCGAGGGCTGAAGGCCTCGCTGCCCGTGCCGCCGTCGCCGCCGCCGCTTTCTCTTCTTCTTCGTCGTCGTCGTCCGCCGCCGCTTCTTCCTCCTCCGAGGAGGCCCGCGCCGCTTCGCTGCGCCTCATCACCACCACGCTCCTCTCCCCGGCGGCGCACAGGCCCGCCAACCTTCCCCTCGCCGTCTCGCTCCTCACGGACGCGGCGGCGGGAGGAGCAGGAGGGGGCAGCCCGGCCGTCGCTGCGGTCGGGAGGAGGGGGCTGGTTTGCGCCGAGGCGCTGCTGCACGCGAGGGCGGTTCCTCTGTCGGGCGGGGTCGACTCCGAGGGGAGAGAGGCGGAGCTTTGGGGTGCCGATTGGGGGGCCGGGAACGGAGGAGGGGGGAGGGGGTGGAATGGAGGTGGTTGGGCGGAGCGCGGCGAGGAAGAGGAGGAGGAGAAGGAAGAGGAAGAAGAGGAGGTCGTTGTCGCTGCGCCGTCGGAAGCAGCAGCAGCAGCAGCAGCAGCAGCAGCAGCGCCGGCCGCGAAAGCTTCTGCTCCCGCTTCTGTTGCTCCCAAAGCACCGGCAGCCGTCGCCGCGGCGCCGCTGGAGCCTGCGTGGGAGCCTCCTCCGCCTCCGCCACCTCCGCAGCCCGAAGTCGTCGAGGCTGCTGCCGCCGCTGCTGTTGCCGCGGCTGCCCCTGCCCCTGCTGCTGCCCTCAACGACGACGACGACGACTCGGCGCTCCCTTCGATCGACAGCGGGGCCTCCGACTTCGGGGAGGACGACGAAGAAGTTAACTAGGTGGATGGAGAGAGAAACGGAGGAGAGGAAGAAGAAAAAGAACTTGTAATTTTGAAGAAAAAAAAGAAGAAATTGCATAAGAAAAAAACAAAACAAAAAAGGCCGTCTCTCTTTCTCTTTCTCTTTCTCCGTTTCACTTTGCCGCTCCCTCTCTCTCTCTCTCTCTCTCTGTTGTCTCCATCTCTAAAGCGCTGATGCAAAATCAAATCGAATTCGAAACCGGTAA
>Ga0210003_1004744_pt1 | contig 10646 bp, 12 predicted proteins | sample LantaG_FD_182804 | JGI IMG/M metagenome (GOLD analysis project Ga0210003, IMG submission 182804) | Deep subsurface microbial communities from Baltic Sea to uncover new lineages of life (NeLLi) - Landsort_02402 metaG (SPAdes) (version 2) | ecosystem: Environmental > Aquatic > Marine > Oceanic >...
TTATTGTATCTTTTTTTAATATATGAAATAACATCATCATCAGTAAATTCTGGTAGTGATGTTTCTTCATTCTTAGTTTCATCAACCGATATTTCTTCGGTAGTTGAATTTTCTTTATTACTAAAATCTATTTTATCAATAGATTCGTCTTTTGTTTCTTTTTTCTCAAATTGTTCTTTGTGTTCTTTTAACAAAGTTTCTTCAACTTGCGCTCTTGATTTCTCTTCGACATTTCCGTCTACTGCTTTTACTGTAAATTCCATTTGATTTTATTTTTAACAAAGTTAATACTTATTTAATTATAATTTTAGACTATTTATCTTGGATTAAATTCTGCTAAATCAAACCCATCTAAGCTGTCTTCGTTGGACTCAAAGTTAATAGCTGGTAAATCTCTTTTCTTCTGTTCGATCATTTTAGAGGTTTGAGTTGACTGCTGACTAATCCTTTCATTTTTTGCATTCTCTCTTTCATTCTCTCTGGTTTTTAAGTTTTCACTTTCTAAACCTTTTAATTGCATTTGCATCTGGAATTCCACTTGCATTAATTGTTGTTTTAATTCAGCTTCTCTTTGTAATTTTTGAATATCAAAAGCAACCTCCGCTTCTTTTACTGCAATTTTAGATTGAGTTTCTGCCTCATTGGTTTGCATTGCTAATTGTGCCGCAGCTTGTTGCGCTTGCATTTGCATTTGAGCTTGCATTTGTTGTTGCTGTGCTTGTGCTTGTTGTTCAGCTAATTGCTTGGCTTTTCTTTTTATTTTAAGTAATTGATTAGCCATTTTTAAATTAGCAATCTCCCTAATGTCAATAGCATCTTCAAGATTAATATCTGATTTAGATAAAGCCATTTGAATGTTTTGTTCTAACATAGCTTTTTCTTCTTCATCTGGCATTAATTCTATAAATACACCAAAGTCATACAGATACAAATTTTTAATATCTTCTATTATACTTAAATTATATTTACCTATTTGCATTGCAAACTCATCTTTAAAATCAGCAAACTCTAAAACATCTGCGGTTCTAATAGATAAACATTCTGCTAAAGTTTTTGTAATGTATAGACTTGCATTTAAAATATGTCTTGTAGCTACATTAGAATTTAATGCTGCTAACTTTTGAACACCAACTAATGAATTTGGATCAGGACTTGATCCATCACGAGCTTCATTTAAACCTGTTACAGACCTTATCATGTCTAAGTAATGATTATAGTTGCCAATAAGCATTTGCATCTTACTTGCGCCACTATTGGCTGTTAGCTGAGTTATTGGTACTCTTGCATTATTGTATTCACCATCCTGCGTGTAACTTCTACCAATAACACTACCTGTTTGAAAATATAAACGCAATGCATCTTCAGGATTGTATGCGTTACCAGTTCCTAAATCAACTTCATTTAAACCATCAGCATCAATAAACACACCGTCTGGAACTACTCTTGAAACTACTTGTTGTATTTTTAAATGACTAATTTGAATTAAATCTGCAAATGGTATCATTCTTTTAACTAAAGACTCTAACTGTCCTTTGTACATTTTTGGCGCACAAGCTACATAGTTAGGCATAGCATATTGACTTGCTGATTTTGGTCTAACCATATTTTCTCCAAGTTTCCATTGAAGCATAATATTAGTTCCCATAATCATAATACCATCATACCAAACATCAATAGTTTTAGTAACTTTTTCAAAACTTCCTTCATCCATCATTTCTTGTGGTGGATTAAATTGATCGTCTTTTTCAACAGTTTTAAATGTTCCGTCTGGCATACTTTTCTTTTTGTAAACAAAAGTATGTGTAGTCTTATAATTAAAATACATTAATGTAGCAGTATCCCTGTGAAACATACTGTTCTCATAGAATTGTGCCGAATTATAGTAGTCATACCAAGACTGACTATATTTAGAAATTTCAGATAAATCTTCGTTTGTTAAAGTAGGATCTATTTTAAGTAACTCTCCAATTGGAACTGTTTTAATTTCACCCCAATAAAAAGTATCTTTAAAATAAGGATCTTCAGTATAACTGTAAACTACATTTGCTGGATCTACATATTCAACTCGAACACCTTCTCCTGGTAAAAACATATGTTTTGCCATACCAATCCCTAAACAAGTAATATCATAATCTACACGTTTCCTTGTATCATTATAATGACTTGCTTGAAATAATGTATCTATAGCTTCTTCAGTTGCAATTTCTATAGAAGGTTTATAATTCATTTGCATGAAAAGTTCTAACTCTGCATCTGTTTCTGGTAAATCTTCTTCTTTAGTTTGAAATACATTAATACCAAAATCAGATTCAATTTGTTGTAGTAAAGGTTTTGCAAGCATATCACCCTCTATCATCTCTTGATATTGGTTTCTTTTTTCAGCTGACAATGCGTCTTGCGCTACTGCCTTTACTTTAAAAAGCCTATCATTCATTCCATTAACTACTATGTCAACAAATTTTGGAATAATAGGAACTGGTGTCCAATCTAAATTTAAATAACTTAAATCACCATCAACAGCTAATTCATTTTTATATTTACCAATAGACTGTTCTCCACGAGCATATAATCTTAACCGATGAAAATCACCTGATTGAGAATAAAACCTACAAGACCCACTATCTCTTCTAAACCATTCGTATTGTATTGCTTGTCCAACTTGAAGCCCAAATTCCATTGTATCTTTAACGGAATCTGAAGCAAATTGGTCTGGAAATGCAGATGCATTTACTTGTATTTTTACGTCTTTCATTTATTAAGTAATTGACTAACTGAATTCTTATTATTATATCTTGCAAAGTTAATGCTTATTTTCGATTTTTCTTTAGCAGGTGTGTACAAGTGTTTTTGGTTTGCCATTATAGCTAACCCCGAACTAATTGACGCATCAAACTTTGTTCGATTATTAATGTCAAATTTTGCCCAATCTTCTAAAGTTCTTTGAAAATACATTATACCCATTTCATCACTGTCTCTATAATTTTCGATTAAATCTAAACCAACATGTTTTTCTATATACGATTCTATTGCAGAAGCGTGTGATTGTTTTACATCTTCACTTGAATTGGGAATCCCACCTAATTCTTTTTCTGTTTTAGATAATTTATTAAATGTTTTATCAGGTCTATTTATACTAAACCCTCTATAACCTCTATTTTTTAAATGATATAACAAACGAGGTTTATTATTTTCACATAATATTGGCATCCCATAAAACACACAAGCCATTAATATTTCTTCAAAAAATATTTCTGCCGTTTGAGGCCGAGCTATATATTCTAAAAAAAATTCATTACTTGGAGCATTATCCATATTAAACTTAGTCATACCATGCAAAGAACCATTAGATCCTTTCCCAACTACAACTCCTGAAATATCATATGAATCACATCCAAACGAACCTACGTGTTCATTACCTGGATATTTTCTTCCATTTTTTATTGTTACATTATTTTGTAACGCTCTTTCAGGTAACCAAGATACAAAAAATCTTCCTCTTTTATCAGGACTCCAAATTACCCTACTATCTAAGATTCCATTCTCCCAAGAAAAAGATCCTTGAGTCATGTTTTGACCCATAATTAAAGAATCATTATAGTCTATTTGTTGGTATATTTTAGTTAAATTAAAAAGAGATTGTTTACTCTCATCTCTAAACGCATGAGACTCAGTTCTTGGGAACTGTCTATAAAATTCATTCAATGCATCTGGATCATTAGATAAAGAATCAACTTCATTTTGCCAATAATTAATTGCCCCTTGAGAAATTATTTCTCCATCTATACCAACTATTGGTTTGTTTGGATCATTAAAAACAGGCATACCATACATATCAATAAATCCTTCCATATTCCATTCCATAGGGATGAAAAGTGAATATAACCCGCTTTTAGTTTGACCATTTAAATTACGATTAGTACAATCAGAATCTGTGTAAAGTTTTTTAAAGTTAGCCCCACCTTTTTCTAATGCATTAGATGTTGAACCCATCATACACTTACCGACTATTTTACTACCTAATCTTAAACACGTTTTTGTAACTCGCCAGTTATTTAAAATATTATCAGGTCGCTCCCATTTACCACTTTCATCATGTAATAGTAAACGTAATTTTTCTCCATCATAACTGTTGTCTCCAGTATTTTTCCAGTCAATAGTTGTGTCTAAACCTTCAAGCTCCTGCTCTTCAGTTATATACATGTTTTTCTTAGTAATCTTTGCAGCTGGAACTCTATACGCTAATTCTGTTTTAGGCTTGTCCATACCATCTTGTATGGGTTTAAAAAAGAATGGATAGTTATTAGATATAGGAACAATTTTATCTGTAAACATTTTTTTTGCATCAGAACCTGTTTTAGAAAGTATTCCAATACGAGCATCTTTAGTTATTGTACCCATGTTTACTCCTTCGCATGAAGCCATAAATGAAAACCCAGAACGTCTAATTTTTAAATAGTCCATTCCAAAACTTCGTTTATCTGCCTTACAAGCTTCCCAAAAAATATAAAAAATTCTATTTGCTTCTCTAAAATCTGGAGATCCAATATCAATTTTTGTCCATTGCAAATACATGTAATGTGTACCTGTAATATATGTATGTTTTCCGTTGTTTAAAAACCAGAATCCTTGTTCTCTAAAGTTAAATTCATTTTCTATATAATCAACCCACTCATTTTTAAAACTTATAGGTCTGTCATGCCATTGGAATATAGATTTTATTCTTGATAATTGTTTAGGTAGTGTTTTGTTTTCCCAATATTGATCTTCTTTTTTATCAGATCTTTTAAATATTTCTTTAGGAATTTTAGGAAGTGCGATGTTTAATCCGCTTACATTAATTATATCTTCAATTTGACCTGTTTTAGAAATTACAACAAAATTATATTTTTCATTATAACCGTAGGTCCAACTTTTAGCTTTGTTTTTTGTAGTCAAAACATTTTTAGGAACTATATTTTTAAGTTCTTTATATAATTTATTTTGACCTTGATTCTGCAAATCCTTTTGGTGTGTTATTTATTTTAGTATCAACTCCTTCTAATAAATCTTTTTCTTCTTGTATTCTTTTTAATATTTCAAAAGCATCAAATATTGCTAATTTCTTAGTAGCTGCTGCATTTTTTAATCTATCCGCAGCTAATTCATCTTCTGTATCGTATTTAATAATATCTTCTTTTGCTACTTTTATTAATTGAAGAACAGCGAATTCACCAGCTTTTATTATTTCTTTTTTAATTTCATTAATGTCCATGATTTCTATAATTAACTAAAATTTCTTCTCCTTTTTTTATGTCTTTAATTAAAATTGCAATCATGTCTCCATTTTTTTCTGTATGAAAGATAGCATTATTTTTTGAAGAATGGTTAGTATACCTTCCTAATAAAGTTCTGTTACCATTTTTTATAGCAAATCCTAATACATCATTTTTATAAAAATCAAAACAACAAAAAATACCTTTACCTTCTATTTTAGATTTAGATATAATATATTTATTTGTTTTTTCTGGAATAACTTTACCAACTTTTTCTTCAAATTCTTTAGATTCAATACAAGCTCTTATATCTATATCATTTAAACCATACTCATTAATCATATTTAAATAATCAATATTACTTTCTTTAATATCTGTTTCGATGTTTTTTGTATTCATCTTTATTTCGATTAAATTTAAGTTTTAATTTATCTACTTTAAATTCCCAATCTAAATTATCAGAAGTTTTTTTAGTTTTTTCTTTATTCTTCATCATCTTTAAATTTATAAAACATAACATAAACTTGCCTACCTTCTTCCCATCCTTTGTCTGGATATCTACTATGAAAATAATTAGCTGGATAAGAAACTAATCTGTTTTTTTCATATCCAACTACTGAATTTAAATTCCATTTATTTAAATCTGAAGAATCAATTAAAATAGTTTTATCATATTCTTTATCTGTAATATCTAAAGGTAATTTTTTTCCGTAAACATTATGTTCCCAAAAAGCAGTACCATTTAAATCATTACGTTTTGATGGAGATAAATATAAAACTAAGGCACGATCTGGATTTTCTCCATTTACATTTAAATCAGAATGTATTCTCCAATCAGCATCTAATACATCTGTAGAAACTCTAAAAAAAGATAAAATATTAACAAGTTTTCTTTGTTCAAGTTCTTCTAATTTTAAAATTATATATTCATTAAAATCTTCGTTGGAAGGTTGAGTATAAAAATTAGTGTCTCCTACATTTGTTTCTTTATATTCATTTTCATTTAAATGATTATTAATAATTTCTAAAAAAGTTTTGTCTAAAAAATTATCTTTAATATAAATCATAATACTACAGTTATATTTTTAGTAAACATTCTATATAATTTTTCATCATCTACAATAAATTCATATTCTGACTCTGGCTCATATAAAACTTCATCCCCTATTTTAACTCCCTTTTTTATTAACTCTTCATTGATATACCTAACAGTTCCCCTTAGTGGTTCGTTTTTAGAGTTTTTATTTAAATAAGACTCTTGAGCTTTTAGTGGTTTAATAAAACAGTATTTACTATACCCCATCCAATTAGATTCGTCTTTAGTTTTGTAAAGATAAAACTGATCAGGATCAACAAAGAATAGATCATCTTTAAAAAAGCTTTTACCACTCTTCCTGCGACCATACATGTCGTTATAAAACTTAAATACATTATGATGTACTAAAAGTATATCACCCTCTCTAACAGGTCCTGTGTAGTTTATAGGAGTTGCTATTACAATAGCAAAACGATTAGAAGACTTGTGATCTTCTTCTGAGGTACTTGTAATAAAGTCTACGTCACCATAGGACTTAATATTATCGTACCTTCTATTGTTATAAGGTTTAACAATAAACGAGTATGGAGATTTCATTAAAAGTTTATATTATATTCTAAAGATATAGGTAAGGTACATTTAAATTCTTTCCAAAGCAAAACCTCATCTTGCTTCATAATCCAAATTTTGTAAGACTCTGAGGCAACATCATGTTGAATAAGATGTATTCCATAACTTCCGCCTAAAACATCCTGACCTACTATGTAATGCATAGCTCCAGATTTGTAATCTGCTCCGATTGAAATTTTTCTTATGTCCATTTTTGATTTTGCTAAATAGCCTGTGTTGAAAGACCTCCTGTATTATTAACCAGAAGTTTCCATACACTATTATTAGGAGCAATTAATTTAACAACACCTCCATCAATTATAAAATTAGAAAGAGTTGAAATCGTACAGGATTTTGTCATTAAATCATTTTCCTTGTCAGTTATAATTAAATAATCTGCTGAGTCAATAACAGTAATGTTTGGGTACGCTGCTGTGTTGCTAATTTTTGCCATAATATTTATTCTATAACTTCTGCTGTTTCTACAGCTGGTTCCTGATCTTTTACTTCACCAGTTTGTAAATTAATAACTGCATTTGAACCAAACTCTTCCATTAAAGATTTCTCTTGTTCTGCGAATTTTGCTTTAATACCAGCTATACCAGCTATTAAATCAGCTTTTTTGATTTCTAAATCTGCAATTTCAAATTTTGAATCATTAAATTGTTTTTGTAAACCTTGTAATAATTCTAACTGTTCTTTACTTAATTGTTTTGACATTTTATTTAATTTAATTAGTTATTAATGATTAACAAATATACAAAAAAGATTTTAAAATCTTTAATGTATTATTCTCCTGTTGGCACTGGATTTTGCCAAGTAAAATATAAGTCCTCGTTTACTGGTGCAATTTGAGATTCTATATTCGTAGCAATAGAAGCTTGCATTGCTGGAACATCTAAAGATCCTTCTAACCATCCGATAACTATAGCTTCAAAAGCTTCTGTATTTTCGTAAGGTACAAAAGGTTCACCTGCTACATACGTGTAACTTTGTGTACCTATATTAGTTGATGAGTAAGTAACTCCTCCAGATTCTTCCGAACCTGTGTATCTGTAATGTACTGTGTAGATTACATTGTCTTGCCCATCTGCTTGAATGTGAGCGTTCATTTGTGGGATGTCCCATTGGTAAATAACTGCCATGATTTTATTTTTTGTAAAGTTAGTATTTATTTATTTATTTATTTTTAGCACAGATCCACCTGTGTTACAATGCCATTTGAAGCAGAGAATGTAAAATAACCAAGTCCCGCTCTTATATATGTAACAGTAGTAGTTGTTGTTCCTGCTGAATTAGTATATACTGTATCGCCTACTGCGGGTAATGTTCCACTACCATCATGCCAATAATTTGTGGCTATAGTTTGTGTACATATAAACTTAACCCCATTTTGCCCAGCAGAGCCTGAAAATTGAGTTACGGATGGACAAGATATAACAGCTTGAAGAATCCCACTATTAGCATCCCATTGATAAAGTGTATTGCTCGCATTACCAGTCCAGGAGTCCACACTTCTGTTTACAGGCGTATTACCAGCAGAGTCACTATAACAAGTATCCCCAGCAACAGGTAACAAACCTGAACCATTGTGATAATATGTATAAGTTGTTAATCCATTTAAATAATTACACGCAGAATTGGCGCTACCAGTCATTGCAAACGCTGCGTTAGTCATTGAAAACGAAGTTAAAGCATTTCCTGACCCATAATTTCTAAAATTAAGTAATTCATTTTTACTGCCTTCATATGTTGAATCAAAATAACTTGCGTTTGCATCAGCAAAGCAATCTACTAAATCGTCTGTTGTTGGGTTGACTTCATCAACAACGTTTTGTAGGGTGAAAGTCGTAGTATTTGGTACGCCCATTATATACCTGCTTTTTCTAATCTTGCTTCTAACTCAGCAATTTTAGTAATTAGTAAATCTATATAAGCTACAGACTTTAATCCGTCTTTATCTGTTCTTACAAACTCAGGGTGTTTTTCTTCTAACTCTTGAGCTATAACACCAGATCTTTTAACGCCAGGCTCAGATTTTAATTCAAAGTTCTTCCACTCTACATCTACATGCTTAATATCTATTTCTTTTATATTATCTTTTAATGTTTCATCAGAGGATAGTATAAAGTTTGTAGCAGTTACTGTACTTGTGGTTACGGTTAAGCTACCAGAACCAATAAATACATTTTGACTACTATTTATAGATAACGCTGATGTACTACCAGTAGCCAATGTAATAGAATTAATACCCCACTCAAGATATGTACTGGAAGTTCCTCCGTATTCTAACTTGTTTGAATGTACTGTACCGGTAAATCTTCCTGCTCCTGTTACATCAAGTTTATACCCAGGCCCAGTCGTTCCGATCCCGACGTTGCCGTCTTTATTAATAGTCATTTGAGTTGTCAAAGTTCCATTAAATGTTTGAAATTCTAAATCATAATATCTTCCAAAAGCGTCATTTGCTCTGCTTAAAATACTTCCAACAGTTGTATCAACTCCTAAATCCGCATCATCAGAAGTAAATATATATTCTCCAACTACTTGATTATCTGAAACATTAGATGATTTACCGACTGCTATAACACCTATAGCTGCATTTTTAACTTGTAATTGGTGAGCTGGCGTAGTCGTCCCGATCCCGACGTTGCCGCCTGCTTCTATTCTCATCCTTTCTGTTCCTCGAGGAGCAAAAGCAAAAGCTCTATAGTCCTTGCTAGCGTTTTCAACGTAATTACGTATCCACCCATCACCCATACCCATACCTACATAATCACCTACTCCGCTCCAAGCTGACTGTAGCCTTAATACATCTTGTTGATTACTTGTCCCCAGCACGTCTAACCTATACTGAGGTCCAGTGTTTCCGATCCCGACATTACCGTCTTCACGAATTGTCATTCTTTGCTGACTAGCAGCACTTGAGTCTCCTGTAAAAAATTGTAACTCTCCTGCGTTAGAAGCGTTATGGCCCGGGGCAGATGCTATCTGTGCTTGTAGTCTTTTAGAAGTAGATGTATTTGTTCCGTATAAATTTATAAATGTTTTTGGAACTGTTTGAGAACCAGTATCTGTACTATAAATAGACATAACTACAGAGCCACTATCCTCTATAGTTAATTTATCAGCAGGCGCAGTCGTCCCGATACCGACATTACCATCAAAATAAGATACACCACTTGAATTAACATCAAATATTGGTACACCTGATATATCTGAGACTGCAAATATGCTTCCGCTAAGATCATCTGTAACTGAGAATAACTGGCCTTGTGTTCCTTGTATGTCTAATTTAGCTAAAGGAGTTGTTGTTCCAATCCCGACGTTGCCGCTATCTGTAATACGCATTTGCTCTACAATAGTTTCATCGTTGCTTGAGCCTGGATGCGTGTAAAAAGCTAAACCAATATGATCGTGATCTGCACCAGTTCTTAAAGCAGAAATAGCAGCTTGTCTTTGAACTTCTTGAGGTCCACTAAATCCTATAGAAGCTCCAACCCCATTTAATGCAGAAGGATTTGTATCATCTGATAAAAACAAAGTATCTCCAGCTACGGATGTAAGTGAAAAAGCAGTAGAAGAATCCACGTGCAACTTTGCGCTTGGCCCAGTCGTCCCGATCCCGACGTTGCCTGCGTTAGTAACGCCAGCGTCAACACCAAGTAATATGTTTCTATATGAGCTTCCGTTCCAAGCGTATATTTGAGCATCTCCATTTGACCTAGCTCCAAACATCGCTACATTGG
>Ga0210003_1004747_pt1 | contig 10643 bp, 5 predicted proteins | sample LantaG_FD_182804 | JGI IMG/M metagenome (GOLD analysis project Ga0210003, IMG submission 182804) | Deep subsurface microbial communities from Baltic Sea to uncover new lineages of life (NeLLi) - Landsort_02402 metaG (SPAdes) (version 2) | ecosystem: Environmental > Aquatic > Marine > Oceanic >...
TGATGACGCTGCCTCCGACAAACTTGAGATACCTCCGTGGGTGACGTAGAGGGCGACGGCTCCGGGCGTGCCGAGGAGGTCGTTCTGAGGGGCCCAGCGCGCGACGCGGAGCCTCTCGGGGCCGCGGCGGCGCCGCTGGGGGGGCTCGCCTCCCGTTCCCGTTCCCGTTCCCGTTCCCGCGGAATTGAGCTCCTCGCGCAGCTCCCGCTCGGCCTCTGCGGGGAGGTCCCTCTCGCTCAGCTTGATCAGGATGCGCGCCTCGGGGGCGGCCCTGTCCAGCGCCCGGACGATGTCCTTCGAGCTCTCCGGGCTGAGCACAAACGTCGCGCCGAGGGCGGCGTAGACGACCTTCTCGCCCGCGGCCTTGGCGCCCGCGATCCACGCCGCGAGGTCTGCCGGCAGGGCCTTGGCCGGGCCCGGCATGACGGGGCCCGCCACCAGCGTCGCCGGGGGCATCGGCCGGGGCCAGTCTATCGCCCAGTCGCCCTGAAATACTAACAAAGCGTCCCGCTGCCTCGCGGCACGGATTTGCTGCTCGCTGCTCCTCCCGTCGCCGCGGAAGGGCACGCCGTGCCTCTTGTGCAGGCCCTGGACTATCGGCCGCATCCTGAAGAAATCGTGCCCCGAGCTTCCCAGGTAGTTCGCGAGGTTGAGCGAGCGCTGGAGCAGCGAGAATGGAGGGACGAGCCCGGTGCCGAAGGTCGGCACCGACGCAAGCTGCGCGGGGATGCCCCAGTCCCTGCCGAGGAGGTCGAAGCCCGCGGTGTCAAACATGGGGGTGATGACGGGCCCGTTGTGGAAGGCGACGCGCGGCGGCGGCGGCGGCGGCGGCCGAACAACGGAGGAGTCTTCTCCTCTCTCTCCTCCTTCCCGAAAGGCTCGCTCGCCAAGGACCGGGAAACAGGCTTCCATCAGGTCGCCGACGAAGACGTCGGGCCTCGACAGCCGCACCGCCTTGAGTAATCGCTCGTTGGCGACCAGCTCGTCACATTCGGCTGCGAGCCCGGCTGCGAAGAGGTGAAAGTTCTGCCACGGGAGGACGTATTTGCCCCGCGAGATCTTCATCAGCTCCGGGAGGCGCCGCATCAGCTCCCCCGACGTGTTGTAGTGCACCGTCGTCCACTGGACGTCGTCGTCCGCGAAGTCGGCCTCGGTCGGCTCGCGGCTCACCTCCCCCGGGATCGCTCCCAGCGCCCCGGCCTCGTCCCTCGCCTCGCCCCTCCCGACGTCGATCGAGCGCGCGCGGACGCCTGGGGGGGGCACGTCAAAGTGCGGCCGCATCGCGCTCGAGCACAGCAGCGTCACGCTGCCGCCGCGGGCCACGAGCTCGCGGGCCACGCGCGCGATGACGAACGCGTGCGAGGGGCCGACGGAGAGCGTCGAGACGAGGTACCTCTTGCCGCGGGCGGCCGCGGAGGGCGGCGGGGCGGGGGCCTCGAGGGAGGCGAGGTCGAGGGTGGTCGGGGAAGGGGGGGGCGGCGTGGCTGCCGCTGCTGCCGCTGGCGCGGTGCAGGCGAGGAGGAGAAGGAGGAGGAGGAGGAGGGGGAAGAGGGAAAGCGGAAAGAGGGAAGCGAGCGAGGCGGAGGAGGCCCCTCTTCTCATCGTTCTCATTGGAACGATGAGCCCTCTTCTTCTCCCCGCGGCTATATCTCTTTGTTTTCCGGCGCTTTCGACAGAACTAGATGGACAATGCGAAGGTCTCTGACCGCCTCGCAGGCGGCAGAGCGGCGGCGGAGGCACCGGGAGGGAGCTATCGAGGTGCGGGCGATTGAGAGCAGTGTCGTTTGTCGTCTTTGTCGCTCTTCAGAGGCAACGGGAGTCGATACAAATGAAGACACACCGCAAGGCTTCTTTTCAAAAGGAAAACAGCAAACAACAAACCAAATACAATGAGCGCCGCCTTGGCATCGCGCCTCCTGAGGCGCAGCACTGCTCGTGCCGCGCAGCGCTGCTACGCATCTTCTGCTGCAACTGGCCGCGTCGCGATGGTGCAGGGGGCCTCGCGAGGTGAGCAGTTGTCAGCTTGAACTTTTTTCTTTTCTCGATTCTCGCCCATCGATCCAGACGTCCTAGCCTGTCCCTGTGAAACCTTTTTTTTTTCGCCTTTCCCTCTCTCGCGGACCTCTTCCACAACGCCCCCCCCTCCGCTTTAAAACCCGAACAAAATACACAAGGCCTGGGCCTCGAGCTCGCCCGCCAGCTCGTCCTGGGAGGAGGCGGAAGCGGGAGATTCGACGCCGTCATCGCCACCTGCCGCGACCCCTCGTCGGCAACCGCGCTCGCCGCGCTCGCGGCCGAGGCCGAGGCAGCGAAAAGCAGCTCCTCCTCCGCCTCCCCTCTCCCTCGCCTGACGATCCTCCCGCTCGACGTCACGCGCGCCACGACCATCGACGCCGCTGCCACGGCCCTCCAGAGCTCGCACGGCAGGCTCGACCTCCTGATCAACGCCTCCGGGATCCTCCACGGCGAGGCGGCGGACCCGGAGTCGGGCGTCTCGGAGCCCTTCATGCCGGAGACGGCGCTCGCCCGGATCACCCCGGCGGCGCTCGCGGCCTGCTTCGCGGTCAACGCCGCGGGTCCCATCCTGGTAGCCAGGGCCTTCGTGCCTTTACTGATCGCCGGAGGGAAGGCGGAAGAGGCCAAGGCCAAGGAGGCGGGGCAGGCTCCGGCATCGTCATTGCCGTCGGTGCTCGCGTCGATCTCCGCGCGCGTGGGCAGCGTCTCAGACAACGCCACGGGGGGCTGGTACTCTTACCGCGCCTCCAAGACCGCCCTCAACCAGCTCAACAAGACGCTAAGCGTGGAACTGGCTCGCAAGAGGGCTCCCGTCTCGGCGATTCTCTTGCACCCAGGGACGTGCGACACCGACCTCTCAAAGCCGTTCCAGCGCAACGTTCCGGAAGGGAAGTTGTTCAGCAGGGAGCGCGGGGCGAAGCAGCTGTTGGAGATTGTGGGCAGGGCCACGAGGGAGGACAGCGGGAAGTTTTTCGCGTGGGACGGGCAGGAGGTGCCTTGGTAGCAAATTGTTGAAGAGAAGAGAGAAGAAAAAGGAAGGAGTTGTGGACTTCGGTTTTTTCTCTCGTTGCAATAAAAAAGGAAAAAATTGTTCAAAGAAAAGATTTCAGAACCGGCATTCAAATGCTTTCTACTTTTTTCGTCTTCTCGAAATGAAGGTTTCCCCGAGCAAAAGAAAACGGAAAAGAAAAGGAAAAGGAAAAGGAAACGGCAAACCCTTCAAGAAGCGAGGCCCAGAACCGGTGAGGCGCCGCCGCCGCCGTCGTCGCCCTCGACCCTCTTTTCGCTGCTCCCGCCGCCTCCCCCCTTTCTCTTCGCCGTCGCGACGCACTGCGCCAGCAGCGTCCCGTTCAGCACCGCCTGCACCATCGCTCCGACGAGGTTGAGGAAATCTCCAGTCAATACCACAGTCGTGAAGACGCGCGCGAAGTTCCCGGCGAGGTTGAGCGCCGACGTCGCGCCGCTCAGCTGCCCCGAGTCTCCCCTCTTCGCGTTCAAGACGATCTGCGGCAGCCTCCCTCCCAGGGCGACGATGAAGATGGTCGAGGCCTGCAACGCCGTGAGCAGCTCCATCGAGACTCCCGGGAAGACCCAGACGCTGCCTCCCAGCATGCACCAGAGCAAGAGGCAGTAACCGGCCGCGGCGGCGACGGCCCGCTTTCCGAGGACGCCGCGGAAGAACAGCAAGAGGGAGACGAGGATCACGTCCTGGGCCCAGCACGAGAGGAGCTCGCCGTAGGTCGAGAGCGGGTAGCCGAGCCTGTCGTGTTGTTGTGTAAGGTTGGGAAGTTCAAGGTGAGAAAGAGAGATCGAGAGAGAGAGAGAGAGAATCGAGAGACAAAAGGTTAAAAAAGTCTCTTCACCTCCAGTTGTAGGCGAACGTGATAGAGTAAGCGAGCAGCTCCGCCCCGTTCGCGGCCAGCGAGAGGCCTTCGACGGACTTGTTCTGGACGATCTTGATGATCTGAGGGACGGAGCGGACGCACGAGCCCAAAAGCACGCAGTAGCCCTGGAATTCGAGAATTTTGAGTTTCAAAAAAAAAAAACATCTCTCGAGAAAGAGGTCGAGGGTGAGTCTTTGTTTTCTTTCCTCTGTTGTCTCTCGCTGGCGCTTTCACGAGAAGAAAACAAGAAAAAATCAAATAATACTCACGATGATCGTCGCCAGGAGCTGGGTGAGAGTCTGGCCCGCGACGGGGCCGGCGATGGCGGTGGCCGCGGAAGTCGAAACCGCGCCCCTTCCTTCTCTCGTTGTTGTCCTCCTCCTTCGCCGGGCTGCTGCCGGAGTGGGCGACCTCTGAGAAGCAGCAGCAGCAGCGGCGGCGACTGCTCCTGCTCTGCTCGCAGACAAAGACAGAAATGAAGGGAGGAGCCTGCAGCGGCGGAGGGTGGCAGCAGCTGAGACAGCGACGACGCCTGCCCGGGTTCCTCCGCGGCCGCTGCTGCCGGCGAGGAAGGCAACGCCTTTGCTGCCGCTCGAGCTGTTTTTTTTGTTTCGATGGGATCGATTGCTTTTTTTATCGAGTTTCTTTTTCTTCTCCTCGTGAGAGGCTAGGTGCGATTTCTTCCTCTTGATCGATACTCTCTCTCGGTCTCGCGATGAAACATTGTCAAGGGCGCTGGAGGCAATTCGGGAGATCTCAGGAGAAGCGAAGAAAGAAGCGAAACGCTTTGGCTGTTTTTTTACTAGATCGAGCGGCCGAGAACAAAAGAGGCGATTGACCGAAAAGGCTCGACCTTTCTCTTCCTCTGCCTCGCTCTGACGTGGACCTATTTTCGTGTTACGAACGCACCTGGTGAGAGTAATCATTGTGTTCTGCCTCGATAAGGAGAAGCAGCTCCGGACAGAGAAGCGAGCTCCAAAATTCAACGCCGAAACTTTCGGCACAGAAAAACTGAGAACGAGTTTTTTTTTTTTTTTTTGCAATGAACGGAAAAACTTCAGACTCTTCAAAACGCCAGCACCGACCTGCACGCCAGAGAAACCGAGTTCTCCCCCCCGCGCCTCGCGAACACCACCCCGGGCACCAGCGTCAAGACGCTGCCTGCTCCGCTTCCCCCATCGTCGTGCTCCAGCGGGAGCACCAGCGAGGCCTCCGCGGTGATCGAGGACCGCTTCCCCTTTCTCCGCCTCTCGGCCGGCGGCGACTCGCCCGCAACCGCCAGGATCCAGCCCGGCTGCTTCTGCTTCTTTCCGCCGCTTCCGCTGCTCGGCCGCGAGGCCAGGGAGGCTCCCCAGCCCCTCGACGCGGAGGGGAAAGAAGAAGAAGAAGAGGAAGCGGCAGAGGCAGCGGCAGCAGTACGAGTACCGGGACTCAAGCTAGATTTCGCAAGCTTCTCGACCCGGGCGCACGCCCAGGCCGATGCCGTGACATCGCCGCTCTCGCCCAGCGCTGCCGCGGCCATGGCCCCCAGCGTCGCCGCCGCAGCGGCGGCGGAGGAGCCGCTCCCGCCGTTTCTGATTCCACCGCCGTAGATGAGGTCTTCTTCCTCTTCTGTGTCGCCGTCGTCCCCGAAGGACGACGAGGCCGAGGCCGAGGCCGGGGGCGAGGGGCTGCCGGCGCGCTCCCACGCGTCCGCCGGCGACGGCGCCCTCCTCCTCTCGCCGCAGCTCCTCCTCCCTCGCCCCCCCCCGCCGCGGGGCCTCTCGAGGACGGCGACGACGCCCGCGCTCACGGAATCGCTCAGGGGCCCATCGAGCTGGATCAGCGTGGAGGTCTTTCCTCCGGAATGAGAGGGGCTAGAGCAGGAGCGAGACGGCTGGTGGAACGCCGCGGCAGAGACGCCCGCGCCGCCGCGCCAGCGGTGCCTCCAGCCGACGGCGGCGGCGGCGGGGCCGCTCCCTCCTCCAGCTCCGTCGCCTCCTCCGAGCCTCGAGTGCGGGGAACTCCCGTCACGGGCCGCATGGGTCAGCCCGGCGCCGGCGACGGGGTTGAGCGTCGGCGCAACGTCGCAGCCGCGGCCCCCGAGCGGCGAGAGCAGCAGCCGCGAGCGGCGGCCGAGCGACAGCGAGTAGAGCAGCTTGGAGAGCGCCGGAGCCGCCATCGCGGAGGAGAGGCCGCGCGGCTCCCCCACGGCCCCTGCCGCGACCGCGGGGAGGGGAGAGGAGGCGTCGAGCTGTGCCAGCCATGAGTCCCTCCCGCCCCTCGCGGTCCCGTGGAGGCAGGCTCGGACCCTCGCCCGCGGCGCAGCTGCGGTCGGGAAGCTCGAGGAGGAGGAGGGGGCCGCGGCGCTGGCGCCGGCGTCGACGACGACCTCCCCCTCGAGGGAGGAGGCGCCGCCGCCGCCGCCCGCTGCCAGAAGAGCCGCTCCCGCCGGGGCCGCCCTCCTCGCGGAGGAGCCCCCGGCGCGGCGCCGCATGGCCCCCAGGGGAGCGAAGCGCGAGGCAGCCTCCGCGTCCCGGAGGAGGCGCGCCCCCGTCGAGAGGCGGCCGGGGGAGGAGGGCGCCGCGTCTGCCCCTCTGCCCCCGTTTTCGTCGCCCCCGTCCTCGGGCTCCAGGGCCTCGAGCCTCTCCCCATGCGCCTGGAGCGTCTCGAAGGTCTCGCGCAGGAGCCTTCGCAGGGCCTGGACGTCGGAGTCATCGGCGGCGGAGAAGGGCGGGATCGGGGGTGGGGACGGAGGAGGCGGCGGGGGAGCGGCAACGGCGGGGGTCGAGGTGAGCGAGGCGAAGAGGGCGCCCTTGCCTCGCTTCCCCTTCCCCTCCGCCCCCTTCTCGGGGCGACTCCGGAGGACCCTCCGGGAGGCGACGAGGGCCAGAAGCAGCGCCGCGGGAACGGCTAGGGAGAGGAGGAGGCCCCGGGGGAGCGGCTCGTTGCCGCCGCCATCGGGGCCCTTGCCGCCGCCACCGCCCCTGCCGCCGCCGCCGCCGCCCTCGTCATCGCCCCCCTCGTCCCCTCCACCTCCCCAGTCCTGCAGGAGCTTGTCTCCGTCGTCGTAGCTGCGTCCCGCTGCATACGCGGAGGGAATCATCAGAGGGAGGAGGGCGACGAGGCCAGGAGGAGGAGGGAGGAGGAGAGGTTGAGGAAGAGGGAGAGGGAAGAGGCGAGATCGACGAATGCTCGTCGCCGTCATCGACGCGCCCGCCCTTGCTGTTGCTCGTGTGTCCCGCGCGCTGCTGGCCGCGAGCGACTGCTGACGAATCACGGCGTGTCGCTGCATCTCGAAGCGCTCCTGGCTGGCGGCGAAGAGGAGAGGAGCGCCGCGAGGAGCGGAATCCTCAAAAGTCCTTCCCTTGAGAGAGTGAGTCTTGGCCGGCACAGAGGCGAAGAGAATCTCGACGCCACTTTTTTCTCGATGAAGAGCGGAAGCCGGCAGTTTCGGCGCAGGTTTGCCGTCGACGCCGACGAGGAAGAGGATGACGACGGCGGCGCCGGTGTGCCTCCTGTCCTCTCTCCTGCAGCCCTCAGAGCGGCAGCAGCCAAGGCCAAGATGCAGCGCGAGCAGCAGCAGCAGCAGCAGCAGCGGTCAGCCCTCTCATTCGGCACCGGCGGCGACGACGACGACGACGAACGCGACGAAGAAGATGACACCGGCGAAGAAGAGGACGCCGGCGCGCTCCTCGCTGCCCCGTCCTCGTTCCGCAAGGCCAGGGGGGGCATGCGCGCCTCCGGGGCGAAGCTCTCTTCGGTCGCGGCCAAGGACGACGCGGACCTTCCCCGGCCGACGACGCTGCGGGCCGCGGCAGGTGCGAGAGCGAGACGTTTTTTTTCTTTCGGTGCTCTCTCTGTTTTTTTTCCCCAACCTCCTTCCTCTCACCCCGCCCTCGGCGCCCCCTCCTCTTTTGCTCTCTTCCCCGCGAAACGAAAACAACGACACAGGCGAGTACACCGCCGAGCGACTGAAGGAACTGGCCAGGGCTCAGGCCAGGGCTCCTGCCGCCCTGGCCGCGGACGTGGACAGCGCCGTCGCCGCCGCCGCCGACGAAGATGGCCGCAGCGACGAGGACGAGGAGGAGGAGGAGGAGGAGGAGGAGGTGGAGGAGGGACGGGGACGAGGAGGCGCGATCCCGAGCGCGACGGCGGTCGCCGCCGCCCGGGCGAGGAGGGAGCGCCTCCGGGCGGGCGGCGGCGGCGGCGGCGGCGGCGGCGCGGAGGGCGAAGACTTCATCCCGTTCTCGGAGAAGAAGTCTGCGCCGCACGGGGTCCTGGGAGGCGGCGGCGGCGACGGAGGGGACGAGGACGAGGCCGACGCCTTTGCCCGAGCACAGCTCCGCCGCGGAGCGGCAGCGAAAGCGGCCGCGTCCCCTCCCGCTTCCGCGCCGCACCCGGGCTCCTCTCGCCCTCGTACCACCCACGCGAATAGGACCGCGGACGAGGCCGCCGCGGCCCTGGCCGCGGCCGGAGACAGGGCCCTCTCCCAGCTCGCGGCCGCCCGCGACCGCGCGGCCGCCCGCGCCTCGGCCTCCCGCCGCGCCGCCGAACGCGCCTCTTCCTCCGCCTCCGCCGCCTCTGCCGCCGCTTCAGAGGCCTCGCGGGCCCTCGAGGCCGCTTCCGAGAAATACGGCGACCTCCAAGGGATTCGTCTGTTCGTCGCGGACCTCTGCTCGGCGCTGAGCTCCAAGTCGCCGCTTGTCGAGGAGCTGGAGGAGCACTTGAGTTCTCTCAGGGCCTCGGCCGCCGCGGGCGCCGAGGAGCGGGCGCTGGAGAGGGATGAGGCGGAGTTCGAGCCCGCCGCCGCCGGGGTCGCCGCGGCGCTGGGGGCGCTCTTTCGCGCGGGAGGGGGAGGAGCGGGAAAAGGAGGAGCGGGAGGGGACGATGAGGTCGAAGGGATCGCCGAGGCGGCGGCGGCAGAGGCCGAGAGGGCGCTCCCTCAAGGGCGTCGTCCCCGATCGAAGGGTTCCTCTTCTTCTGCGGTCGAGGCCTCGCTGCTGCGGGCCAGGGCGCGCTCCGAGGCGGCCGGGGCGGCGGAGCCCGCCCTGGGGGACGAGACGACGGACGAAGAGGAAGCGGAAGACGGCGGCGAAGGAGGAGGCGGCGGCGTCGGCGACGACGACGCATCTCCCTCCTCCTCCGGCCTCCTCCACCGCTTCGCCCGCAAGCGTGCCGAGCTCCTCCGCGTCGCCTCCACCACCTTCGCTGATGCCGACGAGCCCTTCGCCTCGCTCGGCGCCGTCGCAGGGCGTCTCCGAGACTGGCAGCGCAGGCAGCCGGCGAGCTTCCGGGCGGCCTACGCCGCGACCGCCGCGCCGGCGCTCTTCGCGCCGTTCGTCCGCCTCGAGCTGCTCGCGTGGGAGCCCCTGTCGACGTTCGCCGCGAGGCAGAGGAAGGAGGAGGAGGGCAGCAACGAGGCGGCCGAAGGAGAGGGAGGAGGAGGACGAGGAGAAGGGAACGGAGGAAAGGGAGGGAGCTTCAGGGAGCACGAGTGGCTGCGGACGCTCTCTGCGGCGTTCCCGCCGCGCCTCAGCTCCCCCCCCCCTAATGCCTCCTCCCCCTCCTCCCCCCCCTCGAGGGAGCGGGACGAGGGGCCCGACGGCGGCGGCGGCGGCGCGGCCTCGGCCTCGGTCGTGCCCAAGCTCGTCTCGGACCTCGTGCTGCCGCTGGCCGCCGAGGCGCTCGTGGGGCCCTCCGCGGGCTGGCGGCCGTCGAGGTCGGCCAGGGGGTCGGCCGCGGCCGCGGCGCTCCTGCGCGACCTCGCCCCGTTCTTCCCGCCGCCCGCCCCCTCCTCCCCCCGCCCCTCCCCCTCGGAGGGGCGGCGCCGCTTCGAGGCCCTGGCCTCCTCGGCCGCGGCGAGGATCCTCGAGGCCGCGAGCCGGGAGGGGCCCGCCGTGGTCCCGCCCTGGCCCCCGCAGGCGGCGGCCAGGTGCGCGAGGGCGGCGGCGCTGCTCGCGCGGCGCTTCGGCCGCGGGCTGCGGCTGCTGCGGGGCGTCGCCGCCTTCGCTTCCGTCTCCGAGGAGGAGGAGGGGGGGCAGGGGGGGAACGGGGGCGGGCCCCGCCTGTCCGCCCTGCTCCCGCGGGAGGCGCTGAGGGAGGCGGCCTTCTCCGGCGTCGTCGACAGGCAGCTGCTGCCCTACGTCCGCGCGGCGTTCTTCGCGGGGGCCTCGGCCCCCGAGGCCGCGGCCAGGGCGGCGGAGCGCACCGCGCGCGTCGTCGCGGCGCTGCCGCGCCCGTGGCTGCGTCCCCCGGAGTCTCCCTCGAGCGCTCCTCCGCCTGCCGCCGCGCTCGTCGCGGAGGCCCGTAGGGCGGCCGACGCCCTCCTCGCCCTCCCCTCTGCCGCGGAGGTGAACCGCCACGCGGCGTGGAGGCTCGCGGAGGCGCTGGACGCCCTCGAGGGGGACGGCGGCGGCGGGGAGGGAGAGGGAGGGAGGGCCGGGAGGCTCCGCGCCCTCGTCGCGTCCTCTTCGGGGTCCTCGAGAGCAACAGCGGGAGAAGAGATGGAGCTCGGGTGAAGCACGCGAGCAAAAAGTGTCCGCCCCCCTTCCCCTTGTAAAATATCCCACCTTTTGAAAAAAAGAGAACATTGAGTGCTTGGAGTGGCAGTTTTACAGATAGAGCGGGGGGGGGGGAGGGGCGGGGAAGAAGTTTTCGTTTGGCGAGCAAAGCACAGAGAGACGCTCCCCTTCTCCCTACCACGAGCTCCCGGCCCCCCCGCCGCCAGCGCTCCCCCCTCCCCCGAACCCGCCGACGGCCCCG
>Ga0210003_1004748_pt1 | contig 10637 bp, 11 predicted proteins | sample LantaG_FD_182804 | JGI IMG/M metagenome (GOLD analysis project Ga0210003, IMG submission 182804) | Deep subsurface microbial communities from Baltic Sea to uncover new lineages of life (NeLLi) - Landsort_02402 metaG (SPAdes) (version 2) | ecosystem: Environmental > Aquatic > Marine > Oceanic >...
AATTCCTTATAAATTGCAACATGCCAGATCATTGATATCCTAACTATTTGTCGTCAACCACCTTGACAGGCTTGAGCTGGCTACAAGCCTCAAATAATTTTATAACTATAGCGTGGCGGGAATTCCCGCCACGGCTTAATTCAAGGGTTTACAAAGGTTGGTGGTAATTCTCCCCGACCCCTCTTTAAGTCAAGTATATTATTGGTGGCAAGTACTCGCCACTTTTTCCAATATCTCGTCTAAATCCCACCTTTTCTTTATATCATGGCCTAGGAATGCATCAGTATATCTATTGAGTTTGATATATTTAATGGCGTCTATTAGGAATTGTCTTTCTACTACTACATATTTTTTATCGATTTTCATATAAAGCAATGTGATTAATTGGTGCTAGGGGTTTCGCACATTGCTAAACAATCTCTATTACACTTCGTACCAAGAGGTACTTATAATAATAGACTCCTAGCCTAAGGTGGACATTACCAGCGTGAGAAACACCAATATCTAAACCTAGCATGTATATTCTCCAACTCAAAGTGCCATCGATTAAAATTGTTGTATATAAAAAAAGTATGGTAAAATTGATGAACAAGTAAATCAAATGGAGTTTCAAATGGGCAAATTATTTTTAACGCAGCATCTCGGTAGAGCGTTTTCTCACATGGAAAAGATGGATACTATTAAAGTTGCGCAAAGTGCTGTAAAAGAAAATGAAGTTTTTAAACTTAGGCAGGAAGCCGTCGCTAAGGAAGTTGCCAAGGAAAGAATAGCGCAAGATCAGCCGAGACAAGAGAGAATCATACAGGAGCAAACTACTTTAAGAGTAGAGCAAGAAAGGATTGCCCTTGAGAAACTTACTTTAAAGGCGGATCAAGAAGCTCTTCAGAGAAGTAAAGAAATACTTGCTGAAATGAAAATTGAGATGCTAGCAGTGGAAGTTAATATACAGCGGAAGCTTAAAGAACAGCTTGAACAAAAGGAACAACTAGAATGCACCAAGGATATTATTCAAGATCAAATGAATAAGATGTTTGCTGAAGTTACAGCAGATGAAGACACAGCAGCAGATGAAGATACACTAGAAGAAGACACGCTAGAAGAAGTTATATTAGAAGATTATCATGATTGTGAAGTGCCACTTGTAGGAATATTATAGATTAAGCTAAACTATGCTAAACTATATCTTTAATATTCAAATATAGGTTATTCAATATGTTAAAAAACACATTAATATCTTTGCTTAGTATATTAGTTGTATGTACTTCTATAGCTTTTGCACAAGTCTTTACACTAGTTCCTTTAGAAAAGCAAAAGGGAAGCGACTTCTATGTTAAGCTGACAACTACAGTTAGTAAAATCTCTGATATACAGATAGCTGACCCAGAGTTAAATTTTAAATTAAGTCATGAATCAAGTTTTTCTCCAGCAATAGGCGTGGGTTTTGGCTATTACATCAATAATAAAACTAGAGTAGATTTAATATTCGAAGCTTTAAAATTTAATTTCAGCAAACAATCAGCTAGCTTTGACATCAATGATGGCGAGACTTTAACCGCAGGAACTAAGGCTATTCAGCGTACATCTTATGGGAAATCCCTAATGCTCAATGGGTTTGTTGATCTTGTAGAGAGAGAATCAGTTAAATTTTTTGTAGGTACTGGGATTGGTGTAGTGCGATTAAAAGAAAAAGTAAATAATTCTTTTTCAGGAACTGCTATGACAGCGCATCAGGTCCATACATACCCATTGTTAACTGAAAATTATACTAGCAAAGCAATAACTAAATTGGCTTATTCATTGATGTTAGGTAGTAGCATTAATATTAATCCTGAATTAAATATTGAATTGATGTATAGTTGGAAAAACCTAGGTAAAGTTAAGCATAATGATTTGATGAAGAGCCAATACAAAGGGCATCATTTTTCTATTACCGCACGATGTGATCTTTAAAAAAATAACTATCGGATGGATAAAAAAATATCATTCCCTTGTCTTGAGTTAGATGTAGCTGATTCTGTGCTAGAATATAAAAAAAACACATTACTAGCACAGATTTCACTCTATGAATTTTTTAAGCAAGCGTGGCCTCATATAGAAGGTGCAAAAGAATTCATAGGTGGGGAACACATACAAATTATTTGCGAGCATTTAGAACTTGTAGCTAATCGCAAAATTAAAAGACTGCTTATAAACCTTCCGCCTCGTTTTTCTAAATCAACATTGATTTCTGTAGCATTTCCAGCATGGGTTTGGTTGCGCAATCCTTCTGAAAGATTTCTATGCTCTAGTTATGCGCTGCAATTAGCTAATCGTGATTCAAGATATTGTCGTACTCTTATTCAATCTCCGTGGTATCAAAAAAACTGGAGTACTTATTATTCATTATTGAAGGACCAGAATACAAAGGGTCGATTTGATAATACTTATAAGGGTTACCGTATAGCCACCTCTTCTAAGAGTGCGGCCACAGGAGAAGGCGGTTCAATTTTGATATGCGATGACGGTAATAACATTAAAGATGCTCAATCAGAAACAGACCGAAATCGTCGTTTAGAATGGTGGAGTCAGATTTGGTCTACAAGATTAAATGATAAGAGAAACGACTGCATGATTGTTGTCCAACAAAGAACACATGAAGGAGATATCTCTGGTTTCATAATAAATAATGATGTTGAGAACAACTGGGTTAAACTAATCCTCCCTATGGAGTTTGAGCTGAGTAGAAAATCTAAGACCGTAGTGTTACCATCTACTAACGGTAAAATATGGGAAGATTGGCGTACCAAAGAGGGGGAGTTATTGTGGCCTCAGCGTATTGGTAATAAAGAAATTGCAGAAGCCAAGAATACACTAGGTAGCTATGGTTATGCTGGGCAGTATCAACAACGCCCTTCACCAGCAGAAGGCGGTATAATTAAGAAGTCATGGTTTAGGTGGTGGAAGAACTCTACCCCTCCTCAAATTAGCTTTGTGTTACAAAGTTGGGATACAGCTTTGACCGCCAATGAAATGTCAGCTTATTCAGCTTGTACTACTTGGGGCGTGTTCTACGATGAAAATCATATAGAGAATGTTATTTTGTTATCTATGTGGAGAGGAAGGGTAGAATATCCAGAGCTTAGAGAGATAACTAAACGTTTATATTTCGATTATAGAGATACAGGAAAGGAAAGAGAGCCTAGGTTTAAAGGGCGAAATGTAGACATGTGTCTTATTGAAGCAAAGGCCTCAGGCGACCCTTTGATTCAAGATTTAGCAGCAGCTGGGATTAGAGCAATACCTTTTGTGCCTAATAAATATGGGGACAAAATAAGTAGGGTACGTTTGATTACTCCTTTGATTGAAGGAGGTAGAATATGGTTACCCGCAAGAGAACCGCAATATGATGCGCTATTACCATATGCAGACGAGTTTCTAGAATCAGTCTCTTGTTTTCCTAATGCGGAGTCAAGAGATCTAGTGGATACAATGGCACAAGCCTTTCTAAAACTAAAAAGCGGACATTTTGTATCGAACCCGAAAGATGAAAGGTCTATTCCGCCTTCTGTTAAGGAAGTACGGGTATACTAATGGCAGCAAATGCTAGATATTCATCTGAACAAGTAGCAGATATTTTATCAGTTAGTAAATCGATAATTCACAAATGGGAGAAGAATAAGACTTTAATTCCAAATATTGATGTTGATACAGGAAACAGATTTTACGATAAAAGTCATCTTGTTTCGTTCAAGCAAGCTCATGAGATGTTGAATAGCAAATGGGATGATGAAATTCAGACGAAACCTCTAAAAGAATTTACTTGTTTAGAGCTTTTTGCGGGTGCTGGTGGATTAGCACTTGGGTTGGAAAAAGCAGGGTTTAAAGCACAAATGTTAAACGATATAGATCATTACGCCTGTCACACCTTAAAACACAACCGCCCAGATTGGAATGTAGTAGAAGGTGATATTTCACAAATAGATTTCAAGCAGTATAAAAATAAAATTGACCTTCTTTCAGGAGGCTTCCCATGTCAAGCCTTTTCCTATGCAGGAAATAAACTTGGTTTTGAAGATACACGAGGAACACTATTCTTTGAATTCGGGCGGGCTTTAAAGGAGTGTTCACCCAAGATATTTATGGCTGAGAATGTAAAGGGGCTTGCCTCTCACGATCATGGTAGAACACTAGAAACAATCAAAACAGTTCTTTCTGATTTAGGATATACATTAATAGAGCCACGTATATTAAAGGCTATCTTCTATCAAGTCCCTCAAAAAAGAGAGCGTCTAATTATTATAGGAATTCGTAATGATTTAGTTAATAAGGCCACATTTTCTTGGCCATCACCATATTATAGAATAATGATTTTAAAAGATGGTCTTAAGAAGGGTTTTTTATATGATAAAGATGTGCCTGTGTCAGAAGGGCAAAAATATCCCGCTCGAAAGGCGGAACTATTGTCTCATGTTCCTCAAGGGGGGTATTGGAGAAATTTACCTGACGATTTACAAAAAGAGTATATGCAACAAAGTTACTTCTTAGGTGGTGGAAAAACTGGAATGGCAAGACGGCTTTCTTGGGATGAGCCAAGTTTAACTTTAACATGTTCTCCAGCTCAAAAACAAACAGAAAGATGCCACCCAGAAGAGAACCGTCCGCTCACAGTTAGAGAATACGCTCGTATTCAAACGTTCATGGATACTTGGGAGTTTAAAGGTTCGTTAGGAAATAAGTATAAACAAATTGGAAATGCTGTTCCTGTTAATTTAGCATACGCTATTGGCCGTAGCTTAGTAAGATTGTTAAACCAACTCATTTAATGACTTCTCCTATCTCCATTGACCTATGCATAAGACATAAAAAAACCATTAATAAGCTTACCAGAACAAATTTTAGTATATAAACTAATTTAAAAGAAAAAATAATAAGAAAGGTTATGAGTTCAATAGCTTATATAGAAAGAAGTATCAAAGGGAACAAAGCAACACAAGAAAATATTTTCAATAAAATACATGTACCACAAAAAACGAATAAAATAGAAGATAGTCTTCCGTTAGATGGGTATAAATTCATTGATCTTTTTGCTGGAATTGGCGGAATCAGAATTCCATTTGATGAATTAGGTGCACGTTGTGTTTTTTCTTCTGAATGGGATAAATATGCAGCCCAAACATATACAGCCAATCATGGTGATATACCCCACGGTGATATCACACTAATAAATGAGAAACATATTCCCGCTTTTGATATTTTGCTTGCGGGTTTTCCTTGCCAACCCTTTTCTAACGCTGGGTGTAAAAAGGGTTTTAACGATATTAGAGGTACATTATTTTTCGACATATGTCGTATTGTTAAATTTCATAAACCCAAAATATTGTTTTTGGAAAACGTGAAGGGGTTTAAAGGACATAATAAAGGTCAAACTTTTTCTATAGCAAAAAAAACGCTCGAAAATCTTGGTTACGATGTTCACTATACAATATTAAATGCTAAACATTTTGGTGTACCACAAAACAGAGAGCGTATTTATATTATTGCCTTTAGAGATAAGATAAATTTTTCTTTTCAATTACCAGAATATTCAGTTGTTAAAGTGGGTGAAATTTTATTAAAAAATAAGGTGGATAAAAAATATACAATTTCAGATAAATTATGGGCTGGACACCAAAGGCGTAAGCTTGCGCACAAGATAAAAGGACATGGGTTTGGATATTCTTTGTTTCAGCCTAGCTCTGAATATACAAGTACATTGTCCGCACGATATTACAAAGATGGTTCAGAAATTTTAATTAAACAAGACGATGGGGTTAATCCTCGTAAAATAACACCAAGAGAGGCGGCTAGATTACAAGGGTTTTCTGATGATTTTATTATTCCAGTAAGTGATACTCAGGCGTATAAACAATTTGGTAATAGTGTTACAGTTTCTGTTATTCGAGCGATAGCAAAAAGAATATGTCAAGTTATAGAGAATAGTAAATGAAGTTCAAAAAACTAACAGTTGAAAATAATAATATTTCTGAAAATACTGTTTGCGATCTTGCCATTATAATTATTTACTTAAAACTAGTTGTGCAATTTGATTTTTTTTACTCATGCAACAGGGGTGCTCTACTGAGCTAACATGTCAAAAAAGCCGCTGCATGGTGCAACGGCTTAATCAACACAACACTTTTGTTAATCTACCAACTTTGCAGGACGTTAGATTATACAGACGAAAAACAACTTAAAGTTTCCAGTTCTAATTTTAATTGATTTTTCAAATTAATCAAGAAGCTCTAGCATATTTATAAATTATTTGATTGGGCTAGGGCAGTACATATAAAAAAAGAGCCTCAATAATGAGACCCTTTTAATAGAAAGTACACAACTTACGAGTGAATTAATAACCCCCTATTCGATGAAAAATTTTGGGTTCTTAATTCTAGAAACAAACATAATTTATATCCTTTAGTATAACAATTATTCTTTCAAATGTCAACGTAACCTCTGTGACCCAAAATAGACATGGCCTTTTAATACTTAAATTCATTCATTACAAATTCTTCTAACAAATCCTCAACACCTTCTACAGTGGAAATTCCCTTTTTGTTATTGATGCTCAAAATCGGCAATTTATGGTTGATAAATATTTTATCTATATCTAAAGGCTTCTTTGCAATTGTTACAAGAAAGAACACAGGTAGCTCTTTATCGACATTTTGAGATCGTGGTTGAAAAACATTACCCAAAAATTCTTTATGCTCACTAATAATTATTTTAGTGCCTACGATAATATGCTCTTTTTCCTGCCTTAAAACGCAGTAGTTCTCTAGCTTTGACAGTTTTTTAACGAATTTTTCAAAAATTTCAAACATGTGATACAATCTCTTTAATATGAATTATATATACTAAATACACACAATACTACCAGCTAATATTTTTGCCTATCAAAACTTCAATATTAGCTGGCTCTTACCCATTAAAAACATGAGGTTATTCATAGTACATGAAAACTATTGATGATGATATTAGAAAGATTGAAGAACTAGAAGATGGATCTAGTGTATATGAAGTTGGACCGCCCCCGCAAAAAGAGGACGAGGACAGTGCTTTCTATGCAAATTTAGCTATTAAATTTTCTGAAGAGGCTAGAAAAAGATTATCTAGTTTTTTACTAGAGTCTATAGAAAAAGATATTGAGGCTAGGCAAGACTGGCTTACATCTGTTGAAAAAGCAAAACAATATCTTGGGTTTTCTTTAGAAGACTTAAAGAATACTCCATTTAGCCAGGCTACTAGAACCTTTGACACAACTCTTTCAACAGCTTTAATTCGTTTCTACGCTACTTCTAGAGCGGAAATGCTACCTGAGTCTGGACCAGCTGGGTTCAAGATCAATGGAGATAGCAATGAGGAAGTAGAAAGAAAAGGTGAATTAACTAGGGACTGGTTAAATTATTATCTAACAATACAAGATAAATCGTACTATTCAGATTTCGAAAGATTTCTACTTTATTTAGGCTTTTATGGCAGCGGTTTTAAAAAGGTATACTACGATAAGTTATTAAAAAGACCTTTAAGCCGCTTTATTATGCCTGAAGATTTTGTAATCGATGCTGATTGCACTTCTATTCTTGAATCAAATCGCCTGACTCATATTCTTCACCTTTCTAAAAGGGAAATTATTTTAAATCAACAGAACGATATCTATCGAGATGTTGAATTACCTTATCTTAAAAGTTTAGAAAATACTGAAGATGAAGCTTCTTCTACTCAAAAAAAGAAAGATGATGTTGATATTAGCGTATATAACAAGCGTTCTTTATTTCCAATATATGAAGTTCACACATATCTTAATTTAAAAGATTTTACAGAAGATGGTGCTGATTTTAAAACGGAAAATACTGTACCGTTGCCATATATAGTAACAATCGACAAGATTTCTAAAGAAATACTTTCAATAAGAAAAAACTGGGAAGAGACCGATGCTGAAAAGAATAGAGAAGAGTATTTTATTCAGTATAATTATTTACCAGGATTTGGTATTTATGGTATAGGTCTCGCCCACCTTATTGGTTCAAACGCTATCACTTTGACCACTGTATTGCGCCAATTAGTAGATGCTGGCTCATTTAAAAACCTCCCTGGGGGTCTTAGAGCGAAAGGATTTAAACAGCAAAACAATGATCTAGTTGTAGGACCAGGGCAATTTGTAGAAGTGGACACAGGCGGCATTCCTCTTGCTGAAGCTTTTATGCCCCTTCCTTATTCTGAGCCTTCTGGCGCACTTCGTGAACTAAGATTAGAAATTGTTAATCAATGCAAAGAGCTTGCCTCCACTAGCGAGATGGGCATGCTTGAATCTAAAGAAGATATACCAACAGGTACTACTCTTGCGCTCTTGGAAACAAATAATCGAATTCAATCAGCAGTTTTGCGCTCGATTCATGTTTCTTTCACTAGAGAATTGCAATTAATAGATAAGATTTTTAGAAAAACTTTAGATCAAGAAGAGTTTAGTTTTTCAAAACAACAACATTCTATTAATGCGAATGATTTTGCTGAAGAAGTAGTGATTATTCCAGTTTCTGATCCATCAATCAACTCTGCCCCTCAAAGAATGATGAAGGCTGATTCAATTTTAAGAACAGCTTTACAAGCCCCTGATCTTCATAATTTAAGAGAAGTGCTAAGATTAAACTATGAAGCGCAAGGTCTTGATTCTCAAGATATCGATAAAATCTTAATACCAGAACCTCAGGAAGAAGAAATATTGCCGTTAGACCCAGTTAGTGAGAATCTAAATGCAATGAAAAATACTCCTTTGAAAGCTGCTATTTGGCAAGATCACGCCGCTCATAAATTAGTTCATGGATTATTCGCTGAAACTAATCAAGATCTACAACCCATCATCATGGCGCATATCAAAGAACATGAGGCTTTTGAATATTTAATACAAATGCAGCAGTTACTAGGTGTGGAACTGCCTCCGCTTGAACAAATAGCTGATCCACAAGTTCAAAACGCTATTGCTATGGCTATTGCTCAATCTTTAGAGGATGTACAGGCTAATACACCTGAACAACAAGCGCCGATTGACCCTAACCAATTGATAATGGCGGATATTGAGCAAAAAGCAGCTGAAATAGAAGCTAGAGAAAGAATGGCTAGCCAAAAAACAGAAACAGATATCTTTAAGGCGCAATTAGATTTTGAAAAAGAAAAGGCCAAAATCGAATCTGCCGAAGGTGTAGCAAGTCAAAAAACAGAATCCGAAATATTTAAAACGCAATTAGATTTTGAAAAAGAAAAGGCCAAAATCGAATCTGCCGAAGATATAGCGGAGCTAAAATCACAAACTGAATTAATTAAAAATGGAGTTTAAAATTATGGAATTTACTAAAAATATGAAAGCTGGTTACCAAGGCAAAAAAGACTCTATGAGAGAGAAAGCTGAAAAGCTACTCAATCATCCAGGTAAAGCAGATGACGTTTACAAATCAAAGTCATGTGCTGATAAAAGTAAAATGAGAGCTTACAAAGAAGGCGGCTCTGTCAAAAAGAACACTGCCCAAAAGTTCGCTATCGGCGGCGTGGCCAAGATTAGACATGGGGAAGCAACATCCCAAGGTCTACCAAAATCATTTAAAAAGAAATCTTTGAAAGACATTTTATAAATGATGCACGGTAGATTAACTGACCAATTAAAAGAAGCAAAGCAACAAGTAGTAAATTACGTTGCGCAAGGCAAGGTGCAAGACTTTGCTTCTTACAGGTTTCTAGTAGGTCATATAAAAGGCCTGCAAGACGCTATTGATATATGCAACGATACATTTAAAAGGAGAAATGATGAGTAAATCTATACAAAAAATTATGGAAGACGACACGGGTATAGACTTCGAGAATTACAACCTAGAGGAAGAAGTAGCCAAATATCAAGGGGATAGCCCAAAAGGTTGGCAGGTAGTAATTCGAGTATATGTACCACAGAAAATATCAAAGGTTGGCTCGATATTTCTGGCTGACAATACCGTAGATCAATTAAATAAAGATAACAAGCTTATTAATTTCACAGGTTTGGTAGTCAAATTGTCAACAGGGGCTTACAAGGATGACCGTTATAAGTTAACTGGCCCTTATTGCAAAGTAGGGGATTGGGTTATGTTCCCAAGAGCGCATGGGACTACTTACTCATATAATGGGCTTACTACAATCACCCTCAACGAAGATGCAGTCCTTAAAGTAATAGATGATCCTAGATCAATTGCTAGAATTTCAGTTTAATTAAATGGATTAGATTAATGACAAATAATAATAATGCTTCGGCCGATCTAGATAATAGTTTAGATGCTCCCGAAGATGCTAGTGGCTTAATTGAAATACAACAAGCCTTAGAAGAAATAGAAAGATTAAAAAACGAAGAAGAATCTAGCGAAGAAGAATCTAATGAAGAAGAATCTAGCGAAGAAGAATCTAGCGAAGAAGAATCTAATGAAGAAGAATCTAGCGAAGTAAATGTAAAATCTTCAAAAGAAGAACCTCAAAAATTAGATAAAATATGGAAAATAAAAAGAAGTAGGTATAAAGCGTTAGCCGAAAAAAGAGCTGCTTTAGAAGAAAATGCAAGGCTAAAGGAAATGCTGGCAGAGTCTTTAGACTCAGGTACATATCAC
>Ga0210003_1004752_pt1 | contig 10619 bp, 8 predicted proteins | sample LantaG_FD_182804 | JGI IMG/M metagenome (GOLD analysis project Ga0210003, IMG submission 182804) | Deep subsurface microbial communities from Baltic Sea to uncover new lineages of life (NeLLi) - Landsort_02402 metaG (SPAdes) (version 2) | ecosystem: Environmental > Aquatic > Marine > Oceanic >...
GCCAGACAGGGTCGAAAGAGTCAAGCCAGCCAGCAGCACCGAGAAGAAAACGGTAAAAACCTGCTCACTCTTTGGCCTCTTGATAAAAAACCTCTTATTCTGGTTCTCGCAGGTACAACGACAAGCGCGACGACTACGTCCTCAACGAGGTGAGAGCATGAAAAGAGAAAGAGAAGAAGAAGAATGAAAAAGAAAAAAACTCACCTTTCTCTCTTTTTTTTTAAAAAAAAAATCCAAAAACTCTATAAAAAAACATTATTTAAACAAACAGGTCGCCATCGACTACAACGCAGGCTTCACGGGAGCGATGGCCTACCTGACGATGTCCGAGGACACGTGGCAGGCCTGCAGGGACCGCGGGGACGTCCCGAGGCCGATCAAGAAGATTTACAACTGAAGAAAAGAAGGGTGACGGAAGATTTTTCTTCTTCTTCGCTTAAAAAAAAAAAAAAAAAAACTTGCTTGCAACGCGCTGCGGCGACGGCGGCGGCGGCAGAGGAGTTAACCTTTTTCGCCCCGTATTAATTTACCTCTGTCGTCGAGAGAGCCCGCTCGGGTGCTCTCTTTTACGGAGAAAAAGAGTGCAAAATGGGAGAGAGAGATATTTGATTTCTTTGTGCAGCCCTGCCCCAACCTCAAGGGTTGAGAGCGCGCGCGCCCTCCCCTCCCTTTCTTCTTTTTCAAACACCAGCACCCTTCCCCGACCCGCACGAACGGTATCAAGAGTGAACGGGAGATGTGATGAAAAGAAATGACTTGCAATTTCAGAGTTAGTTGAACGAATGAAGAGGGTAAACGGCGAAAGAGATGAAAGAGAGGCGAAGTTTTTCTCCCTCTCTCTCAGTTTTGCTTTGTCAACCTTGGCCTCCAGCAGCAATCTCCTCTGCCCCCCGATGTGTTGCGTCGTCGCGGGCTCGAGCCTCCTCTCGGCGACCCACTCCTGCGCCTCTGCCTCGTGCCTCTCTTTCCCTCGGCGAAGACAGGGGCTCAGGCGATGTCGCGTTTGCCCGCCGCGATCGCTCGAACGTTTTTCTCCTGTCGAAGTCAATGCTTCCTCGACCCCGACGACTTGCAGTTCTTCTTCTTCCTCCTCCACCCCTTCTTCCACTCCCGCTACCGCTCCTCCCTCTTGGCGCACCTGCCGCCACTGCAAACGCCGCTTCGACCCCTCCCAGAACCCCCAAACAGCCTGCCGCCGCCACCCCGCTCTCTTCACGGGCGGGGAAGTCTCAAAGGCGATCGGGTTCTGCAGGGAGGCGCAGGGCAGAGAGTTTTGGCTCGACGCAGTCGTCGGCGCGAGCGGCCTGCTGCGGTTCTACGACTGTTGCGGCGCGGGCAGCGAGGACGCGCCCGGGTGCGTCGTGGGCCCGCACGAAGGGTTTTGAAATAGAGCAGAAGGGAGAGGCTGAAAGACTTGTAGAATGGAGAAAGGTGTAAAAAAACGTGAAAAAAAAACGTCACAAAAAAACAAGCAAATCACAACCTCGACCGGTCGCCTCTTCCTCCAGCTCCCTCCTCCTCCGCGTCTCTGCTCCTCCTCAGCTCCAGCCCCGCGATCGTCCCCAGGTGCACCTCGTCGGGGCCATCAGCCAGCCGCAGCGTCCTCGCCCCGGCCCACAGGGCGGCCAGGGGCGTGTCCTGCGAGACGCCGGCGCCGCCGTGGACTTGGACCGCGACGTCGAGCGCCGCGGCCGCCGCGCGCGGCGCCGCCACTTTCGCGGCCGCCAGGGCGCCCCTCGCGCCCCTCGCGTCTCCCCCTGAGCGGTCGAGAACGTGCGCGGCGTGCAGCACGAGCAGGCGCGCGCCGTCGAGCCCGACCCTCGCGCGGGCCAGGTCGTGCTGGAGTCCCCCGAGGTCGGCGAGGCGCCCTCCGAACGCGCGGCGGCGCCGCGCGCGGGCCGCCGCGAGCGCCAGCGCGCGCTCGCCTGCTCCCACGAGGCGCATGCAGTGGTGGAGCCTGCCCGGCCCCAGGCGCGCCTGCGCGATCTCGAAGCCGCGGCCTCGGCCCAGGACGACGGGCGAGTAGGAGGGAGAGGAGGCCGGAGAAGAAGAGGCCGAGGAGGAGGAGGAAGAAGACGTCGCCGGGGGAGGAGGGAGCGTCAAGGTGACGTTTTCAAAGGTGACCTCGGCGTGGCCGTGCGGCGCGTCGTCGTAGCCGAAGACGGTCAGCGCCCTCCGCACCGTCAGCCCCGGGGAGGGCATCGGGACCAGGATCATGGAGTGGCGGCGGTGCTTCGCGGGCGGCGGAGAGGAAGGGGGCCGGCTCCCCGAAGCGACGTCCTTCCCCATGAAGACGCAGAGGCGGCACCGAGCGTCGAGCGCGCCGCTCGTCCACCACTTGGTGCCGTTGAGGACGATCCGGCCCCGCTCTCCTTCGAAGCAGATCGTGGCCTCCATGTTGGTCGCGTCGCTGGACGCCACGGCGGGCTCCGTCATCGCGAAGCACGACCTGATCTCGCCGCGCAGCAGCGGCACCAGCCACCGCCGCTGCTGGCGCGCGTCGCCGCACCGCGCGAGCACCTCCATGTTCCCCGTGTCCGGCGCGGAGCAGTTGAAGACCTCGGCGCTCCAGGGGGTGCCCCCCATCTCCTGGGCGAGGTGGGCGTAGTCGAGGTTGGAGAGGCCGGGGCCCCACAGGGACGGGTCGGCGAGGAGTGCGGCGTCGGCTTCTGCTGCTTCTGCTGCTTCTGCCCCGGGTGATGCGAGGAGCAGCGTCGCCCTGACCCTCTCGGCGAGCTCGCGCGGCAGCCAGAGGTTCCACAGCCCCCTCGCTTTCGCCTCTCTTTTCAGCTCCTCGAGCCCCGGGATCGGGTGCCACCTGTCGGCGGAGCGGGAGTGGGCGTCGGCGACGGCCTCATGGCGGACGACGCGGTCGCGGATGAACGCCCTGAGCTCGGCGAGGATCGCCGCGGCCTTCGGGCTCGGACCGAGGCCCGGCGGCGACGAGGGAGGGCGGGGAGAAGAGGGAGGGCTCGCGCCGCCGTAAGCGCCGCCGGCGACGGCCAGCGCCCTCCTAGCCAGGGCGCGAACGACCGCCTGCCCTCCCGCGGCGCGCGCGCCGGCGCTCGCGGCGTTCCCCTCGTCGGCCCTCGCGCCGACGCCGGCGAGGATCGCGGCGGCGCGGAAGAGCGCCAGCGCGACGTAGAAGCCCCACTCGCGCTCCCCCGGGCGGCGCAGGCGAAGAAGTGGAAGGAGGGGGCCGCTCGCTCCTCCCCCTCGCCGCCGCTGCTGCTGCTCCTGCTGCTGCGAGGCAGTGAGGATGCGCTCCCGGGCAGAGAAGTACATCTCCCGGAACTCCCGCTCGGTCGGCAGGCCCCGCGGGAGCTCCGACGGCAGCGACGGGAGGGCGGGCACCCCCGGGGGCAGGTGCCAGGGCAAGGTCGCGTACGCGGCGTCGGCGAGGGCGCTGCCAGTAGTGGCGAGCTCCCAGTCGAGCACGGCCAGGACGGTCGGGGAGGAGTCTGTTGTCGCGTCGGTTTTGAGGGGTTTTTTGAAGGGAAGAGGTTTTTTTCGGGGTGAGGGAAAAAAGGGAGGGATAAATAAAAAAGAGTGAAAAATGAAGAAGAAAAAAAACTCGATTGAAAGGACGAGAAAAGAAAGGCAACCAACAGCCTCACAGTGAAACACCAGGTTGTCTATCCTGAAGTCGCCGTGCACCAGCGTGGGCCTCCCTCCCGAGTCCTCGAGCGACGCGTCTGCCTTGGGCACGTGCGACTTCAAGAAGGCAGCGAGCTCCAGCATCTCGGGGAGCAGGGGCCTCTTTTTCCCGGACCCAGCCTGTGCCAGGTACTGCCCCTCCCAGCGCTGGATCTGCCTCGCGCAGTAGTTGACGCCGCTGGCATTGCTTTTGGACGATAGAAGAAGTTTGGAGAGGCCGGGGGAGGCGCGGACGTCGACGGAGTGGATCCGGGCGAGCGCCTCCGCCGCGGCCGCGTACAGAGCGCGCCGCTCCTTCTCCTCTCCCTCGCCTCCTCCGAGGAGCCCCGGGAGAGCCGGGTCGGCAAAGACCCTCCCGGCGACGAATTCCATGACAAAGAAGGGCGTTCCCAGCGGCTGGTCGCTTCTCTCGAGGGCCAGGACGTGGGGGACCGGGACCCGAGAGGGAGAGGAAGATGACGACTCCGACGACGACGACGGAGGGGAGCTCGGACAGTTTTCTCCCAAGCCAAGAAACAGCGCCGCTTCCCTCTCGACGGCGTGCGCCGAGGGCAGCGTCACCCCGGGGGGCTTTTTGCGGAGCACAGCTCGCCAGGAGGGGCCCGCCTGATGGGTTTTGTTGCGGAAGAAGAAGAGGAGGAAGAGAGTGAGGTCGTTGAGGAGAGCGACTGAAAAAAATCGGGCTAGCCAATGGCCATTTCCTTTTTCCTGTTGTAAACACACGAAACCGCCCAAAAACCAAACGCACGCACCTGAAGCAGATATGTCGGATTGCTATGGCCATGAGTAAACTTCGAAACGCGCAGAGGCTGCGCCTCCAAAGCTGGGAACGAAACGACATTCGAGCGCAGGTAGGAAGCGAGCGCCACCGCATCGATCTCGAATGCCGGCGCTGGGGCCGAGACAGCCGTGGCCGTGTCGAGGGGGCCGCCGCCCAGCGGGCTGGGGCGCGACATCACGCACAGGAGGAGGACTCTGTGGTGATAGAAATCAAAGGAGGAATAGGGACTGGAGAGCGACAACCCGGTTCTCTCTCTCCTTGCGATCGAGTTTTGTTTTCTCTTTTCTAAAAAAAAACGTTTTAGTTTTTTTTGCATTTCTTTTTTCCCTGTCACTTGTTCTTCCTCTCCCTCGACCTCCGCAGGAGCTCCAGCGCCGCGACCGCGTCCCCGTCCCCTCCCCTCGCGTCCCTCTCCAGCAGCCTCGCCACGATCTTGGGACAGGCCACGGCCCGGCCCGCCCCGGAGGCGGAGGCGGTCGCGGCCCCCACCGCGTTGGCGAGGGCGAGCGCGACGGGGAGAGGCGACGGAGAGGAAGGGGTCGACAGAGAAGAGACGCCTTCCCCGCCGCTTGCTCCTCCGACGACGCTCGCGAGCACGAAAGCCGCGGCGAACGAGTCCCCGCAGCCCACCGTGTCGACGACGGCGACGGAGGGGGCCCCGCGCTCGAAGACCAGCGTCTCGAGCTCGGACTCTTCTCCTCCTCCTCCTTCTTCTTCGCTGCCACTGCCGCCGGCGAGGACGACGGCGACGGCGCCCTTGGCTCCTCTCTTGACGACGACCGCCGACGTCCTCCTCCTCCTCCTGTCTCCTCCTTTTCCTCCCCCACGACGACGACGGCGAAGGATCGCCCGCGCGGCCGCGGCCGCGGCGTCGCTGCCAAGGCCCGCGACGCGCACGCCCGTCGCGGCCTCGGCCTCCTCCTCTGTCAGAAGCACCACGTCCGCGGCGTCGAGCGCCGCCTCGAGGAGCGCCGCGCGAGGACCCAGGGCGTCCGAGGAAGAGGGGCTGGAGAGCATCGCGGCGACCCGAGGCCCCGGGTCGAAGAAGACGAGCGCCCCGGCTGCCCTCGCGGCCTCGAGCGCCGCCAGCACGGTCCCCGCGGGCAGCTCGTCGAATGCGAAGCCGTTGACGAAGACGGCCCTCGTGGAGCGGAGGATGTCGAGGGCGGCCTGCGGGAGCAAGGGGTGCGCCGCCGGGGGAGGGGGAGGAGAGGGAGAGGGGGAAGCGGCACCGCTCTCGCCGTCATCGTTCCGCCGCTCCCGCCGCTCAAAGTCGTCGGCCTCCGATGGCGACGATGACGAGCCCGAAGAAGAAGAAGAGGAGGAAGAGGAAGAGGAAGTCGAGGAAGAGGAAGCGGAGGCCAGCAGCGGGTGCGGCCCCAAGTCGTAGGCGGAGCAGAACGCGTGCGACGCCGACTCGGCGTGCGTGAGCACGTAGCAGACGAGCGTGTCCTCCCTGCCCAGGATCATCGCGGAGATGGAAGACGAGGAGGGAGAGCGGGAGGGCGACGTCGGGGGTTCGCCTACGCTTTCGACGGGGACCTCGACGCCGCGCCCGAGCAGCGGCGGCCGCATCACCTCGACGCCCTCCCTCTCGAGCTCCGAGGCCGCGAACTCGCCGATCGCGTCCTCACCGACGTGGGCCACGGCAGCGGTGCGCAGCCCCAGCCTGGCGGCGGCGATCAGGAAGTTGGCGTTGCCCCCGAGCTCGAGGCGCGTTGGCACTGCGGCGGCGGTCGAGAGAGGGGCTTCCCCGGTCATCGTCATCGTCGCCGTCGCTGTTCTTCCTCTGCCGCCGTCTTTGCCGCCCGCTCTCCTTTCGCTCCCCTTCCCGTTGTCTCCTCCTCCTCCGCCGCTTCCGTCCAGCCCGGCCGCGGCAGAGGCCGCGACGGCGCTCTGAAGCCTGCGGAGGGTCGCGTGCGTCTTGACGACGTGCTGCGGAGGGATCTGTGGTTTTACGTTTTTTTGTCGGGGTCCAGGTTGAGAGTTTCAACGGGTCGAGTGATTCCGTTTCGTTTCTTTCCCCCCTCTTCTTTCCCTTAACTCTCCCTCTGTCTCTCTACTTCTACGTACCTCGTCGACGGGAATGAAGATGTCGACGCAGATGTTTCCGAGAGCGACGGCGTCGAAGCGCTTCTCGTCGCGGTTGCCGCTGCTGGTGCCGCTGCTGCCGGAAGAGGTCGAGGGCGCCGCCGCCGTAGCCGCAGCAGCGGGAATCGTCGTCTGTCGAAGCCCCCTCCGGCGAACAAGAGGAATCGAGTCCCGCTCCCGCTCCCTCGTTTCTTTCTGGGCACGGATGCAGCTTGATTGTTGCAGGGGCATAGGCGGCTCTCTCCTCGACGCCTGAGCAGAAACACGGGCTTGGGAGCTCCGAGGAGACGAAACGGCGGGGCGAGAGAATCGGAGAGAACGACTGATGCGATTGACGCTCGACGACGACGACATCATCTTGCTCTTCGGAGCAGCAGCGCTCTCCCCCCGAATATAGACCCTCGTGGATTCCCAGGGGCTCCGAGAAGAGAGATTGAAGCAGCACTGACGAGGATGCGGGAATTGTTCCAAACGAGCCCTCGAAGCTTGAAAAGCGCGCGCGCGCGAAGAGAGAATCGGGTTTCTGATCCTCTCGGCCCCCCCTTTTTTTTTGAAACCTTGTCAGTCACAGAAACAGAAATCCGTCGCCGGCCTCCCTTTGACTGGCGTTTTTTGGCTTGCTCCCTCTCAGAGAGAGAGAGTAAGAATGCACTCCCCCTTCCGGCGCCGCCCTCCGCGGCTAGCAGGAGCCAAATTCGTCCTCTCGCCGCGCCAGAGGCGTCTTGCTCCTCTCTTCGTGCTCCTGCTCCTGATCTCGCTGGTCCTCCTGGTCCTCTCGAGGCGGGCAGGCCGCGTCGAGGTCTCTCCGTCTTCTTTGTTGTCGTCGAGATCAGTGTCGAAATCGGCGCCCTCTTCTTCCTCCTCGTCTTCCTCTCTCCGCCTCCCTCCTGCCGTCGCGGCCTTCCACGCGAGGCTCGACGACCTCAAGCTCGGCGCCTTCAACCCGGGCGTCGTGGCGGCGAGCCTCAGGGAGGCGCTCGCCGGTGGCGAGGGCGTCGCGGCGTCTCCATTCGACGACGACGACAGGGACGTTGGCGCCAGCGACGCCGCCGGCGCCGCCGCCTCCTCCTCCTCCTCGCTCGCCGACCGGGCCCTCGTCGCCTCCTTCTCCGCGCTGGCGAGGGACGTCCGGGCCGCAGCCGGCTCCCCGCTGCTGCTGCTGGAGTGCGTCCGAGACGACACGCTCCCGCCGCTCGCGAGCCTGCGGCTGAAGACGGAAGGAGGCGGAGGGGGCGGCGGCGGGGGGAGCGGAGGGGGCGGCGGCGGGGGGAGCGTGGGGGGCGGCGCGCAGCTCGCGGAGCTCGAGCGCCCGCGCCTGCTGCTCGCGGCCAACCTCAAAGACTCGGCCGCGGTCCTCCCGCACTGGCTGCTCTCCGCCCTGGGCGCGGGCGCGAGGCTCCCCCCGCAGTCCTTCTTCCTCTCCGTCGTCGAGTCCGGCTCCGCCGACGGCGGCGCGACGCGGGCGTGGCTGTCGCTGCTGGCGAGGCTGGGCTCGCTCGCGCGCATCCGGGCCTGGGTCGCCGCCGACGCCGCGCCCCCGAGAGGAACGAAAGGGGCAGCCGAGGACCGGATACGGCACCTGGCGGCGCTGCGCAACGCGGCGCTGTCGCCGCTGTGGTCGAGGGGCCCCGTGGCGGCCGCGGCTTGGGCGGCGAGGGCGGAGCTGGACGCCAGGAGGAGGGCGACGGCGGCGGTGGCGGAAGGAGCAGGAGCAGCAGCGGGAAAAACCCACGGGGGGCTCGACCTCGACCTCCTGCTCGACCTCGGCGCCGAGCGCGCCGCGGCCGAGGAGGACGACGCCTCCCCCTCGTCGACCTCGACCTCGGTCTTTTCCAACGCCTTCGCCGAGGCCAACCGAGTGGCGTTCGTCAACGACGTCTTCTTCTGCCCCGACGACGTCGTGAGGCTGCTGGCGCACACCGCGGTCTCGTTCGTCGAGGGCGAGGGCGGCGAGAGGAGAGGAGGCGGAGGAGGGAGGGCGAGCGGCGGAAAGGCTTCCTCCTCCTCCTCCTCCTCCTCCTCCTCCTCCTCCTCCGACGCCTCCGACGCCTCGTCGTCCTCGTCGTCGTCCTCTGCCGCCGCCGCCGCTCCCGCGCCCGTGCCCCTGCCGGTCCCCGCCGCGGGGCCCGCGGACCTCGCCTGCGGCCTCGACCTCTACCGGGACGGCCGCGGGGGCCCGCTCCGCGGGGCTGGCATCGGCCCCTGGAGGGGGGTCCCGGGAGAGGAGATTCTGCCTTGGGGCGAGCGCGGGCCGCCGCTCGACGAGGGGAGGGGCGGCGGGGACCGGCGAAAGCGGCGTCGGCGTCGGCGGCGGAGCGGCGGCGGCGGCGACGACCACAGTGCCCTCTCTTCTCCCTCAAACGGCGAACACGACTCTCTGCTCCTCTACGACGTCTGGGTCTCCCGAGACGCCAACGGCGTCCCGCTCTCGGCCAGGCCGCCCTTCTCGCGCCACCACTACTCGATAGACAGGGCCGCGAGGGGGCTGCCGTTCCCGGTCTCGTGCTGCTGGAACGGCCTCGCCGTCTTCTCCGCGGGGAGCTTCGCCTCCGCCCCCGGAGGGGAGGGAGAGGACGCGCCGCCTCCGCTGCGGTTCAGGGCCGCCGCGGGCAACAGCAGCGAGAGCAGCGGCAGCAGCAGCGAGAGCAGCGGCGGCGAAAAGAGCGGCGGCGGCGGCGGCGGAGGGGACTGCCCGGGCTCGTCCGAGTGCTCGCTGCTCTGCTCCGACCTGCACTCGCGGGGGAGGTGGAGGGCCGTGCTCGACCCCGGGGTCCGCGTCAGCTACGACGCGCTCACGGCGAGTTTGCTGGCGCGCGGCGGGCTTCCCGCGCGCTCGAGGGAGGGAGGGACGGGCGGGAAAGCGGCGGCGGCGGCGGCGGTGGTTGCTCCGATCCCCTCGGTGCCGCTCGCAGCCTGGCGCCGCGTCCGCGAGTCCCCGCCCCTCGACTGGGGGTTCGCGCCCTCCAAGTTCCACTCGGCATGCTGCCCCAAGGGCGGCAGAGAGGACGACGTCGTGCACTGGGAGGGGTGCTTTTGGGGGGAAGGGGTGAGGCCGCTCGAGAGGAAAATGGCGGGAGCCGGAAAGGCACCGTGAAAACGAATGGAAACAAACCTGGACAAACCCGTGTAAAAAAAAACGACCATTACAAAAACTCTCTCTCTCCCCCCGCGCTCTTAATTTTTACTTCTTCACCCCCTCGAGCGCCTTCTCCAGCTCCCCGCTCTGGTGCATCGACATCAGGATGTCCGCGCCTCCGACAAACTCTCCCTTCACGAAGACTTGCGGGATCGTAGGCCACTCTGAGAACTCCTTCACGCCGTCGCGCAGCGCCGGGTCGGCGAGGACGTTGCGGCTGCCGTAGCTCACGCCGTACGCGTCGAGGATGCGGCAGGCCATGTTGGAGAAGCCGCACTGCGGAGCCTCGGGGTCGCCCTGTTCATTTTTGAGGGAAAAAGGTCGAGGTTGAGGCTTGAAGGGAGGGAGAGAAGAAGAAAAAAAAAGAAACGAAAAGAAAGCAAATTCAGACCTTCATGTAGACGAACACGTCGTGCTCCGCCACGTCCCTCTCGATTGACGAGCGCACCGTCTCCGGCGTAGGGGGCGGCGCGTAGGCGGGCCTGAAGTCGGCGTGGGTGTCGTCGTCCGCGGCAGGGACGGAGGCGTCCTCCCCGCCTCCAGGCGGGGACGTGATCGCCGCAGAGAAATTGCGAAGGAGGGATGCGGCGGAGAGCGATGATGACGACGACGACAATGCAAACGCCGCAGCTCCTCCGAGCGCCTGCCGGCAGGAGCTCCCTGCTGCTGCCGCGGCTGCAGAGGAGAACAGCGTCGGTGCGAGCCTCTGCACGAGGCGCGAGGACGAGGAGAGCATGGCTTGAAAGGAACGAACGAAGAACAAAGGGAGAGAGAGCGAAGGAGGTGTGTGTGCGAGCACGTAGTCTGCGTCGGTCTAGCCGCTCCTCTTCCGCCGACAACCTCGACCTCGGGTCTCTTTCACGCCAAAAAAACCCGGAGACCGACCCCCCCCCCTCTCCTTAGGGGGAGCCTGGGGGGGGGGGGGGTCTGTTTTTTTTTTTTTCAAGAGAAAAA
>Ga0210003_1004753_pt1 | contig 10617 bp, 13 predicted proteins | sample LantaG_FD_182804 | JGI IMG/M metagenome (GOLD analysis project Ga0210003, IMG submission 182804) | Deep subsurface microbial communities from Baltic Sea to uncover new lineages of life (NeLLi) - Landsort_02402 metaG (SPAdes) (version 2) | ecosystem: Environmental > Aquatic > Marine > Oceanic >...
TTCCTTATCGGGGACCGAAGTCCCCTTACTGGGTGGTCTAGTTATTCTGCTTGCTGAGGAAAACGAACAGGAAGATAATTCCGCCTACCACAATGACTGCGATGACGATACCCATGACTGCCCCAGCGGCAGAAGTCGGTTGCTCGTGAACCGTGCGGGTAACTACGGGGCGGTGAGTAACATTATAGTGATCACTCTCCATGATGTAGCCGTGCTGGCGACGGTAGCGGTCATACATGATCTGGTCGGCCATCATATTGTATGCGAGCCATGTTCCCGATGGTCCCATGTAACCGTATCCACCGTGAGTGGAGTTGTAGGTAACATTGTATGAGCGACCTCCGGAGCTGTATGTGGTAGGAATATGTGCAGGACGCGTGGCTGGCTTGGTCTTATAGGAAGAGGTATACTTAGCACCGTGCTCCTTTTTGAACTTGGCCTGTGCAGACTTCTTGTCCGTATAGTAGTTGCCGCTTGTCTTGGCAGCCGCGATACGCTTTTTGTCAGTCGCGCTGATAGGCTTATTGGGAGTTACGACCTGCTTCTTGGCCGGGGCCTTGTGCATGACATTCTGCTTGGCAGGTGCGGCTTTAGTAGCGGTACGGGTAGATGTAGATTTGGTTTCGGAGGACTTGCCCCATGATGAGGTTTTATTTGGAGCCGGCTTACTGTAGATACTTTTCTTTGATGAGGATCCCCAACTGGACGAACTACTGCTCGATGAGCGACTGCTCGACGAGCGGCTTGATCCGCCGCGACGGGCGAAAGTGTCGCCGATGATGGCCAGTGATAGGGTTGCGATGATGAGATGTGTGAGTTTACGCATTTCTGCATTTCTCCTTGTTTTGGTTTTAGCATTGCTGGAACACCATGTTCTAGCTCTTTACGGGTTACCTGATCTTTTCTTTCACAGGTTTTCCGTTTTCTTAACTTGACACTCAATATACACTTAATATTAAGGAAGTCAAGCTACTTGGGAAACTTTTTCGAAATTCTTTCAAGTAACTTTTTTTGGGGGGGTTCATTTCAATCTGGAGTAACCTTTTCTGGGTTTACTTCCTTATGGAGAGGATGACGAACGGCAAGGCGAGGACTATCACTTCTGTATCAAGGGGGTTCATATGCAGTTCTCTTCGGAGAATTCCCCGGGGAGCTCAAGGTATGTCTCGATGAAGGCGCCAATGTCGTCAGGGCGGGTTTTCTTTCCCCTTTCGATACATGCGAGAAGATCCTTCTTGAATTCGGCAATCACCTCTTCCTTCCTGCACATGGGATGCTTGGGGATGTAAGGGTGATGTCCTTCATGCTTGAGAGCGACTCCGAGCAGTTGGCAGAAGTGTGACTCTTTCTTGTCCGTCTGATCCTTTTCCTTGGGGTCAAGAAAATGGCAGTCGTGACAGAACTTTCTGTAGCGTTGCAGTTCCATGACTATTCTTTCCCCAGCTTATCCCTGTCGAACCAGCATACAAAGCCGACCCTGTCGCCGTTCGCTATCTTCGTAATGTCGGTCGGTTCAGTATAGAATGACACCTCCACTACACCGTCCTTGAGCTTATTGACGCCCGCGAGGGACTGATGCAGTGACTGTACTGTGACATTGTCCTCTCCGACCATGGCAAGGAGCTCACAGATTCCCAGAGTATGATCCCTGCCCCTCTCCTGAAGTTCTTTTATCACCTTGAGGTAGCTTTTGCCCTTGATGTCGACATAGGCCCAGTCCTTCAGCACTATTTTCTTGTTGAAGGCGACTGCCATGCCGAGATCGAAGTGACTTCCCTTGGACTCGACATCCCATATCAGATGAACCTCATCTGAGGCCGCCATAGCGGCCCTGTGAGCATCAACGATGGAGATTCCCGTATCGCAGGTCTGGTCGACATCACGGGGTGGGTAGTGGACAGTATGCCCTTGCCCTTCCAGGTGGGCGACATAACTCTCTGCCTTTTCCTTTGATTCTTCGTTTGCATCCCTTACGGAGCATATAAGGTAGATCTTCATGGGCATCTCCGAGAAGGCCGCCCCGGAGGGCGGCCCGTTAACTTGTTACTTGACGTACATATGATCAACTTGCAAGGATCAATATATCGCACAAACGAGGTAAGTCAAGTCATATATGCAAATTTATTCGCTCTGCCAGCATCCTTTTATCTGGACGAAGTGCTGGTCGCCGTGGCTGTCGACAAATCCGACATAACAGAACTTGAGTTCCGGGTCAACAATGACAGGGGAGTTCCATGCCATAATTTTCATTCCGGACTTGCTCTGCTCGGGTTCGTGTATGTGACTGAAGTGCCCTGTTCCCCAATCCCATCTCCTTGTCGCCGCATAGGCTCTGGATCCGAGGACGATGGTGTATCCGACAGTGGTATCTTCCCCCATGGGGATTTCGTGGTCGAGAACTTGCATGGCCATGGTGAGTGCACCCTCTTCCATTTCCGCCGTGTAGACGACTTGGTGGTCCAGGGGGAATTCTTCGGTGGAGGTCATCAGTTCCTTGACCATCAGGTGGTGCTCGATCCAGTTTTTTTCTCTCGGGGCGTTGTTCATGGTAATATCTCCTTTGCTGTTGGGAGTATTGTACAACGACTAGGAGCTAGATGAAGAGGAGCTGGAGCATGGGGAGTAGTCATATATGTATGCCGCACCGCGTTGTGAATTCTTTGCCCAAGCTCCTGCGATAAATCTGTTACCGTCCATGGAGACGGAGTATGCAAACGCATCCGCGTCGGCAAGGTCGGAAGGTATAGCCTTGACGCCATTCCATGAGATGCCATCCCATTCATAAATGTACGCGGCGCCTCTCTGGCCTTCTCCATTATTAAAAGCTCCGACAACGGCATAATTTCCATGTATGGAAACTGTCTGCCCGAAACTTCCGCCGACTTGTATGTCCGTGGCAAATATTTTAGTTTCACCCCATAAAGCACCATTCCATTTATAAATATACGCGGCACCGTTCTGAAAGTATGGAGATTCAGCATCATTGTAAGATCCCACAATGACTTGGTCACGATTGACACAAATCGAATAGCCGATCTGATCACCAGTTTGGGCGTCAGATGGAGTAATTTTAGTTTCAACCCAGGAAGCACCATTCCAATCGTAAACATAAATAGATCCGTGACTATTCTCATTACTTGCCCCAATCGCCATTCTGTCTCCGTAGATGGAGACGGAGGAACCGAACAGGTCACCGTCTGCAATGTCTGAAGCGGTAATCTTAGTCTCGACCCAGGAAGCACCATTCCAGTCATAAAGATAGGCCGCACCACGAGATGGTCCAACACCATAAGCACCAACCAGAACCCTATCTCCGGACACCGAAACTGAATACCCGAAAAAATCATTGGCTAATCCATCCGAAGCGGTAATCTTAGTCTCGACCCAGGAAGCACCATTCCATTTGTAAATATACGCGGCACCAATGTTGCTATTTTTACGATAGGCACCAACGACAGCTATATCCTTGTCAATAGCAACAAATTCTCCGAATTGGTCATTGTCCTGCGTATCTGACGCAATAATCTTAGTTTCGTTCCATGTGACGCCGCTCTTAGCATAGATATAGGCGGCCCCCCTCTGTGATCCAGCACCATCCTCACCGTCCGCACCTACTATGGCCTGGCCGTCCTTTATGGCTACAGACTTACCATACCAATCGGCGTCCTGTGCGTCAGAAGCGGTTAGTTTATACTCTGTGGAGATAATCGATATGGCACATCCCGATGTGGAACAGCTTGAGCTGGAATTGCTATAGCTTGAACTGGAATTGCTATAGCTTGAGCTGGAGTGGCTTGAGATGGAATTACTGTAGCTCGAACTGCTGGAACATGAGCTCGAACTGGAAGAGCTTGATATGGAGCTTGAGCTAATTGAACTAGAGCTTGAACTAATTGAATTAGAGCTTGAACTAATTGAATTAGAGCTTGAACTAATTGAATTAGAGCTACTTATAGGATTACTTGAGCTTGAGCTCAATGACTGACTCGAACTCGAAGAAGAAACTTGGAAGCCTGAATGATACACCTTCATGGCGTACTGGAAACTGCCGGCGGCAGCCTCTCCCGAATTGACGGAGAGATAGATGTATTGGGATATGCCGTTCGTGACGGTTATGGGAACGGATGCACCGACGCTGGAAAAGAAAGTTGACAGCGTGCCCTTCTCGGACAGCGTGTCGGAAACTTCGATGCCGAAACTCCCGGAGGCGGCGGTGACGGCCCCTCCGACATATTTGGGCATGGGGATACTTCCGGAGGACTTAAGGGTGAGTTCCATCGACTGGACAGTCGCGCCGACGACGAAGGCATCGTAGACTTTTACGCCTCGGCTCCTTCCGAAGTCCATGCTCTTGCTCGCCCCGATGATCTTGCCAGTGGACGGATCGTACTCTCTAAAAATTATATTCATAGGATAAATTATACACCTGATGCAGTTGCGTGTCTCAGTTATATATTTTACCCCGTGAAGGGTGTTTTTCCTCTATTACTCTTCGTCACACAGAAACCATATAATGAGATATATCGGCAACAGTGCCTCTGAGAACAATATAAACAGTATACGCGTCAGCAATGCGTCTATGCCGAAATATTCTGCCATTCCTCCACACACGCCACCGATCCAGCTATCCTTGCGGCTCCTCTTGAATGATTTACTCATCATCGATCTCCTTACACTTAGGTAGTCCTTCCGGGCCGTACCTCATGGGAGGCCTTGCACAGATACCCTCAGTGACGCCATTGCTGTCGGCGATGGCCTTCCTGACGACCTGCTCTATGTCATAGGCCGTGGAGGCGATGTCGCTAACCTTCTCGTTCCCGATGCCGAGACTCTCGTTTGGTACCATTTTTAGCATCTCTAATTTATAGTCATGGAGACTCGTATTGTCTTTCGCCCACATTGGCTGGTCGGCCATGAGTTCCCTATGCATTTTCCACAGTACCTCGTGGGTGAATTCCACCTGCCCCAAGCCAAGCCTGGTCATCAGCTCCATGCCCAGCTTTATTACTTTCATCTGGGCTTCCGTCATTTCAAGGACGTACTTCATCGATTTTCTCCATGGTTGGCGGCAGTGAATAGCCGAGATCCTCTATCTGATCCTCAGTAAGTTCGATACTGTCGACCTCATAACCCATCTTCTCCAAAAGGAATGCCGGATTGACGGAGTGTCCCTCGTCGATCAGCTTGCCGTCGACATAGAACCCTTCCCAGTCACCGTCTTCGGTGGACACGTTAAAGACTTTGCCCTTGCTCATGTTGTATCTCCTGTTTTTTCATGTAAGTAAGTTTCTTCATTTTGTTTTCGGCCTTTTGCGTCTCGGTTTAGGCAGTCTTGCCTTCATCGTCCCGCACTCGGTTCCGTCCATAAGGTCGGATCTCAATATGGCGAGATTGTAACCACACCAAGGGCAGCTCCTAATAATGAGCTCCGGTGGGACATCGGGGAGGTGATACTTCTCGTTACTCATGTCATAGTCAATAATCCCCTCGCGACAGGCATATACCATTGATCCGCAGCAATGTCGCTCCCTTGCCCACTGCCTACCCTCTTCCTCGCTGTTGGCGAAGTCGGCAGAGGCGGACACGGTATCGAACAGGGTATCCTTCGGGGGGTGCCCCTGATACTTGAGATACATGTGGTCGAGATACCTGTTCTTGTCTGAGTCGACAGGGCGTCCATAGACTATCGACCCCTTGGAGCAATACGTCCCGAATTCCACGTTGGTGGTGAACGCCGGCATGCCGGCATCGATGTCGCGGGGAACCCAGAACATGACGATGTCAACGCTTTCCAGAGCACTATGCTCCCATTCTATCTGCTCGATGTAGTCGACGCCATCCCATCCGCCCTTTCTCTCGGGAATGTAGACCTCTCCGTCGTATCCGATGCTTTCGAGGATATCGATGGCCTTGGGACGCCAAGACTCGACGTCGGGATCCCTCGGGGACGGTCCCGCCAGGAAGATGCTCTTCCCGAATTTCTTTGGCAGTTCCATGTCGCTATAGTAGACATTCATGCTACTTCTCCTTCTCATCAAGAGTAGCTTCGGGCTTCGCGACTAACTTCTGGAGCTCTACTTCCTTGGACTTGATCTTTAGCTCAATACTCTTCAGATCGATGTTCGTCTTGTCATCTGACTTCTTGTAGTCGAACAGGAAGTAGATGAAGACCGACACCATGACAGTCATCGCCATCCACAGGAAGGCGTAGGTCACATGCGGCTTGTCTATCTTCTCGTAAGTGACCTTGTCATATTTTCTGTCGCTCATCTCAGTGCTCCATCGATAACGGACATTATCTGCCCTTTGGTTCTCATTCCTACAAATCCGTCCACGCGCTCGCCGTTTTCGAGGATGCATATGGCTGGTATGGAAGACACGCCGAAGTCCTCGGCTATGTCGGGGCATTCGTTGATGTCCACCTTGACGATCCTGATGCACTTCTCTTCAAGTTCCTGTTCGCAGTTCTTGAGGATCATCCCCATTGCCCTGCACGGTGCACAGGACTGGCCGTGAAAGTCAACGAGTACCCTGCCCGTAGAAGTTTCCTCCTGGAAACTGTCCGATGTTGCTTCTATCATAGTGTGCTCCTGTTTTTTTCTCTTATCCAGTTAAGCGATCCATTTTCCATCCCGAAACTGTAACGCTTTGCCTGCGGATAGTTATCCACTATCCAGTGAAGTATTCCGTCTTTGTCTCCCCACATGGGGTCATTATCCCCTTCTTTTCTGCCACCGTGAATTATGGTGCCGTCGAGATAGTATTTGCCGCGTAGGCGTACGACAGTGTCAAAACTGTAGAACGAGACGAAATCGTGATGGTAGTTGAGATTACTAACAAAACCGTCGTCATCGATATGGGGTTCGAAAGGATGTGGCCTTTTTGAGTTCATTATGGACTGTCCGCTGACCCACGGCTTCGATCCGTCGAAACGAGCAGCCCTATACATCCTGTTGTTGTACTGGAACATGGCGGTACTGGAACGACGGTCCTCGCCGAAGTGGTCATCCTTGGATATTGTCTCGACTATGTGGGCCATTCCGAGAACGCCCATGTGTCCAATTCCCGTATATGTTGCCATCCCCTCTCCGGGGAATCTCCTTGCCTTTATTTCGGAATGACACCCTTTCGTGAGTGACCATTCGGGATCGCCGCACCACTCTTCGCCAATATGACTCCCGTAGATATACTCCTCAAGGTCGAACATCCACATCATGTCATCGTCATTCGGTGCGAAGGCAGGACCTGCTCCCTGCGGCACTTCCCTGTCGAACTTCCCAACGAATCGCCCTATGCAGAATGCTATGGCCTGTTCATGGCTATTGAAGCATACGGCCCCGGCTTCCGTGAAGTTGTCAAAGTCTTCAGGTGCAGGCCCTCCGTTACAGATTTTAAGGGAGATCGCATAGTACCCCTTGTATATGGGGCTTCCGGACTCGTCTTTCTCGTCGGTCTTCCTGAAGTAGCGCGTGCACCGCATTTTTCTGAGCGGCAGATGGGCAGAGGCGTCTTTCACATCATCCTGTTTCATATTTTTCTCCAATTGAATGTTGTTCCAAGTGGAAATATAGGGCTTGCGGGAAGATTATCAAGTATATGGCGGAAAAAAAACGGAATTATATCCCAGACCAGTCCCAGTCCTTGTCGCGAGAGTTCGGATGAATCCAGTCTTCGAATTGGTCGTCTGTGTGTCTGGAAGGCAATCTTGAGCTGCGGTACTTGTCGACAGTGGAGTCTCCACCTTCTATGAACCAGTGCGACATGTCGCCACTTCTGTGACACCATTCTATGATGCCCTCGAAATACGGGAACTTCTCCTCGAAAGTGGATCCGTTCTTTATCTTCATGAGATAACCCAAGACATATTCTATCTGATCGCTGATGAGAATGTCGCGGCCGCCCGGGAAGGGGTTTTTCATCTCGTCCGCCACCTGGTCGAAGGTCATCAGCTTTCCGCACTGCTCGCAGATGAACAGTCCGTCGCCATACGGGTCATTCTCGAATGCCTCGGCAAGCATGGGGGGAAGTTCGTACGTTTCTTCGTCGCCGCCATACTCCAGCCATTCTTCCGTGTATGCCTCGGGACTGTCATAGTGTCTCATAACAGCGAGATCGCTGTCCATATGCTCTTCGACGGTCCTCTTGGGCCCGTTGCAGTCAGGACATGGCCACGAATATCCGTGAGCGGTATGTCCCATAGCTACCGTGTTCCAGTAGACATTCATGACGGCTGACTCGAGATCGGCAACCATCTTGTCGAGAAGCATGTTCATGCTGTCTGTGGCGGGGAATCCTGCCATACGCTGTTCAAGTTCCCTCATGAGCTGCATGTAATCCTTCGCCTTGACCCTTCCATAAGGCGGGGTCTGTGCGAATTTTTCCATGGACTGTGATTTTTCTAGCCAATTAGTCATGAGAATATATTACAACGAAAAGGGGCGCCGCACCTGCGACGCCCCAATCGGAGAAGTCAAGACTATCCTTCTGTGGAAGCCGTAAGGTCGACCTGTTCGCATCCGCCGGCACCGCAGGCAAGCGTCTTCTGGCCTACTGTGGTGTCTTCGGTTTCGTATACCTGAAGCATGGACCAGTCGACGCCTTCCGGCATTTCACTCAGGAGAGTAAGGTACTGTTCCTCGCTGATTTCCTGATACGGAGCCTGCTTGTAGGTATGTCCGGTGTGCGGCAGGAAACTGACGCCACTGATCTCGTCGAAGTGTTTATACACCCAAGCTCCGACTTCTACCCATTCCTTGTCCTTCACATATACGGTGACGGACGGTTTGTGCTCGGTCCAGTGACGCTGATACACACGCCAGATCTCAAGTTGCTCGATGGCCGTCATGTCATTGGTAAATACCGAATCTGCAGGGGCCTTGACGGGGAATTTGAACACAGCCACGCTGTCTGGCTTATTCACTTCATCCTCGTATGGGAATCCTATATCCATCATCATTGCCGCCAACGGATCTTTCTTGTCGGCGCGGACGGTACGGATATAGTACGGTGCGAACCTTGCGTGTATTCCGGATGCGGAGTCTACTAATTGCGAAATTGTCCCGCTCGGTTTGACACACGTAACTGCAACCGCCTGATTGACGCCAAGCTTCTTCGACCACTCCTTGTTGACGGAAATGGCATACTCGCGAAGTCTGTCGAGTATTGCGGCAAGTTTCTTCTTCCCCTCTTTACCAGACAATAGAGTATGATCCATTATCCCGGTAATGCTGACGCCAAGCAGGCACTCTTCTTCGGCATTCTCGCGCCAGATGGGGCGAAGGTAACGGAACTCAGTGAGTGTGGACTGTACAGTGCCGAGAATGACCGCCAGGCGAATTTTTCTTTCGAGACTGTCAATGTCGTCATCGGATCTTGCGACCACTTCAGACAGGTTGCAGAATCCACATGAACGAAGTATAATTTCACTACAGGGATTCGTGCCAAACTCATGATTGGGATCACGCCTGCCGTTTCTGGCAACGACTTTCTGTGCCGCTTCTCTGTTGAAGATGCCACGCTCGCCAGATTTTGACTCCATGAGGGCGATCCATTCCCTGAGGAACCTTTCAGCCTCGGGCTTTTCGGTATAGCATGCACTATTATTGGCCAATGACCTATGGGGAAATGAGTTCCACCATTCGCCGCTTTTGGCCTTACGCATACGGTCGTCACTAAGGTTGGAGAGGGAGATGAGGGCACTGTTATGAACGACCACACCTGAAGTCGTAAACTGACTTATGCCTTCTACCTCTATGTCATACGTGGGAACGAAATCAGAAACTGACATCTCACGAATAGGAGTTGGAAGCAGTGGAGACTCATCACTCACAAATCCCTTTTTGACAGCAGTACGATGAGTGACGCTGCTATTTTTACTCCATCCTGCTGGATTTCCCAAAAGATTTACGGGATACCTGAAATCATACGGACTGGTAGCATCTATGGAGTTAGGACATTTGCCACTTACTGAAAAACATCCTATGTCACTGACCCATCTTTCACGATTGGTATTACCCCTAATGCTGACAGTGCTGAAATCATGGGCATTGACTCCTGCCTCTCTCCTCTTAATGGCTGAGTGTTTACTATGATAAACCCCTATGCCAAGAGAACTGAGCATGGATACCACATATTTTCCAAAATCCATATATATCGTTGTCAGCTGATCGAGACGTCCGTCTTCTCGACATCTTCCGTCAGCGTCAAAAAGTCCAGCGAGATAAGAGCACCTTATGGACCTCGTGCCATTCATGATAAAATCTGGAATTGATATTGACGCATGACTCTGTTTGACATATCTACCGAACCATTCGCTCAATGGTTTTGAATTAACTCTGAGCCTAAGACATTCTCCATTCCCTTCAGATATTGATCCAACAATGCCGAAACGACAGAATATATCTTTTGCTCTTTCAAGAATGGCGATTTCTGAAGTAGCAGAGGTTATACTTACAGACCGGACATTCACACAGCCGTCGCCATGTACGACGCCAATAAGCCAGGCTATGTCAGTATCCAGTTCAGGAGTGATGACATCGTTTGCGTTGAAGTGACTGGACGGCACAACTTCAGGGAGCTCCGTCTTAATTCCATCAGTGCCGGCCGTATCCCATACCA
>Ga0210003_1004754_pt1 | contig 10616 bp, 9 predicted proteins | sample LantaG_FD_182804 | JGI IMG/M metagenome (GOLD analysis project Ga0210003, IMG submission 182804) | Deep subsurface microbial communities from Baltic Sea to uncover new lineages of life (NeLLi) - Landsort_02402 metaG (SPAdes) (version 2) | ecosystem: Environmental > Aquatic > Marine > Oceanic >...
GATCCGGTTGCCGCACCTCGAAGCTGCGAAGTTCGACGCCGCCCTGCAGTCTCATCGCGATGCGCTGATCGCCGACTGGAAGCGCGATCACGAGGCGGGCGACGGCGACGGCGACGGCGACGGCGACCAAGCGTCCGATCCGGCACCCCCATTCCCGGACAGCGTGGATGCCTTCATGAGCTTGATCGAGGCGAGCTGGGACACTGAGGTGGCTCGCCGGCCGCACGGGCAACGCACCACCGTGGTGGTGCATCTGGACGTTGAGCGTGACATCGCCTCACTGCATCTGGGCCCGCTGCTGACCGACGACGAGCGGCAGTTCTTGACCTGTGACGCCACCTGCGAAATCTGGTTCGAACGCCACGGCCAGGTCATCGGCGCCGGGCGGGCGACCCGAACGGTCAACCGACGGCTGCGGCGGGCCCTGGAGCACCGGGACCGCTGCTGCGTGGTTCCCGGCTGTGGCGCCACCCGCGGACTGCACGCCCACCACGTCCGGCACTGGGAAGACGGCGGCCCCACCGAACTCGACAATCTCGTACTGGTGTGCGCCCACCACCACCGGGCGCATCATCGCGGCGTGCTCACCATCACCGGACCCGCCACCAACCTCACCATCACCGACAGCGCCGGCCGACCACTCAGCTCCGCGTCACTGGCCCGCCCACCGACCACACCCCCACCAGCAGTCGCACCATGCCCCGGACCAACCGGCGAACGCGCGCAGTGGCGGTGGTATGAACCCTTCCAACCACAACCGACCAGCACCTAATCACCTCGCGGACACCGAAGACGATGGCAGGCAGTCGATCTCCGTCGACGAGCTGTGCCAGAGCCCTGCTGCGATTATCGGCGACCTCGAAGGTGGCGAGTCGTACGCGCTGACACGACACAACCGCCGCATTGGCGCCAACCATCAGTGCCTTTTGCACCGATCAGTTCCTCGACACACGACGGTGCAGGCCACCAAGACCAAACCCACGACGCATCCCACTACACATCGGCAACCTCAACGACGATTCAAACCCGATGGTCGTCATCGCCAGAGACGCTCAACAGGCTGAAATGTCGAGCCATGACCCCGGGAGCGTCGGCGTCTGCATCGACGGATGGCGGGAAATTACAGGATAAATAACAGGTGCGTTCACCCGGGGAATCAGCATCGACGGGATCAGCGAGGCGCAGTCGATCACCGCCGTCGATCACCGCCGTCGATGCGCATGCTGCAGCGGGATTGGCGGCCACACACCGGACTACTGACACAAACCTCGACCCGTCACTTCGGTGGCGGGCCGAACCACATCGGAATGCGAGTCGAGCAGTATCCGCAGAATTCACCCCCCACCAGGGCCAGAGTGCCTACCATTTGAAGATGAATGCCACCCACTTCCGATACCTAATCGCTGGCGGCGTCCTCGCGGCATCAGCCATCCTCGGCGCTCCGACCGCCCTGGCTCAACCTGATAACCCCGTTAACTGCGTTACTGATCCTACGAACTCCGCTTGCCTTGCCATCCCTGGCCTCACGCCCAATAGCCCTGGTCAACCGGTGTCTCCAAACGATCTCAGATGCATTGCCCAGCCCGGCAACGGGGTGTGCGCCGGCGGCCCGTACGCGCTGACCGGCACAATTCCCGGGGCGCCGCCTGACCCCCGGGGGACAGCTTGGAGCGTGGGTCAGTAACACGCCGGGCGGGGTGTTGGGGTGGATGATGGGTGTCTGAGCGCGCTCACCAAACCGCTCGGCTCGTCGCGACGGCGTGCAGACCGCTCCCGTCGGATGCGGGCGAATAAGGTCTGATCCTCAGACGCTCTCATCGAAGTGCAGCTTGCCGCGGAACTGCAGCAGCAGTGCGATAGTCGCGGTCCAGCCCGTTTGATGGCTTGCCCCCAGGCCGCGACTGTTGTCACCGTCGAAGTACTCATGAAACGGAACCAAGTCCCGCCAGTGCGGATCGTTCTGGAAGTACTCGTTATCGCCGAAGGCGGCCCGTCGGCCGGATTGGTCGCGGACAAGAAGGCCCGTCAAACGTCGGGCCATGCGATCTGCCACTGTGCCGAGGGAAACTTGCGCGGCCGGACCGTCCGAATCGGCAGGATCGTCGGGATCGGGCACGGTGAACGTGTCGCCCAGGAAGCGGCCGTAACTGTTAAGGGCCTGCACGAAAAGGAAATTCATCGGCATCCACACGGGGCCGCGCCAGTTGGAGTTGCCGCCGAACATGCGGTCACGTGACTCGGCCGGCGCGTAGCTGACCGCGTAGTCCTGGTTGCCGACGTGATACACGTAGGGGTACTGGCAGTGATATTTCGACAGTGACCGAATCCCATTGGGCGCCAACAACTGTTCAGGATCGAGCACACGCGCCAGGATCGCTGCGAGGCGGTCCTGATCGACCACCGCATACATGTGGTGTGTCCCGTCACCACCGGGAAGCTCCAACCGAACGTCCTGGTCGGTGTGATCGTAGGCGCTGGAAAGCTCGGACAACATCCGGCGTACGGTGCGCACCGCGTCGGCGGCAGTCGCCGGGATCGCGATGCCCGCGAACAGCGGCACAATGGCCTGCATTGAGAACACTTCCAGGGAGTGCGCTGTGCCGTCTGGTAATTCGAGCACATCGTGGTAGAAGCCGGTGTCGTCATTCCAGAAGCTGACGTGACCGGTCCCTTTCTCCAAGGCGTTGGCGATGAGCCACGCATCCCATACCCACCTGCCGAACATTCGCAGATAGTCAGGCTCTTCGATGGACAGTTCGATGGTGATCTCCAACATGTGGAACACCATCGCCGCCATCCAGGCGGTGCCGTCCACCTGAGCCAGACTGCCGCCAGTGGGAAGTGGCTCATCCCGATTGAAGACGCCGATGTTATCCATGCCCAGGAATCCGCCACCGAACACGCCCCGGTCGCACGCATCCTTCTGGTTCAGCCACCACATCACGTACAGCGTCACTGCGCGGTAGGCGACAGCGAGGAAGGCCCGGTCGCCGACACCGGTCTGCAATCGATCGAGTTGGTAGACCTGCCAGGCCGCCCAGGCGTGAACCGGCGGGTTCGTGTCGCCGAAAGACCATTCGTAGGCGGGAATTTGGCCGTGAGGGTGCTGCGTCGTGGACTGCAGCAAAACCAGAACCTGTTCCTTGGCGAACTCCGGGTCGATCAACGCCATGGACACGCAGTGAAACGCCAAGTCCCACGCAGCAAACCAGGGGTACTCCCAGGCATCGGGCATGAGAAGGACCTCGCTCAGCGCGAAATGCTGCCAGTCGTTGTTTCGGGCGCCCCAACGCTGCTCAGGAGGCAGCGGCCGACCCGGATCGCCTTTCAACCAACGCCGCACCCGGTAGTTGTAGAACTGTTTGCACCACAGCAGTCCGGCGAGCGCCTGGCGCTGAACCAGCCGTTCGTCGGCCGTGAGGTCGGCAGCCGCCAGGTCGTTGTAGAACTCGTCGGCCTCTGACCTGCGCACAGTCAGTACCTCATCGGCTTCTGCGAACGGCAGTGCCAGGTCAGCGGGGGCGAAACGCACAGTAACGGTGAAGGATTCGCCAGGAGGCAGAGTCGTCGACACCTGTGCGGCTACCTTGCTGCCCTCGGTCATGCTGACATCGCGGGCGTCACCGTGGATGACGTAGTCATTGATGCCGTCCTTACAGGTGGGCGAGTCGTTGGGCGATCCGAACAGCAACGCGTTGTTGGTTTCGTTCTCGCAGAACATCATCGGTGCTATCTGGCCGGTCGAGGAGGTCACGTAGAACCATCGAGTGCCCAGAGCGGGATGCACGGTCGTCGCAACTGCCTGGTCGGACGAGGTGATTCGTGGCGCAGTCTGATCTTCGCGCCAGGACCAGGTGTTGCGGTACCACAGCTGCGGCAGCACATGGATGGGTGCCGACTGGGGTCCGCGGTTGGTCACCGTGATCCGGCAGAAAACATCTTCGGCTGTGGCTTTGGCGTATTCCACGCTGACGTCGAAGTAGCGTTGCTGCAGCCACTGCTCACCCAAGGCATCGAAGAGTTCGTATTCGTCGTCATCCTGGTCGCGGTGTTCGTTGGTGGACCGCAAGTCCTCGTAGGGGAACGGCGCGTGCGGATACTTGTAGACCATCGACGCGTAGGCATGAGTGGGCAGGTTGTCGGTGTAGAACCAGTAGTCCTTGGCATCCTCACCGTGGTTGCCTTCGGCGTTGGACAGACCGTAGGGACGTTCCTTGAGAATGGGGTCTTGGCCGTTCCACAGGGCGAGCCCGAGACAGATGGTCTGCTCGCGATCACACCAGCCCGCCAGCGCGTCCTCGTTCCACCGGTAGGCCCGGCTGCGAGCATGCTCAAACGGGAAGTAGGACCAGGCGTCCCCGTCGGCGCTGTAGTCCTCCCGGACCGTTCCCCAGGCCCGCTCGCTCATATACGTTCCCCAGCGGCGCCAATCTGAACTCCCAGCCGCGACCTCGTCGAGGCGGTTTTTTTCTGCAGAGCTCACGCTGCTCATCTTCGCCGAGGTTCCTCCCGAACGGTGGACATCTGCCAAGCTGCTCGGGTGAGGCCCAATGCTGTTGTTCGTGCTGCTGCCCAACCGCTCGATCTCGAGCCGGTCCCCGGGGATCAGTCGATCCAGGGATCCCCGAGCACCGCGACCGTCGCTCTCGGTGCGTTCAGTGGGCTGGAAGTCGGCGTCTGGGAGATGACGACCGGTGTGATGCGCGATGTCGAGAACGACGAGGTCTTCGTGGTGCTGTCCGGCTCGGCTACCGTTGAATTCGCTGCCGGCACAGCGCCACTGGTGCTCAGTGCCGGCGATGTGGTGCGACTTGCGGCGGGCACCGAGACGGTGTGGACGGTGACCCAGACCCTGCGCAAGGTCTATCTCGTCGCGTAGCGGGCTGGGTCTTGCGCGGCACCGGGCATTCAGCGCGCCACCGGGCATTCAGACTGCATTGGCGGTGCGGGCTACTCGGACTTCTCCGCCCTCAGCGCAGTATGAACGTTGTGCTCGAGTGTCATCGCTGACCCAATGCGCCGAGAAACTCGGAGGGATCGGTGACGCTCACCATCAGCACGCGCAGCGTCGTAGGCACTCCCATCGCCGTTGCCCTGAACGGCGGATCGATCGTCAACTCCACGATGCCTTGCGACGAACCGTTCACCAGCCAACGCCCTCGAAAGCCGCCGTGCACACCCAAAGCGAATACCCGGTCTCGGTACAGACGGGCATCCTTGACTGAAGCCAGCGGGATATCCGCGGAGAATGCCCATCCCATCGCCACGTGCAGAGTGTCATCACGAATGCTCACATCGCTGCGCTTCGGCCCCAGCCCGAGTGACGTGGCCAACGGGATAAACCACCGCTGATATCTGAGTTCAGCCACGAGTTGATCGTAGTGCGGTTCGTGGTGTAGTTCGTGGGCTACCGAAAGCAGACGCGCTGACTTAACAAGATGGCCCCTGGTCACTGTGAAGCCGAAGAGTCGGATTGATCTCCGCAATGGACTCGAATGACGGCCTGGCGAGGTAGTGGCCCTGGAACAAGTGGGCGTCGATGTCTTCGACACACCGCGGTATCGGCGACAGAATCGCCCTCGGTACGGCATGGGCATGAAATTGATGTTTAGAAATGTCGAGATGCCCAACTCGGCAGCCAGCTTGATCGGCTTGACCCGACAGGACTGATCGAAGCGGTAGAGGTTGTCTTAGTTGACCTGGGTGAACACCGGAGCGGGCGGCTCGTTCTGCAGGCCGCGGACCAGGGCCTCCTGAGAAAAGATCTCGCCGGTCGCAGTGTTGACGATGGGCTGGAACGCCATCGAGAAGTCGAAACCCAGCCTGGTGCCATCGCTACGGGCTGCGCAGCTCAGCGGACGGTAGTTCTTGGGTTTGGCCATCTGCGACACCTATCAATTGTTGACAGTCATCAATTGTTGACGGTCCGCGGAGCCTATACGCCTACCCCCGCATGATCTCCGAGAGACCGCGGCGCTCCATCCAGCGTTGTTCCAGCGGGCGCTGAGCCTGGTAGTCGATCAGATTGGGATAGGAGGTCAGATCGGTGAACTGCAGCCGCCCGGACTGGAATCCGACCATCGCGCTGGCCCGGCCGCCCGATTCAAGCTGCTCGGAGAGGAACTCGATGCAACGCGCGGTCAGGCTCGTCGCGTGGATCCGGTCGAACGGCGAGGGGTCACCACCCTCCTGGATGTGGCCGAGGATCGCCTGCCGGGCGTCGAAGAGGTTCCCGCCCTCCTTCTCGAACAGCGAGGTGAGGAAGCCGGTGGTGTAGACGGGGTCCGCACCTTCGCCGCGGATGATCAGGCCAAGCCGTTTACCGGAGCGGAAACCGTCTGCGAGGGTGTGTATGTCGGCGGTCAGCGAGTTCAGCGTAATGCCCTCTTCGGGCAGGTAGATCCGCTCAGCGCCGGAGGCCAACCCGCTGAGCAAGGCCAGATAGCCACAGTCGTGACCCATTACCTCGATGACGAACACCCGGCGGGTGGCCACTGCGGACTGCCTGATCTTGTCGACGTCGGACACGATGTTGTTGAGCGCGGTGTCGCTGCCGATGCTCAGTTCAGTCCCAGGGACGTCGTTGTTGATCGTCATCGGCATACACACGATCGGGATGTCGAGGGCGGTGTACTGCTCCCGTTGCCGGTGCAATTCGTGCGCGGCCTGGTACCCAGCCCACCCGCCGGCCATCACCAAGCCGTCGATCCGGTGTGCGGCAATCTGTTCGGCGATCTGCGCGACCGGGGCACCCCAGGGCACATACCGGTTTGTGCCGATCTCGGCGCCACCGTCGGACACCCAGCCGCTGACGTCCATCCAGTCCATCTCGTGGACGTCGCCGTCGCGAAGCCCGCGGAAACCGTTCTTTACCGCCAGCACCGTGTAGCCGCGGTCCCGGCCCAGCCTGACGAAGGCGCGCACCGCGTTGTTCATCCCCGGCGCGGGACCGCCGCTGTGCACGATCGCCAACCGGAAGCGTCGCCGGCCTGACCGCGTGGGCCGCGCAGCAGCCTGCTGGATGGTCTGCAGAATCTTGTAGGACTGCCGGAAGCTACCGCCGCGCAGCAGCATTGCCCCCTCGAAGTCCTTCGCAGCGATACGCTCGGCGATCGCCTGTGTTTGGGCTATGCATTCCATCAGCGGCGTGGTGACCACCCGGTTGCCCCGCAGCCCGATCAGCTGAGGGGGCGAATCGGCTTCCTCGTTGATGAGGCGTTCGACGGCGGCATGGCCCAGTATCGTGGCCAGGTATCTGTCGAAGGCACTGGGTGCGCCACCGCGCTGCACATGGCCGAGGATCGTGATCCTGGTGTCCTCGCCGAGTTCCTCTTCCAGCACTGACTTGACTGCGTGGGCAGTGATCGGGTTTCCCTGACGGTCCTCGGCGCCCTCGGCGACGACGACCACGCTCTGCCGACGGCCGATGTCTCGGCCCGCTTTGATGTCCCGGCACATATGCATCGCCCAGTCCTCCTCAGGAGGTCGCTCGGGGATCAGGAGCCAGTTCGCCGCGGTGGCCAGCGCGGCCATCAGTCCGAGGTAGCCGCAGTGCCGACCCATCACCTCGACGACGAACGTGCGCTGATGGCTTGAGGCGGTGCTGCGCAGGGCGTCCATCGCCTCGATGATTCGGTGTAGCGCAGTGTCGGCACCGATCGTCATGTCGGTGCCTGACATGTCGTTGTCGATGGAGCCGACCATGCCGACGAGTCGCAGACGGGGGTGGCGGTCGGCGACTTCCTGGGAGATGTTTCCGGCGTCGACCAGTTCGGCGAGCAGGTCGGGCCATTCCCGGCGAAAAATGTCGGCACCGGTAAGGCTTCCATCGCCACCGATGACGACCAGGGCGTCGATGCCGTGCTCGACCATGTTCCGGGCCGCGGTTTTGCGGCCGTCGCGGGTTCGGAATTCCTGCGATCGGGCGGTCCCTATCGCGGTGCCGCCGCGATGCAGAATGCCGCTGACATCCTTGGGTTCCGTGCGTCGAATCAGGTGGCCGCCGGTGACCAGGCCGTGGTAGCCCTCGTGAATCACGTAGACCTCGATGCTGTGATGCAGCGCGGTGCAGATGACCGCGCGCACGGCCGCGTTCATCCCCGGTGCGTCGCCTCCGCTGGTCAGCACTCCAATGCTGGCCGGCGCGGTGTGGACCTCAGACATGTCGTCGCCCCCTGTAGCAGATCAGGATGAAGCAATGCTTGGGATCAACCTATCGGGCCGCATCGATGCCTAGGGTCATCTTCGGGCGAGACCGACCATGTGGGCCAGGAACCATGCGCGTCAGGAACCCAGGCGATAGTGTCGGCCGGTGACTGGAACCGTGTGGAATCTGGACGAGTCGACCGGCGAGCTCCTCGTGAAGACCGGTGTGACCGGGCGGGCGGCGCGAATGGGTCACCGCCTGACGATCGCCATGGACAGCTGGCGCGCGGAGGTGACTTGGGCTGCCGGCGAACCCACGGAGGTGGACCTCAGCGTCGAGGTGAGCTCGCTGCGGGTGGTGCGCGGCGAGGGCGGCGTCAAGGGTTTATCGGCGCCGGAGAAGGCGGTCGTGCGGTCAAACGCGATGAAGTCCCTCGATGCTGATCGATTTCCGCAGATCCGCTTCCGGACCAACGATATTCAGCAAGCTGATGACGGCTACCGCCTCACCGGCACGCTGGAGGTCCACGGCAAGACTCGTGAGCGGGTCGTCGATGTGCAGGTCGAAGAACGCGACGACGTCTGGCGAATCTCGTGTGACGCCGACGTCTGTCAGACCGAGTTCGGCATCAAGCCGTACTCCATTCTGATGGGGTCGGTGAAGATCGCTGACACGGTGACGGTGTCCTTCACCGCGCAGCGACCCAAGGACAGCTAGCGGGCTGGCTTTCCTGGCCGGTCGATTGCGGGGTCGTCACTGGGTCGTCACTCCTGCCGTCACTGTGTCGTCACTCCTGCCGTTGCAGCGGGAAACCCGGCCCGATCAGCCGGGCGAAGGCATCCCTGGATGCGGTTCGGCCCGGCGGAAACTCCTGCTGCCACACCCGCAGCGGGATGTCGGCGAGCGGGTCGAACTTGTTTGCCAGGCGCCGGTATTCATCACGGCGCCAGTCACGAAGACGGCTGTCCCCGCGCGCGAACTCCACCAGTCGTGCGAGCTGTTGCTGCTGGACCTCCGGTGGCGCGCCGCCGCGCACCCCGATCCCGTTCATCAGGCTGTGCCGGCCCAGCGCGAACGGCCGAGACCCCCAGGCTCTCCCGACCGCGATGTTGACGGACCGGCAGTCAGCGCAGGCCAGCCATGCCCAGCGGGACGGGCCGCCGGCGGTGGCGCGGAAGCAGATGATGCACAGTTCGTGTTCGCGGGAGACGTCGGCGCACTCCCACTTCTCGGGTGCGTCCTCGTCCCGGCAGGACTGCCACCTCACCGGCAGATCAGGGTGGCTCGGACTCGGGTGCTGCAGTGGCCCGCGCAGGCCTGCGCACGGAATGTGCACGGACAGTTCGACGATGCGCCGGCGCACTGCCGCATCGGTAGCACTCAATTGCTTCTTCGACATTGTTCGCCATCTCTGGCGACGCCGCACCCGGGCGTCCACCGCTTGCACACCCAAGGTGTGCCGGCTCTTCCCCTGGGGCACCGTGCGGTGGTCGCGCGGTTGCCGGGACGGCGGGCCAGGTACCCGAACAGCCGTCCGCTCGTGAGCTGACTACAGGGTAGGCCACAGCGCCGACAAGCCGCCGCGCCCCGCGTATGCGCAGTCGCGGCGATGATCTCCCGGGCGGGCATCACCGGGTTCTGCAATGGCATGCACGGACGGTAACCGCGCCTCCGACACAGAACCGCGGGTCCGAGCTCTTGGCTACCATCAACGGCGACGAGGGAGGGACTTCAGACATGCCATGCCACACAGCGAAACCGGCCGTATGACCACCACCGGCACCGAAACACCGCGACTGGCCAACGCCGCGGAACGTAGGGTTTGGGACGCCCTGGTGGACCAACTCGGACCCGACGATGTCGTCATTCCGGGCAAACGCGTCACCGACCACCTCAAGGACCACGAGGTCGATTTCGTCGTCGCGATCGAAGGCGCGGGCATAGTCTGCATCGAGGTCAAGGGCGGCGAGGTCTGGCACGACGGTCAGACCTGGTGGCAGGGTGGCCGCGGGCACCAGCACGAGATCGAACCTGTCCGCCAGGCCCGGGACGCCTGCTACGCCCTGCGCGACTACATCGAGATGGACCCGCGCTGGACTCAAGGCCGACTGCGCTGGGATCACGTCGTCGTCCTGCCCAACACCGAACTGCCCGACGGATTCGCCCTGGCCGAGTGTCCGCGCTGGAAGATCATCGACCGTACTGACCTGCCCAACCTGTTCGCCAAGGTGCGTGCGATCCTGCTCACCCAGGAAATCGACCGGCCATTTCTCACCGCTGCTGGCATCGCTGAGCTCAAAGAGGCCCTCAGCGGACGCGGGCTGCCGCAGCGCAGCGTCGTTGCCCGGGCACTCGAAAACGAAGACGCCGCAGACATTCTCACCGAGCATCAGTCGGTCATTCTCGACGCGATAAGGCTGCTACACCGCGTCGAGATCCGCGGCGGTGCCGGCAGCGGTAAGACCTTCCT